>OLJF01000211.1_pt1 | contig 88579 bp, 102 predicted proteins | sample 1609751 | NCBI WGS metagenome assembly OLJF01 (sample SAMEA4350171, study PRJEB24818) | metagenome | biome: human; feature: gut; material: faeces | place: Denmark | collected 2013-09
TTACAACTGGCAGCAGATCTTGCACTTTTTCATATTTTCTTGGCATAGTAATACCCCCTATGTAGTACTTTCATTTTCCTACATAGGGGGTGTTTTGTCTATTGTCCGTTTTTACTGGGGCAGTTCATACGGAAACTTGCCGGTTTTATAATTACTTTTTCGCTTTATCTGCGAGTTCTATTAGTTTGCTAAAACTATCTGGATTTTCGATTAGCTTAGGCAATAGCTGAAGCATCATTTGGTTAGCAAACTGTTCATTTTGCGGAGTATTTTGTTGGCCAACCGCATCGGACGCAGTCTTTTCTGCTGCCTTAATTTGCAGCTTTTTCAAAACTTCATCATCATTTTTTCGATTTAGAAGGCCATTTGGATAGTAATACCGCTTGAGATCATCCCAACGTATATCTTTATATCCGCACGCAAGCGCCATCTCTTCAAGTAATTTTATGTATCTATCATTAAGCTGTTGTGGATTTGAAGAAGGTTTGTCTGCTTCATCCATATAGGACTTCCAAGCTTGTCTAACTTTCTGATTTTTGTGAAAAATTACATCAATTGAGTTAAGCGATTTAACATTTTCTTCTTCGGAAATAAAAAACCTGTAAGAAACTGCTGTTTCAAAGACTCTGCGTTTTGCGGTTTGTTCACCAGAAAACTTTTGATAAAGAATCGTAATCACAGTTGCGACGACACCAGAAAAAACAACAGATAAAACAGTAATGATGATATCCATAAATGCACACCCCTATCAATTCTGCGTTCTTTAATAGTATAGTCGAATTTTAACAACTAATCAAGAGAATAAAAAACAGGTGAGTCCTATAAGGACTCACCTGTGGTCCGAGTGGAGGGACTTGAACCCCCGGCATCCTGCTCCCAAAGCAGGCGCGCTACCAACTGCGCTACACCCGGATATGGTGCGCCTTACGCTTTCTTGGCGGTCGGCTTTACGATTATAACCCAAAACTGGGAGGTGCGCAAGAGTATATTACCGCAAAACTACCTTTTAAATTTGAAATGTTGGGTAAATTTCGCCGTTATTATCGGTGAAAGTGCAAAAGTGCATCAGCTAAAAACAAAGAAAGGAGAGATAATTATGCTTAGCGGAATTCTCGAGCATGTAGCAAAGACCCTCGGTTGGACCAACGACGGCTACGAGCAGAACATCATCCTTGCAATAGCTCAATGGCTGGGAAACAAGGGCCTCTGAGTCGTACATTACATAATAAAGAACTAGGAAAAATAGGCGCAATAGGTAAAATCCAATACGCAGCAGGGGGAGTGTGAGGGGGTAACGAAGTGTAGGTGCGGTAGTGAATGACATGCCGGGGGCATGTCAGAGCCGCACCGTGACCGAGCCGCAGCGAGAAAGGTCCCGCCTCAAATTAGATTATAGCCATCAAAAATGCCTGAGTTATCAGGCTTTTTGACGAGCATAGCGAGATTTTTCGTGAAGCAAAGCTTCACAAAAAATGTGGCGTGTTTTGAAGCGTGCAAAAAAGTCACAGGACTTTTTTGCACGCTGAAGCGGCGGCACATCGTGTGCCGCCGCTTTTCTTATTCCAGCAGCTTGGCAAATCCGCCAAGGATGTTATCGTTTATTTCGCCGGTTAGGGCTTTATTATAATTACAAATAAAAGTGCCGGAGATGAGGATCATCATGCACTCGGCTTCCTTTTGACCGACCTCGGGGCCGTAGATGCGCTGAAGGCAGGTCTCCATGACCTGACGCCACTCCCGAAACTCGCCCATGACGAGCTCCTCGACCCGCTTATTATAATGCGCAAGCACATAGGTCTGCGTTGTGGCATTCGGGCGCTCCTCGCCGACACGGCCGTTGGCGACATAGCTCATGAAAGCGTTCATATACGCCAAATTCGACTCGTAATCGGCACGGTCGTGCTCGGAAAACCACTGCTTGCACTTTTCACTCATGAACTCACGGGTGTAGCGCACATAGCTTATTATAAGCTCCTCCTTGCTGCCAAAATAGTTGAGCAGCTTGGGGTGCGACATGCCGGCCTCGGCGGCGATATCGCGCAGCGAGACATTCATGAGCGGCTTTTTATCGATACACCGCTGAAACGCCATGAGGATATCATGGCGCACGGCGTCCTTATCAACGATGAGGGGCATATGAAAACCTACCTTTGCACAGTGTCATTCGTCAGCGCCATGACCACATGCTGACACAGCAGCAGCCCTGCGCTTGCCGGCACCCACACGAGCGAGCCTGGCACGCTGCGGCGACCGGGAGGCGGCGCTTCAAGCTGCTCGGGCTGCATGGGCTCCTCGGGCGAGAACACGACATCAAGGTGCTCAATGCCGACATTTCGCAGCTCCCGCCGCACGACCCTTGCCAGCCGGCAATTGGTCGTCTTTTTGATATCGCACAGCATGAGCTTCTGTGCATCGCACTTGTTGCCGGTGCCGAGGGCGGACACGATGGGGATGCCGCGCTCCTTGGCGGTGCGGACAAGGTCGACCTTACATGATACGAGGTCGATGCAGTCGACGATGAAGTCATAATCTGCGAAAAACTCGTCCCTGTGCTCGGCATCGTAGTGACCGCACACGGCGGTGACTTCAAGCTCTGGGTTGATATCCAAAAGGCGGTTTTTCATGACCTCGGCCTTGCCCATGCCGACGGTCGATTCCAGTGCGCACAGCTGGCGGTTTATGTTGCTGCGGCCGACGGTGTCACGGTCAATGAGCGTGAGCCTGCCCACGCCGCTTCTGACCAGCGCTTCGGCGCACCACGAGCCTACGCCGCCGAGACCGAACACGGCAACATGGCTGTTTTTTAATTTTTCCATTGCCGCTTCACCGAGCAGCATACGAGCTCTTAAAGTTCTTTCATTCATAATGCTCTAAAAAAGACCGCCGTTTTCAGGGCGAACACAGACAAGGAGAAACCGGCTTTGACCGGCTCTTTTCACCCATACTTCACAAAAATTTCCGGTAATACACAAAGTATTGCCGGAAATCTGTTGTTTTGTCTGAACGAAAAATACCTCGGTCAAAACTGCTGCGCACCCTGTAATAGTGCGTCTCTCCGTAAGGCGGAAAGTCTGTTTTACAGGGCATATTATCCCAATCTGAATTCGCCCTTTGCGGCCTTGAGTCGTATATTTATCTGCCGATATACCTTGCGCCGAAGGAGGTGGAGGTCTTTGCGTCCTTGGTCACGACGCCGAGCTTCTCCTTCTGCCATTTCTGGAGCGCTTCGCTGCGCAGGAGGTTCTGTGCAATATAGTCGCACAGGTTCATGTCGCCGCTCTCGTCGGTCTTGTGCTTGTTGTTGTCACGGGACTTGAACTGGACGATGTAAGCGCCGGTGCTGCCCTTGATGACGGTGACATCACCTTTTTTGCGCTCGGAACTTGTGAGCCACTCCTTGAGGTCTGACTCGGTGTCACTGCCGGGGATGGCTTCCTGCTTGGTGAGCTTTGCGTCCTTAACGGCGTTCTGCACTGCCTTTTCGAGGCTGAGGCTGTCCTTCTCCATTGCGTCCTTAATAGACTTTGCGGTCTCCTCGGCCTTGGTGAGAGCGGCATCGGTGGGAGCGGCGGCGGTGCCGTTCTCGCTCGTCTTGGTCTCTGCCTTTACGAGGTAGAAGTCGTAGGTAAACTTGTCGTAATCGTCCTTGACGCTTGCGTACTTTTTGGAAAGCTCGGAGGCGGTGAAGCTGTAGGAGTTGGAAATCGACTGCTGAGCCTTGGTAGCCAGCTGCTGAAGCTCCATGACCTCACGCACGACGGAGGTGTTGCAGCCGCGGCCGTAGTTGGCAGCGATGAACTTGTCTGCGCTTGCGTAGCCGTACTTCTTGGCATCGTCAAAGGTCGCCATCTGCTCGTCGACGGCAGCATTGTCGTCCTTGTCGAGGCTTATATCGTTAGCCTTGGCGTAGGCCTCGAGGGCGGCCAGCTGCTGGAGGAAGGACTTGGTGCTGTCCATGAAATAGTCGTCCCAAGTGTAGTCCTTGTCTGTGTCGCTGGATATGGTGCATTTCTGCTCATCAAGGGGCTTGGACTTATCAAGACCGATGAGCGAAGCGTAGTCGCCGTAGCTGTTTAATATGTTCATGTACTGCATATTATATACATAGTTGCATTCGGCAACGGAAAAGCTGCGGCTGCCGGCTTCAATGCCGAGCTCCTCGCTTGCGTTGTATTCAACGGTGATGCCGGTGAGGTTTCTGTAGAAAGCGCCGGTGTTGAGGTAAATGACGAATGCGAAGAAGACGACGATGAGGACGCCGATTATCGTCCACTTGGTCTTTTCCTTCTTCTTTTTGAGCTCCTCTTTCTGAGCAGCCATGGTCTTGCGGACCGTTTTTTCGTTTGATGCGCTCATAGATAAATCTTCCTTTACATTTTTTCTATGCACAGTTCATTTTGAGTACATATTGAGTACAAATTATTTTACTATTATAACCTAATTGAACGGCGGTTTCAACTGCTAATTTGTGAACGGAGGACGGTGGATGCGAAAAAGGATAAAAGCCCTTGTAATTGTTCTGCTGCTGTGCGCCCTCGGTGCGGCCTTGGTGCTGGACAGCGCCCGGAATGTGCAGCTCACGCAGTACACGGTGGCGAGCGCCGGACTGCCGGAGAGCTTTGCGGGCTTTAAGATAGTGCAGCTGTCGGATTTCCATGGTGCTGAATTTGTTGACGATATAGTCACGCTCGTTAAAGCCGAAAAGCCGGATATCATCGCCCTTACCGGCGATTTCATCACCGATGGCGGCGATTTGCCGGCGGTGCGTGAGCTGGCGCAGCGGCTTACGGATATCTGCGATGTGTATTTTGTCAGCGGCAATCACGACTTTGCGTCGGGCAAGATCGACGAGCTCAGTGACATTTTGAAAGCCTGCGGCGTAAAATATCTCAGAAACGAGTATGTGGTGCTGGAGCGCCGCGGCGAGCGCATCGTGCTTGCCGGTGTTGAGGATCCCAACAGCTGGGCGGATCTCGAGCCGCCGGAAGAATTTATCGGGCGGCTGCGGGCGGAGTACCCCGACGACTATGTCGTCCTGCTTGGCCACCGCAACTACTGGATGGAAAAGTACCCGGAGCTTCCGGTGCAGCTTATCCTCTGCGGTCACGCCCATGGCGGCATCGTACGCATACCCGGTATCGGAGGACTTCTGGGCACAGATAGGACGCTCTTTCCCGACTACGAAGCAGGAAAGTATGATAACGGCCGCTACACGATGATAGTCTCCCGAGGCATCGGAAATTCCATTGCACTGCCGAGACTTTTTAACCGACCCGAGATAGTCGGCATCGTTTTGAGAAATTAACAGTCATGTTTTTCGCCTGTCGTACATATAATGAATGTATGCACTGCCCTCGACTGACAGGGGAATGCACGCCTGACAGCGCCCCTTTTCAGCGCCTTCCACCCTTTTTTGCCTTGGTGGGTTACGACCCGCCTTCACCAAAAAAGAACGAAAATCGCAAGAAAATTGACAGCTGTCAGGTGCGAAGCAGTTTTGGGAGAGCTGATTTTCGTTCAGGCAAAGATAAAGCCCGACGGCCATAATGGACATATATGGGCTAGGGATTTAGCGAAGCATGGGCGGAAATCAGCCTGCCAAAACCGTGTATTTCCCTATCAGTCGAGGGCAAAAAGTTTGAGGTGAATTATATGGAAACGGATATTGACGACATGATCTTCGGCGACTGCGACCCGGGGCCGAGTGACAGATAAAAAACCGAGAACTCAAAAAAGTTCTCGGTTTTTTATTTTTCATCATATGTGCGCTCTGAGATTATGTATCTCGGTCTGCCTTTCGTTTCAAGGTATATCTTGCCGATGTATTCGCCGATTATGCCGAGGCACATCAGCTGCACGCCGCTTACAAAGCAGACGATGCAGGTCGTGCTCGCCCAGCCAGCGACCGTTTCGCCGCACAGTGCCGAGACTATCGCCCAGATAACGCCGATAAAGCTGAGGGCAGCCACGAACACGCCGAACGAGGTTATGAGCCGCAGGGGCTTGACGGACAGGCTCGTTATACCGTCGGCCGCAAGGGAGAGCATCTTCTTGATCGGGTATTTGCTTTCACCTGCAAGGCGCTCGGCTCTTGCGTATTCAACGCAGGTGCTCTTGAATCCAACGAGCGGCACCATGCCGCGCAGAAAGAGGTTTACCTCCTTGAAATTCGCAAGCTCCCTGAGCACCCTTGCCGACAGCAGACGGTAGTCTGCGTGGTTGTACACGACCTCGGCACCCATCTTCTCAAGCAGCTTATAAAAGCCCTGCGCCGTGGTGCGCTTAAAAAAGCTGTCGGTCTCACGGGACGAGCGCACGCCGTAGACGACATCACAGCCGTCGAGATACGCTGCGACCATCTTGTCCATTGCGTCAATGTCGTCCTGCCCGTCGCAGTCGATGGAGATGCTTATATCGCAGCGATCCCTGGCTTCCATCAGTCCTGCCAGCAGGGCGTTCTGGTGCCCGCGGTTGCGGCTTTGGCTGATGCCGATATAGTGCTCGTTTTCCTCGGAAAGCGCTCTTATAAGTTCCCATGTGTCGTCTGACGAGCCGTCATTTACGAACATGATTCGGCTGTCATCGGATATGAGCCCGTCATCACATAGCTGCGTGAGCTTTTTTAAGAACATCGGCGCCGTTATCGGCAGCACCTCCTGCTCGTTATAGCAGGGGATGACGATATACAGTACAGGCTTTTGCACCGAAATACCTCCGTTTCGTCCGTCAAAGGGCGTATATCTCAAAAATTCCGATGGCGGTCACACGCTCCGTGTCGTCATAGACTTTCGTCTCGATGACCGACACCGTTCGACCCCTTTTGACCATCCTGCCCTCGGCACGAAGCACCGTACCTCTTGACGGGCGCAGAAAATGCATATTGCTGTTGAGCGTAACGCCCGGGTGATCCTCTCGGGTTACGAGAACGCCCGCCGCGACATCGCACAGCGAGTACACAAAGCCGCCGTGTGCCATCTCAAAGGGGTTCGATGTCTTATCACTGAGCTTGCCGATAACGATGCAGTGCTCGTCGTCGAAATCGACTACCTCAATGCCGTTGTGAATATTAAAGCCGCTTAATCTGTTTGCTTGTTCAATGTATTTTTGCTTATCCATGCTATTCCTCTGAAAACGAAAACTCACAGATAAGTATAGCTTAATTTTCACCTTTCGTCAAAATTATTTTTTCGCCGCTAAGCTCCGCCGACACCCTGTCGCCCCTGCCGAGTCTGCCGTCGAGCAGCATTTCGGCGGCGCTGTCCTCGATGAGACTCTGTATCGTGCGCCGCAGCGGCCTTGCGCCGAACTTTTCGTCATAGCCCTTATCGGCAAGCGCATCGATGACGCTCTCGGGAACGGATAGATCCATGCCCAGCTCCTCAAAGCGCCCTGCGACGGTGCAGATCATGCGTTCGGTGATGCTGCGTATCTCGGGGCGGGTGAGCCGGTGGAAAATTATCGTGTCGTCGATGCGGTTCAAGAACTCGGGCTTGAAGGTCTGCCGCAGCTCCTCGTTGACACGCTCTTTGAGCTCCGAGTCCGCCGCCTGCTGCCCCTCGGCCTGCGAAAAGCCCAGCTTCCGCCGCCCCTCGGTCATCGCCTTTGCGCCGATATTCGAGGTCATTACGATTATCGTGTTGCGAAAGTCTATCTTCCGCCCGCCGGAATCTGTCAAATGCCCGTCGTCCATTATCTGAAGCAGAATGCCCCACACATCCTCGTGCGCCTTTTCAATCTCGTCAAACAGCACCACCGACCACGGCCTGCGCCGCACCTTCTCGGTCAGCTGGCCGCCGTCCTCGTAGCCGACATAGCCCGGAGGCGAGCCGATGAGCTTGCTCACGGCGTGCTTTTCCATGTACTCGGACATATCAAGGCGTATCATGGCGTCCGCCTCGCCGTACACTGCCTCGGCCAGCGCACGGCAAAGCTCCGTTTTGCCCACGCCCGTGGGGCCTAAGAACAGGAAGCTGCCTATCGGCCTGTTGGGGTCGGATAGCCCCACTCTGCCACGGCGGATGGCTCGTGCGACCGCCGACACGGCCTCGCTCTGGCCTATCACACGGCGGTGCAGTATCGTCTCCATGTCACGCAGACGGCGGGTCTCGTCGGAGTTTAAATTCGTCACGGGGATGCCCGTCCACAGCGACACGATGTCGGCGATATCCTCGGCGGTGACTAAGCTTCCTCGGCTGACACGGATATGCGCCGCCGCCTCGTCAACAAGGTCTATCGCCTTGTCAGGCAGAAAGCGGTCGTTTATATAGCGCACGGAAAGATCGACCGCCGCCGTGAGCGCAAGGTCGGATATATGCACGCAGTGGTGCTTTTCAAGGCTCGTCCGCACGCTTTTGAGCATCTCGAGCGTGCTGCGCCGGTCGGGCTCGGTTACCTTCACGGGCTGGAAGCGGCGCTCGAGTGCAGCGTCCTTTTCAATGTGACGGCGGTACTCCTCGGGTGTCGTTGCGCCGATTATCTGCACCTCGCCACGCCCGAGAGCGGGCTTCAGAATGTTCGCTGCATCTATCGCACCCTCTGCCGAGCCTGCGCCGATTATCGTGTGCAGCTCGTCAATGAAAAGTATTACATCGCCCGCCTTTTTGACATCCTTCAAGACCGCCTTGACACGCTCCTCAAAGTCACCGCGGTACTTCGTGCCCGCAAGGAGAGCGGGCATGTCCAGCGACACCAGCCGCTTTCCCGCCATGCTCTCGGGTGCGCTGCCGCCTGCGATGTAGAGCGCTATGCCCTCGGCGACCGCCGTTTTGCCCACGCCCGGCTCACCGATGAGCACGGGATTGTTTTTCGTGCGGCGTGAAAGTATCTGTACGCTGCGGCGTATCTCATCGTCACGGCCGATGACCGGCTCGATGCCGCCTGCGGCAGCAAGCTGTGTGAGGTCACGGCTGTATTGGTCCAAAACCCTCGTCTCGCTGTGACGGGTGCTCGTTTTGACACTCGACTGCGGCTGGCGACCCCTCTGCGAGCCTGCGCCGAACACCGCCATGATATCGGTGTAGATCTCGTTTAAGTCAAAGCCTGCGGTCACGAGCGCCGCTGCGCCGCCGCACTCCGGCTGGCGGAGTATGCCGAGCAGAATGTGCTCCGTGCCGACATAGCTGTGACCGAGCTTGGCAGCATCACCCGCCGCCTTTTCAATCGCCAACCATGCGTGCTTTGTAAGCCCCTGCGCCGGCGTGCCGGGTGCACCGAGCCCCGCAGCGTCGGAAATTATCTCCCTCAGCCTGCGCTCTGACACCCCACGCTCACGCAGTATCCGTGCGCCCAAGCCCGCCCCCTCGTGCACGATGCCAATCAGCAAATGCTCCGTTCCCACATAGCTGTGACCGAGACTGTATGCCGCAAGGCGAGCCTGCTCGATGGCCGACTCCGCTTTTTCCGTAAATTTCTCGTTATTCTTCAAGGCAATATTCCCCCTTGTATGCATAATATAACCTGTGTTCAGTGCCGAAACTGCCGAAATTAAGCAGCCGCATACGGGATTATTGCCAAAAAGCGAAAGAAATAAATGCAAAGTGAAAAATTGCATTTGCATTTTTGAATTTCTGTGGTACAATGCAGAGTGCAAGTTAGTTGCTTGATAACAAAATGGAGGTAAATACAATGGCATTTGTTATTACTGAAGAGTGTCTGTCCTGCGGCTCCTGCGCAGAGCAGTGCCCCGCTGAGGCTATTTACGAGGGCGAGTCTCATTTCGAGATCAACCATGAGAAGTGCCTGTCCTGCGGTTCCTGCAAGGCTCAGTGCCCCGCAAAGGCAATCATTGAGGTAGACGACGAAGAGTAATTCTTCACATAAAAAGTCTGCGGTTATGTTCGTAGGTGAACCATACCGCAGGCTTTTTATTATCCGGACGGGCCAATCTCCGCCTATGCTGCGTTAAAGTCCTAGGAAATACCCAACAGTATTCCCGTCGGACTTCGCCTTGCATAGACGAAGATTATCTCCGTCCGATGAAATTCGTGGACGGGCCAATCTCCGTCCGATGAAATTCGTGGACGGGCTGATTTCCGCCCTATAAAAACTTGCTATGAATGATTTTGTGCCGCTCTGGGACGGCGGACCGAAGTTCCGCCAGTCGGAGCATTTTAAGCTCGGCACGGACTCTGTTCTGCTTGCCGACTTTGTGAATATAGGCTCACGCCGAAAGGGCGTCGATCTCGGCTGCGGCTCGGGCATTTTGCCGCTGCTGCTTTTAAGCCGTGATGCAAGGCTTTGCATGACAGGACTTGAGATAAACCCCGAGGCCGCCGAGGCTGCAAGGGATAACCTCACCGCAAACGGTCTTTCCGGGCGTGGAAGCGTTGTTGTCGGCGATATCCGCCGGGTAAAAGAGCATTTTCGCTCCGGCGAATTTGACCTTGTCGTCGCAAACCCGCCGTATTTTGCCGAGGGCAGCGGCAGGCAAAGCCCGGATGAAGCCAAGGCTGCGGCACGCACGGAAACCAACTGCACGCTCAATGATATCTGCCAAGCGGCAGCGTATCTGTGCCGCACGGGCGGCGTGCTCTGCCTTGTGCACCGGGCAGAGCGCCTGTGCGATGTGCTGTGTGCCCTGCGTGAAAACGGGCTTGAGCCGAAGCGCCTGCGCACGGTGTCGCACGATGCGAAAAAAGAGCCGTCTCTTGTGCTCATTGAGGCACGCCGTGGCGGAAGTGCGGGACTAAAGCTCATGCCGCCGCTGTTTGTGCGCAGCCTTGACGGCACCGAGACCGATGAAATTCTGAGGATATATCACAGGGAGGGGACACCATGAGCGGAAAGCTGTATCTTGTCGGAACGCCGATAGGCAATCTCGGCGATTTTTCGCCCCGAGCGGTCGAGACCTTGCAGGAGGCCGACTTCATTGCCGCCGAGGACACTCGGGTAACGCTCAAGCTTTTGAACCACTTCGGAATCAAAAAGCCCATGGTGAGCTATTTTGAGCACAATAAATACGCCTCCGGAGCGAAAATTTTCGAGCGCATCGCCTCGGGCGAGACCTGCGCTCTCGTGACCGATGCCGGCATGCCCGCCATCTCCGACCCGGGCGAGGACATAGTGCGTATGTGCGCCGCAAACGGAGTGGAGGTCGTGACCGTGCCCGGGCCGTCGGCGCTCATCTCGGCAATTGCGCTGTCTGCGCTGCCGACGGGCAGGTTCTGCTTTGAGGGCTTCCTGTCCACTTCTAACAAAAGCCGCCGTGAGCATCTTGAAAGCCTTTCGGCCGAGCGCCGCACCATGATATTTTACGAGGCGCCGCATAAGCTCCTGCGCACGCTTGAGGACATGAAGAACACCTTCGGCGAGGACAGGAAGATTTCACTCTGCCGTGAGCTTACGAAGCTGCACGAGCAGACAATTCGCACAACGCTCGGCGGAGCACTCGAGCATTTCGTGCAGACCCCGCCCAAGGGCGAGTTCGTGCTGGTCATCGACGGTGCGCCCGAGGAGGAAAACGAGTTCACGATAGATGACGCACTCGAGCTTGTCGAGCACTACAGAGCCGATGGTCTCGGCCACAAGGCGGCGTGCAAAAAGGCCGCTGCCGATACCGGCTTTTCGGCAAACGAATTATATTCGTCATCTCTAAATACCCTCGGTTGACGAGGGGATGCACGCCTGACAGCTTCCCTTTTCAGCACCCTTAACAAAAAATCACAGCAATACAACGGTTGACTGCTGTCAGGTGCGAAGCAGTTTTGGGAGAGATGATTTTCGTTCAGGCAAAGATAAAACCCGACGGGCATAATGGACATATATGGACTAGGGGTTTAGCGAAGCATGGGCGGAAAGCAGCCTGCCAAAACCGTGTAGCCACTTGTCAACCGAGGGTAAATGAAAAAATCCACTGTTCAACAGAACAGTGGATTTTTCTGCTTCGCAAAGCTCAAGCCTGTGCCTTGAGTTTCTTGAGGCACTCGGGGCAGATGTTCTTGCCCTTGAAGTTGATGACATTCTTGGTGTTGTCGCAGAAGATGCAAGCAGGATGATACTTGTGAAGAATGATGTTGTCGCCTTCAACGAATATCTCGAGAGCATCCTTCTCGGCGATGTCAAGAGTACGGCGCAGCTCGATGGGGAGCACGATGCGGCCGAGTTCATCTACTTTTCTTACGATACCGGTTGATTTCATATCTTTGTCCTCCTTTGTGGGCCAATCCCACATATATACAAAACATCGATTTCATTATACCAAAAGTTAAGAGAGTGTCAAGCACTTTTTAGCAGAAATAAAGAATTAATTGTTAATTTTTTTGCGCAGAGGTAAAAACGCTCAAAAATTTTTCATAAATTCCTGCCAAACAAATAGGTTTTACTAAAAACCGATTGAGGGGGAACAAAAATGCTGATGGGAATTGTCTGGACAGGCATGATCGCGGTATCGATTCTGTATTCCTGCGCCGCCGGCACGACCGCCGAGGTAGGCGAGGCTGCGCTTGAAGGTGCGCAGGCGGCGGTGGAGCTGTGCCTGTCGATAGGCGGGGTCATGTGCCTTTGGTGTGCGGTGATGGAGCTCATGCGCAGCTGCGGTATCGCCGAGGCGCTTGCCAAGGCGCTGCGGCCTGTGCTCCGCCTGCTGTTTCCCGATGCCGCCCGACATGAGAATATCCTTGAGCCGCTTTCGGCGAATGTCAGCGCAAATCTTCTGGGGCTGGGAAACGCCGCAACGCCTATGGGCATAAAGGCTGCCAAGGGCATGGCGGCTCTCGGCGACGGGGTCACGGCGACAAACGAGCTGTGCAGGCTCGTCGTTCTGAACACGGCATCAATTCAGCTCCTGCCGACCACAGTGGCGGCCATCCGAGCCGCCGAGGGTGCGCAGCAGCCGTTTGACATACTGCCTGCCGTGTGGCTGAGCTCGGCCGTCTCCGTTGCGGTCGGGCTCACGGCGGCGTATCTCATGCAGAGGGCGGCAAGGTGAATATCCTCTTAACGCTCGTCGTGCCGCTCATACTCGCCGCCGTGGGCATCTGTGCCGTGTTCGGCAAAGCGGACATTTTCTCGGCGCTGACCCGTGGCGCCGCCGAGGGGCTCGTGACGGTCAAGGATATGTTTCCGGCGCTGGTTGTGCTGTTTCCGGCAGTGTACATGCTGCGAGCTTCCGGCGCGATAGACGCATTAGCGGCATTCTTGCAGCCGGTGCTCTCGCTTGCCGGCATACCAGCGGAGACCGTGCCGCTTGCGCTCCTGCGTCCGCTCAGCGGCGGAGCGGCGACGGCGGCTGCGGCTGATATCATAAAAACCACCGGTGCCGACTCGCTTGCCGGGCGCACCGCCGCCGTCATGATGGGCTCGAGCGAGACGACATTCTATGTCATCGCCGTGTATTTCGGAGCGGCAAAAATCAAAAAGACACGCTGGGCGATACCGGCGGCACTGTGCGCAGACCTTGCGGTGTTCATAGCCTCGGCGATCATTTGCCGTGCCATGTGGGGATAAATTGAAAAGCGTCGGGAAATAATAGCATCACTTAGGAGAGTGATGCTATGCAGGGCAAGGTCGAGCTGAGCGGCGTAAACACATCTAAGCTGCCGCTGCTGAAAAACTCGGAAATGCGAGAGCTGATCGCAGCGGCGCAGTCGGGCGATACGGCCGCACGGGAAAAGCTCATTTCGGGAAATCTGCGGCTCGTGCTTTCGGTGATACAGAAGTTCTCCGGCAGAGGCGAGAGCATGGACGATCTGTTTCAGGTCGGCTGCATCGGGCTTATCAAGGCCATCGACTGCTTCGACCTGAACCAGAATGTGCAGTTTTCGACCTACGGCGTGCCGATGATATCCGGCGAGCTGCGCAGGTTTTTGCGTGACCACGGCGCTGTGCGTGTGTCAAGGTCGATGCGTGATACGGCCTACAAGGTCTTGCAGGTAAAAGAAAAGCTCACCGCCGAGCTCGGGCGGGAGCCGGATGTCGAGCGCATCGCAAAGGAGCTCGGGATAAAGCGCTCCGAGGTGGTGTTCGCCCTCGACGCTATCTGCGACCCCGTGTCTCTGTACGAGCCCGTTTACAGTGACAGCGGCGAGAATGTCTGCGTTATGGATCAGATAGGCGACGAGCGCAACACGGACGAGCACTGGCTTGAGCAAATTGCGCTCGGTGAGGCGGTGTCGAAGCTTAGTGACCGTGAAAAACGCATACTCGCCATGCGCTTTTCAAGCGGCAAAACGCAGATGGAGGTCGCCCGGGAGATAGGCATAAGTCAGGCGCAGGTGTCCCGACTTGAGAAAAATGCGATAAACCGCATCAAAAAAGAAATACAATAAAAAAAGACCGTTCGTGAGAACGGTCTAATTGTTTTAACTCAGTCAGTTACATACGGCAGGAGAGCGATCTGGCGGGCTCTCTTGATAGCCTCGGTGAGCTGACGCTGATGCATTGCGCAGGTGCCGGTAGTGCGGCGGGGCAGGATCTTGCTGCGCTCGGACATGAAGCGGCGGAGCTTAGCGGTATCCTTGTAATCGATAGCGGTAGCCTTATCTACGCAAAACTGGCAAACTTTTCTGCGCTTGCGGTTCTTGGGATTGTTCTTATCGAAAGCCAAAGCTGTATCCTCCTATAAATATTTTAGAACGGCAGCTCGCCGTCGTCGTCGCCGAGCTCCGAGAATGCGGAAGCACCCATGCCGGGGCTGACGCCTTCATTGCTGCTCTGATATGCGTGACGGGAGTCGCTGCGCATTTCGCCGCCTTCGCGGCGCTTGCTTTCGCCGAAATAGATATTGTCAACTACGACCTCTGCGTTGCGGCGCTTGCCGCCGTCACGGTCGGTCCAATCACGGATCTGCAGGCGGCCGGAAACGACTGCCATGCTGCCCTTGGTGAAATACTTGCTGACAAATTCGGCTGTCTGACGCCATGCGACGCAGTCGATAAAATCGGTCTGCTTCTCACCGCCGTCACGGCCGCCGAAATCACGGTCGACTGCGAGGGTGAAGCTCGTCACAGGTGTCTGGGACTGGGTGTATCTGATCTCGGGATCCCGAGTCAGGCGACCCATAATGGTAATGTGGTTAAGCATCGTTCGTCTCCTTACTCTGCACGCAGGGTGATCAGGCGACGCATAATGCCGTCGGTGATACCGAGAATACGATCCAGCTCGGCGGGGAACTCAGCGCCGCTGGTGAACTTCATCAGGACATAGTAACCCTCGGAAATGTAGTTGATTTCGTAAGCGAGCTTGCGCTTACCCATCTCCTCCAGTTCGTCCAGGGTACCATTTGCCTCAACGAGTGCCTTGAACTTCTCGACGATAGCAGCGGTCTGCTCCTCGCTGAAGTTCGGGTTGATGATGTACATTACTTCGTACTTTTCGCTCATTTTTGCCATGGTTTGCACCTCCTTCTGGTCATTTGGCCTCCGTCTGTAACGGAAGCAAGGATACTTGTCCATAATGACAAGCTATATAATTATACATGATTATCTTGGAAAGTCAAGCACTTTTTACGCCTTGATCGTCAGCGCCGCCTCGGCGGTGATGCGGCCTATCTGCTTGCCGCCGTACACGCCGTCAAAATCCCACTTCGCGGAAATAGGCACGGCCACGGTCTCGCCGATCTCGGCGGGGATGGTGACGGTGGCGTCATAGATGAGCGTTTCGTGCTTTTTCGAGTTATCATCGATCCTGATCGGGTCACTCACGAATGTATACTCCTTGCCGTACAGGCGGATAGAGCCGTTGTGCTGACCTGCGTTTATGGCATAGGACACGATGTACACCTCGACATCGAGCGTGAGCTCCTTGCTGTTTGCGGAGGTTATGTGCCAGTCGACACGCATGTTTATATTCGCACCCGTCTGAGAACTGATGCTGCCGGCCTTATCGAGCGTGCGGGCTTCGGGTTTGGGAGTTGCCGTGGGCTTCGGGGTCAACGACGGCTTGGGCGTTGCGGTCGGCTCGGGCGTGCTCGTCGTATCGGGAGCCTTGCTCGGCGACGATGTCTCAACGGCCGCCGAGGGCACGACCTTCGTCGATACGGGCTTAGCATCGTCATTCGCGGTCACGGGTGCGCCGGAGAGTATCTCACTGCCCGTCGTCCATGCGAGTATCGCCGCAATTATGAGAAGCACCAGCACGAGTGCGATGAAAACATTGGATCTGTGCTTGTCCATATTAAAACCTCCGTGGGCATAATGAAGTAATTATACAATAATAAAACGCAAAAATCTACACCCGATGCTGCGGAAAATGCCCGATATGTTGACAAGTTGCTCGAAAAAAAGCTATAATGTGTTCAGCGAAAATGACTGGTCTGTCAAAGAACTAGGTAAAAACGATTGCGGCAGAGTAAACTCCGATACGCAGCAGGGGGAGTGTGAGGGGGACAAGGTCCCGCCTCAAGTTTGATAAATAGCCATCAAAAACGCCTGTTAAGGCTTTTTGACGAGCATAGCGAGATTTTTCGTGAAGCTCTGCTTCACAAAAAATGTGGCGTTTTATGAGCGAAAGCGAAGGAGACGGCGGTTTTGGCGGAGCTTGAGACGAAGGAAAATGAAATTAACGGCAAAGCCGAGACTAAGCGCACTTCCCGCCGCCGCAGATCAAGGCACAGAAAGCAACGCCGCCGTGTCAGCGGCGTTAAGCTCATCACACTCACGGTATCGGTCATCGTCATGCTTGCTTTTTGCGTAATTATGATATCGCCGCTTCGGGGCTGCGTGATGCAGGATGTCAACATCGGCACATCGACAGCGCAAAAGGCGGCGTTTAGCGATGCCGGGGTGAGTGCCGACACGGCGAAAAATACCGAGACCGATCTGATAAAGCTTGATGACGGCATGTGCTATAAGGTCGATTTTACGGCAAACGACATCGATTACAGCTATATTATCTCTGCCGACACCGGCAAGATAGTCATCAGTCGCAGTCAGCCGCACCCAAGTGATAAATAATGCTGAATAACAAAAAAATGGGAAGCTCGGCTTCCCATTTTTTGTTATTGCTTCTCCTCGATGAGCGGGAGATAATCTTTGTATTCGGTGTCGTAGGCGCAGGAGTAGCCGGCCTTGTGGGCAAAGTGCGAAACGCTCTTGTACGCCTTGCCTATATCGCACAGCGTGCCGGCACCGGCAACGCAGCCGCCGGGGCAGGCCATGCCTTCGAGCAGGTAGCCGTCATATTTACCGGCCTTGGCCATCAGCAGCAGCTTGCGGCACTCGTCAAGCCCCGCAGCCTTGGCGACCTTGACCTTACGGTCGGGATCAATGGACTTTATCGCATTGACGACCGCCTGCGCAACGCCGCCGGACACGGCGAACATTCGTGCATCCTTGCCCGACTGCTTTAATGGCTCCGCTTCGGTCATGGGAATGCACTCCTTGTCGATGCCCTTAGCGGCGCACATGCCCAGGACCTCCTCAAAGGTCAGGACGAAATCGACATCGCTGCGCACCGTTTTACGGCTGGCTTCGAGCTTCTTTGCATCGCACGGACCAACGAAAACGACCTTGCAGCCCGGGTGCTGTTTTTTGACAAAGCGTGCGGTGAGCACCATGGGGGTCATCGCAACGGAAATGTTCTGCTCAAATTCGGGGAAGAGCTTCCTGACCATGTCGCTCCAGCTCGGGCAGCAGGAGGTGACCATGAACGGATGCTTTGCCGGAACCTCCTCAAGGAAGTCGGCGGCCTCCTCGATGACGCAAAGGTCTGCGCCGATAGCGGCCTCGTAGACATCGGTAAAGCCGAGACGCTTAAAAATGGCCTTCATCTTCTCGGGAACGGCGTCTGGGCCGAACTGGCCGACGAACGACGGGGCGAGCACGCAGTAGACGGGGGTCTCGCTCTTTATCGCCATGATGGTCTGGAATATCTGGCTCTTGTCGGATATCGCACCGAAGGGGCAGGCAACAAGGCACTGGCCGCAGGAGGTGCATTTTGTGTAATCTATCTGCGCACGGCCGTGATCGTCCGAGCCGATGCACTTCATGCCGCAGGCCTTGGCACAGGGACGCTGCTGGTGGATGATCGCATGGAACGAGCAGGTGTGTGCGCATTTGCCGCAGCGGACGCACTTATTGTTATCGATCTTGGCGTGGCCGTTTACCTTGCTGATAGCGCCTCGGGGGCATATCTCCATGCACGGGTGCTCAAGGCAGCCCTGACAGCCGTCGGTGACACGCACAAGGTCGACGGGGCAGCGGTTGCAGGCAAATTTGACGACATTTATAAGAGGCGGCTCATAGTGCTTCTCGGCAACTATGGCATCCTCGATACCGTCGGCGATGGAGTTATACTCGCCGAGTTTTCTCGTCGGCAGACCCATTGCAAGACGCAGCCTTTCGCCGACGACGGCTCTTTCGAGAAACAGGCTGTTTCTGTATGCGCCGATATCGTCCGGATCACCGGGACAGATCTTGTATGTCAGCTCCTCGAGCGCCTTGGCATAGTCGCCGTCCTCATAGTCATAGGCAAGGCGTGCTATCTCGGTAAAAACCGAGTGTCGTATTCTTGTTTTGCCGGTCTCCATTCCTCTCATGCGGCGGTGGCCTCCTGTATGAAAAAACTGCATTGATTTATTAAAAGCAATAAATATTATACATATAACATAGCCCTTGTCAACAGTATAACATTCGGCTTTTTGGGATATTTGATGGAAAAAGCACGCAAAACGATCGTTTTGCGTGCTTTTATGTGCATTTTATAAAATTTATATCTATTTTTAATCGATGTATTTCTTGCAGTCATCGAGCACGGCGTCGATATCTTCGGGCTTTTTCGGCTTGCGCTCGGGGGCTTGGATTGTGGGCTCGGGCTTATCCTCCGTTTCGCCCGGCTCGAGCACCTGCGCCTTTTCAGGCTCGGCCTTATCCTCTGGTGCAGCTTCGGCCTGTGCGGGCTTACGCATGTTGCTTATCATCATCCAAAGCTCCGTTAACAGCATACCGGCGCTGCCGAGATATATCATCTGCAAGCCGATATAGCGGCTGTCGGCAAGGGTGGTAAAGCACATGAACGCAGCGAGCATGGTAAGAAACATCGCCTTGTACGGCTCTGCTCTGTCAAACGCAAAGCCGGCGCTGAACAAAAATGCAAGCATGCACAGGCAGCAGGTGATTATCTCTATCCAGAACGACCAGATGACGGGGTTCGAGGAATTTGCCTTGTAGCACAGTAGGAGCATGGCGGTGAACATCGCAATGGGGATGCACATGAAAACACCGATGATGCTCGGGGCGTAGCGTCTGCGGCGGCTGCTGCAAATGACGGGAAAGGTCAGCGCCGAGATAGCCGCTAACCCTGCGATGAGCCTGTAAACGGCGGCATACTGCTCACCAGCACAGTTTACGAGTGTCACAACGCTGCCGACGAGCGTCACGACGGCAATGACCATGTATGCCAGCGGGTAGAGGATGCTCGTGCCGTTAAACAGGCCGAAAATGTCTTTCGGAGGCTCAAGCTCCTGATTTTTTAGCTTTTTTACGAGGAAAAAGAACAGCACGGCGGCCGCCAAGATGCTCAGCGGAACTATATAATTAAGTGCGCTGGGGTTTAACAGCCCCGTTTCCGCATCGAAGCACGACTGATTTTGCAGCCAGCGGAAGAATGTGCCGAATGCACCGGCGGCGCAGACATAGCACGAATTTATCAAAGCGTTTTTTCGCATATTACCAATCCAATCAGAATAATCTTGTATGGAATTATATTATACTTGTTTGGCTCAACAGTCAACCGAAAAAGATGTGAAAGGAACGCTTATGATGAAAAGATTGCTGCTGTCGTCGATGCTTTTGACCTGCGTAACGCTGGCCGTGGTCATTATGACTGCCCGTGCGCCGGTGACCCCGCAGGCGGAGCCAACGCCGCCTGCCGCAACGGCAAAAACGCTCGATGCCGACGAAAAGCGCTATATAACCGTTCTGTGCGGGGACGAGCCTGTTAAAATGACGGTGCGGCACTATCTTGTAGGCGTTGTCGCAGCGGAAATGCCCGTATCCTTTGAGCCGGAGGCACTCAAGGCGCAGGCCGTCGCCGCACGCAGCTATCTCCAGCGATTTCTCGCCGAGCCCAAGCACGATAACGCCGACATCTGCGCCAAAAGCGACTGCTGTCAGGCGTATCTGAGCATAGCAAAGCTCAGAGAAAAGTGGGGAGATAGCTTCGATACACATATAAAAAAGGTGCGTTCGGCTGTTGCCGCCACCGACGGAGAGTACCTGAGCTACGGCGGCAAGGCGGCGCTCACGGCGTTCCACTCGTCGTCGGCCGGAGTGACCGAGGAAAGCGGCGCAATTTGGAGCGAGCTTCCGTATCTGAAGTCCGTCGACTCGCCCGAGACCGCCGACAGCGTGCCCAACTATGTGAGCACCCTCACACTTGCCGACATTGACTTTCGTGATACCATACTCTATCTCAAGCCCGAGGCGGACATGACCGGCGAGGCGGGCACTTGGGTGAGCAAAATCGAGCGCAACTCATCGGGCAGGGTGCAGTCTGCCACGATCGGCAAGGTGAAGTTCACTGGAGCCGAGCTGCGCAAGCTTTTCTCCCTGCGCTCGACAGCGTTTGAGCTCAAGCACGCAGACGGACAGTTTACCTTCACCGTCACCGGCTACGGTCACGGCGTGGGCATGAGCCAGTACGGCGCAAACACCATGGCAAAGTCGGGGTCGAGCTACAAGGAGATACTCGACCATTACTACCCGGGAACGACATTGTCTTAATTTGAATAAATAATTTCTTGACAAACAGCCCTCTTTGCATTATTCTCATATATGAGAATGGTTCAAAGGGGGCCTTTTGCATGAATGCGAAAACCGTGATGAACCCTGCAAGACTGCGCATCCTTGAGTATTTCATCCTGCACGAGAGCGCCACCGTCGCCGAGATGCGCCGTGAGCTTTCCGATATCCCGCAGGCGAGCCTTTACCGGCACATGTCGACGCTTGTCGGCGACGGCTGGCTCGTCGTTGAGTCCGAGGAGAAAAAGCGTGGTGCGACCGAGCGGCGCTACAGGCTGAAGCCGAGCGTCGGCGAGGGCGGCAAGGCCGATTACATGCAGGTGTTCGATGTGCTCATGTCGCTCATGGCGACCTTTAAGCGCTACTTTGCCAAGCCCGACTGCAATCCCGTGCGGGATATGCTCTCCGTCGGCACGGCGGCATTTTTGCTGACCGACGAGGAGTACACCGAGCTTATGACGGCAATGTCCGGACTTTTGGTCAAAAACATCGGCAATGCGCCCGCCGAGGGCAGAAAGCAGCGCAGATTGACCGTAATTTCATCCCCATGTGAAGAGGAGGAGCAATAGATGCTTAAAATCAAACATTTCAGCAAGGTGTATGACGGCAAGCCTGCCGTCGATGATCTGAGCCTTGAGGTGGCTGCCGGTGATATCTATGCGTTTATCGGCCATAACGGAGCAGGCAAGACCACGACCATCAAGGCCTGCTGCGGCATCCTGCAATTTGAGCAGGGCGACATTTTCATAAACGGCCTGTCCGTTAAGGAAAAGCCCATCGAGTGCAAGCAGCAGATAGCGTATATCCCCGATAACCCCGAGCTTTACGAGTACCTTTCCGGCATAAAGTATCTGAACTTTGTCGCCGATATCTACGGTGTGGGCAAAAAAGAGCGCTCCGAGCGCATTGCAAAATACGCAGACTTATTCGGCCTTACAGAGGATCTTGCCCAGCCCGTGAGCGCCTACTCCCACGGCATGAAGCAGAAGCTTGCCATTATCTCGGCATGGCTGCACGACCCGAAGCTCATCATCATGGACGAGCCCTTTGTCGGCCTTGACCCGGTTGCGGCTCACACGCTCAAGACCATGATGCGCGAGCATTGTGATAACGGCGGTGCGATATTCTTCTCGACCCATGTGCTCGAGGTCGCAGAAAAGCTCTGCGACAAGGTCGCCATCATAAAAAACGGCAGGCTCATAACCAGCGGCGACATGGACTCTGTCAAGGGTGACGCTTCTCTTGAAGCAGTGTTCCTCGAACTGGAGGGCGAACATGCTTAAGGCTCTTTTGAAGGTAAACGCTGCGGCGTTTGTAAACTGGCTGGCAGGCTCAGGCAAGCGCGGCAATAAGAGCAAGAGCAGCAAGGGCAAGATGATAGTCTACGCCCTTTTGATGCTCTATGCTCTGGGGGTGTTCTGCTGGCTGTTCGGTGAAATTTTCGCCCTGCTCGCTCCGCCGCTTTATAACGCAGGCTGCGGCTGGCTGTATTTTGTGTATGTGTTCATCGTGGCGTTTGCCCTGATGTTCGTTTTCAGCGTTTTTGCGGCAAAAAACAGGCTTTATGAGGCAAAGGACAACGATCTTTTGCTGGCGATGCCCATACCGCCGTCCGTCATCCTCGCAAGCCGCATGGCGCTGCTTCTTGCGATGAATGTCCTGTTCGGCGCAATAGTTGTCGGCCCTGCGATATACCGCTGGTACGAGATAGTGCCGTTTTCGCTCGGCTCGCTTGTCTGCATGATAGTCGAATTTCTCGGCCTGTGTCTGTTCTCGCTTGCGCTGTCGGCACTGTTCGGCTGGCTGTTGTCCTTGGTGTCGTCTAAGATGCGCAAAAAAGCGCTCGTTGAAACGCTCATGTCCTTCGTGTTCCTCGGTGCATATCTCTACGGTTACAGCCAGCTCAACACCATCGTTGCAAATCTCGTTGCCAACACCGCGGATATCGCAGCTTCCGTCGGCGATGTCCTGCCGCTTTATTGGATAGGCGCAGGCGCAGCCGGTGAGCTCGGCTCATTTGTGCTTGGTATGCTCATCATGATAGTGCCCTTTGCGGCGGTGTATGCCGTTTTGGCTCGCACATTTGTCAAGACCGCCACCACCAAGCGGGGCACGGCAAAGATAAAGTACGAGGCCAAGGAGCAGAAGGTGTCCTCCCGCAGCTCGGCGCTGCTCGGCAGGGAGGCATCCCGCTTCTTCTCAAGCTCCATCTGCATCGTCAATAACGGCATCGGCATCGTGTTCATCATTCTCGCCGCCGTGCTGATACTCATCTACGGCAGCGATATCCGAAGCTTCATGAACTGGATCATGATACCCACCGACCTTGCCGTGTGCGCAGGCACAGTCGCCGTTGCGATGATGGCGGGGATCATCGTGCCCACGAGCTCCTCGGTCTCGCTCGAGGGCAAGAGCATATGGGTCATCCAGTCCATGCCCGTTGACCCTGCGCAGGTGCTGCTCGGTAAGCTCAAGCTGAGCCTTATCCTTTTCCTGCCACCGGTCGTATTCTGTATGGCGGCACTGGTCATCGTGTTCGGAAGCTCTGCCGCCGTTGCCGTACCGGCGCTGCTGCTGTCGGTTGGTATAGTCGTCGTCATGGCGGAGATCGGGCTTATCATAAATGTCAACCATCCGCTTCTTAACTGGACGAGCGAAACGCAGGCGGTCAAAAGCAGCGGCTCGATACTCATCTCCATGGTCGTAGACATGGTCATCGTGTTCACACTCGGCTTCGGCGGATATCTTTTGCTCGACAACGGAGTGGAGGCCGAAACGCTCCTCACGGTGGCTGCGGTCGTCATGCTGGTTGCCGCAAGGCTCCTCTACGGAGTCATCATCGGTAAGTCGGCACGCAAATTTGCTTTCTTGAGCTGAGGCAAAGAATAAAAGTGAAAATTTTAACGGCAGAGGCCAATTGTTCACAATATGTTCACAATTGGCCTCACCTTTTATGTATAATATGTTAACAGAAGCTGTACATGTTAATATAGTGTGTCGTAATAACCGATGGCAAACTGCAAAGAAATTTTTAAAAAGTTTGTCATTTTTCTTTACTATTTTGTAACCTTGTGTTACAATGTCGATACTATCAAGTACAGAACAAACTGCGTAGTTAAGTAATCTTTTTATACAAAGTAAAATATAAGGGAGGAACAACATGAAAAGAGTATTACTTATGGTTTGCAGCATCTGCCTGGTGCTCGCATGCCTCTTCGGCCTGTTCGCATGCGTTGCAGGCATGAAGGACGCCCTGAACATTCAGGAGTACAAGCAGGAGGATGCAGACCATGCACGAGAGGGTATCGCAGCCGCTCGTGACGGTATCAAGCAGCTCCAGGAAAATGAGGATGTCTACCTCAACGGTGTCGGCACATATGAGGCTGGTCTCATTCAGCTGTCGTCCGGTAAGAGCGCCCTCAATGCAGGCTACAAAGAGTATTACGCAGGTAAGAAGGCCCTCGAGGAGGGCAAAAAGGCTTACGCAGAAGGCGTAAAGGCTCTTGAAGCGGGCAAGAAGGAATACGAGGCAGGTAAGAAGAAAATTGCCGAGAATACTCAGGCCTACAACGAAGGCAAGGAAAAGCTTGCAAAGATCGAGCCCCTCATGCCTTATCTCAACCAGTATGTCCAGTTCCGTGACGGCACCATCGCAAACCTGCCCGGCTTTAACAGCGCTCAGGCATGGTTCGTAAAGACCGTTCGTCCCATCGCAGCCAAGCTCGGCATCACCATTCCCGATGACGTTACAGATTTCCCCGCATTCATGAACAAGATGGTAGCTGACGGCAAGGCTCAGCTCAAGGAATACGAAGACGGCGTGGCAAAGCTTGCCGAGGCCGAGAAGACCATTGCAGCAGGCGAGAAGAAGCTTGCGGCAGCAGAAAAAGAGATCGCAGCAGGCGAGAAGAAGCTCGCCGACGCCGAGAAGCAGCTCGCAGCGGGCGAGAAGAAGCTTGCGGCAGGCAAGAACGAGCTTGCAAACGGCGACAAGAAGCTCAAGGTTTACGAGGGCGGCCAGGAGCAGCTGGCAGCAGGTATGCAGCAGCTTCTTGATGAGATGGTCCCCTGCACCACCCGCAGCGGCAAGCAGACCGTTCCCGGCCTGAAGGAGCTGCTCGGTGACGACTTCAGCATCTGGGTCCTTAACGACAAGGGCGAGGTCAAGGTCGAGCGTGGCTGCCAGTTTGTCGATCTGGACAACTGCGCAAAGCTCTGCGACGAGGCCGAGCACTACCTCGAACTCCAGGAAGCAGATATCAAGAGCGAGCTTTATCCCCGTATCGCAATGAACATCATGATGGCTCTCGCAGCTATCATCGGCATCGTCTCCGGCATCGTTGCCATTGTCGGTGCTGTCACCGGCAGCAAGAAGACCGGCTTTATCGGCGGCATCATCACCGCAGTTCTGGCAGTTGCGGCTAACATCGTCGGTATCGTTGTCGGCTACACCGATTTTGTATATCAGACCCGTGAACTCGTTGACGGCGTCAAGGAGTACACCTACTCCGGCGATCTCCAGCTCTACGCTCTGATCGTTCTGGCTGTCGTTGCAGTTATCTTCACTATCGTAGCAGGTCTTGCACGCTCCGCCGCCAAGAAGGCTGAGACCGAGACTGTTGCACAGGCAAATCAGGCAGCAGCCGCCGGCGCCGCAGCCGCCGTAGCTGCAGCAGCTCCCGCAGAGGCAGCTCCCGTTGAGACTGCCCCTGTTGAGGCAGCTCCCACTGCCGAGAGCGAGAAGCTCGCAGAGCTTGAGGCTGAGAATGCAGCTCTCAAGGAAATGGTCGCAAAGTTAGCGGCAGACGCAGCAACCGTCAAGGAGTGATCTCCGTCCGACCCGTGAGCGGATACACAGATCACGCTCCGGCCGAAAAACAATAATCAAGCCCACAGAGTATTCACTCTGTGGGCTTTTTCAATACGCTTTTACGCTTCTGCTGGTCGTTTTTGCATCAGCCCGACCGGTGAGTGCATACCAAAGTTTAGTCTGTACATCAACCTATCGGTGCACAGCATGCTTTTTACACCTGTCCGGCAGATTTCGTGAACAGGCTGAAGATGAAGTAAACGGCGCTAACTGCAGCGGCGAGGTAATACGGAAGCTTCACCGGCGCAGAGCCGATGCCGGACACCAGCGACAGCAGGAACGGACTTAAAAACTGCGCAAGGTACATTGCCGCAGATATCATCGGCATTACGGTCGTTGCGGCCGCCTTGCCCTCGTTGGCCGAGGCGGTCGAGATAATGTACGGAATGCCCACGCCGTTTGAAAAGCCTATGAGCGCAGAGCCTGCGATCGTTCCGACCCAGCCGCCGACAAAGGCCAGCAGGCAGTAGCCGAGCAGAAACAGCGCCGGCGCAACGAGCCCTGCAAAGCTTCTGCTGATGCGCTTGACCCACACGAAGGCAAGCCCGCCGCCGAATGCGATGAGGTCGCAGCCCGCCATTATAACGGCGCACAAACTCATGGGCACGGCACCCTCGGCTGCGGTCACAATCGCAAAGTTTGCGGGGTAGATGAAGAATATCGTCATGAGCAGGAATATGCACACGACATGTGTCCAATTTCTGCACCAGACATCGCCGAGACGAGCCGGTTCACTGCTGCGGGCACCGCCACGGATGCGGTCGTTGGGCATGAAAACAAGGCACAGAACGATGCTTATAAGACCCATGAGATAGACCGCAAAGCTCAGTCGCCAGCTGATATTTGCGAGCACACCGGCAAGCAGGGTTGCGACCACGCCGCCGAGCTGGTTGGCCGCCGAGGACAGCCCCATGAGCCCCTCACGCCTCTCCGGCGGGAAGTAATAGGTCAAAAGCCCCGTGGACAGCGGCATGATGATGCCGACACCGACACCGACGAGCGCACGCATGATAAGCACCGCCCAAATCGAATCGAACAGTCCCGCAGCCGAACCGCCGACGGTGTACAGCACAAGGCCGAGCATCGTAAGCGCCCGTGCGCCGAAGCGCTCGGCAAGCTTGCCGAAAAACAAGTTCGTTATGACGATAAACAGCGCCGGCATGGAGACAATAAGCTGAATTTCAAGCTTGCTCGCCTCGGAAAAATGCTCTCGTATGACCTCCAATGCGGGTGCGACCGCCGCACCTGCCATGACCGTCAGCAGCGAAAGCGAAAGTATGCTCGCCGCCAGCGGCTTGAGCCGGATTTCTCTATTCATTGACAAAAACCTCTCTTTTCAGATTAACAAACTCAACCCTCGACCGAGGGTAAAAGAAAAAAGCGCAAGTCCGGTTTGGACTTACGCTTTTTTGCTACACAACAAGCGAGATTTTAGCAAATTTTTTTGAAAAAGTCAAAGGCTTTTTTTATATTTACTTTGCGTGGTAGAGCTTTTTGGCCTGATAGCGGGGCTCGTAGGTGATGTTCACGCCGAGCTTGGAGAAGAGGTTCTCGTCCACTCTTGACAGGATGACGGTCGAGTGTGCTTCGCAGCCACGCAGCTTGTCAAGCTGGTCGATGGCAAGCTCAACGAGGGGATTTGTCACGGCGCAAATTGACAGCGCAATAAGCAGCTCGTCCGTGTGCAGACGGGGATTGTGATTGCCCAGATGCTCGACCTTGAGGTGCTGTATCGGCTCGATAACGCCCGGGGCGATGAGCAGAAGCTTCTTGTCGATGCCCGCAAGGTACTTGAGCGCATTCATAAGACAGGCCGAGCTTGCACCGAGAAGCGAGCTTGTCTTGCCGGTGATTATCGTACCGTCGTGAAGCTCGATGGCAACAGCGGGGCCGCCGGTTTTCTCTGCCTTTTCAAGCGCCTTTGCGACAACGGGACGGTCGTCGGAGGAAAGGCCTATCGAGTTCATGATAAGCTCGATCTTGCGCACCTCCTCGGGCGTGCCGAGACCCTGACGCAGCGAGCAGGCAGCGGCGTAGTAGCGGCGGATTATCTCCTGCTTTGACGCTTCACGGCAAGCCTCATCGTCGGTGATGCAGTAGCCGGCCATGTTGACGCCCATGTCGGTGGGGCTCTTGTATGCGCTCTCGCCGAAGATGCGGGTCAGAATGGCGTTAAGCACGGGGAATATCTCAACATCACGGTTGTAGTTGACGGTCGTCTCGCCGTAGGCTTCGAGGTGGAAGGGGTCGATCATGTTGATATCGTCAAGGTCGGCGGTGGCGGCCTCGTAGGCGAGGTTAATGGGATGCTTGAGCGGCACATTCCAGATGGGGAAGGTCTCAAACTTCGCATAGCCTGCGTTCACGCCGCGGCGGTGCTCATGATAAAGCTGGCTCAGGCAGGTGGCCATTTTGCCGCTGCCCGGGCCGGGTGCGGTGACGACGACGAGGCTGCGCTCGGTCTCAATATAATCGTTCTTGCCGAAGCCGTTTTCCGACACGATAAGCTCGACATTCGAGGGGTAATCGGGAATTATATAGTGGCGGTAGACACGCACGCCGAGCGTTTCGAGCCGCTTCTGGAACATCTCTGCTGCCGGCTGACTGCGGTAGTGGGTGATGACGACGCTGCCGACATACAGGCCGATGCCGCGGAAGGCGTCGATAAGGCGCAGTGTGTCCTCATCGTAGGTGATGCCGAGGTCGCCGCGGCGCTTGTTGCGCTCGATATCATCCGCCGAGATGGCGATGACTATCTCCGCATCGTCCTTCATCTCGAGCAGCATCCTCACCTTGCTGTCAGGCTGGAAGCCGGGCAGAACACGGGAGGCGTGGTAGTCGTCAAACAGCTTGCCGCCGAATTCAAGGTACAGCTTGCCGCCGAACTGCGATATCCTGTCACGGATATTCTGCGACTGCAGCTGCACATATTTGGCGTTGTCAAATCCTATCTTATTCATGTTCTTTATCCTCTTTATCTCCGTAATTACAAAATAAAATTATATACCGCCGCCCCGTCCGCTGTCAATCAGATTGCCGCTAAAATTAAAAAGGAATGAGCCTGTGTCGGGACTCATTCCTTGTCCGGTCTGTCAAAGAACTATGATAAACAGACGCAACGAGAAGCCCCAATATATCGCATGAAAAATCAAGCAAAGCGGTTCAATTTGCCCGAAGCACGGCGGAACATTTGCAAAATGCGGAATTTGTTGTATACTTGGCGCTTATTTCTCTTTTTTTATTCACAATTGTGTGCTATAATGCAAGCTGTATAACTATTTAAATGTACGAAAGGCAAAAACAATGAGCTTTTTAGGTAAATTATTCGGCAGTCACACCGACCGTGAGCTTAAAAGAATATACCCGATAGTCGACAAGATCGAGGCGCTCGAGCCGCAGTTTCAGGCGCTGAGCGACGAGGAGCTTCGGGCAAAGACGGAGGAGTTCAAGCAGCGCTACCAGGGCGGCGAGGATCTCGATGCTCTGCTTCCCGAGGCGTTTGCCGCAGTGCGAGAGGCTGCGTGGCGTGTTCTCGGCATGAAGCCGTTCAGAGTGCAGCTTATCGGCGGCATCGTCCTGCATCAGGGACGCATCGCCGAGATGAAGACCGGCGAAGGTAAGACCCTTGTCGCCGTTCTGCCGGCATACCTCAATGCACTGACCGGCGAGGGTGTTCACATCGTCACCGTCAATGACTATCTTGCCCGCCGTGACAGCGAGTGGATGGGCAAGGTACACCGCTTCATGGGACTTTCCGTCGGACTTATCGTCCACGGGCTCAATAACGACGAGCGTCAGGCGGCATACAATGCCGACATCACCTACGGCACGAATAACGAGATGGGCTTTGACTATCTGCGTGACAATATGTCCATATACAAGGAAAACATGGTTCAGCGCGGCCATGCGTTCGCCATCGTCGACGAGGTAGACTCCATACTCATCGATGAGGCCAGAACACCGCTTATAATTTCCGGCCAGGGCGACGAGAGCACCGACCTATACCGTCAGGCGGACGACTTTGTCTCAAGACTCAAGGTCAAGGTCTACGCCTCCACCGATTCCAAGGAGGAAGAGGACGAAAACATCGACGCAGACTATATCGTCGACGAAAAGGCGAGAACTGCGACCCTCACTGCGAGAGGCGTCGAGAAGGCAGAGCGTGCCTTTAATCTTGAAAATTACGCCGATATCGAAAACTCCACCCTCACGCATCATATCAATCAGGCGCTGCGTGCCCACGGCATAATGAAGCGTGATATCGACTATGTCGTCAAAGACGGCGAGATACTCATCGTTGATGAGTTTACCGGCCGTATCATGCTTGGCCGCCGCTACAGCGAGGGTCTGCATCAGGCGATAGAGGCCAAGGAGCATGTCGATGTTCAGCGTGAGAACAAGACCCTTGCGACCATCACCTTCCAGAACTACTTCAGACTTTACGAAAAGCTCTCCGGTATGACCGGTACGGCCGTCACAGAGGCTGAGGAGTTTGCGGCTATATATCAGCTGGATATCGTCGAGATACCCACGAACAAGCCCGTTGCGAGGATCGACCACCCCGATGTCGTGTTCAAAAACGATGTCGGCAAGAATAAGGCCATTATCGAGCAGATAATCCAGTGCCACGAAAAGGGTCAGCCCGTTCTGGTCGGCACTATCTCCATAGAAAAGAGCGAGTACCTGTCCGGTCTTCTTAAAAAGCGCGGCATCAAGCACAATGTCCTGAACGCCAAGCACCACGAGAAGGAAGCGGAGATAGTCGCTCAGGCAGGCAAGTTCGGCGCCGTGACCATCGCAACGAACATGGCAGGCCGTGGTACCGATATCATGCTCGGCGGTAACGCAGAGTATCTTGCAAAGAACGACCTGCGCAAAGCCGGCTTCACCGACGAGGTCATCGCCGAGGCAACAGGCTATGCCGAAACGACCGATGAGGAGATACTCAAGGCAAGAGCAATGTTCCGTGAGCGCATGGATGCGCACAAGGTGGTGTGCTCTGAAGAAGCCGAGAAGGTCAGAGCCGCAGGCGGCCTGTTCATCTGCGGCACCGAGCGCCACGAGTCCCGCCGTATCGATAATCAGCTGCGTGGCCGTTCCGGCCGTCAGGGCGACCCGGGCGAGAGCCGCTTCTTCATCGCCATGACCGATGATGTCATGCGTCTTTTCGGCTCGGAGCGAATGATGAATATGATGGAGACCCTCGGAGTTGACGAGGACACTCCGCTTGACCACAAGATGCTGTCCAACGCCATTGAGCAGGCACAGAAAACCGTTGAGAGCCGCAACTTCCAGACCCGTAAGTCGGTCTTGGAGTACGACGATGTCATGAACACTCAGCGTAACATCATATATGATGAGCGCCGCAAGGTGCTTGACGGCGAGGATATCCGTGAAAGCATCGATAAGATGATATCCGAGTTTATCTCCTCCACGGTCAACGACGCTCTTGCAGGCGGCACTGCCGAAAATCAGGAGCATCTCAACGAGGTCATTGCCCCGTTTGAAAAGTATTTCCTCAAGCGCGGCGAGATAACCATGGAGTCATTAGGCGGCAAGGCCAAGGCCGATAAGATAATCGAGGCCGTGAGCGAGGCTGCCCGCCGTGTTTATGCCGAAAGGGAGAAAGAGTTCGGCCTTGATCCGAACGGTGTTCCCATCATGCGTGAGATCGAGCGTGTCGTCATGCTGCGTGTCGTCGATGAATACTGGATGGACCATATCGATGCAATGGATGAGCTCAAGCGCGGCATCGGCCTTCGCGGCTATGGCAATATCAAGCCCATTGACGCATACAAGCAGGAGGGCTTCGATATGTTCGAGGCCATGATAAACGGCATCCGTGAGGAGACCGTCCGCAGACTTTACACCATCCGTGTCCGCAAGGAGCAGACCATAGAGCGCAAGGCCGTGTCCAAAAATCAGGCTGCAAATGTCGGCGGCGAACAGGTCAAGAAAAAGCCCATCAAGAAGGCTCCCAAGCCCGGCCGCAACGATCCCTGCCCCTGCGGCAAGATGAAGCCCGACGGCTCCCGCAGGCTGAAATACAAGGAATGCTGCGGCAGAAAAGAAAAATAAGCGGTCTTTTTGAGCCGTGGCTGCGTTGCTTCGCCTAGGAAATACAGCACGGTATTCCCGTCGTCTTGCGCCTTCCCACGACTCAAAAATCCTCGCTTATTGAAGCGTATAATATTGTTAGGAATTAAAAATGTTCACACAGCAACAGCATAAAAACTGCATCTACATGGTAAGCGATAAAATTTCCGCCCGCCATATGTTCACGACCCGCCTCGGCGGCGTGAGCGGGGGCGTGTGGGCGTCGTGGAATTTCGGCGAAAACCGTGGCGACGACCCCGAAAATGTGCGGGAAAATTATCGCCTTGCCGGTGAAATTTTCGGCTGCACGGAAAACGATTTTGTCGTCACAAAGCAGGTGCACGAAAAAACAGTCATCATCGCCGCCGACAAGGACCGCCACACCCTCGGCACGCAGCCACCGTATACTGCTGACGGGCTCGTGACTGCCGAGCGGAGTCTGCCGCTCATGATCTACATTGCCGACTGCGTCCCCGTGCTTCTGCACGATGAAAACGCCGGCGTTATCGGCGCCGTCCACTGCGGCTGGAAAAGCTCGGTGGCGGATATCTTAGGCGTTGCGGTGGATAATATGATAAAGCTCGGCGCAAGGGCGGAGGATATCCATGCCGCTGTCGGCGCTTCAATAGGCAAGTGCTGCTTCGAGTGCGACGATGATGTCCCCGAAGCGGTGACGAGGTATCTCGGCGGCGAGACCGACGGACTATTCGAGAAAAAGCCGAATGGCAAGACCCATGTAGACCTGCGCAGAGCAAACGAGCGCAGGCTGCTGCAATTGGGGCTGAAGCCCGAAAACATCGATGTGTCATCCGAATGCACGATGTGCAGTCAGGATAAATACTGGTCGCACCGCGGCACGAACGGCGTTCGGGGCAGCATGGCGGCTGTCATAATGCTCGACTGAAAGGATAAGCTATGGCAACAAAAGCAAAGAAACTAACGGCGATGCTGCTTGCGGCGGTCATGGTGTTGTCCGTGTGCGCCTGCGGTGATGCCGCCGAGGACGACTATGTAAAGGGTGAGACCGCCGGCAAGGATATAAACAAATCAGTCGCTGCCGACGATGTGTTCACGCTAAACTACAGCAACAAATACAGCATGAACCCCATGGTCGCCACAAACACAAACAATCAGCTTGTATGCAACCTTGTGTACGAGAATATGATAGAGGTAGACAACAACTACGAGGCGCAGCCGAATGTCATCACCGAGTGGAAGACCGAGGACGGCGAGCATTGGGTGTTCACCGTCGATACCTCTCGCCGCTTCCATAACGGCGAGCAGATGACGGCCAAGGATGTGGCATATTCTCTGAATGTCGCCATGAACTCCGAGCGCTTTGCACGGCGATTAAACTGCGTCATCGGTGTCGGTGCAAACGATGAAAAGACCTTCTCGGTGACCCTGAGCAAGGCAAATTATCTGCTGCCGAACCTCATGGCGATACCCGTCATCAAAAACGGCAGCTATAAGGACGATCACCCCGACGGCACGGGACCGTACAAGTACGCTTCTGATTACAAGTCGCTTTTGAAGTTTGACAAGTACCACAATGCGGCAACGCTGCCGCTGGATGTGATATACCTGAAGGAGTACAACACCGTTGACTCGACTATATCAGCGTTCGAGGACTCGCTTTTGGATATCGTCATGAACGACCCCAGCGCACCGACAAATCTCGGCTACGGCAGCTCGAACGAGATCCGTGGCTTCAATACGACCAACTTCCACTACATCGGCATGAACACCGAAACGGGCGAGATGGCCTATGACGGCCTACGCTTTGCGTTAAACTACGCCTTCGACCGTGAAAGCTTGGTCGATCAGTTCAACGGCTTTGCCCTCGAGACCATGCTGCCCGTGAGCCCCGCCTGCTCGTTTTACAGCGAAAGCTACGCAAAGCAGTTTAAGTATAACCTCAAGCAGGTGCAGGAGATCCTCGGAAACATGGGGCTTAAGGACTATGACGAGGACGGCATGCTGGAGATGAAGGTCGGCGAAGAGGTCAGGGAGCTTGACCTTGACTTCGTAGTGTGCAGCGCAAGCAGCATAAAGACCAATGTTGCACATAAATTTGCCGAGGACATGGCAACGCTCGGTCTCAAGGTCACGGTGCGTGAGCTTGCATGGTCCGAGTATACAACGGCGCTCGAGCAGGGCAATTTTGACCTGTACTATGCCGAGGTTCGCTTAAACCCCGACTTTGACCTGTCCATGCTCTTCAAACCCGACGGCAAGCTCAATTACGGTAAGGTCAATGATGAAACGCTTATGGAGCTTATAGGCTCATACCTCGGCGCTAAGTCCGACGGCAGAAAGGATGCCTGCGCAAACATGTGTGCGCAGATAATCAATAGCGGCTACATCGTCCCGCTGTGCTTTGAAAAGCACCAGATGATAACCCACCGTGGCGTTATCGAGGGCATCAAGGCCTGTGAGAACAACCCGCTGATGAATGTGCAGAACTGGAAAGTGACCTTTGGTGAGGTCGCAAAAAAGACGGACGATACAAATAAATGACCGCAATTTGCGGCGGAACGGAGAATTGGCATGACTGATAAGGAACTGCTGGCCAAGGCAAGAGAGGCATCGAAAAGAGCATATGTACCATACTCGAAATTTGCGGTGGGCGCCGCACTCGAGTGCAGGGGCGGACAGGTGTTCACCGGCTGCAATGTTGAGAACGCCGCTCTGGGCGATACCATCTGCGCCGAGCGCACTGCCTGTGTAAAGGCAGTCAGCGAGGGCTGCCGTGAATTTGTGCGCATCGCCATTTATGCCGAGAGCGAGGGCTACTGCATGCCGTGCGGCTCGTGCCGCCAGTTTCTTTCGGAGTTCGACCTGCACGGTGACATTGAGGTGCTCGCTTCCCGGGCCGACGGACGCTATGTGAGCTACCGCCTGCGTGAGCTCATGCCGCATACATTTAATTATTGAGATGGAGCTTGAGCAGTTAAGGGCCTTTCTTGAGGTCGCCCGCACAAAAAGCTTCACCGCAGCCGGGCGTAGTATGTTCGTCAGCCACTCGACGGTGAGCCGTGCCGTGTCCTCGCTTGAAGCCGAGCTCGGCGTGAGTCTTATAGACCGCGGGAACCGTGTTCTCGGTTTGACGGAAGCGGGCAAACGCCTTTCCGACCGTGCCCCGGAGCTCCTCGCCCTCGCCGACGAGGTAGCAGATGAAGTGCGAAATATATTATAATGTATAGCCGTAGTGAGCATTGCACAAAAATTAATTGCAAATTTCTACGAAAAACACAAAAAACGCTCTTGACACCAAGGGCGTTTTTTGGTACTCTATTAGAGCGCCTGTGCGTTGCTGACGGGCGTATTATGCGATGAAGCGGGAGATTGCTCGTTTTCGAGGTAACTTCCGTGGAGTATGTCCGGTGTCTATGGCACATAATCGGGCGGCTGAAGCGTACTGCACATGGCGTATATCGCCTGTACGGTATCAGACCGGCTCAAAAAGGCCGGTTTGTTTTTCGGACAGGGTCTGATACGCACGGTTGAGTGTGCAAAATTATGCTTCATCCGTACGGGACTTAAAGACAGTTCCCAATGCTGTCGAAAAATTCGTACGAAAAAGGAGAAACAACATGGCAAGCAACAAGAACATGATCCGCATCCGCCTCAAGGCCTATGACCATCAGCTGATCGACAAGGCAGCAGAGACTATCGTCGAAGCAGCCAAGCGTACCGATGCAAAGGTCTCCGGCCCCATCCCTCTGCCTACCAAGACCGAGGTCGTCACCATCCTTCGTGCTGTTCATAAGTATAAGGACAGCCGTGAGCAGTTCGAGCGCCGCACTCACAAGCGCCTGATCGATGTAATGGCTCCCACCCAGAAGACCGTTGAAGCCCTTATGTCCCTCGAGCTTCCCGCCGGTGTCGAGATCGAGATCAAGCTCTAAGGCACAGCGTTCCCCATTAACCCACCCACAATTTTATCAATGACCCATTGTCCGCAGCTTGCGAATGCGGACGGGTTAAGTTGCCAGCCTCTGGGCAAGACCTAAGCGAGGCAACCAATAACCGAAGGAGGAAAAAATAATGAAGAAAGCCATTATCGGCAAGAAGGTCGGCATGACGCAGATCTTCGACGAAATGGGCAAGGTCATTCCTGTAACCGTTATCGAGGCAGGCCCCTGTGTGGTAACCGCTAAGATGACCGAGGAAAAGGAAGGCTACAGCGCAGTCCAGCTCGGTTACGAGGAAGTGACCGAAAAGCACATCTCCAAGCCCGAGGCAGGCCACCTCAAGAAGGCAGGCGTCGGCATGGTAAAGCACCTCAAGGAGTTCAAGCTCGAAAACGCAGCAGAGCTCAATGTCGGCGATGTCGTCAAGGCTGACACCTTCGCAGAAGGCGACAAGGTCGATGTCACCGGCACCAGCAAGGGTCACGGCTACGCCGGCGTTATCAAGCGCCACGGCGCACAGCGCACCCCCACCAGCCACGGCGGCGGCCCTGTTCACCGTCACGCAGGCTCCATGGGCTCCAGCACCGACCCCAGCCGCATCTTCAAAGGCAAGATCGGCGCAGGTCACATGGGTGTTGACCAGGTCACCGTTCAGAATCTCGATGTCGTCAAGGTCGACCCCGAGCTGAACATGATCGTTATCCGCGGTGCTATCCCCGGCCCCAAGGGCGGCCTCGTTTATGTAAAGAGCACCATCAAGACCGCACCCGTCAAGAAGGGCGAGGGCGCAGGCATCAGCCTCAACCCGCAGAAGGCATCTGCTCGTGTCAACCCGCAGAAGGCTTCCGCACGAAACAAGTAAGGAAAGGAGAGTTTCATAAATGCCTATTACTAATGTTTACAACATGGCAGGCGAAAAGGTCGGCGAGATCGAGCTCTCCGATGCTATCTTCGGTATTGATCCGAACAAGTCTGTTCTGCATGACTCCGTCAAGAATCATCTGGCAAACTGCCGTCAGGGCACCCAGAGCGCACTCACCAAGGGCGAAGTTTCCTACACCACCGCAAAGCCTTGGCGCCAGAAGGGCACCGGCCGTGCCCGCGCAGGCTACAAGGGTTCTCCCGTGTGGACCCACGGCGGCGTAGCGTTTGCTCCCAAGCCCCGTGATTACAGCTACACCCTCAACAAGAAGGTGAAGCGTCTTGCTCTCAAGAGCGCACTGAGCGCAAAGGCGGCTGAGGAAGCCATCATCGTTATCGACGACCTCAAGGTCGAAGAGATTAAGACCGCAGCTTTCGCAGCATTCCTGAAGAACATCAATGTATCCGGCAAGGCACTCGTTGTCACCGAGAATGTTGACGAGAAGGTCGTTAAGTCTGCACGCAACATCGCAGGCATCACCACCACCATCGCAACCATCCTCAGCCCCTACATGATTCTCAACAACCGCAAGCTCGTTGTCTCCAAGGCAGCACTTGCAAAGATCGAGGAGGTGTACGCATGATGAAGACCGCTTATGATATAGTCATTCGCCCGATCATCACCGAGCAGTCCATGGAAGACCTGGACATCAAGAAGTACGCTTTTGAAGTCGCAAAGGACGCAAACAAGGTCGAAATCAAGAAGGCAATCGAGGAGATCTTCGGCGTTACCGTTATCAAGGTCACCACACTGAATGTTCGCGGCAAGGAAAAGCGCACCGGCGCATACCCGAAGGGCAAAACCGCCTCTTGGAAAAAGGCAGTCGTAAAGCTCAGTGAAGACTCCAAGAACATTGAGCTGTTCGAAGGCATGGCATAAGGGGAGGAATAAGAATGTCTATTAAAACTTACAGACCTACTACTCCGGCCCGCAGACAGATGACCGTTTCCGGCTTTGACGGTGTTGACAAGCACGCAAGGCCCGAGAAGAAACTGACTGAGGTCCTCAAGAAGAATTCCGGCCGCAACAGCTACGGCCGCATCACCGTTCGCCACAAGGGCGGCGGCAATCGCCAGAAGTACCGTGTTATCGACTTCAAGCGCAACAAGACCGAGATGGAAGCAGAAGTTCTGCGCCTCGAGTATGACCCCAACCGCAGCGCATTCATCGCTCTGGTTGAGTACACCGACGGCGAGCGCCGCTACATCCTCGCTCCTGTCGGCCTGAAGGCAGGCGACAAGATCGTCTCCTCCGCATCCGCCGACATCAAGCCGGGCAATGCTCTGCCTCTGGCAAACATCCCCGTTGGTACCGTTATCCACAACATCGAGCTCTACCCCGGCAAGGGCGCACAGCTCGTTCGTTCCGCAGGTGTCTCCGCACAGCTGATGGCTAAGGAAAACGGCATGGCCACTGTTCGCCTCCCCTCCGGTGAGTACCGCAAGGTCCGCATGGACTGCTTTGCGACCATCGGTCAGGTCGGCAACATCGACCACTCCAACATCTCTATCGGTAAGGCCGGCCGCAAGCGCCACATGGGCATCCGTCCTACCGTCCGCGGTTCCGTCATGAACCCCTGCGACCACCCCCACGGCGGTGGTGAAGGCAAGTCCCCTGTCGGCCGTCCCGGCCCTGTAACTCCTTGGGGCAAGCCCGCACTCGGCTACAAGACCCGCAAGACTAAGAACCGTACCGATAAGTTCATAGTCAAGCGCCGCAATGCAAAGTAAGGAGGGCATAAGTAAATGAGTAGAAGCGTTAAGAAAGGCCCCTTCGCAGCTCCCGAGCTTCTGAAGAGAGTCGATGAAATGAATAAGGCAGGCGAGAAGAAGGTCCTCAAGACCTGGAGCCGTGCCACTACCATTTTCCCGTCCTTCGTAGGACACACCATCGCTGTACACGACGGCCGCCGTCATGTCCCCGTGTATGTCACCGAAGATATGGTCGGCCACAAGCTCGGCGAGTTTGCTCCCACCCGTACCTTCCGTGGTCACGCAGGCAGCAAGACCGGTAAGTAAGGAGGAGATAACATGGACGAAAAGAAAATGGCAAGAGCAGAAGTTAAGTATGTTCGTATCTCCCCCCGCAAGGTCGGCATCATCTGCGATATGATCCGTGGCAAGGACGCAAATGTCGCCATGGCACTTATGGAGCACACCCCCAAGTCCGGCTGCGAGTACATGATCAAGCTCCTCAAGAGCGCATGTGCAAACGCCGAGAACAATTTTGAAATGGATCCCGAGAAGCTGTATGTTGCAGTTGCATATGCAACCGGCGGCCCCATCCTCAAGCGCGGTATGCCCAGAGCTCAGGGTCGTATGTACAGAATCAACAAGCGCACCAGCCACATCACCATCTGCGTGGCTGAGAGAGACTAAGGAAGGAGGCAGAATAAATGGGACAGAAAGTTAATCCTCATGGCATGCGTGTCGGCGTTATAAAGGACTGGGATTCCCGCTGGTACGCCCGTGCAGATAAGGTCGGCGATCTTATCGTAGAAGACTACAACATTCGTAAATACCTGAAGAAGACCCTCTATTCGGCCGGTGTTCCTACCATCGAGATCGAGCGTGATTCCAACAAGGTCCGCATTTTCATCCACTGCTCCAGACCCGGTGTCGTCATCGGCAAGGGCGGCCAGGAGATCGAGCGCATCCGTCAGGAAGTCGCAAAGATGATCGGCAAGGATGTTGCGATCTCCATCGTTGAGGTCCGCACCCCCGACACCAATGCTCAGCTCGTAGCGGAGAATATCGCACAGCAGATCGAGAAGCGTATTTCTCACCGCCGTGCAATGAAGAACGCAATGGGTCGTGCAATGCGCATGGGCGCAAGAGGTATCAAGGTCATGTGCTCGGGTCGTCTCGGCGGCCGTGAGATCGCTGGCGTTGAGCAGTACCACGACGGTACCATTCCTCTTCAGACCATCCGTGCAGACATCGAGTACGGCTTTGCCGAAGCAGCTACCACCTACGGCCGCATCGGCGTCAAGGTTTGGATCTACAAGGGCGAAGTCCTTTCCCAGACCCTGCGTACCACTCCCCGTGTGATGGACATGAACAAGCCTCAGGGCGAGCGCCGTCGTCGTGACGACCGCCGTGGTGACCGTCGTCAGGGCGGTGACCGCCGCCAGGGTGGCTACAATCGTGGCCAGCAGGGTGAGCGCCGTCAGGGCGGCTATGGCCAGCGTCCCGCAGGCCAGGGCGGCTACAACCGCGGACCCCGCCCCGCAGCTAACGCAGCTCCCAAGGAAGGAGGCAACAACTAATGTTAATGCCTAAGAGAGTTAAGTACCGCAGAGTACACCGCGGCCGCATGAAGGGCAAGGCTACTCGTGGTAACTTCGTAGCATACGGCGAGTTCGGCCTCCAGGCCACCGAGCCGTGCTGGATCACCAGCAATCAGATCGAGGCAGCCCGTATCGCAATGACCCGTTACACCAAGCGTGGCGGCCAGGTCTGGATCAAGATCTTCCCCGACAAGCCCGTAACCGCAAAGCCCGCCGAGACCCGTATGGGTTCCGGTAAAGGCTCGCCCGAGTACTGGGTCGCAGTCGTTAAGCCCGGCAGAGTTCTGTTTGAGATCGCCGGCGTACCCGAAGAAACCGCTCGTGAGGCACTTCGCCTTGCAAGCCACAAGCTGCCCTGCAAGACCAAGATAATCGCAAAGGGCACTGAGTCTGAGAACGGTGGTGAATAAGATGAAGGCAAATGAAATTAGATCTATGTCCGTTGCAGACCTCGAGGCAAAGCTCGCAGAGCTCAAGAAGGATCTGTTCATGCTCCGTATGCAGCATGCCACCAATCATCTCGATAACCCCGTAAAGATTTCCGCTGTGCGTCGTGACATTGCCCGAGTCAAGACCGTTATCCGCGAGAAACAGCTCGAGCAGTGAGGAGGTAAGTCAGAATGAATGAAAGAACAACTTCCCGTAAGACCCGTGTCGGCAAGGTAGTGTCCGACAAGATGGACAAGACCGTCGTCGTCATCGTCGAGGATCGTGTCGCACACAAGACTTATAAGAAGATCATCGGAAGAACCTACCGCCTGAAGGCACATGACGAGAACAACGAATGTGGCATCGGCGATATCGTTCGTGTGATGGAGACCCGCCCCCTGTCCAAGGACAAGAGATGGCGTGTTGTCGAAATCGTTGAGAAGGCTAAGTAAGGAGGCAGCATAAATGATACAGCAAGAGACTTATCTGAAGGTTGCCGACAATACCGGCGCCAAGGAAATCAAGTGCATCAGAGTTCTCGGCGGCTCCAAGCGCAGATACGCAAGCATCGGTGATGTCATCGTCGCATCTGTACGCAAGGCAGCTCCCGGCGGCTCTGTCAAGAAGGGTGATGTCGTCAAGGCAGTCATCGTTCGTACCGCAAAGCCCGTCCGTCGTGCAGATGGCACCTATGTTCGTTTCGACGAGAACGCTGCGGTTCTTATCAACGGTACCGATAAGAACCCCCGTGGCACTCGTATCTTTGGACCCGTTGCTCGTGAGCTGCGTGATAAGGACTACATGAAGATCCTGTCCCTGGCTCCCGAAGTGATTTAAGGAGGTCAAGAGAATGAAGATTAAAAGAGACGATAAAGTTATAGTCCTGTCCGGCAAGGATAAAGGCAAGACCGGCAAGGTCCTCGTTGCAGACCCCAAGGCTGACAAGGTCATAGTTGAAGGCGTCAATGTCGCAACAAAGCACCAGAAGGCTCAGAAGAAGGGTCAGGACGGCGGCATCATCAAGGTCGAGACCCCCATCTATGTCAGCAAGGTACAGCTCGTTTGCCCCAAGTGCGGCAAGCCGACCCGTGTTGGCTACAAGTTCGTGGACGGCAAGAAAGTCCGCTACTGCAAGCAGGATAACTGCGGTGCAGAATTCTGAGAAAGGAGAAACTGACTATGACAAGAATGAAGAAAAAGTATGTTGAGGAAGTTGCTCCTGCTCTGATGGAGAAGTTCCAGTACAAGTCCACCATGCAGATCCCCAAGCTCGACAAGATCGTTGTATCTGTCGGCTGCGGCGACTGCAAGGACAACGCAAAGGCCCTTGATAATGTCATCAAGGAGATCTCCGCTATCACCGGTCAGCACGCTGTTGCAACCGTCGCAAGAAAGTCCGTCGCTAACTTCAAGCTCCGTGAGGGCATGCATGTCGGCGTTAAGGTCACCCTGCGTCAGGACCGTATGTGGGAGTTCCTCGACCGTCTGTTCAATATTGCTCTTCCCCGTGTCCGTGACTTCCGCGGTATTTCCGCAGATGCATTCGACGGCAGAGGCAACTACTCCATGGGTCTTAAGGAACAGATCATCTTCCCTGAGATCGATTACGATAAGATCGAGAAGCTGCGTGGTATGAACATTGCCATCACCACCACCGCTCAGACCGACGAGGAAGCACGCGAGCTGCTCAGGCTCATGGGTGCTCCCTTCATGAACTAAGGAGGAACTGAAAAATGGCTAAGAAATCTATGATCCTCAAGCAGCAGGCTCCTGCTAAGTTCTCTACCCGCAAGTACAATCGCTGCAAGATCTGCGGCCGCCCCCATGCTTACCTGCGTGATTACGGCATCTGCCGTATCTGCTTCCGCGAGCTGGCATACAAGGGCCAGATCCCCGGTGTCCGCAAGGCATCCTGGTAATCGGCGACTATTTGCGAAAATGTGCATCATTTCAGCAGAAAATGCTTGATTTACCAAGGGTTTTCGGTGTATAATGAAACGCTGCGATTTTTACAAAGACCACGCTATGAGATACGCTCAATTTGGGCGTATCTCTTCGGCGGTTTTTGAATACGGCCCGTTTTCGGCAGCTGCATAACCGGAGACGGCCAAAAGGATGGCGAAAGGCCACGGCTAATCATGTATTAGTGTGGAACCTCGCCGCCTAAACCGAAAGGTAACTCTAAAATAGGAGGAAACAACACATGCAGATCACAGACCCCATTGCAGATATGCTGACACGCATCCGCAACGCCGGCAGCGCAAAGCATGAAACCGTCGATGTCCCCGCTTCCAAGATGAAGAAGGCAATCGCTCAGATCCTCTTCGACGAAGGCTACATCAAGAGCTTCCAGCTCATTGATGACGGCACTCAGGGCATCATCCGCATTACCCTCAAGTATCTCCCCGGCAAGGAGAAGGCCATCCAGGGTCTTCGCCGTGTCTCGAAGCCCGGCCTCCGTGTTTACGCCGGAGCAGACGAGCTTCCCAAGGTCCTCAAGGGCCTCGGTATCGCTATCGTATCCACTTCTAAGGGCGTCATGACCGATAAGGCTGCTCGTGCAGCTCATGTCGGCGGCGAAGTCCTTGCGTTCGTATGGTAAGGAGGAACTGATCATGTCTAGAATTGGTAGAGCTCCCGTTACCGTCCCCGCAGGAGTAGAAGTTAAGATCGACGGCCGCCATGTCGCCGTCAAGGGTCCCAAGGGCGCACTTGAGATGACCGTGGCACCCAACATGAAGGTTGAACTCGACGCAGGCGTTATTCATGTCTCCCGTCCCAATGATGAGAAGGTCAACCGTTCCCTTCACGGCCTTACCCGTTCGCTCATACACAACATGGTCGTCGGCGTGTCCGAAGGCTTCAGCAAGACCCTCGAGGTCAACGGCGTCGGTTACCGTGCAGCTAAGGAAGGCAAGAACCTCGTTCTGAACATCGGCTACTCGCATCAGGTCATCGTACCCGAGACCGAGGATATCCAGATTGAAGTTCCCAACCCCAACCAGATCATCATTAAGGGTATTGACAAGCAGAAGGTCGGCCAGTTTGCAGCAGAAGTTCGTGGCAAGCGTCCTCCCGAGCCTTACAAGGGCAAGGGCATCAAGTACGATTACGAAGTTGTCCGCCGCAAAGAAGGCAAGACCGGTGCTAAGTAAAGGGAGGTGTGCCTGAATGATTAAAAGACCTGATACAAGAGCACAGCGCATCAAGCGCCATGCAAGAGTACGCGGCAAGATCTCCGGCACTCCCGAGAGACCCCGTCTGAGCGTATTCCGCAGCGAAAATCACATCTATGCACAGATCATCGACGATGTCGCAGGCAACACTCTTGTCTCCGCATCCACCGTTGAGAAGGCATTTGAAGGCAACGGCAGCAACATTGAAGCAGCCAAGAAGATCGGCAACACCATCGCCGAGCGCGCACTGGCAAAGGGCATCGAGAATGTCGTCTTTGACCGTGGCGGCTACATCTTCCACGGCCGTGTTGCGGCACTCGCCGAGGGCGCTCGTGAGAGCGGCCTGAAGTTCTAAGGGAGGAGGAAACTATAATGGCTTATAATAACGACAGAAGAGATCGTCGCAGAGACGAGGAAGCTTCCGAATTCGTCGAGAAGGTAGTTTCCCTCAACCGTGTATCCAAGACCGTCAAGGGCGGCCGTGTTATGAAGTTCTCCGCACTTTGCGTTGTCGGTGACGGCAAGGGCCGCGTCGGCTATGGCCTCGGCAAGGCGAACGAAGTTTCCGAAGCGATCCGCAAGGGTCTCGAGGATGCAAAGAAGAACATCGTGACCATTACCCTGCAGGGCACCACCATTCCTCACGAGATCATCGGTGAGTTCGGTGCAGGCCGTGTTCTGCTCAAGCCCGCAGCACCCGGTACCGGCGTTATCGCCGGCGGCGCAGTTCGTGCAGTTGTTGAGGCAGCCGGCATCAAGGACATCCGTACCAAGTGCCTGCGCACCAACAACCCCGCAAATGTCGTTGCGGCAACCATGCAGGGCCTTATGTCTCTCCGTGATGCAGCTCAGGTTGCAGCGGTCAGAGGCAAGACTCCTGAAGAGATCCAGGGTTAAGGAGGGCGCAACATGGCAAATCTTAGAATTAAGCTCGTAAAGAGCCTCAACGGTCGTCATGACAAGCATATTGCGACCGCAAACTCCCTCGGACTGCACAAGATCGGCAACGAGACCGTTCAGCCCGACAACCCCCAGACCAGGGGCAAGATCGCCAAGATCGGCTATCTCCTCCAGGTAACGGAAGAATAAGGAGGAAAAGCAATGTATATCAATGAACTTTCTCCCGTAGCAGGCTCCACCCATGTGGATAAACGCAAGGGCAGAGGCCACGCAACCGGCAACGGCAAGACCGCAGGCCGCGGTCACAAGGGCCAGAAGGCACGCTCCGGCGGCGGTGTCCGCATCGGCTTCGAAGGCGGCCAGATGCCCCTTGCACGCCGTATCCCCAAGAGAGGCTTCAACAACATCTTTGCTAAGCCCCTCGAGTCTATCAATGTCAGCGCACTTGACAAGTTTGAAGACGGTGCAGTCGTCGACGCACAGGCTCTTCTGGACGCAGGCGTTCTCTCCAAGTGCCGTTACGGCGTAAAGATCCTCGGCAACGGTGAGATCACCAAAAAGCTTACTGTAAAGGCTTCCGCTTTCTCTGAAACCGCAAAAGAAAAAATTGAGGCGGCAGGCGGAAAGGCCGAGGTGATCTAAGTGCTGCAGACAATGCGCAACGCATGGAAGACCGAAGATATACGCAGAAAAATTCTGTTTACCCTTTTCGTCATCCTGATCTACCGCCTCGGTAATGCAGTCCCCGTTCCCTATGTCAACATCGATGCTCTTGGAAACTACTTCGATACGATGCAGAACACCATCTTCGGTATGTTGAATGTTATGAGCGGCGGCGCATTCGCTAACGCAACAATCTTTGCTCTTTCCATCCAGCCGTACATCAATGCTTCCATTATCATTCAGCTGCTGGGCATCGCTTTCCCGAAGCTCGGCAATCTGAGCAAGGAAGGCGGCGAGGAAGGCAAGAAGAAGATCGCAGCCATCACTCGTTACACTACCGTAGGCATCGGCCTCCTCCAGGGCTTTGCTTACTACATGATGATCAAGGGCTACGGCTTCCTGACCACCGACGGACAGTCCCTCTGGGCTGCAATTGTTATCATCCTGACTTTCACCTCCGGCTCCGCACTTATCATGTGGCTGGGTGAGCAGATCACCGAGTTCGGCATCGGCAACGGTATTTCGATCATTCTGTTCGCAAGCATCGTTTCCAGATTCCCGACCGATGTTTACAATATGATAAGCAGCGCAGCAAAGGGTACCACCCCCGTTTGGGTAACGGCACTGATGCTCCTCGGCGCACTGGCCATGATCGTGCTCATCGTTATTATCAACGACTCCGAGCGCCGCCTCCCGGTACAGTACGCAAAGCGTGTGGTCGGCCGTAAGATGTACGGCGGCCAGAGCACCCACCTTCCCATGAAGGTCAACATGAGCGGTGTTCTCCCCATCATCTTCGCTCAGACCATCGCAACCATTCCTGCGACCATCGCAGGCTTCACCGGACACAGCGACAGCGCATGGGCAAGCACGACCTCCATCCCCTATGCCATCGCTTACTTCCTGCTGATAATCTTCTTCGCATACTTCTACTCGACAATTCAGTTCGACCCCATAGAGGTATCCAACAACCTGAAGAAGAACGGCGGCTACATTCCGGGCTTCCGTCCCGGCAAGCCGACCAGCGACTTTATCAGAAGAGTGCTCAACAAGATTACCCTCTTCGGTGCTATCTATCTGAGTATCATCGCTGTTGTCCCCATTCTGATTGCACACTTCAGCCAGCAGGCCGCACTGAGCGGCGTGTCTCTGGGCGGCACCTCGATCATAATCGTCGTCGGTGTTGCACTTGAGACCGTAAGAGCTCTCGAGGCACAGATGCTGATGCGCAATTACAAGGGCTTTCTTAGCTGATAACAAGAGGTGGATAAAATGAAGCTAATACTTTTAGGCGCTCCCGGCGCCGGTAAAGGCACTCAGGCAGAGATACTCAGCAAGCTGCTGAATATCCCCACCATTTCGACCGGCAACATCCTTCGTGCAGCCATGAAGAACGGTACTCCCGTCGGCCTGCGTGCAAAGGAATATGTCGAGAGCGGCAAGCTCGTCCCCGATGACGTCATCATCGGAATCGTGAACGAGCGTCTGGCCGAGCCCGACTGTGCAAACGGTTACATTCTCGATGGTATGCCCCGCACCATTCCCCAGGCTGAGGCTCTGGAGAAGTCGGGCATCGACATTGACTGCGCCCTGTCCATTGAGATAGCCGACGAAGTCATCATCGAGCGTATGTCCGGCCGCAGGACCTGCAAGGAATGCAGCCAGACCTTCCACATCGTTTCCAATCCCCCCAAGGTCGAGGGCAAGTGTGACTTCTGCGGCGGTGAGCTCACCATCCGCAAGGACGACGCTCCCGAGACCGTCAAGGCTCGCTTGGAGACTTATCACAAGGAAACCGAGCCTCTAAAGGCTTTCTATGCAAGCCGTGGCAAGCTGAAGAGCGTTGAAAATCAGCCTACCATCGAGGCAACGACCGAAGTCATCAAGTCGGCGCTGGGTATCTGATCTATGTCCAGAGATCCCATCATCATCAAATCGCCGAGGGAAATAGAGATCATGCGCAAGGCGGGCAAAATAACCGCCGGCGCACGATCCGTTGCCCGAGCTGCGATAGCCGACGGTCTGACAACAAAGCAGATCGACAAGGCCGTTAATGAATTTATCGTGAAATCCCGCGCTATCCCGACCTTCAAGGGCTACGGCGGGTTTCCGGCGAGCACCTGCATTTCGATAAACGAAGAAGTGATCCACGGCATCCCCGGCAAAAGGGTCATCCGCAACGGCGACATAGTCTCCGTTGATGTCGGAGCGACTTTCGGCGGCTATGTCGGCGACTGCGCAGGAACTTACCCCTGCGGCGAGATCTCCGACGAAGCCAAAAGGCTCATCGAGGTAACGAGACAGAGCTTTTTCGAGGGCATCAAGTTTGCAAAGAGCGGATACCGCATCAGCGATATCGGCGCTGCAATACAAGAATATGTCGAGGGACGCGGCTACTCGGTGATCCGTGACTATGTCGGTCACGGCGTCGGGCACGAGATGCATGAAGCTCCCGAGGTTCCGAACTACGATATAAAAGGTCTGCGTCCCAACCCCAGACTCGTTCCCGGAATGACGATAGCCATCGAACCGATGGTTGCAGTCGGCGACTTCCATGTGAAGGTGCTCGGAAACGACTGGACGGTCGTGACAGTAGACGGCAGTCTCGCCGCTCACTATGAAAATACAATATGTATCACTGACGGTGAGCCCGAGATCTTAACAATGGCAGAGAATATTGACTGACGGCGACTTCCGTCAAAGCCGACCAGGAGGAAATTTACTTTGGCAAAAGACGATGTAATCGAACTCGAGGGCACGGTAGTCGAGTCCCTGCCCAACACGATGTTTCTCGTTGATATCGGTCAGGGTCACACGATACTGGCTCATATCTCGGGAAAGCTCAGAATGAACTTCATCAGGATCCTCCCCGGAGATAAGGTCACGGTTCAGATGTCACCCTATGACCTGACCCGCGGACGCATCACCTGGAGAAGCAAGTAGGAGGTAAAACAAATGAAAGTAAGACCTTCCGTGAAGCCTATGTGCGAAAAATGCAAGATCATTAAGCGCAAGGGCAAAGTCATGGTAATTTGCGAAAACCCCAAGCACAAGCAGAGACAGGGCTAATCACCTGTCCTTATAAAACAAAATCCCGCATGGGCCCTAAGGCTCCCTCCGGCGGGAATAAGCCCTAAGACCCGCAAAAATGCGGAATAAAAATCGAAAGGAATGATCGATCAATATGGCACGTATAGCCGGCGTTGACCTGCCCAAGGACAAGAGAATAGAGATAGGCCTGACCTATGTCTATGGTATCGGCAGAACCAGCGCAAACAAAATACTGGAAATGACCGGTATAAACCCCGACACCCGTGTTAAGGACCTCACCGAAGAGGAAGAAAGCAAGCTGCGTGAATGCATTGACCACCACTTCATCGTTGAAGGCGACCTGCGCCGCTCGATAGCACTTGACATCAAGCGCCTGACCGAGATCGGCTGCTACCGTGGTCTGCGTCATCGCCGTGGCCTGCCTGTCCGCGGACAGCGCAGCAAGACCAACGCTCGTACTCGCAAGGGTCCGAAACGCACCATCGCAAATAAGAAGAAGTAAGGAGGGATATGAATTATGGCAGCAAACGCAAAGAAAAAAGTCAGAACACGCCGCAGAGAGCGTAAGAACATTGAAAAGGGCCAGGTTCATATCAGCTCTTCCTTCAATAACACCATGGTCACCATCACCGACACTCAGGGCAACGCACTGTCTTGGGCATCTGCCGGCGGCATGGGTTTCCGTGGCAGCAGAAAGTCCACTCCCTTCGCAGCACAGACCGCAGCCGAGACTGCCGCTAAGGCAGCAATGGAGCATGGTCTGAAGACCGTCGAAGTATTCGTCAAGGGACCCGGTTCAGGTCGTGAAGCAGCCATCCGTGCACTTCAGACCGCAGGTCTGGAAGTAACGATGATCAAGGATGTCACCCCCATTCCTCACAATGGCTGCCGTCCTCCGAAGCGTCGTCGTGTCTAATTGAAGGAGGGAAACACAAATGGCAAGATATACTGAAGCAGTATGCCGCATGTGCCGCAGAGAGGGTCAGAAGCTCTTTCTGAAGGGCGATCGCTGCTACACCAAATGCGCACTTGAGAACAGATCTTATCCTCCCGGACAGCATGGTCAGGGACGCAGCAAGAGCTCCGAGTACGGCCAGCAGCTTCGTGAGAAGCAGAAGGCAAAGAGATACTACGGTGTTCTCGAGAGCCAGTTCCGCAGCTACTACGAGATGGCAGAGCGCCGCCAGGGCAAGACCGGCGAGAATCTGCTGAGCATTCTCGAGTGCCGCCTGGACAATGTCGTTTACCGTCTCGGCTTTGCAATGAGCCGTGCGGAGGCTCGCCAGATGGTCAGCCACGGTCATTTTACCGTTAACGGCCGCAAGGTCAACATCCCCAGCTACCAGGTAAAGCCCGGCATGGTTATTACCCTTAAAGAGAGCAGCCGCGGTCTTGAAAAGATCAAGGCAAACATTGAGGCAAACAGCTCTCGTCCCGCACCCAAGTGGCTTGAGTACGATGCAAACAACCAGATCGCAAAGGTCGTCGGTGTTCCTGCTCGTGATGACATCGACCTCCCCATCGAGGAGCACCTCATCGTCGAGTTGTACTCTAAGTAATACAGACACCCTCAAATTGGTAAGCTGAACAATTGCAGGCGCATAAGCGTCGAACTTAATAAGGAGGGTTATATTTTAATATGATCGAAATAGAAAAGCCGCGTATAGAGTGTATTGAAACTCCGAACGAAAGCTACTACGGCAAGTATGTGATCGAGCCGCTCGAGCGTGGCTACGGTACGACACTTGGTAACTCTCTGCGCAGGGTTTTGCTGTCCTCCCTTCCCGGCACTGCTGTCACCAGCATCAGAATAAACGGTGTCCAGCATGAGTTCTCCACCATTCCCGGTGTCAAGGAAGATGTGACGGAGATCGTTCTTAATATTAAGAGCATCATCGCCCGTCTTCACAGTGAGGGAGCAAAAACCGTCTACATTGAAGCCGTGGGCGAAGGCGTTGTCACCGCCGGCGACATCAAGACGGACGCAGAGGTCGAGGTTCTCAATCCCGAGCAGCCCATAGCTACACTTGAGCCCGACGGTGCGCTCTCCATGGAGCTCACCTTCGATCACGGCCGTGGCTATGTCTCTGCCGACAAGAACAAGAATCCTCAGACCGCAATCGGGACCATCCCTGTTGATTCTATCTACACTCCCGTCCTCAAGGTCAACTACTCCGTTGAAAATACCCGTGTCGGTAATCAGACGGACTTTGATAAGCTGACTATCGAGGTATGGACGGACAAGACCATCACCGCTCGTGATGCAGTCTCTCTCGGCGCGAAGATCCTTTGCGACCACTTCACCCTGTTCACCGATCTGTCCGATACCGTCGGAAACCACCCCACCGTGGTTGAAAGGACCGAGCAGCAGCGTGACAAGGTGCTCGAGATGACCATCGAAGAGCTTGACCTGTCCGTTAGAAGCTTCAACTGCCTCAAGCGTGCAAACATCAATACTGTTGAGGATCTTATCTCCAAGACTCAGGACGAGATGATAAAGGTCCGCAACCTTGGCCGCAAGTCCCTCGAAGAGGTCGAGCACAAGCTCGCACAGATGGGACTGTCTCTTGCGGACGAGGACAATCAGTAATTTACCTACTCTAACAAGGAGGAAAACCGAAAATGCCCGGAACAAGAAAGCTCGGCAAGCCGACCGATCAGCGCATGGCCATGCTCCGTCAGCAGGTCACCGATCTGCTCGATAAGGGCCGCATGGAGACCACCGTCACCCGTGCAAAGGAGATCGCACCCCTCGCCGAGAAAATGATAAGCCTTGGCAAGAAGAAGGATCTGGCAGCCTACCGTCAGGCACTGTCCTTCATCACTCGTGAAGACATTGCCAAGAAGACCTTTGACGAGATTGCAGTCAAGTATGCCGACCGCAACGGCGGCTACACCCGCATCACTCGTATCGGACCCCGTCGCGGCGATGCAGCCGAGATGGCAGTCATCGAGCTGGTCTGATAACCGCACCAAAAAGCACCTCGAAAGAGGTGCTTTTTTTTATGCGACGGGGTCCGATGTCATCATCGGCGGTTGCCGATTTATCGGCGAGCCGATGGGCAAAAGCAGACGGCGGTAAAACCGTCGTCTGCTAAAAAATCAAATCAAAAAGGCTTTTTCAAAGCGAAGCTTTGTGAAAAGCCCCGTCGCGGCGATGCAGCCGAGATGGCAGTCATCGAGCTGGTCTGATTTGCGCCTGCAAGAACGGCGCAAAACAGGAAAAAGCCGGTTTTGACCGGCTCTTTTCCGCCCATACTTCACAAAAAAATCGGGTAATACACAAAGTATTGCCCGATTTTTGCTGTTTTGTCTGAACGAAAAATAGCTCACTCAAAACTAAAACGAACGACAGTTTCCTATTCTGCACCGCTCTTGCAGGCGCCGCACCTCGAAAGAGGTGCTTTTTTTATGCGACGGGGTGTTTACTGACACAAAAAGTGAAATTGAGCACTTGTACGCTCAGATAAATGTCCGTTTTACATATAATTCTCGCATGATGTCCTGTATTCTTTCACTGAAATAGTGTATTATTTTATTGAAAGGGGCGAGAACATGGAGCAAATCAAAATCGGCAGGTTTATTGCCGAGCTGAGAAAAAGCAAGGGCATGACGCAGGAGGAAATGGCCGAGCGACTTGGCGTAAGCGGCAAGACGGTATCAAGATGGGAAAACGGCAGAAACCTGCCGGATGCATCATTGTTTGAGCCTGTCTGCGAGCTGCTGGACATAACGCTGACCGAGCTTTTTTGCGGAGAAAGAATCGAGCAGACGCAGATCGTCGAAAAAGCCGAGGAGAGTATGGCGGCGACAGTGGATTACGCCGAAAAAACCGTAAAGCGGCAAAACAAAAGGCTAATTGCGGTGATAGCGGCGTTTGCAGTTACGCTTGTCGGCATGCTTGTGCTGTTCGAGGCGGTCTATTTTACACCGTGCGCCTCGCATCCCGGTGATGTATCGCAGTGGCAGGGGTTGTTTCCGGCACACTCGGCATATCTCTTGGCGCTCAACGACGAGAACAAGCCTGTTTTCGCCGACCCCGTCAAGGCACTTGCGCAGGCGAAGGTCGATTACAGCGAAGCAATAAGTGCAGTCAAGTCAGAGCACCATTTGCTGCCGCTGTCGAGATACTATTATAATGCATACGGAGCATTCGGTTGGCAGATCGTGACCGACGATGATATGCTCTGCAAGCAGGGCGCACAGCTTTCGCAGTTTATTGACATTTACGAAAACAGCTTTCGCTGAGCTTGATTTTGGCTTGCACGGGGCGTATAATTCGACATGGAAAAGAGGTAATACCATGCATGACGATTTGACAAAGCAGGATATAGCCAAGATGCAGGCTGAGCTTGACGAGCGCAACCACTTGATGCCGGAGCTTATCGAAGAGGTCAAGCGTACCCGTGCCTTCGGCGATCTGAGCGAAAACTTCGAGTACAAGGAGGCCAAGCGCGCCAAGAACCGCAACGGCAGCCGCATCCGCTATCTTGAGAACATGATAAAGTCGGCGCACATCATCGACTCCGCCTCCGCTGCCGACGAGGTCGGCCTGTACGACAAGGTCGAGATATACATCCCCGAGGACGATGAAACGCAGGTAATTCAGGTCGTGACGACCATACGCACAGACCCGCTGAAGGGGCTTATCAGCCGTGAATCGCCGTTTGGCAAGGCCGTTGTCGGCAAAAAGGTCGGCGACAGCTTCACCGTTTTCGTAAACGATAACTACAGCTATGATGCGGTCATACGCTCCATCACCAAAAGTGAGGACGACGGCTCAGCGCCGATAATGCAATACTAAAAAATCCGCCTCATAGGGCGGATTTTTTTCAGGCTTTTTGACGAGCATAGCGAGATTTTTCGTGAAGCAAAGCTTCACAAAAAATGTGGCGTGTTTTGAAGCGTGCAAAATAGTCATCGGACTTTTTTGTCACGCTGAAAAAAGTGCAAGTATCAGCATGTGCGCAGGGTAGAACAGGTAGTTTGCGGTTTTGATTACGCCGTTGTGCAAGCCTTGACTGCCGTTGTAGAGCCAAATTATTGGGAGCGAGAGGACGGCAAGCGCTTGATAGGGGTAAGAAAAGCCGATGCCGCCGAGGAGTGCGAGGTTAATAAACCCGAGCGAGAGAAGCTGCAAGAGCCTGCAGCGCACGGTATTGCTCCGAAAAGCGTAAAACGCAAGCAGTGTCAGAACGCCCGCTGAGGAGTAGTCGACGCCGGCAAGTATCGCAGTGCCGAGAGCTGCAATAATTACGACCGCGCTAGGCATCATTTTCCGGCCGGCGGCGATGTTCTCAAACGCCCGAATGCAACATAGACCGAGAATTATCGTCCAGATGACATTCTGATGCACGGGGTAAAACACGCTGCCGCTCACAAGCAGGTCAAACGGAATCTCCGAGATGACCGCCAGCATGAGCAGACGCAGGAGATAATTTTTGAGGCTGCGGGTGTGGAGGTACCCCTCGACTGCCATGAACGCAAAAAGCGGAAACGCAAGCCTGCCGATGCAGCGAAGTACCGGCAGCTCGGGCAGCAGCGTGAGCTGCAAGTGGTCGCACAGCATGAGGAGCATCGCCAATATGTGCTGTACAAACGAGCTCATAGGCTGAACCTCCCGGCAAAGCCGCAGCGGCGGCACAGCGCCTCACTCGGAGTGCGGTTTGAAAAGCCGTCACGGCTTTTCTGCCGGTCGGAACCGAGAAACTGCCGCAGGAAGTCCAAGATCTCACCGTTGAGCGGCTCGCCGAGGATGTGCAGATACACATATTCGGTGTGACCCTTGAGCTTTTGCATAATGCAATTGAACTCCGCCGCCGTCAGCCGGTGCGGAGTTCTTTTCGTGCCGTGACAAAAGTCACAGCTTAAGTTGCAGATATTCGTGATTTCAACATATGCCTTTTTGAACATGTTAACTCTCCGGCGTGGTCGTCGGCGCTGGCTCGGCAAAGAGGTCTTGAAACATCGTCTGCGCTATGGTCTCAACCGTTATGGCGCTGCGCATGCCGGGCATGACATTTTCGAGCGAGAGCTTTATAAATCGCTCGTTTCGCACGCAGTCGAGGTATTTAAGCTCGGAGTTTTCCTTGAGCGCTGCGACCTTGTCGTCAAAGCTCGAGCCCTTGTAGTCGTGGATGATTATATAATCAGGGTTTGCCGCAACGACATCCTCGACCGTGACGGCGTCCCATGTTTTTTCACGGTCGCCGAAAACATTTGCACCGCCCGCCGAGGCGATATAAGCGGTCTCGATGTTTGCCTTGCCGGCAGTAAAAACCTTTTCGCCGATGAAGCTGTCAAGCACGAGCACCTTTTTGGGCTGCTGATCCTTGACGACCTCTCCGACGGCACTTATCCTGTCGGTCTGCGCCTTGACGACGGCGTCGCCGGTGTCCTCAAGGCAGAACACACGGTTGAGGTCGTTTATCTCCATCCACAGCTCGTCATAGGTCGTGGCCTCGTTGACATACACGATAATGCCCTTATCCTCAAGCGCCTTCACAGTGAGCGTGTCGTCAAAGATCCAACTGCTGGCATAGAGAAAATCGCAGCCGCTGTCAACTATCTCGTCAAGCGTGGGGTAGCCCTCGCACAGGGTGGGGATGGACCTGTATGCGTCCTTGTACTCGTCAAGCACACCCTTGGAGTGATTGGTCATGCACTTGCCGACGACCTTGTCCTCAAGACCGAGAGCGCACATAATCTCGGTGCAGTTAGGCCCTGCCGTGACTATCTTCTTCGGCATGGAGTGCACGATCGTGCGCTTGCCGTTGTTGCGGAAGCTTGTCGGCAGGTAACTTGGCTCGGTGCTCGCAGGCGTGGGCACGGGCGTTTCCAGCGGCGCATTATTGCAGGCGCACAGGGTGAATATCATAATAAATGCAAGAAAGAAAGATACGGTTTTTTTCATGATTTCTTCCTCCGTAAGCTTGAAAGAGTATACCATGCCGAGAAACTAATTTCAACAACACTTTTGTTAACAAAAAACCGTTGTTATGACAGCACATCTATGATACAATGTGTATTTGTCAAAATACGACTTTTCTAAGCGGGTAGTAGCGCCGCAGGCTTCGTTTTGATCATTCACAAGGCTTTTGCCTTCCTCAATCCCAAAGCCTTGCCTGCGACACTCCTCTCTCGCTTAGATTTAAACGGTTTAGCACAGGGGGTATTGAAAATGGCTCGAACTGCGGTCAAGAAAAAACGAAAGGCGAAGAAGGGCTTAGTTATCGCCCTTGCGATAGTGTTTATTATCGCCGTTATCGCCGCTGTTATCGTGTTCGGCGTGTATCGGGGGATGCACATTTTCCTCAAAGCCGAGCTTGGCGACGGCGCTCCGGATGCAAGCAAGTTTATGAAAAACGACAGCAAGGCAAGCTATGTTGGAGACTCTGATGTGAGCCTCACGGAGGAGGGAACATACCTGCTGACGGTCAAGTCCGAGGACATGACCCGCAAGGTCGTGCTCATCGTGCGTGACACCAAAGCTCCGCAGGCCGAGGCCAAAAACCCGAGCATCACCATCGATGACAAGACACTGAAGCCCGAGGATGCGCTCACCGAGATAAAGGAAGCATCCGACTACACCGTTACTTGGCAGACAGAGCCCATTTACGGTACGGCGGGCAGCTACGACTGCGCCATTGTGCTCAAGGACTCCCACGGTAACGAACAGACGATAAAGACCATCGTCAAGGTGCTGGGCGTTGTGGATGTCCTGACCCATGAGGCGGGCACGCCCCGTCCCACACTCAAGGACTTCATGGTAGTCGAGCGTGAGAACGCCCAGCTCGCCACCGATCTTGACAGCATCGACTGGACAAAGCTCGGTGATACGACCATTGAGATAAAATTTGACGGCAAGACATTTACCTCGATCCTGCGCATCGTAGATACCACCGCACCCGTGCCCGACCTTGCCCCCGTCGCCGTCAAGGTTGGCGGAGAGGTCACGGCGGATAAGTTCGCCGTCGGCTGCGATGACGCTACCGAGGTTAAGTATGAGTTTATCTCCAAGCCAGACACGAGCAAAAAGGGAAGCTTCGATGTCTCCATAAAGGCCGCCGACGCAGCCGGTAACGAAGCTGAGGTCAAGGGTAAGCTCATCGTCTGCGATGATGTTTGCGAGTTTGAAGCATCGACTGATACGCTGTCCGAAAGCGCCGTTTTAAATAAGCTCGGCAGCGACTACGCAGGCTTTAAGATGGAGACAGAGCCGTTTATGCTCAACAGTCTCGGCGCACATGAGGTAAAGCTCACCAAGGGCGATGTCACCAAGACCGTCGGCGTGACGGTTAAGGACACCACCGCACCCACGGCAGACGGCATAAAGTGCGAGTGCAGCACCGGCTACTACTGCGAGCCGATAAAGTTCGTTGAGAATATCAACGATGTAAGCGCCGTCAAGGCAAGCTTCGTCACCGAGCCGGATTGGGACACCGAGGGCGAGCAGGAGGTCGAGATAATCCTCACCGACAGAGCGGGCAACTCAACGAAAATCAAGGCAACGGCGGTCATATCGCCGGATAAGACCGCACCGACCATCTACGCTGCCCGTGACCGCTACTGCTATGTCGGCGAGGCCGTGGCCTACTTCAAGGAGGCCTTTGCCGTCGATAACGCCGATCCCGAACCGGAGCTGACGGTAGATAAGTCCAAGGTCAACGCAAAGAAGGTCGGCGAGTACGATGTTACATACACCGCAAAGGACCACGAGGGCAACTCAAGCTCCGTGACGGTCAAGTTTAAGTTTATAGAAAACAAGATCACCGATGAGAAGCTCAACGCCGAGGTCGACAAGGTGCTCGGCCGCATCCTCAAGGATGACATGACCCTTGAGCAGCAGGCATACGCCGTTTTTGACTATGTCTACTCGAATGTGCTCTACACCGGCGACTCGGATAAAACCGACTGGAAGGCCGAGGCCTACCGTGGCCTTACCAAGGGAACGGGCGACTGCTTCACCTTCTACGCAACGACCTATGCGCTGCTTCAGAAGATAGACTGTCAGGTGCTCAGCGTCGAGCGCCTCAACGGCAGAACGCAGCATTTCTGGTGCCTTGTGAATCTCGGCACGGGCTGGTATCACTTCGATGCCTGCAATGTCGGCCCGGAGCATCTGAGATGCTTTATGAAGACCAGCGAGGAGCTTGTGAAGTACAGCGTGCAGTACTGGCGCTTTGACACGAGCCTGTACCCGCAGGTCGAGACCAGACCCTATGTGATGGAAAACTGAAATGAAAAACATTCTTGAATTTTTGGAGCGCACCTCGGCACAATACGCCGACAAGACCGCTTTTGCCGACGAGGAGAGTGCCCTCAGCTTTGCACAGGTGCAGGCGATGGCACGCTCCGGCGGCAGTGAGCTTATCCGCCGTGGGCTTAAAAATGAACCGGTCGTGGTGTTCATGAAGAAAGCGCCGCAGACGATAGCAGCGTTTTTCTCGGTCATTTACGCTGGATGCATGTATGTTCCGATGGATGTCGGCATGCCGCTGCACCGTGTGCGCATGATATTAAAAAAGCTCTCGCCCAACGCAATAATCTGCGACGAAAGCTCAAGGGCAACGGCCGAGGAGCTCGGCTGCGGCGAAAAGATCATCGACTGCACGGAGCTTTTCCCGGCACAGGCGGACGATGCTGCGCTTGCCGCCGTCAGGGCACGGCAGATCGACACCGACCCTATCTACATCGTCTTTACCTCCGGCAGCACCGGCACGCCCAAGGGCGTTACCGCCTGCCACCGCTCGCTGATAGATTACGCAAACGCCCTGTGCCCCGTAATTGGGGCAGCGGCCGACAGTGTTTTTGCGATGCAGGTGCCTTTGTATGTCGATGCCTGCATGAAGGAGATACTCTCGGTCATAAAATGCGGCTCGACGGCGTATCTCATGCAGCAGAGCCTGTTCATGTCGCCGCTTAAGGTACTGAATTTTCTGAATTGCCACGGGATAAACACCGTGTGCTGGGTCGCATCGGCGCTCACGATGGTTTCGGGCCTCGGCGCATTTGCCGAGGGGCGTCCCGAGCATTTGCGCACCGTGTGCTTCGGCAGCGAGGTGTTCCCCGTAAAGCAGCTCAAGCTCTGGCAGCAGGCGGCGCCCGAAGCGAGGTTTATAAATCTCTACGGCCCGACGGAAGCCACCGGCATGTCGTTTTACTACGAGGTCGACCGTGAGTTTGCCGAAAACGAGCCCATCCCCGTCGGCAGACCCTTTGACAACACGGGTTTTTTCCTCCTGCGTGAGGACAATACCGAAGCGCCCGACGGCGAGCTCGGCGAGATCTGCATCAGAGGCACGGCGGTGACATTAGGGTACTTTGACGACCCCGAGCGCACGGCAGCGGCCTTTGTGCAGAATCCGCTGAACCCGCATTATCCCGAGCTTATCTACCGCACGGGCGATCTCGGTAGGCTAAACGAGCGGGGCGAGCTGGTGTTCGTGTCCCGCAAGGATAATCAGATAAAAAGCATGGGACACCGTGTCGAGCTTGGCGAGATAGAGGCCTGCGCCTGCATGGCCGAGGGCGTTGAAAACGCCTGCTGCCTGTTCGACAAGGCGAAAAAGAAGCTGCATCTGTATTACATGGGAACAGCCGATGAAAAGTCGGTGAGAGCGTATCTCATAAAAGAGCTTGAACGCTACATGATCCCTTCAAAGCTATACCGCATGGACACCCTGCCCATGCTCCCGAACGGGAAAATAGACAGAAACTTACTAATGGAGAACTACAATGGACGAAATTTATGACATTCTCGATGACCTCGGTCTGACCGTCGATTACAAGACCTGCACCACCCTTGTTGACGACGCTTATCTTGAAAGCCTTGATATCGTGACGCTCATCTCCGAGCTGTCCGACGCTTTCGACATCACCATCCCCGCAAGGGAGATAACCCCCGAGAACTTCAACTCCGCCGAGGCCATGTATGACATGGTCAAAAGACTTCAGGACGAGTAAGCCGTGCTGTTTACATCGTATGGCTTCATAGCCTTCCTGATAGTCCTGTTTGCGCTGTATTATCTCATACCCCGCAAGTGGCAGTGGCTGCTTTTGCTCGTTGCCGATATCGTGTTCTACGCCTGCGCAGGCTGGCAGGGGCTCGTTTTCATGGCGGCAACGGTCACGGCGTCGTGGGCGGCAACGAACCTCATGGGGTGCTCGCTGCGCCGCCAGAAGGCATATCTTGCCTCGGATGAGGGTAAGGCGCTTTCACGCCCTGAGCGCAAGGAGTATAAAAAGCTTGAGGAGAAAAAGCGCAAGCGTGTGTTCGTGCTCGCACTTTTGATCGACCTCGGCATCCTTGCGGCACTGAAGTACACAAACTTCGTCATCTTTAACTTCAACTCGCTGTTTTCGGCCGATGTCGCCGCCGTGGACTGGGTGCTGCCGCTGGGCATATCGTTCTACACCTTCCAGACGGTGAGCTATGTCATCGATGTGTATTGGGAAAAAGTCGAGCCCGAGCGCAACATCTTGAAGGTTGCGCTTTTCACCTCGTTTTTCCCGCTGCTCATCCAAGGCCCGATATCCCGCTTCGGCGACTTGAAGGACACGCTTTTTGCCGAGCATAAGGCGGATCTCAAGCAGATCAGCTTCGGACTCCAGCGCATTTTGTGGGGCTATTTCAAAAAGCTCGTCATTGCCGACAGGCTTCTCGTTGCCGTTACCGCACTTTGCGGCGACCCGACGGCGTACTCGGGCGCGTATGTCCTTCTCGGTGCGGTGTTCTACGCCGCCGAGCTTTACGCCGACTTTACCGGCGGCATCGATATCACCATCGGCATTGCGCAGGTGCTGGGCGTTTCGGTCAAGGAAAACTTCATCCGCCCGTACTTTTCACGCAACATCGCCGAGTACTGGCGGCGCTGGCACATCTCGATGGGCACATGGTTTAAGGACTATATCTTCTACCCGCTGTCGGTCGCTCCGTGGCTTCTGAAGCTTTCAAAAAAAGCCCGCAAGTCTATCTCCGACGGATTCGGCAAGAAGCTTTCGGTGTATGTGTCGACCATCATCACATGGTTCCTCACCGGCCTGTGGCACGGCGCTGCGTGGAACTTCGTCGTGTGGGGCCTCTTGAACGCATTTTTCATCCTGCTTGCCGAGGAGTTCAAGCCCCTGTCGGTAAAATTCAGGGAGAAGCATGCAAGGCTCGTTTCCGGCTTCGGCTACCGTGTGTTTGAAACGCTGCGCACATTCTTCCTCATGTGTTCGCTTAGAATTCTCGACTGCTACCGTGATGTTGCGGTGTCGTTCAAGGCCTTCGGCTCGATATTCACGACGAATAATTGGGGCGAAGCCTTCTCGGGCGAGCTGTTAAAGCTTGGCCTTACCGGCGCAGATTACCTTGTTGCGGGCGTCGGCGTTGCGCTGATGTTTGCTGTCTCCTGCGTGCAGGAAAAGTGCGGCTGCGTGCGTGAGCTCATGTGGAAAAAGACCGCCGTGCCGTATGTCGTATTTGCGCTGCTGGCGCTTTGCATTTTGGTGTTCGGCGCTTACGGCGTGGGCTACGATTCAAGCCAGTTTATCTATAATCAGTTCTGAGGTCGGCCATGGCAAAGAAAAATAAAAAAGTTCATATCATCTGCCTTGTGCTGTGCCTCGTGTTCGTTGTTGCCGCCGTGTGGCTTCTGGGCAAGCTCATGCAGCCGAAGTATATGTCGGGCGTTTTAGAGGGCGCAATGACGGCGGAGTATTATAACGAAACGCAGCCCCACGATGTCATTTTCATCGGAGACTGCGAGGTGTACGAAAACTTTTCGCCCGTCACGCTGTGGGAAAACTACGGCATCACGAGTTATATCCGAGGCTCTGCCCAGCAGCTCATCTGGCAGTCGTACTATCTGCTTGAGGAGGCGCTTGAGAAGGAAAGTCCGGCGGTCGTGGTGTACAATGTACAGGCCATGAAATACGCGCAGCCGCAGAGCGAGGCGTACAACCGCATGGCGCTTGACGGCATGCCCCTTTCGCAGCACAAGATAGATGCGATAAACGCCTCCATGTGCGAGGATGAGGACATGATAAGCTACCTTATCCCGCTGCTGCGCTACCACTCCCGTTGGAGCGAGCTCAGCTCTGAGGATCTTGAGTACATGTTCAAAAAAGACCCGGTGACAATATCCGGCTACCTCATGCGTGCCGATACCAAGCCCATGACGAAGCTTCCGAATGTGCCGGTGCTGGAGGACTACACCATCGGCGAGCGCTGCTGGTACTACCTTGACAAAATGCGTGAGCTGTGCAAAGCTCACGGGGCGCAGCTCGTGCTCATAAAGTCGCCGAGCCTGTGGCCGCATTGGTACGACGAGTGGAACGAGCAAATTTCCGCCTATGCCGAAAAATACGGGCTTGACTATTTAAACCTCTTGCCGTATGCTGACGATATCGGTCTTGATATGCAGACCGATACATATGACGGCGGCCTGCACCTGAATGTCTACGGTGCTGAGAAGCTGTCTAAGTATTTCGGCAGGATACTCAGAGACAAGTACGAGGTCCACGACCGCAGGGACGATGCGGAGATCAGTGAGTGCTGGGCGCAAAAGTGCGAGGACTACTACGCACTGCTTTCCGCTCAGAAGGCGGAGCTTGAAAAATACGGCTATCTTAAAAGCTGGACATTGGGAGAATGAGCTATGAAAAAAATTATCGCAATTTTGCTTTCGGTCATGACGGTGCTATTTATGTGTGCATGCTCTGAGGTCGAGCCTCGTGACGATGCCAAGACCGACGACTACACGCCCGATTACGGTGAGCTGTACTACGCCTCGGGCGACACGAAGTTTGGCATCATGGATCCTGCCGAGACTGTTCTTGCAGCACTCGGCGAGCCCGTCAACGGCACATTTGAGTCGGACAGCTGCGCATATCAGGGCAAGGATTATTTCTATTACTACGACGGCTTTGAGGTCATGGTAAACGATGTTGACGGGGTTAAGCGCATCACCGGCATCACCGTCGCCGACGACACCGTCCAGACCCCGCAGGGGCTCAAGATCGGCATGAAGCTTGAGGATGCTCAGGCGCTTTTGACCGGCGAATATAAGCAGGTCGGCGATGTGTACAAGTACACGCAGGGCTCCACGGTACTCAAGCTTGCCGTCGGCGATGACGGCACCTTGACCGCCATCGAATACGCCGTTGCAGCTAATGATAAGTAAATTAGACGCAAAAAAGCTCGGTTCTGCTGAACCGAGCTTTTTTCATGCTTATTTAGATTTTCTTGCCGACCTCACGGTCACGGTTATTGCGCCGCCGGAGATAAGCAGGATGGCAAGCCACAGCGTGACGCTGCCGTCGTCGCCGGTCTTGGGCGTGCCGTCATCTGCGGGCTTGTCGGTCGGAGCGGGAGTGGGAGCAGGCGTGGGCGTGGGCTCGGGAGCGGGCAGAAGCTCACCGTAGGGCTCGCCGCATACCTCGCAGACCGCTTTCTCAGTGGTCGTTGCCGTGCCGCCCTTGTGACCTTCGGCGGGTATCGCTTCGCCTGTGACGAGAATTTCGCCGCAGCCGAGGCAGTAGGTGTCGCCGGTGTAGCCGTCAACGGTGCAGGTGGCGGGCTTGTCGCCCCTCAGCTCCGTGCCGCCGGTGTGGTTTGACTTGTCAACATCGCCGTAGGGCTGCTGGCAAACCTCGCAGATCGCCTTGCTGTGGCAATCGGCGGTGCCGCCCTTGTGACCCTCGGCGGGGATGGCCTTGCCTGCGGTGAGCACATCGCCGCAGCCGATGCAGCAGATATCGCCGGTGTAGCCGTCATCCACGCAGGTGGCGGGCTTATCGTTTTTAAGCTCCGTACCGCCGGTGTGGTTTGATTTGTCAACATCGCCGTAGGGCTGGCCGCATATCTCGCAGACCGCCTTAGTGCGGCAGTCTGCCGTGCCGCCACGGTGACCGTCAACTACCTTGATGACCTTGGATGCGGTCACGGTGAAGCCGTCGGAGGTGGTGACATAGGCGGTGAGCGTGAAGCTATTCTCATCGGGAGCGTACCACTCGGCCTCGATCGTGCCGGAGCACACGCCGTTATTTATGACGGCGCTGTCGCCGCTGCCGACGCTCACAAACTCGTAGCCGAACTCGGGGTTCACGCAGCCCTCGGGGAGGTTAAAGGTAAAGGTGCAGTCCTGCGTGCGGCAGACCTCGTCGGGAGCGTTGAGCGTGACAACGGGAATGTCCTTTTTCGCAAACTCACGGCCGCATGCACCGCACTCTTTCCAATACTGGCCGTTTTCGCTGCGCCAGATACGGTCGGTGCTGCTGTGCATACACTCGTACCAGCAGGTCGTGCACTCGCCCCATTTGTTGTAGTCGTGGGGGATGACATCGCCTGCGAGGTAATCCCAGTAGCCGCAGCTGGACTGGCTGCATACCGGGCTTGTGCAGCGGTACACTGCGTAGTGACCCTTTGCTGCATCGCCGACTTGAGCGGTCTTATAGCCGTACTGGCCGTCGAGCTTCGTCAGATACTCTGAGCTTCCGCAGCCCGGGCAGGTCACATCGCCCGACGCAGCGCCCATCAGCGGGATAAGGCATGCTGCAAGGCACAGCGCAAGTACGATGCTCAGCACTTTCTTTTTCATATTCGTTCCTCCTTGGTCTCGCCGTCATTGGACAGCTTAAATTCATATTTCATTTCCAACATATAAAACAGCTTCTGCATGACCGTGTTTGCGATATCCACAACATCAAGTCCTGCGATAAAAGCGGTTATCCTCTGAACCTCGTCCTCGGGCACTTTGTACACCCGCAGCGCCGCCGTCAAAAACCGCTCCAGCTTGCGCTCGAGAGGAAAGTGGATGTCGCACTTTTTCGTCATGTAGCTTCGCATGATGCCGGAGCTGCCGATATCCATCTCGTAAAAATCGGCGACGGTGTAGTCGGGGAAGTTTGCGCCGAAAATGGCCTTGAGCTCGGCGGTCGTGCTCAGGTATATGTACTCTGAGATGTTCGGCAGGGAGTAGGCCTCAATGTAAATTTCACGCAGGTTTTCGTTGAGCTCTGTGAGCGTGAGCTGGATGGCGGTCTCCACGGCGTAGGTGTACACCGGCGGCAGGCGCAGCCCCGTTATATCACGAGCCGTGCCGAACTGGCCGCCGAACATCGAGCCGACGAGGTCTAATAAAACGCCATCCTTTGAATGAAAAATGTTCTGAAATGCGCTTATCGAGGTGTCCGCCTCGTTGACTATCTGCCGCACGGTGGTGTTTTTATACCCCTGTTCGAGGAACAGGCGCACGCACACGGACAGTATTCGCTTTTTCGTCTCCAAGCCTGCGGTCCTGAGTGTCATTTTACCACTTCCATTAAAATACTGGTACATGTACCTCGAACTCATTATAGCTTGTATCTGCAAATAAAGCAACAAAAAAAGTCGTCCGAGGACGACTTTTTTTATCTCCAGTCACCGGCGACTCCGTCGGGGGCCTTCGGCTCATGGGTCTTGCTGACGGAATTATCCCTGCCACGGTAATCCCGGTAGGGCACATTCTGATGCTCCGGCAGCGAGCCGGTGTTTTTCTTTTTGTGCTTCATTTTTGATCACCTTATTAAACATAGTATAAGCCCGTACACGACGCTTGCGGCGGTGCCGTAGACGATGACGGGGCCTGCGATGACGAACATTTTTGCCGCCGTGCCGGTCACGAAGCCCTCGGTCTTAAACTCCAGGGCCGGGGCGACGACCGAGTTTGCAAAGCCCGTTATCGGCACGAGCGTGCCGCCGCCGGCGTATTTTGCGAGCCTGTCGTAAATGCCGAAGCCCGTGAGCAGTGCGCCGATGAAAACGAGCGTCACCGAGGTCGCAGAGCCGGCATCGAGTTTACTTAGCCCGTGCTGCATATACAGGCCGCTTATAAATTGCCCGACACAGCATATAAGCCCGCCGACCCAAAAGGCTTTGCACATATTGCCGAGCACCCGTGAGCGGGGCTGATGCGAGTCTGAATACTGCTTATATTCGTCGTTTGTCATGTTCATGCGTGTATCTCCGGAAAAATAAACTGCGCCGGTTGCCCGACGCAGTTAGCTTTTGCGGAAAATTCGGTTTTATGTGTCCAGCCTGAGATTTGCAATGCCGTTTTTCTCAAACTCCGACATGTATTCATCCATCCTGAGCGCCAGCGCCTCGGTATCGGTGTCGTCAAGGCCGTCGCTTATCATGTCACGGCGGGCAAGCTCCTCGGCGAGAATGTCGAAAAACACGGCGTCCTCATAGTCGGCGATCGCCTCATGGATGCCGCCGTCCTCGTAGGCCCGGGACGGGAACACATGGCCGTGCCATGTCTGCACGAGCGAGGGCATACCGTTTTTGGCGCAAAGCGAAAACAGCTTCTCCTGCACGAGATCGTAATCCTCAAAGCGGTCGGTGGTGCGGGTGGAGTTAAGTATCCAGTTGCCGATGTACACCATGTCGAGCAGCCTGCGAAATTCTTTGCCTGTCAGATCTATATTCAAGGTCACGCCTCCGATCAAAAATTATCGTCTGTTCATTATATCAGATTTGCCGTCCCAATTCCACACTAAAAAAGCCTTGTAATTTACTGCGATTTAGCATATTATATTACAGTTAGAGTAATTTGGAGTATTATCGCTATGAATAATAAGCCCATAGGCGTGTTCGACTCCGGCTTGGGCGGCCTTACCGCCGTGCGTGAGCTGCGCCGGATAATGCCAAACGAAAACATAATATACTTCGGCGACACCGGCCGTATGCCCTACGGCGGCAGACCGAAACAGCAGATCCGCACCATCGCAAGGCAGAACATCGCCTTTGCCGAGAGCTTCGGCGTTAAGGCGATACTCGCCGCCTGTGGGACGATATCGAGCAATGCGCCCGATATTCTCGCAGAGAATGCGACCTACAGCATAGGCGTTCTGACCCCGGGTGCTCGTGAGCTTGCCGGGACCGGCAAAAAGCGCCTCGGCGTTATCGCAACGAAAACGAGCATCGAAAGCGGCGCATTTCAGGCGGAGCTGAAAAGGCTTTGCCCCGATGCCGAGGTGACGGCCGTGCCGTGCCCCGAGTTTGTCCCGATGATCGAAAGCGGACACATTTCCGCAGACGATGCGCTCGTTGCCGATGTGGTCAAAAGGACGCTTGAGCCGGTGAAAAGCGCAGGTGTCGAGGCTCTGCTTTTAGGCTGCACGCACTACGGCATAATCGCCGAGGCGATAAGCCGCTATATGCCGGAAACGGTGCTCGTTGCCGCCTCCGACGCTTCGGTGAGAGCGCTGCACGCTTATCTTGCCGAGCACGATGCACTCTCGGGCGGCCAAGGCTCGGAGCGGTATTTCACCTCCGGCAGCACCGAGGATTTCATCAGACTTGCGCCGGTGCTTTTGGGCGAGCTAAAGGGCGATGTTGGCTTCGTTGAGCCTGCACCGTTGGAGGATACGCCATGAGAGCGCTCATAACAGTCTCCGGCATTCAGGGCATCGCCGGTGACGACACGGACACCATCGAGCTTGTGACCGAGGGCTATTACACACGCTCGGAAAACGGCTTTGAGATGTACTATCTTGAAAGCGAGCTGACCGGACTTGCCGGAACGGCGACAAGGGTCGTGGTCGAGCCCGACCGTGTCACCGTCGAGCGCAGCGGAACGCTCAACGCCCGCATGGTATTCATACCCGGGCAAAAAAGCAGCTTTTTATATGATACCCGGTTTGGCTCGGCTACACTCGAGGTCGAAACCAAGAAGATAAATGCACGGCTGGACGACTTTGGCGGCGAGCTTTGCATCGACTACACGGTCAACATGGAGCACACCGTGTCCAGCAAAAATCAACTCAAAATCAGTGTAAAGGAACAGAGATAAAATGGCAAACATGATTCAGATGGCCAAGGAGCAGATAACGAAGCTTGTAAACGACGCATACCTTGCCGCCGCCGCAAAGGGCGAGCTGCCCGATGGGCTGACTCTCAACGGCAGCGTCGAGATACCCAAGGACACCGCAAACGGCGATTACGCCGCAAACTTTGCGATGGCAAGCGCAAAGCTCATGCGCATGCCGCCGAGGAAGGTCGCCGAGACGCTTATTGCGAATATGCAGCTTGACGGCAGCTGGTTTTCATCCTGCGAGGTCGCAGGCCCGGGCTTTATGAATTTTCGCTTGGGCGACAAGTGGTACGGCGATGTCGTGCGCCTTGTAAACTCGGAGGGCGCAGATTACGGCAGCTGCGATATCGGCAAGGGTCAGAAGCTCATGGTCGAGTTCGTCTCCGCAAACCCCACAGGCCCAATGCACATGGGAAACGCCCGTGGCGGCGTGCTGGGTGACGCACTGGCTTCCGTTCTGCAAAGAGCAGGCTACAATGTCTGGCGTGAGTTCTATGTAAACGATGCCGGCAATCAGATCGAGAAATTTGCAGGCTCCATCGAGGCTCGCTGCCTCCAGCTTGTCAAGGGCGAGGACGCCGTCCAGTTCCCCGAGGACGGCTATCACGGCGACGATATCAAAGAGCTTGCACGCCTGTTCTGCGAAAAGTACGGCGAGAGCTGGATGGATAAGTCCCAAGCCGAGCGCCACGAGATGATGGCAAAGTTCGGCCTTGAGCACAATCTGCCCAAGATGAAGTCAGACCTTGAGCGCTACGGCATCAAGTACGACGAGTGGTTTTATGAATCGAGCCTGCATGAGTCGGGCTATGTCGCCGACAGTGTCGCCAAGCTCGCCGAGCGTGGCTACACATATGAAAAGGACGGCGCACTATGGCTCAAGACCTCCGAAATACTGCGTGAGAACCTGCTCAAGGCGGGCAAAAAGCCAGAGGATATAGACAAGCTCGAGCTCAAGGACGATGTTCTGCGCCGTGCAAACGGCTTCTACACCTATTTTGCCGCCGACATCGCTTATCACCGCAACAAGTTTGAAAAGCGTGGCTTCGACAAGGTCATCAATGTCTGGGGCGCAGACCACCACGGCCATGTCGCAAGGCTCAAGGGCGCAATGGACGCACTGGGTCTCGACGGCGAGCACAGGCTCGATATCGTACTCATGCAGCTTGTCAAGCTCACCCGCGGCGGCGAGGTCGTGCGCATGTCCAAGCGCACCGGCAAGGCGATATCGCTGTCGGACCTTTTAGACGAGATACCCGTCGATGCCGCCCGCTATTTCTTCAACTCCCGCCCCGAGTCGCCCGTGGAGTTCGACCTTGAGCTTGCCCTGCGTCAGGACAGCGAAAACCCCGTGTACTATGTCCAGTACGCCCATGCAAGAATCTGCACCCTCGTTGCAGCCCTTGCCGCCGAGGGTCACGCCGTGCCGAATGCCGATGAGGTGGACTTTGCACTGCTTTCGACCGATGCCGAGCGTGAGCTCATCAAGCAGCTTGCCGCCCTGCCGGAGGAGATTCGCCTTGCAGCCCGTGACTATGACCCGAGCCGCATAAACAAGTATGTCACCGAGCTTGCCGCCCGCTTCCACCGCTTCTATAACTCCTGCCGCATCAAGGGCGCGCAGTCCAATGTGCTCGAAGCAAGGCTCTGCCTTGCCGACACCGTGCGCAAGGTCATTGCGGTCTCGCTGTCGATAATCGGCGTTTCCGCCCCCGAAAGAATGTGACCAAATGCAAATTAACTGTCCCCCGAGCAGAATTTACGGCTCGGGGGCGTATTTTTGCCGGAAAAAAGCAGAAAAGTATTGTAATTCAATGCTTTGAGTGCTAAAATACATTTTTGTGTTGAATTTAGATTAGGAGTTGGAGTTTCTATGAAAAAACTCAGAAATGTGGCGATAATCGCCCATGTCGACCACGGCAAGACCACTCTCGTTGACGAGATGCTCAAGCAGAGCGGCGTCTACCGTGAAAATCAGGAGATCGTTGAGCGTGTAATGGACTCCAACGACCTTGAGCGTGAGCGTGGCATCACCATCATGGCGAAAAATACCGCCGTGCAGTACGGCGATACAAAGATCAATATCGTTGACACCCCGGGACACGCCGACTTCGGCGGCGAGGTCGAGCGTATACTCAAGATGGTCAACGGCGTTATTTTGCTTGTCGATGCCGCCGAGGGCCCGATGCCGCAGACCCGCTTCGTCCTGTCGAGGGCACTTGAGCTCGGTCACAGGGTCATCGTCGTTGTCAACAAGATAGACCGCCCCGACCAGCGTATCCACGAGGTCATTGACGAGGTGCTCGAGCTTCTCATGGATCTTGATGCTACCGACGAGCAGTTAGATTCCCCGATGCTGTTCTGCTCCGGCCGTCAGGGCACGGCAAGCTATTCTCCCGATGTCCCCGGCACAGACCTCAAGCCGCTGTTTGATACCATCCTTGAGTACATTCCCGAGCCTGAGCAGGATGTCGACAGCCCGTTCCAGATGCTCGTTTCCAGCATTGACTACAACGAGTATGTCGGCCGTATTGCGATAGGCCGCATCGAGCGTGGCGTTATCCGTCAGAATCAGGAGATCGAGGTCTGCAACTACCACAATCCCGATGCTCCGACCATGAAGGCAAAGGCCGTCTCGCTGTACGAGTTTGACGGACTTAACAAGGTCCCCGTCACCGAATCGTCTGCGGGCAATATCATCGCCATGAGTGGTATCGGCGATGTCACCATCGGCGACACTATCTGCGCCAAGGGTGCGGCCGAGCCTCTGCCGTTTGTCAAGATCTCCGCCCCCACGCTGGAGATGACCTTCTCTGTTAACGACAGCCCCTTTGCAGGCCGTGAGGGCAAGTTCGTCACCTCCCGCCAGATCCGTGACCGCCTCATGCGTGAGACGCTCAAGGATGTCTCCCTGCGTGTCAGCGATATGGAGGGTGCGACCGACAGCTTCAATGTTGCAGGCCGCGGCGAAATGAGCCTGTCGATACTCATCGAGACCATGCGCCGTGAGGGCTACGAGTTCCAGGTCTCGCCTCCCCGTGTGCTCTACCGTGAGATAGACGGTGTTACCTGTGAGCCTATCGAGCGTGTCGTTGCCGATGTTCCGTCCGATTACATGGGCTCTGTCATGGAAAAGTTGGGCGCTCGCAAGGGCGAGTTTGTCGAGATGCTGCCTGTGGGCAGCCGTGTAAAGCTGACATACCTTATCCCGTCCAGAGGACTTTTCGGCTACCGCAACGAGTTCCTGACCGACACCAAGGGTGAGGGCATCATGGCCTCCGTCTTTGAAAAGTACGAGCCGTACAAGGGCGATATCGCCCGCCGCAACACCGGCTCACTCATCGCATTCGAGACCGGCGAGGCAGTTGCCTACGGCATCTGGAACGCTCAGGAGCGTGGTGCGATGTTCATAAGCCCCGGCACGAAGGTCTATGCCGGCATGATAGTCGGCGTGTGCCCGAAGAGCGACGATGTGGCGGTCAATGTCTGCCGCACCAAGCATCTGACTAACACCCGTGCTTCCGGCTCCGACGAGGCGCTGCGCCTTATCCCGCCCAGACAGATGAGCCTTGAGCAGTGCCTTGAGTTCCTCGCCGACGACGAGCTTCTTGAGGTCACACCCAAGAATCTGCGTCTGCGCAAGAGCATACTCGACCACAGCCAGCGCATGAAGACCGTGATGCGCAACAGATAAGAATGAAAAAATCCCGCTCACATGAGCGGGATTTTTCGTTTATAGCTTACTTTACGAACTCGGCAGCGGTCTTAGCTGCAAGGCGTGCGTTGTTCAGAACGAGAGCAATGTTGCTGTCGAGACTGTCGCCGCCGGTGAGCTCCACGACCTTTGCAAGCAGGAACGGGGTGGTCTCCTTGCCCTTAATGCCCTTTTCGGAAGCTTCCTTTATGGCCTGATCGATCGCTGCGTCGATGACGGCCTTATCCATGGAATACTCCTCGGGGATGGGGTTGGTGACGAGCATGCCGCCCTTCAGACCGAGATCTCTCTGAGCCTTGAACATGGCTGCAAGCTCCTCGGGGGAGTCAGCACGGTAGTCAACGCCGAAGCCGCTGTGGCGGGTGTAGAACGCGGGCAGCTCGTCCGTGCCGTAGCCGATGACGGGAACGCCCTTGGTCTCAAGATACTCGAGCGTCAGGCCGAGGTCGAGAATGCTTTTTGCACCTGCGCACACGACCATGACGGGTGTGTTGCCCAGCTCCTCAAGGTCGGCGGAGATGTCCATGGTGACCTCTGCGCCACGGTGCACGCCGCCGATGCCGCCGGTGGCAAAAATGCTGATGCCTGCCATGTGGGCGATCATCATGGTGGTGGTGACGGTGGTGGCGCCGTCTGCCTTGCGTGCGACGAGGGCTGCGATATCACGGCGGCTGGTCTTGGCAACATTTCTGCCGGACTTGCCGAGATATTCGATCTCGTCCTTGGACAGACCCGCTTTCAGTCTGCCGCCGATGATGGCAATGGTTGCGGGGACTGCACCGTTTTCACGGATGGTCTGCTCGACGAGCAGAGCGGTCTCCACATTGCGGGGGTAGGGCATACCGTGAGAAATGATGGTGCTCTCGAGAGCAACTACGGGCTTGCCGGCGGCAAGGGCCTCGGCTACCTCGGGTGAAACATCAAGATACTTGTTCATAGTTTTTTCCTCCTGTGGTCAATTTAAATAAGCCGCAACACCGGTGACGACACCGTGCTCGAACGACAGATATACGCTGACCCTGCCGTTTGAGGCACGGCAGCTGTTCATGCCGCCGCCGTCGATGCTGTAACCGTCGTCGAGCAGGGAGGTCTTAGCCTCCAGCTCATCGTCGCCTGTGCGGATACCCATAACTGAATAAGTTTTTTCGGTCGTGGCAAAGCCCACGACACGGCAGTCGTCAATATTACCGCTGGGGTAATAGCCGAGATAGTAGCGGGTGTTGGAGCTGAGACTTTTTATGCCGCTGCCGTTATCATCGGTAAAATACTCAAAGTGCTCGGGGTCATAGCTGCGGGCGTCACGGATGAGCGTGATGCCGTCTATCCTGCCGCCGAGCGACCAGTCGAGCATAGACGCAGAGTTAAACTGCGTAAGCTCGGACGCACCGGTGCTTTTGAGAACATACACTGCGGCGGCCGCAATGACGAGCACTATCGCTATACATATTACAATGCGCTTCTTTGTGGTTTTCTTCATATACTCAGACTTCCAATTTTAATTCACGACCATAATACTCAGTTATCCCGAAAATGTCAAGCGGTCAGACCGTTGCAAATTCAACAGCAACGGATTATAATTTGTATTATATTATTCCCTGCAAGCAGTTTTGTGGAGGTTTTGGCATGGTAAGAAGAATAATCGAGATAGACGAGGCCAAGTGCAGCGGCTGCGGCGTATGTGTTCACGCCTGTCACGAGGGTGCGATAGCGCTCGTAGACGGCAAGGCAAAGCTCATGCGGGATGACTACTGCGACGGCTTCGGCGACTGTCTGCCCAACTGCCCGACGGGCGCTATAAGCTTTGTCGAGCGCGAAGCGGCGGCATATGACGAAGCGGCCGTGAAGGCGAACATGGCAGCGAAGAAAACCGTCGGCTGCCCGGGCTCAATGCCCGCACGCATACAGGTCAAAAGGGTAGACACAGTCGTCTGCCCATCGCAGCTTTCTAATTGGCCGGTGCAGATACGGCTTGCACCGATAACGGCGGAGTATTACAACGGCGCTGACCTTTTGGTCGCTGCCGACTGCTCGGCATATGCCTACGGCAATTTCCACCGTGATTTTATAAGCGGAAAGGTCGTACTCGTGGGCTGCCCGAAGCTTGACCCCGTCGATTACGCCGAAAAGCTCGGCGAGATACTGGCGGCAAACGATATAAAGTCCGTCACGCTCACCCGCATGCAGGTGCCCTGCTGCGGCGGCCTTGAAATGGCACTGGGGCGTGCGCTCGCCGCCTGCGGAAAGCACATCCAATTCAAGGTCGTGACCTTTTCAAACGACGGGAGAATACTGTGAAATCTTGACTAATTTTTGTGCAAGCACATTGACTTGCTCGAAAGTCTGTGTTATCTTGATGCGAGAGATGAGATAGAAGTGTTATTTCGGAGGCGCATCATGAAAGATAAAATCAAAGACTCTATTTACAACCGCATGTTTGAGTTTCTCATGAAGCACAGGGCAGCGGATGTTATCCGTGCTGTCAACGCAAGCTCAACGGCGATACAGCGTGAGCAGAAGGCAAAGCACATTCTCGACTGGTATGTTAACAACGCAGAGGAAATGGAGCCGTTGACCGACGATCAGCTTGCAGCCGTCAAGGAGACCTGGAAGGATATCTGGGACACGGGCGTTGTGAAGCCCGAGTGGGTGCAGATATACACAAACAAGACCGGTAAATTTGACCCCAACTATGTCGGCAGCGATCTGCATTATTACTACACCGAGTGGAACAAGATAGATTTTGACTATCTTCGTGCGTTTCTCGACAAAAACTACATGGATATCCTGCTGCCATGCGTCAAGCACCCCGTGACGCTGCTGCGCAAGATCCACGGCGAGTATTTCGATGTTGACTTTAAACACATAAGCCTCGACGACGCCGTTGAGATACTGTATGAAAACCGGATCCCGGGCGCAGTCGTCAAGATAAGCCGCATGAGCTGCGGCGGAGCGGGCGTACAGTTTATCGACGAAAGCTCTACTCGTGACGAAATGAAGCAAGCGCTTGAGGTCGACAGGGACATGGCCGTTCAACGTGTCATGAAGCAGCATCCCGAGATGGCGAAGATGAACGAGTCGTCGGTCAATACAATACGCATAATCGCCGTCATGCTCGACGGCGAATCTATACCCCTTTCTGCCTGTGTGCGCATCGGCAACAGCGGCAGCAAGGTCGATAATTTCTCCAGCGGCGGTGTCGGCTGCGGCGTTCAGCCCGACGGCAGGCTGAACGAATACGGCTACAACTCAAGGGGCGACCGCAGCAAGGTGCACACCAACGGCTTTGTGTTTAAAGAAGGCAGAGTGCCGAACTTTGACAAGGCGCTCGAAGCGGTAAAACGCTGCCACAGCAGGGTGCCGATGTTCGGCTTTGCCTCGTGGGATATCGCCATCGACGAGGACGGCGAGCCTGTGCTCATCGAGTACAATGTTGCCGGTGCGGGCATCGATATCCACCAGTACAACAACGGCCCGCTTTACGGGCAGTACCGTGAGCGGATAATAAACGATGTGTTTAAAAATTATTCGGTGCGCCGCGCAACGCTGGACTACAACTATGCGATAAAGCGTGACGGCGTGCGCATAACGCGCGGCGGCAGCGGCATGAGTGAGGTCACCATTCCTGCCGAGATCGATGGGCAGAGGGTAGTTTACATCGATATCAATGCATTTAAGGAAAACCGCAGGCTCAAAACGGTGACGGTGGAAGCGAACCTCAAGGAGGTCGCAAGCGGGGCATTCAGTAAGAACACCAAGCTTTCACAGGTCATCTTCAAGGGCAGCGTCGAGGCGTTCAGCCGCTCATGCTTTGAAGGCTGCGATGAGCTTTCGACGATCAAGCTTCCCGAGGGGACGAAGGCTATCCGCAGCACGGCGTTTGCAAACTGCCGAAAGCTCGGCAGGGTCGTTATCCCCGCCTCGGTGACCTTCATCGATGAAACAGCGTTCCTCGGCAGCCCGAATGTCGTCATCTGCTGCAAAAAGGACAGCGAAGCATACACATATGCACACAGGAACAAAATCAAATTCGAGCTGATATGAAAAATCGGAGTCAAATGACTCCGATTTTTATTGATTTACCGGCAAACAGTGATATAATACCGAATTTGTGAGAGAAAGAATGGGGGTGCGGACAGTGCGCATAAAAGCCTTTGCAAAGCATAATGCGGTGATGCTTACGGCATTTGCCGCAGCGGCGGTGACGGTGCTGTTTGTACCCGTTGACAGCGCCTACGCAGGCTATCTTGACATGAAAACGCTTATCTGCCTTTTCTGTGTGCTTGCCGTGGTCTGCGCTCTGAGGGATGTTGACTTTTTCTATATCATTGCCTGCCGCATCGTGCGGGTGTTTAAAACCAGCCGTATGTGCATCCTTGCGCTGGTATTTATAAGCTTTCTCGGCTCGATGCTCATCACGAACGATGCGGCGCTGCTGACCTTCCTGCCGCTGGGCTATTTTGTCCTGTCGTCCACAGGCAAGGAGAAGTATCTGCCGTTTACATTTATAATGCAGAATATGGCGGCAAATCTCGGCGGCATGCTGATGCCGTTCGGCAACCCGCAGAATCTGTATCTGTACACGAAATTCGGCATTCCCACGGCGGAGTTCCTGCGCATCATGCTGCCGCCGTTTCTGGTATCGATGCTGCTCATCACGGTGTGCTGCCTGTTCGTCAGGTCCGAGCCGCTGAGCGTGAGTGGAAAAACCGTGGAGCTTAAGCCGAAGCCCACTGCGCTTTATCTTGCCCTGTTTGCGGTGGCGGTCGCCGTCGTTTTGCGTGCGCTTCCGCTGTGGGTCGGCCTTACGGTCATTCCGGCGGTGCTTCTGGTCACGGATCGCCACGCCCTGGAGGCGGTGGATTATTCGCTGCTGCTGACATTCGTATTTTTCTTCGTTTTTGCCGGCAACATGGCAAGAATAGACGCTGTGCGTGACTTTTTCTCGGCACTCATGGATAAAAACACGCTTTTGTACTCGGCGCTTTCCTGCCAGGTGATAAGCAATGTTCCGTCGGCGATACTGCTGTCGCAGTTTACGCAAAACTATGCCGAGCTTCTCAGAGGTGTGAACATCGGCGGAGCGGGAACGCTCATCGCTTCGCTTGCAAGCCTCATAACCTTTAACGAATATATGCGGCATGAGCCGAAGGGCGCAAAGCACTTTATCATTGAGTTTTCTGCCTTCAACTTTGCACTTCTCGCCGTGCTGCTCGTGATATTCTCGATATTCTGAAAAAACTGCGGACGACTGATCCGCAGTTTTTTGCATATAAAAAGGAAGCGGCGTGGGAGAGCCGCTTCCTAAACCTCCGCTTTTTATACACGATACAAAAACCGAAGGCAACACTGGTATTATACGATGCCGTATTTTTTCAGGAGATCCACGACGACATTGTTCGTCAGAGGCTCCTTCAGCAGGCCGAGCAGCGGCATGATGCTCGGGAGCAGGAACTCGGCAGGCTTCTTGCCGTCGAGCAGCTTGCTCGTTGCGTACAGCAGGTCACGCACATCGTACACAGAGCCCCAGACCTCGGGGACGCCACGGTCGACATTGCACAGCGTGTAGACCGCTTCCATGCCGGTACGGATGGAATATTCGGTGGTGAACACGGTGTCACGGGGCGTATCGGCGAACTGGCCGACGAATGCGAGGTTGACGGAACCGTCGGGAACTACCTTGGGACGGTCGCCCTCTGCTCTGGGCATGAAGAAGGTGGTGACATACGGCATCATGCACGGAGTGGTGTTGCACTCGTTGGTGGCAAGATCCATGATCTGATCCTCGGGGATGCCGATATGATACAGCCACTCGGCGGCAAGCTCGATGCCGGTGCACTGGTACATGGGCTTTTTGATGAAGTCGCCTTCGTCGTCCCAGCAATTCAGGCCGTAGACCCAGATAAGGCAATGATCATCGGGCTGCTCCTGGAACTGACCCTGACGGTTTATCGTCCAGCTGACGAGCCAGCTCGAATCACGGCAGGTGACGATGCCGCCGGTGACGACCTTGCCGGACAGGGGATTACGCTTGCAGATCTTCTGGATAGCGTCGAGTATCTGCTTGTTTGCAGTATCGACCGTCCAGGACTCCCAGGAGGTCTCCTTGATGCCTGCAAAGAACTTCTCGGGGCGGCCGAATGCCGGATCCTGAGCTGCGATTTTCTTCCACATCTCGATGGAGGGGCCTTCGCCGTTCTTGACGGTGACGACGGGGGCGTGGGTGTTGTCGCCGTAAGCGGAAGCGTCGCCCTGACAGCCGTTGGTGCAGATGACGAGGTCGTTTTCGGTCAGGTCGATGACCTTCTCAACGCCGCCCTGCGTGTACTCTATCTTCTTTGCGACCTTCTTCTCGGGGGTGCAGTCGCAGACGATGTTGGTAACGGTGGTATCGTAAAGGATCTTGCCGCCGTGGTCGGTGATGTACTTGCACATGGGCAGGATCATGGACTCATACTGGTTGTAGCGTGTAAAGCGCAGTGCGCTCAGGTCGGGCAGACCGTCGATGTGGTGGATGTAGCGCTGCAGGTACAGCTTCATCTCAAGAGCGGAGTGCCACTTTTCAAAGGCGAACATCGTCTGCCAATATGTCCAGAAGTTCGTTGCGTAGAACTCGTTGTCGAACACATCGTCGATCTTCTTATCCTCAAGGGACTTGTTGGTCGCCATGAACAGCTTCAGAAGCTGGGTGGCGGCACCGGGGGTGAGGCCGTACTTTCTGTCGGTGTGCGCATCCTGACCCTGCTTTTCGGTGACACGGCACAGGGAGAAGTTCGGGTCCTCCTTGTTGAGGTGGTAGTATTCCGAGAACACGGTCTCGCCGGGATTTACGATGGAGGGGATGGACTTGAACAGATCCCACATACACTCAAAGTGGTTATCCATCTCACGGCCGCCGCGCATTATGAAGCCCTTAGTCGCATCATAAATGCCGTCGCACGAACCGCCTGCAAGGGGAAGATGCTCAAACAGAGTGATGTGCTCGCCGGGCATCTGAGCGTCACGGATGAGGAAGCAGGCCGCCGCAAGACCTGCAAGGCCGGTGCCTACTATGTATGCCGATTTCTCGTCGATACCTTCGGGCTTTTTCGGGGTAGCAAAAGCTTCGTAGTTGCCGCTGCTGTAATACATTGTGGATCCTCCTGAAATTTTATTTTTGTCTGCACATGGTGCAGTAAGTCACACGCTTATCGATGGCTCTGATCGGGCAGGCAAGATAGCATACGCCGCAGCGGATGCATTTATTCTGGTCGATCACCAACGGCTTTTTCTTTGCGTCGATGCAGTCTGCGGGACATCTTGAGTGACATCCGCCGCAGCCGACACATCTTTGGCTTATAAAATAGGTTTCCACAGTGTTGTCCTTCCGGTATCATGTATCCGCTGCGGCGGCAGCTCCCACAGCCGCCGCAGTGGATTGGGGGGATCGATGATTTCTATTTAATATTTCTATCTATTTCTCTCGGCAGCTTGCGATGCCTTCAAGCCCTTTCCTGTCAAGAATATAAATTTTGCCTCGGCCGGTGCGGATAAGTCCAAGGTCACGCAGGTGGTCAAGCTCACGGCTGACGACGACCCTCGTCGTGCCGAGATTGTTCGCTATCTCCTCGTGCGTCACGAGCACCGTTCCGCTGTAGCCGTTTAGCGCATCCTGTATGGCAAGCTCACGGCAGATGCAGCTGCGCACGCTGTTGAAGATGCAGTAGTAGATGTTGTTGAGGATGGCCTGAGCGGTTTTTGCGCAGGTCTCGAAGACAAATTTTGCAAACAGCGGCTCATCATACGCCACCGGCGCCATATCCGAACGCTGGAGGTAGGCAAGCTGCGTGCTCTCGAGCGCTTGGAGCGATGGGACTACATCCGTGTCGCTTGCGTTATCGACCGTCATGATACTGAACGCATCGCCCTCATTCAGGTGAAACAGCGTGACCTCACGGCCGCCGCCAGATGCGAGGTATACCCTCAGCTCGCCGCCGAGAACGAAAATTATCCCGTCCTTTTTGACTGTTTTGAAGATGACATTTTCCCCGCACCGATAGCTGCGGTAAATGGTGTTATCCTCAAGCCGCTTTCGGTGCTTTTCGCTGAGCTCGCTCCAAAACGAAATGCACTCGGAAATAGTGTGCTTCATATTATCACTCCACCAAAATTCTTCTCCCACGAGCCGCAGTTTATACGGCTCAAAAATATTTGTGCGGATGCTTTTCATTTATTTGTCTAAAGATTATCAAATCCTGAAAGCATTTCTGCACCTTTTGTTACTTAACTGATTAAATATCTTGTCATATTTTAAATTTTGTTTAAATTCAATAATTAGAGCTGTTCGAATTTATGTATTATGCAGTATAAAAAATTGCGCAAAATAAAAACTTTTAAAAAAATAAATTAAAAAACTTTTTGAAAAGTGTAATATTTGACGAAATTTGCCGTTTATATGGGTGAGGGCGCAAAAAGCGCAACGGTAATACATATGAAAAAGGAGAATTACACAATGGGTCCTATCACCGACATCTATGCTTTTATCAGAAACATCATCGCAAGACATGAGCCTAACTCCCAGGACGAGTTTGAAGTGCTCGACAAGATCTTTGGCTACAAAGGCTAATTAGCAGATCAAGTATTTAAGAAATCCCCGAAGCAGCGCTTCGGGGATTTCTCTATATTATATCCTGCGATATTTTTTGTATTTGAGCTTGGGCTTGTAAAACTCGAATATGACGGCGTCGTAGAACTTCTCGTTGACCCAGTCGTGCGATGTCCATGCGACCTTCATTGCACCCAGCGCCTCGCACAGCTTCACCGTGAACGGCTTCGGCGTGATTTTATATGCGATAAACTGCGGGCGGGAAAGGAAGTTTAACAGGCAGTTGCCGAGGATGACCGCCGTTATGGGGCCGACCTCGCCGTTATAATCCTTCGGGGGATTTGCAAGCTGGCCTCTGATGACCTCGGGGGCGTTTTTCTTGAACCAGCGGACGATAAAGGGGTTAAAGCTCTCAATGCAGTACTCGCCCGAGTATTTTTCCAGCAGTGCATAGGTCTTTTCGCAAAGCTCCTCGTTGCGCTTGCCGTTTTTCAGCTCGACGATGAGCGGACCTCTGCCTCTGACGGTTTTCAAAACCTCCGAAAACAGCGGAATGGTCTGCGTTGTGCCGCAAAGGCTTATTTTGCTCAGCTCATCATATGTTTTTTCATCGACCCTTGAATCGACGCCGCAGACACGGTTGAGCGTATCGTCGTGGAACACGACTACCTGACCGTCCTTTGAAAGCTGAACATCCAGCTCCATGCCGTAGCCGTACGAGGAGGCTCTCTCAAAAGCAGCGAGCGAGTTTTCTGGGACGGTCTTATCCTTTTTGTGCAGACCGCGGTGAGCAAAATTCTTGTACATAAACGGCTTTTTATCCTTCTTGCTTGCCCTGCCGGGTGCAACGAGGAACACAAGTCCTCCGAGCGCTGCCAGACCGGCTAACGAGGCTTCAAGAAGAAGCTTTTCGTGGGTTTTCATTGTGCGCACCTCCGTAATTTTTTGTTCGTGACCCTATTCTACACCAATATACCGGTTTAGGTCAAACATTTATGGCAAAATAATTGTTGTAGAAAAGTCAATTTTGTTATAAAATGCTCAGTACAATATATCGGAGGTTTGATATGAAACTTGATAACAAGCGCACGATACTGACGGGCTTTGCCTTTTTGTCTATATGCGCATTCTGGCAGATGTACAACAGCATCGTACCCCTCATTCTCACGAATACCTTCCACATGAACGAGACCTACTCCGGCGCTATCATGGCGGCGGACAATATCCTTGCGCTGTTCCTGCTTCCGCTGTTCGGCTCCATCTCCGACCGCACGAACACCAGGATAGGCAAGCGCATGCCGTTTATCCTGTTCGGCACGGGTCTTGCCATCATCCTCATGAACATTCTGCCCATTATCGATAACAGCTATGCCGCAGCTCCCAGCACCTTTAAGACGGTATCCTTCGTCGTCGTGCTCGGTCTGCTGCTCGTTGCCATGGGCACCTACCGCTCTCCGGCTGTCGCACTTATGCCGGATATCACCCCCAAGCCCCTGCGCAGCAAGGGCAATGCGATAATTAACCTCATGGGCGCACTCGGCGGAGTTATCTACCTCGGCGTTGCTGCCGTCATGTACCCCAACAGCAAGGTCGCAGGTCTTGCACATGTCAACTATCAGCCTCTGTTTATCGTCGTTGCGTCTATCATGTTTGTCGCCGTTGCGATCCTTTTCCTCACGATAAAAGAGCCCAAGCTCATCGAGGAGCAACGCAAATTGGAAGCTGAGCACCCCGAGTGGAACCTCGCACAGGACGACGGCAGCGGCCACGAGACACTGCCGAAGAATGTCAAGAAGAGCCTCGGCTTTTTGCTTGCCTCCATTGCACTGTGGTTTATCGGCTACAATGCGGTCGAGACATGGTTCACCACCTATGTGTCGCAGGTCATGGGTCAGGCACTGGGCGGAGCGTCCACCTGTTTGCTCATCGCCACCGGCGGCGCTGTCATCAGCTATATTCCCATCGGCGTTTTAGCCTCCAAATTCGGCAGAAAGCGCACCATCATGGCGGGTATCATCCTGCTGGCGTTCTGCTTCGGCCTCGGCTACTTCCTGACAACGACCTACAGCAGCATAAATGCCATCATGTTCATCGTCTTTGCGCTCGTCGGCCTTGCATGGGCGGCTATCAATGTCAACTCCCTGCCCATGGTCGTTGAGATGTGCAAGGGCTCGGATATCGGCAAGTTCACCGGCTACTACTACACCTTCTCCATGGCGGCGCAGGTCGTGACCCCCGTCATCACAGGCTATCTCATGCGCAATATCAGCTACACAGTTCTGTTCCCCTACGCTGCCGTATTCGTTGCACTGAGCTTTGTCACCATGATATTCGTCAAGCACGGCGACAATAAGCCCGAGGCAAAGAAGGGCCTTGACGCTTTCGAGGACATGGATGACTGATGAATATCTGCATCTACGGCGCATCAAGCGCCACGCTTGAGCCGGTGTATTATGCCGAAGCGGAGAAATTAGGCGAGCTTTTGGCAAGTGCCGGTCACGCACTTGTGTTCGGCGGCGGCAGGGAAGGCCTCATGGGCGCAGCCGCACGGGGCGTGCATAAAATGGGCGGCGAGATAATCGGCATCGCACCCCGATTTTTCGACGAGCCCGGTATCCTTTACGAGCACTGCACCGAAATGCTCTATACCGACACCATGCGTGAGCGCAAGCAGCTCATGGAGGAGCGCTCGCAGGCGACCGTTGTTCTCCCGGGCGGCATCGGCACATATGAGGAATTTTTTGAGATGCTTACGCTGAAGCAGCTCGGCCGCACCGACCGTGCCATCGTCATCGTGAACACAAACGGCTACTATGAGCCTATGCAAAGGCTCTTGGAGCACACGGCGCAGACGCACTTCATGTCTCATAACTGCCTTGAGCTTTATAAGCTTGTCGATACGCCAGAGCAGGCGCTTGACTATATAAATTCATATGTTCCGCAAAGCGGAAGTATAAGGCGATTAAGCGATTATAATAAGTAAGAAAGACGGGAAAACTCCCGTCTTTCTTTTTTGAGCTGGTGAGAGCCGGATGCCTATCGGTTTTGCCGGGCCGATTTACGCTCACGCTGCCTTTTGACACATGGGCACCTGCTCAAGCATATCCTGTATGCTGATGCCGTAGCCCGAGGTAGGGTCGTTTACAAAGACATGGGTAACAGCACCCACGAGCTTGCCCTCCTGGATAATGGGGCTGCCGGACATCCCCTGAACTATGCCGCCGGTCTGCGCAATGAGCGCCGGATCGGTCACGGTGATGAGCACCGTTTTGAGACCGTCATTTTCATAAATGCGTTTTACCTCGATCCGATACTCATTGACCGTGTCGCCCTCAAGCGTGCAGTAAATGCTCGCCTTGCCGGTTTTAATATCGCCGGTCTCAAGGGGCTTGCCGTCAAACTGCGCCGCACCGTAGATGCCGCAGCCGCAGTTTATCTGAATATCGCCCAAAAACGCAGCCTCGTCCGTGCTCCCGTTGAGAGCGCCCGGAGCTCCGACCTCGCCCTTCGCTATGCCCACGACCTGAGCGTCATAAATGCTGCCGTCGCCCAGTGGCAGTGTCATGCCGGTCTCGGAGTCGCTTATGCTGTGACCGAGTGCGCCGTAGATGCCCGTTGCCGGGTCATAGAAGGTAAGAGTACCTACGCCGCTTATGCCGTCACGCAGCATAAGGCCGAGCTTCCAGGCACCGTCTTTTGCCTGCGCCGGAGTGACATTGAACTGGCGGGTCTTGCCCGAACGGTCGACCGTCACGGATATCTTGCCACCGTCAAGGCCTTGCACCGCCTCGGTAAAATCCACCGCCGAGGAGACATCCTTTGCACCTATGCGGGTGATTATATCACCCTTTCTGATGCCGGCATCCTCGGCAGGCGAGACCTTGCCGCTTTTTGTTTCAACGCTCTGTACCCCTGCGACCATCACGCCGTCCGTGAGCATTTTAATGCCCAGCGCCTTGCCTCCCGGGATAAGCTCCTGCGCCATTGCCACGGTGCCCATCATTAATATGAACACCACGGCGAGAACTACACCTGTTAATTTTTTTATCGCCAAAAATTCTCACCCCCTTGGCTCGCACCTCATCGGGCGGAGCCTGTTATAAGTATGCGTGTCGGGGCGTAGAATAAAGCAGGCTGATTTTTTCTCAATTACCTGCCGTGCGTTTTTCAATGCGAAAATGCGGCAGACAATTTTTGTGCAGAATAAAGGAGCGGAAAATGAGAATTTTAAAATACGGCAGCACGGGACCGGCAGTCGAGCTCTTGCAGTTGGCGCTTGACCGAGCGGGCTTCGGCGAGCTTGCACTCGACGGAATTTTCGGCACAAAAACAAAAAATGCGGTGCTGCGGTTCCAGTCGTTAAACGGTCTTGCCGCCGACGGCATCGTCGGTCCTGCGACCCACCGTGCGCTTGTACCGTGGTACACGGGCTTTGCAACTCACAGAGTGCATCGAAACGACACATTGTGGTCGATAGCCGAGCTTTACGGCTCGACGCTTCGTGCGATAAACATCGCAAATCCCGGGCTGATCGCCGAAAATTTGCAGGTCGGCAGCGTTGTCACCGTGCCGCTGCCCTTTGATATTGTGCCCACAAATATAAGCTTTACTTCAGCCCTGACCGCTTATTGCGCCCGGGGTATTGCCGCACGCTATCCGTTTGTGAAGATCGGCGAGGTCGGCAAAAGCGTCATGGGCAGGACGCTTTGGTATCTGTCCGCCGGCCGTGGCGACAGGCGGGTGCTTTATAACGCAGCGCACCACGCAAACGAGTGGATAACCGTGCCGGTGCTGCTGAAATTCTGCGAGCAGTACGCAAAAGCCTACGCCTACGACGAGAAAATTTTCGGCTTTGCGGCATCGGAAATCTTCGGCCGCACGAATATCTACATAGCGCCGTGCGTCGACCCGGACGGCGTCGACCTTGTGACCGGTGAGCTAAGCTCCGGCGAATATTTTGAAAACGCAAAGCGCATTGCGGCAAATTATCCGTCCATTCCGTTTCCCTCCGGCTGGAAGGCAAATATCCGTGGCGTTGACCTCAACCTGCAATATCCGGCGGGCTGGGAGCAGGCGAGGGAAAACAAATTTGCGCAGGGCTTCGTAAGCCCCGCACCGGCGGACTATGTCGGCTCGGCGCCGCTCGTTGCGCCTGAGGCGCGGGCAATGTACGATTTCACGCTCTCGCTCTCGCCGGAACTCATTTTGGCATATCATACGCAGGGCGAGGTCATCTATTGGAAGTTTCTCGACTATGAGCCGACAAACTCCCGTGCAATTGCCGACACCTTTGCCGCAGTCTCGGGCTACTCGGTCGAGGATACGCCCTACGCTTCGGGCTTTGCCGGATACAAGGACTGGTTTATTCAGGACTTCAACCGCCCGGGCTACACCATTGAGGCAGGCCGTGGCACTAACCCGCTGCCCATCTCGCAGTTTGATAAAATTTACGCCGACAATCTCGGCATTTTAGTCTACGGCGCAATGGTATGAAAAAAGCTCCCGTTGGGGAGCTTTTTTCATTTATTTCTTATCTATATAGCCTAAGAATGACCGACACGGTGAATTTGCCGTCTTTGCTCTCGGCTACGCAGCTGCCGTCGTGCTTTTTGGCAACGGATTCGAGAATTTGCGTGCCGACGCCACGCTCAAGCTCCGGTATGCGGCGCTTTTTATTGTTCTCCGGCTCGGGCAGAGCGGGGTTAGTCTCGCTGATGATAAGGTAACTGCCCTCGATGCGTGCGTCAAGCTCAATGCCCGGATTTTCTATTCTTGCACACGCCTCAACGGCGTTGTCCATAATGTTGCCGAATACGATGACAAGGTCGGTGTTGGATATCGGCAGCTCGGCGGGCAGAATGATGTCGGTTTTGACCGATATGCCCTGCTTTTTCGCTTCATCAACACGGCCGAAAAGGAACGCATCCACAACGGGATTTTCGCACTGTCCGAGCATGGAGCTGCGGCGGTTCTCTCTCAGAAACTGCCCTGCATACTCTGCCGCCTCCTGCTGCTTGCCGTCTGCAAGCAGGTACTGGATGGTGTTGACATGATGCATGATATCGTGCCTGATTCTGCGGTTGACCTCGTACTGCGAGGTCAGCGCTTCGTAGTGGCTTATCTGCATGTTAAGCTGCTTTTCGAGCATCCTGTTCGTAGCCTCAAGCTCCGCCTTGCGCCCTGCGTCTGCGATCGTTCGCACGAGCGCAATATCCGCCGCAATGCACAGCGTGAGAAATGCGCCGAGCATCACGAACTGCTTTGTCGTAGTGTCTGTTCCGAAAAACGAATTAAAGACAAAATACACGGTTATTGCCTGTGACAGGGGGAAGAACAGAAATGTAGCCCACTGCTTTGCGGTCAGATTGTAGCGGGTGCGGCTGATGCGTGACGCAGCTGCCCACAAAACCAGTCCGTAAACGGGGATGTAGTAAAACAGCAGCAAAAAGTATCTGGCGTTGAGCCAGTAGCCCGACTGCTCGTCAAGATGCTGAAAGACCTCGGGATACACCAGCATGTTCAGCGTTTCCGCAAGCAGCATGGCGAGGGTGGGAAAGAACGAGCAGAACACCGTGCGCAGCGGCCTGCTTTTATAGCATGTGAAGCCGAAAACTACCATAAGCGTCGGGGTAAACAGCAGCCTCGGCAGTGAGTGGTCGGGTATTTGCAGGGCCACAACGGGGCTGATTATGCTGACCAGCAGCGAGAGTAGGATCGTCACGCCTTTTGAGAATTTCTGGGTCAGGGTCTGCTGCATGAACAACGCCCACTGGATAATCAAAATTGCGTTGAATATAAACTCAAAAGGCGTTGCGAGTATGTTCTGTACAAGTTCTTTCATAAAACGCTCCAAAAACAGTTGTTAAGTGTTCGGTTCCCGCCAACTTAATGCAAATTATAGCATATTAGAGCAAAATTTTGAAGTATAAAAAATCCGCCGCATTTATTGCGGCGGATCTGGTGCTTATATTACTGTTCGGCAGGCTCGAAATCCTCCGGACCATGGTGACACAGCGGGCAGGTGTAATCCTTGGGCAGCTCGCCCTCGCAGGGCTCGAAGTGTCCGCAGACGGTGCAGATATAGCCCTTTTGCTTTTTGACAACGGCGGGCACGACCTTTTCAAAGTCCTCCGGACCGTGGTGGCACAGCGGGCAGGTGAAGCCCTCGGGCAGCTCGCCCTCGTGGAAGTAGCCGCAGACCTTGCAGACATAGCCTGCTTTCTGCTCGGGAGCGGGATTTTTCTTGGGCTTGATGTGGGCGTGGTAGTATGCGTAGGTGCAGGACTTTTCCTCCGACAGCACCTTTGCCTCAACGACATTTGCGATAAACAGCATCTGCGTCTCGACATCCTTGACATCGATCACCTCGCAGGACAAGACTGCGTTGGTGTACTTGGGAACATAGCGGATGCCGTTTGCGGTGCGCTCGTCATGCTCGCAGTCTGCGAACTTGTCGACATCACGCCCCGACTGGAAGCCGAAGTGCTGGAACAGGCTGTACGGAGCTTCCTCGGTGAGGATGGAGATGTTGAATTTGCCCGCCTTCATGACCATGTCGCAGGTGTTGTTTTTCTTGATGACGGAGATGGTTATCTTCTTCGGGTCGCAGGCGGCGACCTGACAAGCGGTATTTATGATGCAGCCGTAGTCAACGCCGTCAACACGGGTGGTGAGCACCTCAACGCCGTAGTTGAACTTCGTGAAAACTGCGTTGTCGACCGGCAGCGCATCGGGGGTCTCGACCGGCTCAAATGCGGGGATAACGGGATTGACATCGGCGGCGATGGCATCGGCGAGTGCGTCAAGCTCGGCAAGCTGAGCGTCTGTGATATCGGACTTGAGCGAGATCGTTTCGCCGATAAACTCCGTGCCCTTGAGGCCGGACAGCGCCTTTTTGATAAGTCCGCCCGAGGTGGGAGCCCACGAGCCGTTTTCGAGTATGGCGACCTTGCGGTTGCGCAGATTGTGGTTTGCTATATCGTGCACGAGGTTTTCCATCGTGACGAAAATGCCGGCGTTGTAGGTGGTGGAGGCGAGCACCATGTGGCTGTACTTGAATGCGTTCGAGAGAATGTACGATGCCGGGGTGACGGAGGTGTCGAACACCTTGGTCTTGACCCCGCGCTCAGCCAGCTTGCAGGCGAGGATGTTCACGGTGTTCTCGGTGTGACCGTACACGGAGGCGTATGCGATCATGACACCGTTTTCCTCGGGAGTGTAGGAGCTCCACTTGAGATACTTGTCGAGAAAATCGCCGAAGTGGCTGCGCCAGACAAAGCCGTGCAGCGGGCAGACATAGTTAAGCTCGAGCCCGGCGGCCTTTTTGAGCACTGCCTGCACCTGAGTGCCGTATTTGCCGACGATGTTTGTGTAGTAACGGCGAGCCTCGTCGAGGTAATCCGTGAAGAAATCGACCTCGTCGTTGAACAGGTGACCGTTGAGTGCGCCGAAGGTGCCGAAGGCATCGGCGGAAAACAGCATCTTGTCGGTCAGGTCATAGGTCATCATGACCTCCGGCCAGTGCACCATGGGCGCCATGACGAAGGTGAAATTATGCTTGCCGGTAGAAAGCGCATCGCCCTCCTTCACGATGTGGTACTTGAGCGTGTCCGACAGGCGGAAAAACTGGCCGAGCATGGTCTTTATCCTGTCGTTGCATACGACGGTGACATCGGGGTAACGCAGCGTAAGCTCGTCAATGGTGGCGGCGTGGTCCGGCTCCATGTGTGAGATCACGAGATAGTCGAGCTTTCTGCCGCCAAGAGCGTGGGCGACATTTTCAAAAAATGTGCGGCTGACGGCCTTGTCGACGGTGTCGAAAAGCACGGTCTTGTCGTCGATAAGCAGATACGAGTTATACGAAACGCCGTCGGGCACGCCGTAAACGCCCTCAAAGCAGGCGAGGCGGCGATCGTCTGCGCCGACCCAAGTCAGGTCGTCGGTAACTTTGCGAGTGCAATACATATTAAAAATCCTCCCTTTTTTTGATCCAAACTTTTTGAGCTGTTTATATCGTAACATAAAACCGGACAAGAAAATAGTAGTAAATACTACATGAGCGTTACATTGTTAACAAAATGCGCAATAAAAAACTGCCACTCGTAATGAATGGCAGTTTGAAATAGCAGATTATCTCTTTGAGAACTGAGGTGCGCGACGGGCGAAGCGCCTGACGGCACTTCGTGGCGCAAGATGTCCCCACTCGCTCGCCTGCGCAGGCACAGGCAACCGCTCGGGGATGACAAAAGCAGCCCGCCGAGAAATAAAAAACTGCCATTCTTGAAGAATGGCAGTTGAAAAAACAGATTATCTCTTTGAGAACTGAGGTGCGCGACGGGCGAAGCGCCTGACGGCACTTCGTGGCGCAAGATGTCCCCACTCGCTCGCCTGCGCAGGCACAGGCAACCGCTCGGGGATGACAAAAGCAGCCCGCCGAGAAATAAAAAACTGCCA
>OLJF01000214.1_pt1 | contig 87854 bp, 68 predicted proteins | sample 1609751 | NCBI WGS metagenome assembly OLJF01 (sample SAMEA4350171, study PRJEB24818) | metagenome | biome: human; feature: gut; material: faeces | place: Denmark | collected 2013-09
CTGTAGAAGATTTTCCTAAATATACAGTGCCACTAATACCAATTGGTAAACAAAATAGAATAGTGGATGTATTGGATAAAATCGATCGAAGGATTGCTAATAATAAAAAGATAAATGATTATTTAGCGTATCAATTCTCAATGGTAGCTTGACCATTCATAAGCATTGGAAGAAGCCAGTCGCGTAAATTGGTTAGTTTTTGAATTTCTTCACAACTCTTTGATTTTAAAGATAATGTTGATGCAAGCTTATCTTCAAATTGTGTAATAACAGATAATGGTGGTACACAAAGTTCTGTATCTAAAAGGGTACTTATACGAATACCTTTAAAGATACTTCCGGTAGAACTTGATGTTGCTTGTTTAATAAAAGCATCACTCATAAAGTACAAATATAAAAATGTCGGTGTAACAACATCAATGTTTGCACGAATTGAGAATACGGATTCATTGATATCCCAATCTGTAGGTTCCGCTTGAATAAGATAACAACGTCCCAATGGAGCAATACTTGCAAATAAGATATCTCCAATTTGTATATCTGATCTGTTATGAACAATAGTCCGGGCTGATTCATCAATAGTATCACAGCCAGTAAAATCTAAAGTCCCATTGGTTGTAAGATTTTTAACAGTAATATATTTTATATTGCCTGAACCAAGCGAAAAATTATCTCTTGGGTTCAATCCTGTGCAGATACTTGAAATAATGTCTTGTATTTTACAGATTTTCCAGCCCTTAGGAATGATGTGATCATCAGTATATATCATTTCCCCATCAGAAGATTTATATGGTTTTCCGTTTTCATCTGGAAAATCAAACTGCACAAACCAGTAGTCGTAGGTGGTCTTTGCCATCTCCTCTAAATAATCATTTACATTTTTTTCATTGTAATTATAGGGGAAAAGTCAGACATTGGAACGAAATAATTATAAGAACAACAGATGTTATCTAAGGAGGCGCCAGAAGTTACTATAGTAGATAATAAGCAACTTTACGAGCAGATAGAAAAATGTGCAGGATTATCAGCTTCTGTACTGTATGGCGATGATATACAATTATATGTTGCTGAGCTTCTGGTATTAAGGAATGTCTTACAGGGACATCGGAAGAAATAATAAAAACTCTTTCGTATGAGCAGAATCTTATTACAACAATTCTTGGAGATAAGGTAATGATGGGCAGTGCAGTAACAAAGGAGGCAGATCAGATATCACTTTTGCCAACACTTGTTATATACACGCAGTGTAAGCATGAAGGTATGCAGGAACACAGCAGGGAGTATATGGATAGAGTGACGAAGCTCAGACTAAAAATTGATGAATACTATGGAGAAGAGTCACAGAAGTTCTGTGGTTCTTAGAAGCAAAAGAAATAATGGAAACATACGATTGGCAGGAACAGGAGGACAAGCACATGGAACGAGTAGAAAAATTCTTGAAAGAAGCAGAGACATATTATTTAGCAACCGTAGAAGGTGATCAGCCAAGAGTCAGACCTTTTGGAACTGTACATATTTTTGAAGGTAAACTCTACATACAGACGGGGAAGATCAAAGAGGTACCAAAGCAGTTACACGCAAATCAAAAGGCAGAAATCTGTGCATTTAAGAATGGAGAATGGCTGCGTGTCGCGGGTGAATTGGTTGAGAACGACAGAGTAGAAGCAAGACAGTCAATGCTTGATGCATATCCTTCTTTACAGAAAATGTATGCTGCAGATGATGGCAACACAGAGGTATTCTATTTTAAGAATGCTACGGCAACATTTTCATCATTTACACATGAGCCGGAAATTGTGAAATTCTAATGACTAAGGACGAGTGGTATAAACAGTTCTTTGAACATCTCGAAGTATTAGCCGGCGGTGGTTCGTATTGTGATTGTGGATATAAGAAAAAATGATATAGAGCGATAAATGAATGGAATCTTTACATCTCCCTGACTTGCAATTCACACTGCCATTTCCTATAATAAGAGCAAAATCACAGCAGAAACGGAAGAGATGAGGATCGAAGAATGTCTGTAGAGAAGAGAAAAAAAGAACAGGAAAAGACCTCCATGGTCGTGGAGGGATTTTTATTTGCAAATGAGGCGGAAGCCGCGCAGGCGAGAAAAGAGGCGGAGGGCGTGAAATACGTCAAGGAGAAAGCCCAGATGGACGACCCTGAGATGGTACTCCGCATTTATAATAAAATGATACAGCAGCGGCTGTTTGACACGGCAGTCGGCTATTCTTATCTGAAGGATCTGCAGGAGTATCTGCAGTCGATTCCGTTTATCCGGAAGGAAGATATTTTCCCGATTCCGGTGCAGCATCCGCAGGTGGAGGAGAGTCTCCGCAAGGCGAAGCGCGCGCCGGCACCAAAGCCGAAGACGCAGACCGTGGTAAAAAATGCGGACTACAGGAGACGCTACCGCATTGTGCGCTGGATCGCCTTTATTCTGGCAGTATGTGTTGTGGCGATGTTTGCAATTACGGCGACGACCAATAATACGACGGTGTTAAACTACGAGAATCAGCTGATCAACAAATACGAGGCGTGGGAGGAGCGGCTCGACCAGAGGCAGGAAGCGATCGAGGCGAAGGAAAAAGAGCTTGGAATCATGCCGGAATAGAGCGGAAAATACACAGATTTTTCATAAGTAGCTGTTAGAATGACGATAAAAAGCGGAAAGGATACGGGAACATGGATAAGATCAGAATTCTGGTGGTGGATGATGAGAGCAGAATGCGCAAGCTGGTGCGGGATTTCCTTGTGAGAGAGGGATACGAGGTGCTTGAGGCGGGAGACGGCGAGGAAGCCCTCGATTTATTTTACCGGGAAAAAGACATAGCGCTGATTATTTTAGACGTCATGATGCCCAAGCGCAACGGATTTGAAGTGTGCCGGGAGATCCGGGAGACATCGAAAGTTCCGATTATTATGCTGACGGCGAAGGGCGAGGAGAGCGACGAGCTGAACGGATTTGAACTCGGTGTGGACGAATATATTTCCAAACCTTTTTCTCCGAAGATACTGGTTGCGCGTGTCGGAGCCATTCTGCGCCGGAGCGGAAAGACGCAGGATGAAGAAGCGGCGGTCTCCATGGGAGGAATCGTTCTGGACAAGGCAGCCCACATGGTGACGGTTGACGGAGAGCGGATCGATTTAAGCTACAAGGAGTTTGAACTGCTGGCATACTTTATGGAAAATGCGGGGATTGCGCTCTCACGCGAGAAGATATTGAATAGCGTCTGGAATTACGATTACTTTGGCGATGCGAGAACGATTGATACGCATGTCAAGAAGCTGCGTGCCAAGATGGGAGATAAGGGAAAATATATCACGACGGTCTGGGGCATGGGCTACAAATTTGAAGTGACGGAAGAATAATGGAAGTGACGCGGAATGAAGGGACTTTTTGATAAAAAGAGACAGGGGCGCGGCAGACGTCCGAAAGAGGGCGGACTGACCAGGGAAATCGCCGGAATTATCATCGGTCTGGTGGTGGGAACCGTGGCGCTCTGCTGGGTGCTTAACACGGTATTTCTGGAGCGCTACTATGTGATGAACAAAGAAAATGTACTGTTGTCCGGATTTACTACGATTGACGCGGCAAGCGAGGATGGAAGCCTTGACGACAGCTCGTTTGATGTGACATTTGACAATCTCTGCGCAAACGGCAATATCACGGTCATGGTGATCAGCCCGGACCGCACGATTGTCAGATCCTCCGTGAACGATACACAGCGTATGTTAATCGAGTTTACGGACATTATTTTCGGTGGTACGCAGAATGAGACCACGGTGCTGGCGCAGGCGGAGGACTATGTGATCCAGAGAAGAACGGACACCAGGCTGGATGCGGAATATCTGGTACTGTACGGAACCCTCTCAAACGGCAATCTGGTGCTGATGCGGTCGGCGTTAGAGAGCATAAGGGAGAGCGCCAAGACGTCGAACCAGTTCCTGCTGTACGTCGGGATCCTGGCGATTGCGGTGAGCACGGTTGTGTCGGTCTTCATCTCTAAGAGAATCACCGATCCGATCCTGGAACTGACCGAGATTTCCAAGCATATGACCCAGCTGGAATTTGAGGTCTGCTATACGCCGAAAGGAAAGCGGCGCAATGAGATCGATGAACTCGGCACGCACATGAACGAGATGTCGCAGGCGCTCGAGCATACGATCTCGGAATTGAAAAGCGCAAACAACCAGCTCCTTTTAGACATTGAGAAAAAGACGCAGATAGACCGCCAGCGCAAGGAATTTCTCTCGAATGTATCGCATGAATTAAAGACGCCGCTTGCTCTGATCCAGGGATATGCGGAGGGCTTGAAGGAATGTATCAACGATGACGCACAGAGCCGGGATTTTTACTGTGAGGTCATCATGGACGAGGCGGATAAGATGAATCAGATGGTGAAAAAGCTTCTGACATTAAACCAGCTGGAATCCGGAAACGAGACGATCACGATGGAGCGCTTCGACGTAACAGAGCTCATCCGGGGCGTGCTGCACTCGGTGGATATCCTCATCGGGCAGAGCAGCATTACGGTGACGGAATGTCCCGCAGAGCCCATTTATGTTTGGGCGGATGAATTTATGACGGAGGAGGTCGTGACGAACTACCTGAGCAATGCCATTCATTATGCGGGAGGAAAAAAGGAGATTTCCATCCGCTGCAGGGAGCAGGAGAAGAACGTCCGCATCAGCGTCTTCAATACCGGAGACCCGATTCCGGAGGAGGATATCGACAAAATCTGGTCCAAGTTCTACAAAGTCGATAAGGCGCGCACGAGAGAGTACGGCGGCAGCGGAATCGGTCTTTCCATTGTGAAGGCGATCATGGACTCGTTCCATCAGCAGTGCAGCGTGATCAACCATGAGGATGGCGTGGAATTCTGGTTTGAACTGGAAAAAGGAAAACAGTCATGATGCAGCAAAAAATTTTTTTTGTTGCTATATTTCCTTTAAAATGCTAACATAATGTTAGTTTATACTTTGCGTGAGGAATGGAATCCTATGAGAAGAACAAGAATCAAGATGATGGCAGCGGTGATGGCTGCAACGATGCTGTTGGGCGGATGTGGTGATGCACTCTACGACCTGACAGACGACGAGGAGAACGTCATTGTCAATTATGCGGCGCATATCGTCACGAAGTACAACACATATCAGCGGGAAGGTCTGACGTATGTGAGTCCGGAAGAACCGGAGGAGACGCAGGAGGATGTCACGGTGCCGCAGACGTCGGAGACACAGGACGCGTCAGAGACGGGAACAGCCGCATCTGCGGAAGATACGGCGCCTGCTGTGTCGGTGGCGGCAGCCGGATCGGCATCTTTGGACGAACTGTTCGGAGCCGACGGCATTCAGATGACCTATGCGGGCGCACAGCTTGCACCGGGGTACCTGGAAGGTGATTATTATGAGATGACCCCGGATGCCGGAAAACAGTATCTGGTGCTGTCCATAGATGTGACCAACACCGGGGCGGACGGAGTGGGTCTTGATGTTTTGAGTGTCAGCCCGAAGTTCACGGTTGTATTGAACCAGTCGGTCAAGAGCACGGCGGAGACCACATTGCTGGATACGGATTTTTCCACCTATCAGGGCACGATTCCTGCGGGAGGGAGCACCCGCCTGGTACTTGTATTCCAGGTGCCGGATGATGTGGCGTCGGCAGACAGTGTGGAACTGTATGTGCAAATGGATCAAATGATACAAATTATTCTGTAAAACGCATGAAAAACAATGCATTTCAGGTACCAATGTGCTATAATGCTGTCAGATAGATACGTTGCGGTATTACGCGAGAGGAGAGAGACGAATGGATACAAATATATTATTGGAATCGGGAACAAACGAACTGGAAGTTCTGGAATTTACCTTGGGAAATAATCATTACGGAATCAATGTTGCAAAGATCAGGGAGATTTTAACCTATCAGCCGGTTACGCCTGTCCCAAATTCACATCCGAGTATCGAAGGAATCTTCATGCCGCGTGATACGATGATCTCTGTGGTAAATCTGAAGCGCTGTCTGGGAATGCCGGATGATGCGAAGACAGAGGGACTTTTTATCATTACGAACTTTAACAAGTTAAACATTGCATTTCACGTAGATGCCGTGCTTGGTATCCACCGTGTTTCCTGGGAGGCGATCATCAAGCCGGATGCCACGATCAATACCGAGCAGAACAGCGCCTCGACCGGTGTCATCAAGATGGATGACAAGCTGATCATCATCCTTGACTTTGAGAAGATTGTGACGGACATCAGCCCGGAGACAGGACTGAAGATGTCCGATATGGACGACATGGGACAGCGTGAGCGCTGTGAATCTCCGATTTTGATCGCAGAGGATTCCCCGCTTCTTAGCAGACTGATCACAGACTGCCTGAAGAAGGCAGGCTACACGAACCTGATTGTGACAATGAACGGTCAGGAGGCATGGGATAAGCTGCAGGAGTTTGAAAAAGCAGGCAATGTGCGTGAGAAAGTACACTGCATTATCACAGATATTGAGATGCCGTTGATGGACGGACACCGCCTTACGAAGCTGGTTAAGACAAATGACAATATGAAGAAGATTCCATTGATTATTTTCTCATCTCTTGTAAATGAGGAGATGCGCATCAAGGGAGAACAGCTTGGAGCGGATGCCCAGCTGACAAAGCCGGAGATTGGCAGTCTTGTTTCGGCGATTGACGACTTGATTGACAAGAGCATGGACTGAGAATGAAATGAAGAGGGGATGTGATGGAGCAGGATCACATCCCCCGCTTAAGTTATAGGTCGATGGAGGTATCGTATGAGCGGAGCAGAGGAATATCTGGATGGGCTGCTGCACTCCGTAGAGGGAGGAAGTCCTGCCGACACAGCCCGTGAGACGGAGCCAGGCGATACGGCAGACGGGCTTTATGCAGAAAAAGAACAGGAGACAAAAAAAGCTGGTATGAGTGAGGAAGACGATTTTTTAAAGTCCTTTGAGGCGGATACAGATCTGGAAGGAGATGCGGACACATTTATCAGACAGTTCGAGGATGAGCTGGATCAGGCGCCTGGAGAGGAAAGAACACAGAAGACGACGGAGGAGAACAATCAGTTCTTCAAGGATCTGGATGGCATTTTAGACAGCGCAAGGGATGCGGATGAGAGCACCGGCGGTGCAGAAGCGGCGGAGACTGCCCATGCGTCGGAGGACGGAGATCTTATGGTCGATACCATCGGTGATTTCCAGGACGACGATTCAGATCTGATGGATCTGCTGCAGTCGGAGGGCGATTTCCCGGATATGAGCCAGATGGCGGATCCCACTGCTCCGGCCGCAGACACAGACGCAGAAATGCCGGACGTGACGGCAATGCCGGAGACTGCGGATGAGGTGCAGGACGAGGACACCGGGAAAAAGAAAAAACGACGCAAGAAGAAAAAAGATGAGACAGATGCCGGGGATGAGGCTCCTGCAAAGGAGAAAAAGAGCCTGATCAAGAGAATCGGCGACGCACTGTTTGGTGAGGAGGAAGAGACGGAGGAGGCACCAGCGGACACCGGGGAATTACAGCCGGAAGGTTTAGAACAGGCACCGGAGCTGGATGATCTTTCCGATGAGAATTTAAAGCTCTTACAGGAACTGGAAGGAACGGGGGCAGCCGAGCCGGAGACAGAGGCGGAACCGGAGATTTCAGAAGAAGAGAAGAAAGCGCAGGCAAAGAAGGAAAAAGCAGAGAAGAAGGCGCAGGAGAAGAAAGAGAAGGCGGAGAAGAAGGCACAGGCGAAGAAGGCGAAGGCAGAGAAAAAAGCACAGAAAGCCAAGAAGCCGAAGAAGCCGAAGGAGCCGGACAATACACCGCCGCTTCCGAAAAAGCCGGTGGTGCTGATTATGGTCATGGCGGCGTCTTTCCTCGCACTTGTGCTGGTGGGAACGAATCTGTTCGGATATACCCTGAGCTTCAACAATGCCAAGCAGGCGTATGAACTGGGCGACTATCAGGCAGCGTTCGCGGATGTGAGCGGACTTACGGTCAAGGAGGCAGATCAGGAGACCTACCAGAAGTACAGCATCATGGCGAATGCAGCCGGAGAATATCAGGCATACCAGACCTTTATGGAAAACGGTATTTATGACATGGCACTGGATTCCCTCATCCGCGCGGTCGGAAGATGCGATAAGTACAGCGAGGAGGCTGCGGCTTACGGCTGCTCCACAGAACTCGCGAAGATCAGAGACCAGGCGGTGGCAGGACTGTCCGGATTTGGACTTACGCAGGAGCGCGCACAGGAACTGTACGCGGAGAGAGAGCGGGATACTTACTCGCAGGAACTGTATTCGATATTGGCGGCAGCAGGACTTGGATGACATCGACGGAGTGAGAGAATGATAGCAATTATAGACTATGACGCAGGCAATTTAAAAAGTGTGGAAAAGGCGTTCCTCGCGCTGGGTGAGGAATGTGTGGTCACGAGAGATCATGACAGCATACGCCGGGCAGACAGAGTGGTACTGCCGGGTGTCGGTTCTTTTGGAACGGCAATGCAGCAGCTGAAAAAATATGAGCTGGATCAGGTGATCCGCGAGGTTGTGCAGGAAGACAAGCCGTTTCTCGGCATCTGTCTGGGTCTGCAGTTGCTGTTTGAGGGCAGCGAGGAGAGTGACGGCGTGGAGGGACTTCATCTGCTGGACGGAGAGATCGTGAAGATTCCGGAGGCGCCGGGACTTAAGATCCCGCACATCGGCTGGAATTCACTGGATTTCCTGCATGAAGGAAGATTGTTTGCCGGATTGAAGGAACAGCCGTATGTCTATTTTGTACATTCCTACTACCTGAAAGCGAAAGATCCGTCGATTGTGAAGGCGACCACAGAGTACGGCGTGACGATTCATGCTTCCGTGGAGAAGGGCAACCTGTTTGCGTGCCAGTTTCACCCGGAGAAGAGCAGCACAGTGGGACTTCAGATATTGAAGAATTTTGCGGAAATATAGCGGAGGCATGCGATGTTTACAAAGAGAGTGATTCCCTGTCTGGATGTGAATGGCGGGCGTGTGGTAAAGGGTGTTAATTTTGTGAATCTGAGGGATGCCGGAGATCCGGTGGAGATTGCGGCAGCTTACGATAAGGCAGGTGCGGACGAACTGGTATTTCTGGACATTACCGCTACCTCGGACGCCAGAAATACCGTGGTCGATATGGTGCGCCGCGTGGCGGAGAGAGTGTTCATTCCGTTTACGGTCGGAGGCGGCATAAGGACGGTGGATGATTTTAAGGCACTGCTCCGCGAGGGCGCAGACAAGATTGCGATCAATTCTTCCGCGATCAACCGGCCGGAACTGATCTCGGAGGCGGCAGACAAATTCGGCAGCCAATGCGTGGTGGTTGCGATTGACGCAAGGAGACGCGCGGACGGCTCCGGGTGGAATATCTATAAGAACGGCGGACGGATTGATGTGGGTCTGGATGCCGTCGAGTGGGCGATGAAGGCAGACCGGCTTGGCGCAGGGGAGATTCTTCTGACAAGCATGGACTGCGATGGTACGAAAGCGGGATATGACATTGAACTGACCAGACAGGTCGCGGAAAATGTATCGATTCCTGTGATTGCTTCCGGCGGCGCCGGGACGAAGGATCATTTTTATGATGCCCTGACAAAGGGAAAAGCGGATGCGGTTCTTGCGGCATCCCTGTTTCACTATAAAGAACTTGAGATTATGGATCTGAAGAACGATCTGGCAGCGAGGGGCGTATCTGTGCGGCGATAGCACGGTGCGCCCACACTGCTGTCTGTGAAAAAAGGAGTAGTGGGATATGTCGATGATTGACAATGACTGGCTTCCGGCAATCCAGGGGGAATTCCGAAAGCCGTATTACCGGGAATTATACACATTTGTGCGGGAGGAATACAGCAGAACAGTGGTCTACCCGCCGGCGGAGGATATCTTTAATGCCTTTCATTTTACGCCGCTTAGTGAGGTGAAGGTGCTCCTGCTGGGACAGGACCCCTATCACAATGTAAATCAGGCACATGGTCTTTCGTTTTCCGTGCTGCCGGAGCAAAAGGAGATCCCGCCTTCCCTGCAGAACATTTATAAGGAACTGCATGATGATCTGGGCTGTTACATTCCGAATAACGGTTATCTGAAAAAATGGGCAGATCAGGGAGTGCTTCTGCTCAACACCGTCCTCACCGTGCGCGCGCACCAGGCAAATTCCCATCAGGGAAGAGGCTGGGAGCAGTTCACCGATGCGGTCATTCAGGCAGTAAATGCCCAGGATCGTCCGATTGTGTACCTCCTCTGGGGCAGACCGGCGCAGTCCAAAATACCGATGCTTACGAATCCGAAGCATCTGATCTTAACGGCACCGCATCCGAGCCCTCTCTCGGCATACCGGGGATTTTTCGGGTGCCGGCATTTCAGCAAGGCAAATGCGTTTCTTGAGGAGCATGGAATCGCACCGATAGACTGGCAAATTGAGAATATTTAGTGTATAATATACTTACAATAAAAGCAGACAGGAGGTATTGGTTATGCGTGTAAAAGCAATTATGATGCCTTTCAGTAAGCTGGCGTGTATCAGCGTGGAGAATACGGTAGAAGAGGCAATGAAGATTATCGACGAGCAGGGACTTCTCTCGCTTCCGGTAGTGGACGGACAGCAGTTTGTGGGTGTTTTGTCCAAACAGTTTTTGTTTGAGGAATTTTTCCGGAACTATACAGGGACCAGAGAAGAATTTGCACAGCGAAAAGTGATGGAGTTCATGAAGACAAGAATTGAGACCATCGGTGAGAATACACGGATTGAGGAAGCGGCAGCAATGTTTATCACCTCCAAAGTTCGTTTTATTCCGATCACGAACGAGCAGAACAAGCTGCTTGGAATCGTGACGCAGCAGGCGGTATTCAAGGAATATCAGAAGATCTTTGGTAACAAACACAATTCCATGGCAATCTACACGTATGATATCCGCGGTGTGCTCGGCAAGATCTGTGAGCTGATTGCTAAGGAGGGCGGAGACATCTGCAACATGATGGTGATTCCGACGGATGTTATGGATCTGGCAGAGATCTTCCTTCGGGTGGAAGCACCGGATTTTGAGCGTGTGGTACGCGCGTTAGAGCGCCACGGTTATGATGTGCGTGATGTGAAGTATAATGACCAGAAATAATACAGGCCGTATAGATCTGGAATAGAAGAGAGGGGTGCCGCGCATGTGCGGCGCCCCTCTCTGTCTGCGTAAAAGGGAGAAAAACCCCCTGAAATGAGGAGTGCCCAGACACTTGCGCGCCTGGGCTATTATGAAAAAATTATCAAATATATTGTAACGAATTGTCTTGTTTTTTGATAATTTTATTGTAGCAATAAGATATGAATAAACTATGAACAATAGTTAAACATTTTAATAAGGACAATCACCAGAAAATGCTTGAAAAATCTAAGGTTTCGGGCTAAAATGACGATATAGAACATGAGGTAACAAGAAGGTATTGTGCACAAATGCAACAGCCGGATCAACATTCTGACACGGAGGTCAGATGCTTTTTTCAAAGGAGTGATAGAGTATGGCAAGTATTTCAGGATATGATTCATCGTCACTGGGCGTGTTATTTTCCAGTCTGAACCGGAACAATACAACTTCCTCTCTACTGGGAGGCGGAAGCGATCTGCTCGGAATCAATTATTCCGATTATGCGACGATCCGCAACGGAAGCTATTTCAAGCTTTTGAGTGCCTATTACAGCAAGTCGGATTCCACGGACAGTACCACGACGGTCAGCCCGTCGATCTCAACCGCGAAAGATGACGCGAAGACACTGACCCGGATTGAGAGTGCGGCGGAGAGTACGGAGAAGTCGCTTTCCAAGCTGACAGCAACCGGAAAGGATTCTGTGTTCAACAAAGTGGAGAAGACCGCGGAGGACGGCACGAAGACGCAGGAGTATGACCGTGATGCCATCTATAAGGCGGTGAAGTCGTATGTGGATGATTACAATTCACTGCTGGATCGGGCGGACGATTCTAAGACGAAGAGCATTCTGCGTGCGGCGAACTTTTTGAAGAGCAACGCCAGAGCGAATGAGAAGACGTTGGAGAAAGCGGGCATTACCGTGGATGCCGACGGCAGACTTTCCGTGGACGAGAAGAGCTTTGAGAAGGCGGATATGGACAAGCTGAAGTCACTGTTTACAACGCACGGATCTTATGCGACGCAGACGAATGTGGATCTCCTGAAGATCGCATCCAACGCGAAGAGTGAAGCGGCGAAGGCGAATACCTACAGCAAGAAGGGTATGTATACTTATAATTACAGCACCGGAGATCTTTACAATTCCGGAATTTAACATTGGAAGACACGAAGAGATGAGGCTGCCATACCGTAAGGTGTGGCAACCTCATATGTTTGTTGGCAGGAGCGGGCATGGCAGGAAAAAAAGTAGTAGTCGGTATGTCGGGCGGAGTGGATTCTTCCGTGGCGGCATATTTGTTAAAACAGCAGGGATATGATGTGATCGGAGTCACAATGCAGATCTGGCAGGATGAGGATCAGTTTACACAGGCGGAGAGCGGCGGATGCTGTGGACTCTCGGCGGTGGATGACGCACGCAGGGTGGCGGATCGTCTGGAGATTCCGTATTATGTGATGAATTTCAAGCGCGAGTTCAAGAAGAATGTCATGGATTATTTTACAGCGGAGTATTTAAAAGGGCGCACGCCGAATCCGTGTATTGCATGCAACCGCTATGTGAAATGGGAATCCCTGCTTCAGAGGAGCTTGGAGATCGGAGCCGATTACATTGCGACCGGTCACTACGCGCGCGTGGAACAGCTTTCCAACGGAAGATATGCTATCCGCAATTCCGTGACGGCGGCAAAGGATCAGACCTACGCGCTGTTTAATCTCACGCAGAAGCAGCTCTCCCATACCCTCATGCCGGTAGGAGATTACACAAAGGATGAGATCCGTGCGATTGCGGAAGACATCGGACTGATGGTTGCACATAAAAAGGACAGCCAGGAGATCTGTTTTATACCGGACAATGATTATGCCGGATTTATAGACAGAGAGTGCGGGGAAATGGTTCCGCCGCCGGGCAACTTTGTGTCGGTGGACGGAGAGATTTTAGGGCGGCACAAGGGAATTACACATTATACGATCGGACAGCGCAAAGGACTCGGGATTGCGTTTGGATATCCGGTGTTTGTGACAGAGATACGCCCGGAGACAAATGAGGTAGTTCTCGGAAGTGATAAAGATGTGTATACAAACCGGCTGTATGCGAATCAGCTGAACTTTATGGCGCTCTCCGACATTGAGGAGCCGGTTCGCCTGAAGGCAAAGATCCGGTACTCGCATGCGGGAAGCTGCTGCACCGTGCGGCGCACCGGTGCGGATGAGATCTGCTGTGAATTTGAAGAGCCGGTGCGCGCCGTGACACCGGGACAGGCAGTGGTGCTGTACGACGGAGACTATGTCGCGGGAGGCGGCGTGATCACACACGCTTAAGCGCCTGCATCACAGGGCAAACGTGCGGATTGCATGCGCGACGCCGCTGTTTTCATTGGAGCGCGTCACAAAGTCTGCGATCTCCTTCACTTCCGGCAGGGCATTTTCCATGGCGACGCCGATCGCTGCGGTTTTTAAAATGTCGATGTCGTTCTGGGTGTCGCCGCAGGCAAGCGTCTCTTCGATATCGACGCCGAGGTGCGAACAGAGCAGGGTGAGACCGTTTCCTTTGGTGACGCCCGCTCTGGTGAATTCCAGATTGTGGTAGCCGCCGGAGAGAAAGGTGATCTCGGGGTGCTCTGACAGGATCTGCATCACTTCGTCGCGGTAGAGAAAAGTGCCGTCCTCCTGCGGATAAAAATTCAGCGTCATCTTCTGGACGTTCAGATTGTGGACGCGGATATAGGCAGCGAGATCATCGGTGAAGGTTCTGGTCCGGTGAATGTAGCGTTTGATTGATGTGGGCATGTCCAGGCAGTCGATCTTTCCCTCACAGGAACGCTGGCTGAAGCCGTCGCCATTGATAAAAGCATCCATATGGATGCTCTTTTTTTGCAGTTTTTCGATGATGGGGCATACAAGCGCAGGCTCCATCGCAGATTCATGGATGCAGAGGCGATCCGGCAGATGATAGACGGCAGCACCGTTGGAGGTGATGGCATAGGAGACGCCGAGACCGGATAAAAGTGTGACGGGAAGCCCGGCGTAAGGGCGTCCGGTCGATATGGCAACGTGAATTCCGCGGGAGGAAGCTTCGCGAATGGCGTCCTGGTCCTCCTTTGAGATCTCACTTTGTCCGTTAAAAAGAGTGCCGTCCATATCGAGGGCAATCAGACTGACAGGCTGTTTCATAGTCGAGTATCCTTTCTGTAAATGTATCTACAGAATGATACAATAAAATGGGAAAACAATCAAGAAACGGCGGTGCCGTGGCGCGGATTGCAGGAAACATTGGAAAATACTTGCACCCGGCATGGGGAAATGGTAAGATGTGGCTTGATAAGCAAGAACGGATGATAGAGAGGATACGGGAATGACCAGAGAGGAATTTGCGACACTTGTGGGAAGCAGACCGGTGATATTGGACGGCGCGACAGGAACGAATCTGCAGAAAGCAGGAATGCCGGTCGGGGTCTGCCCGGAGCAGTGGATTCTGGAGAACCCGGGGGTTCTGATAGAATTGCAGGAGCGCTATGTGGAGGCGGGCACCGATATTTTGTTCGCGCCCACCTTTACGGCAAGCCGGATCAAGCTGGAGGAGTACGGACTGGAGGATTCTCTGGTGCAGATGAACCGTGAGCTGGTGGCGCTTTCAAAGCGGGCGGCAGGCGGCAGGGCATATGTGGCGGGCGATCTGACGATGACGGGACGGCAGCTTTATCCGCTCGGCGATCTGATGTTTGAGGATCTGGTGGAAGTCTATAAGGAGCAGGCGAAGGTGATCTGCGAGGCGGGAGCGGATCTTTTTGTCGTGGAGACCATGATGAGCCTTCAGGAATGCCGTGCTGCGGTTATTGCTATCCGCGAGGTGTGTGATCTTCCGGTTATGGTGTCACTGACCTACAATGAGGACGGACGGACGCTCTACGGAACCGATCCGGCGACGGCGGTGATCGTGCTGCAGAGCCTTGGGGCAGATGCCGTGGGACTGAACTGTTCCACCGGACCGGAGGCGATGATTGTTCCGGTACAGCAGATGGCGGAGTATGCGACGATTCCGCTGCTGGCAAAGCCGAATGCCGGCATGCCGGAGCTCTGTGACGGTGTGACCGTATACCGTACCACGCCGGAGGAGTTTGCGTCAGTCGGTGCGAAGCTTGTGGAGGCAGGTGCAGCGATCATCGGCGGATGCTGCGGCACGACACCGGAGCATATCCGCGCGTTAAAGCAGGCGGTGGGCTCCATGCCGGTGCGCATGCCTCTTGCGAAGAAAAGACGTATGCTCGCCTCGGAGCGGATGCATGTGGAGATCCGGCTTGACGGTAAGTTCATGGTGATCGGAGAGCGGATCAATCCGACGGGAAAGAAAAAGCTGCAGGCGGAGTTAAAAGAGGGAAGCCTTGGTATGGTGCGCACCATGGCGACAGAGCAGGAGGAGAATGGCGCGCAGATTCTGGACATCAATATGGGAATGAACGGAATTGACGAGAAGCAGATGATGTTGGACGCCATCTATGAGGTGACTTCCACGGTAGATCTGCCGCTCTGCATTGATTCCAGTCATGTGGACATCATCGAGGCTGCACTGCGCATCTACCCGGGACGTGCGCTCGTCAATTCCATTTCTTTGGAAAAGGAGAAGATCGAACATCTGCTGCCGATCGCAAAAAAGTACGGCGCCATGTTTATTTTGCTGCCGCTCTCGGACGAGGGACTGCCGAAGGATTCTGCGGAAAAGCACGGAATCATCCGCGAGATCTTAAGACGTGCGGAAGCGATCGGCATGGGAAAAGAGGACATTGTGGTGGACGGACTGGTGGCGACGATCGGTGCCAATCCGAAGGCGGCGCTGGAGTGTTTTGAGACATTTTCTTTCTGCAAAAATGAGATGGAACTGCCGACGGTCTGCGGACTGTCCAACATTTCGTTCGGACTTCCGGAGCGCTCCTATGTCAACACGGCATTTCTCACAATGGCGATCGGAAATGGCCTTACGATGGCGATTGCAAATCCTTCCCAGGAACTTCTGATGAATGCGGCATTTGCATCGGACATGCTTCTGAACAAGGAGGAGAGCGGCATCCGCTATATCGGGCGCATGAATTATCTGTCCGAGAAGCATGAGGGCATGGAACATGTGTGGGTACCTGTCGGGACGGCGAAGGGCGCTGCCGTGAAAGGTACTGCCGCGGGACAGGCGGGAAACGCAGGCGGCGCAAAAGATTCCGGGAACGCGAATGAGGCGCGCAGTGCGGTTTTTACGGCGGTCTTAAAGGGCAATAAGAATCATATTTTAGACGAGGTCAAACATGCGTTAGACACCGGGGAGAAGCCGGATGACATCATCAACGGACATCTGATCCCGGCGATCAACGAGGTCGGCGAGCTGTTCGACAAGCAGAAGTATTTTCTGCCGCAGCTGATTTCTTCTGCGAATACGATGAAGGTGGCGATCGAATATTTAGAGCCGATGTTAGCACGCTCGGACAAGGAGCCGAAGGCAACGCTCGTCGTGGCGACCGTGGAGGGTGATATCCATGACATCGGGAAGAATCTTGTGGTGCTGATGTTGAAAAATTACGGGTATCATGTGATTGATCTGGGAAAAGATGTCCCGGCAGATTTGATTGTAGATACTGCAATGAAAGAAAACGCAAGGGTGATAGGGCTCTCCGCGCTGATGACGACGACGATGATGCGCATGAAGGACGTGGTGGAGCTTGTCAAAGAGCGCGGATGTACGGCGAAGGTTGTCATCGGCGGTGCGGCGATCACGGAAAGCTTTGCGGAGGAGATCGGTGCGGACGGCTATTCCAAGGATGCGGCGGAATGTGTGAAACTGGTGGATCGTCTGTTGGAGGAAGAGTAGAAGGCGAAAAGCGGTCTTTTCCGCCTTCAAACTGCCCCGGGAAAATAGATGCAAAAAAATAGAAAAAAAGTGTTGACTTTTTGCAATACGGATAGTATACTAATCAAGTCGGTTGCGGTAGCGACCGATGAATATGGGATCTTAGCTCAGCTGGGAGAGCATCTGCCTTACAAGCAGAGGGTCATAGGTTCGAGCCCTATAGGTCCCATAGATATCAATATAATATGGCGGAATAGCTCAGTTGGCTAGAGCACACGGTTCATACCCGTGGTGTCGAGAGTTCAAATCTCCCTTCCGCTACTAGAGAGTCCTCGGGAATACAAGTAGTTGTGTGTCCGGGGATTTTTGTTCTTTCATAGGAAAAGGCTTGAAAGTGAGGGTATCATGAGAGTAGGAATGGGTTACGACGTGCATAAACTGGTTGAGGGCAGAGATCTGATCATCGGCGGTGTCAGGATCCCGCATACGCTTGGTCTGCTCGGACATTCGGATGCGGATGTGCTGCTTCATGCGATTATGGATGCGCTTTTGGGCGCGGCGGGATTAGGCGATATCGGAAAGCATTTTCCGGACACTGATCCGCAGTATAAGGGAATTTCCAGTATGAAGCTGCTCTCCCATGTGGCGGAATTGATCCGGGAGAAGGGCTATGTGGTGGAGAACATTGATGCGACGATCATTGCGCAGAAGCCGAAGATGCGCCCGCATATCCCGCAGATGGAGGAAAACATCGCGGGAACGCTCGGCATCAGCACGGATCAGGTCAATGTCAAGGCGACCACGGAGGAGGGACTTGGCTTTACCGGAACGGAGGAAGGGATTTCCTCACAGGCGATCTGCGCGCTTTCCAGTTTTTATGAGGGAAGTTTTACTGTGGCGGACTCTGCGGCGGGCTGCGCGGGCTGCGGCGGCTGCGGACGAAGCGTACAATGAGCTAAGAAGAACTCAGGCGGCTGCAGACGAAACATGCAGTGAAAAAAGATTGACAAAAACACAGGAAGTGCATAAACTATAGTAGGCAGGAGAGGTATCTTCTGCCGGTAAAAAGATGAATTGGAAAAGCGAAGATCGGAAAGAGTAAGGATTCGGACATTCGTCAGAGAGAGACTGTCACCGGCTGAAAGCAGTCTTGGAAGAGAGAGTCCCCAAGTGCCTCCGTGAGCTGATCCGGCGAGAGTCATCTGCACCGCAGGATGCAGGGATGCCGTAGCTGGGTACGTCTGGCATACGTTACATGCGTCAAGTGAAATCATATGATTTTAGTAGAGTGGAACCGCGGATCATTTCGTCTCTAGGAGACGGATGATCCTTTTTTTGTAATAGGAAACTTTGTTCTGGTTTGTATGTGGAAAGGAATGGGAAGAGATGGGTATCCTAAGGTATATGAAGGAAGAGTTTCAGGTAATCAAGGAACGCGATCCGGCGATCAAAAGTCCGATGGAAGTTTTGCTTTATCCGACATTTCATGTTATGCTAAGCTACAGAAGGGCGCATAAGCTTTATCTCAAAGGGCATTATTTCTGGGCGCGGTTTATTTCGCAGCGCGCAGCCAGGAAAACAGGCATTGAGATCCATCCGGGAGCGACGATCGGCAAGGGATTTTTTATCGATCACGGAAGCGGCGTCATCATCGGCGAGACGTCGATCATCGGAGATAACGTGACGCTGTATCAGGGCGTGACACTTGGCGGTACCGGCAAGGAGACCGGAAAGCGTCATCCGACGATCGGGAACAATGTCATGATCAGTGCCGGGGCGAAGATTATCGGTTCTTTTACAGTCGGGGATAATTCCAAGATCGGCGCCGGAAGCGTCGTCATCGAGGAAGTGCCGCCGAACTGCACCGTGGTCGGAGTGCCGGGACGCGTTGTAAAGCGTGACAATATCAGGACACCGCAGGATGACATGGATCAGGTGCATCTTCCGGACCCTGTGAAGGAGGATATCACCGTGCTGCAGCATGAGAATGCCGAACTGGTGAACCGTGTGCTGGATCTGGAAAAAGAAGTGCGTATTTTAAGCACGGGAGCCGGAGCGTCACAGGAATAATAAGAATAAAAAGAAACGGAGAATACCAAAGTGGAGAATAAGTTCAAATTTTACAATACACTGACAAGAAATATCGATACGGTGATTCCGCATGAGGATGGAAAGATTGCCATGTATACCTGCGGACCAACGGTATATCATTACGCGCATATCGGCAATCTGCGCAGCTACATCATGGAGGACGTGCTGGAAAAAGCACTGCGTTATGTGGGCTACGATGTAAAACGTGTCATGAATATCACGGACGTGGGACACCTTTCCTCCGATGCGGATACCGGTGAGGATAAGATGTTAAAAGGTGCGAAGCGCGAGCACAAGACGGTGATGGAGATTGCGAAGTTTTACACGGACGCGTTTTTCGATGACTGCAAAAAGTTAAATATCAAGCGTCCGGACGTTGTGGAGCCGGCAACCAACTGCATCCCGGAGTTTATTCACATGATCGAGGTGCTGCTGGAGAAGGGCTACGCTTATGTGGCAGGCGGAAATGTCTATTTTGACACTTCCAAGCTGGACGACTATTATGTTTTTTCTTCCCAGAGCGAGAAAGAACTGTTAGTCGGTGTGCGCGACGATGTGGAGGAGGACGTCAATAAGCGGAACAAAAATGATTTCGTTCTGTGGTTTACAAAGTCCAAATTCGAGGATCAGGCGCTCAAATGGGATAGTCCGTGGGGCGTGGGATACCCGGGATGGCATATCGAGTGTTCCTGCATCAGCATCAAGCATCTGGGTGAATATATGGATATTCACTGCGGCGGCGTGGACAATATTTTTCCGCATCACACCAACGAGATCGCACAGTCCGAGAGCTATCTGGGACACAAGTGGTGCGGTTACTGGTTTCATGTGAACCACCTGAACGACAAGTCGGGCAAGATGAGCAAGTCGAAGGGGGATTTCCTTACGGTGTCGCTTCTGCAGGAAAAAGGATACGATCCGATCGTGTACCGTATGTTCTGCCTGCAGTCCCACTACAGAAAGCCGCTTGAGTTTTCCTACGAGGTGCTGGACAACATGAGCGTTGCCTACAAAAAGCTTGTGAAGAGAATCGCGGATCTGAAGGCGGACGGCACAGTGGATGAGGGTAAATTTGCAGAGTACAAGGAAAAATTCTGTGATGCCATTTCCAATGACCTGAACACTTCCATGGCGATTACAATCGTCTATGACCTGCTCAAGGATGATACCTTAAACGATGCAACCAAGCGCGCACTGGCGGAGGATTTTGACCGCGTGCTCTCCTTGAACCTGACGACGGCGAAGGTGGAGAATCCGGCGGAAGACACAGAGGTGGATGCAGAGCTTGAGGCATATATTTTAGAGAAGATCGAGGAGCGCAAAGCTGCCAAGAAAGAGAAGGATTTTGCAAAGGCGGACGCGATCCGGGATGATCTTCTGGCAAAAGGAATTGTGTTAAAGGACACACGCGAGGGTGTGATCTGGCATAAAGCATGAGTCGGAGAGGAAGCTGGTATGGGAAGAGGAATCGATTCTTATATTAAGGAACAGTTCGGGATTGCGGAAGTCGATATCCGCACCTACTCACCGCTGACACTGGCTTATATCGGTGACGGGATCTATGATCTCGTCATCCGTTCTGTTGTCGTGGGAAAAGGGAATACCAGAGCGGGAGAACTGCACAAACGGACCAGCCAGATTGTCAAGGCGCACACGCAGGCCGAGATGATGGAGGTGCTTCTGCCGCTTCTGACAGAGGAGGAAGCGGACATTTACCGGCGCGGCAGAAATGCCAAGTCGCCGACGATGGCAAAGAATGCGACGATGTCCGACTACCGCAAGGCCACCGGGTTTGAGGCGCTGATGGGATGGCTGTACTTACAGGATGAGTTTGAGCGTCTGGTGGAACTGGTGAAGACCGGTGTGGACGGGCTGCATTTGAAGTTATAGAGCGCCTGCCGCGGGAAGAGGAAGCCACAGGCGGAAGCATAGAGCGTCTGCCGGTGGCAGAGGATGCTGCAGGCAGCAGAAAGCGCCTGCCGGAAGCAGAAAGAAAAGGAGAATACATGGGATACGAGGAATTAAAAATAGAGGGACGCAATGCGGTGCTTGAGGCGTTTCGTTCCGGCAAGACAATCGACAAGCTTTTTGTGCTGGACGGATGTCAGGACGGACCGGTGCGCACGATCGTAAGAGAAGCAAAAAAGCACGATACCATTATCCATTTTGTGGAAAAAGAGCGTCTGGATCAGCTCTCGGAGACGAAGAAGCACCAGGGCGTGATCGCGGTGGCGGCAGCATATGAATATGCGGAAGTGGACGACATTCTGGAGATCGCAAGAGAAAAGGGAGAGCCGCCGTTCCTTTTTCTGCTGGATAATATTGAGGACCCGCACAATCTCGGGGCGATCATCCGTACCGCGAACCTCTGCGGAGCACACGGGGTCATTATTCCAAAGCGCAGGGCGGTGGGACTGACCGCGACTGTGGCAAAGACGTCCGCCGGCGCGCTGAACTATACGCCGGTTGCCAAGGTGACGAATCTCACGGCGACGATCAAGGAGTTAAAGGAGCAGGGCATATGGTTTGTCTGCGCGGATATGGGCGGCACGCAGATGTATGATCTGGATCTGAAGGGACCGATCGGTCTTGTAATCGGAAGCGAGGGCGAGGGTGTCAGCAAGCTGGTGCGCGAAAACTGTGATTATGTGGCTTCCATTCCGATGAAGGGTGACATTGATTCTCTGAATGCTTCCGTGGCAGCCGGTGTGCTTGCCTATGAGATCGTCAGACAGCGGATGATGTAAGATGACAAAGCAGGCATAGGCGGACAGATTTTTATGCTGCGGAAAATACAGCCGGGCGCGGAACGTTTGGGCGGCATAGCAGGGCAGAGAGGGAAGACGGAGGAAGACGTGGACGAATATCAGAAGCTGGCGGATGAAGAACTCATCCAGAAACTGCGCGAAGGCGACGAGCGGATCATGGATTATATCCTGGAAAAGTACAAGCCGTTGGTGCTTCGCAAGGCAAATGCGATGTTTTTGATTGGCGGAGATACGGATGACTTGATTCAGGAGGGGATGATCGGACTGTTTAAGGCAATCCGGGATTACCGGTCTGACAGGGAGGCATCCTTTTTCCATTTTGCGGAGCTGTGCATCAACCGACAGCTCTACAGCGCGGTGGAGGCGTCCAACCGGAAAAAACATGTCCCCCTGAACACGTATGTGTCCTTTTATTCCCAGACCACGGAGGAGGGGAAATCCCTGGCGGAGACGCTTCTCACCGACCAGATGGACGATCCGGAACAGCTCGTGATCGAGCAGGAGAATTTTACCGCTTTCTGGGAGCAGCTGCGGGAACAGTTAAGCGCGCTCGAGCGCCAGGTTTTAGACGCATATCTGGAAGGAAAAAATTACCGCCAGATAGCGGAGGAACTCGGGAAAAGTCCCAAGACAATCGACAATGCGCTCTCGCGTATCAAGGGAAAGATCCGGCAGAGATAGAGAGAAGGCAAAAAGGACATTTTGCAAAAAAGAGCGGGAAATGAACAACCGGTTGTACAAAATTTTGCGGAAACGAAAGAACTAGTCCCAAGGTACTGTACAAAATGTATAGAAATGGAATGGAAGTTTTGTGAAGTTTGTGCACACTTCTTTACGCAGTCATGGTACTATAATAACCGTAAAAACCCCCCAATACATTATATATAGTTTTTGCTATACCCCATAGTAAAAATACCTTCTCCTAAAAGGGCAGCCAGTGATGGCTGTTCTTTTTTTGTTATGGAAAAGAGCAGAATTTGTTTCTGGCAAGAAAAGAGCTGTTCTGAGGAAAGGGAGATTGACAGAAGCATAGAATTGAGATAAGGTGTTAGAGGAAAAAGAATATATCGCAGAGGGACTGTGCGCATGCGCAAACGGTTGAGAAGGTTAAAACCTGACTCTTGGAACCTGTCAGTTAATACTGTCGTAGGGAGCGAATGATGGATCAGATAGTTTGTGGAATCCGGCGTCACTGCGACGCCGGATTTTTTCGCACATCCTCTGCAGAAATGGAGCAGAAAAATATGGAACAGTATGCAACACAGATGGAGGCAGCCCGCAAGGGCATTGTGACGGAAGAGTTAAAGAAGGTTGCGGCGAAGGAGCGCATGACCACAGAGGAGCTGATGCCGCTCGTTGCGGAGGGAAAGGTGGTCATCTGCGCGAACAGGCATCACAAATGCATTGACCCGGAGGGTGTCGGCTCGATGCTGCGGACGAAGATCAATGTAAATCTCGGAATCTCCAGAGACTGTAAGGATTATGACGTGGAGATGGAAAAAGTGATGGCGGCAGTTGACATGGGAGCGCATGCGATCATGGATCTCTCCTCGCACGGGAACACCATTCCGTTCCGGAGAAAACTGACGGCGGAATGTCCGGCTATGATCGGAACCGTGCCGGTATATGATTCTGTAATTCACTATCAGAGGGATCTTGCGACACTGACCGCAAAGGATTTTATTGATGTGGTACGCCTGCATGCCGAGGATGGCGTGGATTTTGTGACGCTGCACTGCGGAATCACGCGCAAGACGATCGAGCAGATCAGGAAACATAAGAGAAAAATGAATATTGTATCCAGAGGCGGTTCACTGGTGTTTGCGTGGATGTGTATGACCGGAGAGGAGAATCCGTTTTACGAGTATTACGATGAGATTCTTGAGATCTGCCGGGAGCATGATGTGACGATCTCTCTGGGCGATGCCTGCAGACCGGGCTGTCTGGCGGATGCGTCCGATGTGTGTCAGATTGAGGAACTGGTGCGGCTGGGCGAGCTTACAAAGCGCGCCTGGGCAAGAGATGTGCAGGTCATGGTAGAGGGACCGGGGCACATGCCGATGGATCAGATTGCAGCGAATATGAAGATTCAGCAGACGATCTGCATGGGAGCACCGTTTTATGTACTGGGACCGTTGGTAACGGACATTGCCCCGGGGTACGACCATATCACTTCCGCGATCGGAGGAGCGATCGCCGCGCAGAATGGAGCTGCATTTTTGTGCTATGTGACACCGGCGGAGCATCTGGCACTTCCGAATGTGGAGGATGTCAGGCAGGGCATCATTGCATCGAAAATTGCGGCGCATGCGGCAGACATTGCCAAGGGCGTGCGGGGCGCAAGAGAGATTGACGACAAGATGGCAGACGCACGCCGTGTGCTGGACTGGGATGCACAGTGGGAATGTGCGATTGATCCCGAGACTGCAAAACAGATCCGCGAGGACCGCAAACCGGAGCACGAGGACACCTGTTCCATGTGCGGAAAATTCTGTGCGGTGCGCAGCATGAACAAGGCGCTTGCGGGGGAGTACATCGATATTTTATAAAAACAGAACACGGGAAAGTGAAGAAGCGTCAGCGGAAAAACGACATTGCAGTATAAAAGCGGAATGTGGTACAATAAAAAAGGATTCTGTCAGCAGGAAAATGAATGGGAAAAATTTATTTGGTTGACAGTGAGAATGTAGGAGATATATGGGTGCCGCTTCTGGTATCCTCGCAGGAAGATGACGAGGTTCTTGTATTTTATACGACAAAGAGCCCGCATATGAATTACGAAAATGTGAGGATGCTCAAGGAGACGGAAAAGGAAGCAGACTTTATTAAGTGTTTTGAGGGAAGCAATGCGCTGGATTTCCAGCTGGTATCGGAACTTGGCTATCGCCTGAGCCAGAACGCGGACAGGGAGTATGTTATTGTATCAAATGATACGGGATTTGACGCTGCGGTGCGCTACTGGTCAACACGGAAAATGCCTGTGAGCCGTTTAAGCGGAAAGGAATGCCACAGAATGCTGACAGAGAAAAAGCAGCGCGTGGCAAAGGAATCCGGGGCAGCAGTAGAGCCGGAACAGGAACAGACCAGAGCGGCTGGCCCGGAAGTGGAAGCAGAGCAGGTTCGGGAGACTGAACAGGAAGCGGAAGCAGAGCAGGTTCGGGAGACTGGACAGGAAGCGGAAGCAGAGCAGGTTCGGGAGACTGGACAGGAAGCGGAAGCAGAGCGTGGCAGAGAGCAGTCAAAGAAGCCACGGTCATCCAAGAAGTCAGAACCGTCGAAAGCCGGCGGTAAGGCAGGAGAATCCGGGAAGCCGGAAGCGTCCGGGAAGGCTGGAAATGCAGAGACATCCGGGAAGGCAGAAGTGATCGGGAAAGCTGAGGATGCAGAGAAATCCGGGAAGGCTGAACCGACAGAAAAAGCTGGGTTGGCAGGAGAATCCGGGAAGCCGGAAGTGACCGGGAAGGCTGAGGATGCAGAGACATCCGGGAAGGCTGAAGTGACCGGAAAGGCTGAGGATGCGGAGACATCCGGGAAGCCGGAAGTGACCGGGAAGGCTGAGGATGCAGAGACATCCGAGAAGTCGGAATCGGCAGAAAAAGCTGGGTTGGCAGAGGAATCCGGGAAGGCTGAGCCGGCAGAGAAGACTGGCAGGGCAAAACGGTCAAGAAAGTCAGCGAAAGCAGTCAAAGCAGAAAAGTCTGAGCATATGTCAGAACCGGATCGTTCGGAAAAGTCACAGAAGAGTGACAAAGCAAAGACGCAGAACGCAGGGAATGAGAAGCCGGATCTGACGGAGGAACAATCCGGACAGATGACAGCAATGATGGATTTGAAAGAAGAAATGTCAGAGAATCCACAGAGTGTGTCAAATGCTACGGGTCAGAGCGAAGCGCCAGCAAAGTTTGGACTGGATCTGAATGCAGAGAGAGCAATTTTAAAGACATTGTGTGCCTGCATCAGCAAGGAAAATCTGGTGGATTTTCACAATGCACTGGTTGCGCTTCTCGGCGAGGAAGAAGGCAAGCGGCTGTATCAGGAACTGAAGACGAATGCAGAGTATGCGTCTTACTGGTCAGAACTTCCGGCTTATGGCTTAAAAGAAAAGTTTGACATGTACTGCAAAATGGTTTTTGACCACAGTGAATATGCAAAGGAACCGCCGGAAGATTTTTCGGGATTCCTCTATCAGGCAAACGGAAAGCGAAAGAATCTCAATTCTCTCCGCGCAGCATTGCAGGGGCACTATGGCAAAGACAAGGGAATGAAATATTATTCCCTGTTCAAGTCACACATTAAGATGATGAATCGCATGTAGTAAAGGAGAAGTTGACAGAATCTGGGTATTCAACAGGAATACGCAAAACGCCTCACCGGATGGTGAGGCGTTTTGTACGTTTATCATTTTATAAAAAGAAGGAGAAGTCGGTAAGATGTGGGGTACTTACCGGCCATATTATGAAAAAGAAATTGTGTCAATGGGGATTTCCTCTTGACAATGATTAAGATACCGGATAAATGTGAAAAAGGTATGAAGCAGTGTTGAAAAATGTGTGAAGAATCGTCAAACAAATTGGAATCCGGGGCTGATAGAAGGAAAAGGCGAAGTTCCAGAGGAGAAAAATCGCGTGCCAGACCCGTAGAGAATGGAAAAAGGTTGACATAATGCCAGAAGAGAAGAGCACCCCGGGTCTGAGACGAGAAAAAGTTTTCCTACTTTCCCCTTGGCCACGAGATAGCATTAACGCCTCAACCGTATATTCCCCCCCTCATCCAGACTTCCATCACAATACATTCGTCATAATACCGTAACACTGTAACACCATAGCACAAAAAAGCGCAAACCCTTTCATTCAAGGATTTGCGCTTCTTCTCAATGAAGCTGCTGACGGGAATCGGACCCGTGACCTCCGCACTACCAATGCGACGCTCTACCGACTGAGCCACAGCAGCATCTGTGTGAGTTGCCTCAGCACTTGTACTACTATACACTACGAAGTGGCAGTTGTCAAGATAATAATTCTAAATAATTCTTTAGAAATTCTTCGGGTATTTCTGTGGGGAATTTTGCGGCAGATCAGGTAAAATGTAATCAATGCACGGGGAGGCGTGTGATTCTGCGGCGGATGTGTTATGATAGCAGAAAAGAGAACAAGAGCAGGAGCGGAAAAATGGAACAATATAACATTTTAATTGTTGAGGATGATAAAGAAATCAGGGACGGAATTGAAATCTTTTTAAAGAGTCAGAATTACAACGTATTCAAGGCGGCAGACGGCGTGGAAGGACTTGAGGTGATGGAGCGGGAGAAGATCTCGCTGGCGATCGTCGACATCATGATGCCGCGCATGGACGGCGTTACAATGACCATGAAGCTGCGGGAAAAATATGACTTTCCGGTCATTATGCTCTCGGCAAAATCGGAGGAGACTGACAAGGTAATCGGATTAAATATCGGGGCGGATGATTATGTGACCAAGCCGTTTACACCGTTGGAACTGATGGCGCGCGTCAATTCCCAGCTCCGCCGGTATACGCAGTTTGCAAACAGGAGTCCGAAGGAGGAAAAGAACGACCGGATTCATGTGATCGGAGGACTGGAACTGAATGAGGACACCGTGGAGGTGTTTGTGGATGGAAAACCGGTGAAGATGACGCCGATTGAGTTCAAAATACTTGCGCTTTTAATCCGGACGCCGGGGCGTGTATATTCGGCGGACGAGATCTATGAGCGTGTGTGGAACGAGAAGGCGATCAATACCGATACGATTATGGTACATGTGAGAAATATCCGGGATAAGATCGAGATAAATCCGAGAGATCCAAAATACTTAAAGGTGGTGTGGGGTGTTGGATATAAAATTGAAAAACAACAATAGAAACAACGGTGCCGGCAATAACAATGTCAGCGCAAATAACGATGCCAGCAGCAACAGTGGTGCCAGCAGAAATAACGGTGCCGGCAACAGCAGCAACAACAGCAATGCCGTAAACAGCAGCAAGCGGATTATCATAGCGATCGCGGGAATCATTTTCATCACGATCATTACCATGTGTTTTTTCCCGGTGGTGTACCGGACGGCTGAGAGACAGAAAGAGCAGCAGAAAGCGGAGATGATGCGCGAGTCCTCGGACAGCGTGGACAACGATACGGTACAGACACTCTATCAGGGCAGCTATGTCCTGTATGTAGAGCAGATGGAGCGGAGCGGGCAGGCAGATGCAGGCGGACTGTTTTTGAATCTGCCGACGGATGATGAAGATTACCAGTATGTAAAGGACACGGTAACCTCTACGCTTGACGAATGGAAAAGCCAGTTTGAGAGTGACAGCTGGAACATCGATTACTGTGTATACAAAAGCAGTGCCGACTGCGTGAAAAATACGGATCAGCCGCTCGAGACATGCGCGGATGGAACTGTGACGGAGAAGATAAAGCAGTATTATACGGACATCGTATGCTTATCCTTTGACAAAGAGGGCGCGCTGGAAGTGACACCGCTGTACGACGAAAATATCAGCGGCAGCGTTCTGATCAAGGCGTTTCAGAATGTAGACCGGGAAAATCTTTTGGGACAGTCGCTGGGCGGATATGTGGAAGCGGGTCAGTTGCAGGGACCGAAGGACTTTAAGGTGATCTTCGGGCTTCCGGTGTCAAAGAGCGATACGATTTCCTTGGGAGATCCGTATGAGGGTATGACAAATTACTGGGTGCAGGTGGTGTTAGTGTACCGTGCGTCCGGCGGAAGCATTCTGTTTCTGGTAAGCCTTGCTGCGGTGGCGGGATGGATGTTTCTTATGACGAGCAGGCGCATCTGGAACGAAGACATACCAATGCAACGCCCGGGGAAATGGTATCTCATGGAGGTGGCGGTGATTGCCGTCTGCTGCATGGCATGTATGGAGGAAAACTTCTACGATATCATAAGAAGCTATTCCTATTATAGCGAAGGAGTGGATGTTTTACTTGGAAACAATGCCTGGAGAGCCATCTTACAGCTTGGACAGATGATGGTCCCGCTCCTGTTTTTGTATGGCATCTGGTACGCGGCGCTTCGCGTACTGCGTCCGGTATTTTTCCTGGGAGTCAGGGAATATATCAGACAGTACAGCCTGATTTATCAGATTTTTCCGTGGTTGAAAAAATTGTGGAACACGTTCCGCTATGAGGTGGCGCATGTGGATTTTTCAGAAAAATCCACAAAGACGATCTGGAAAATCGTGCTGATCAACTTTGCGGTGCTGTCGCTCTGCTCGATGATGTGGTTTTTCGGCATCGGCGCGCTGATCGTGTACTCCATCTTTGTGTTCTGTTTTATCAAAAAATATTATGACAGGATCGGCAGGGACTATCAGGCGCTGCTGCGCAGTGTAAGCCGGATGGCGGACGGAGATCTGGACACGGAGATCACCGAGGATCTGGGAATATATGAGCCGATGAAGGTGGAGCTTTCCAGGGTGCGCGACGGATTTAAGAAGGCGGTGGATGAGGAAGTGAAGAGCCAGCGAATGAAAACGGATCTCATCACGAACGTTTCCCATGATTTAAAAACACCGCTCACGGCGATCACAACCTACGTGGAACTGTTAAAGAAGGAGGACATCACGGAGGAGGAGCGCAGGTCATACATTGAGACGCTCGATAAAAAGAGCCAGCGGTTAAAAATATTGATCGAGGATCTTTTTGAGGTCAGCAAGGCGACCAGCAACAATATTGTGCTGCATCCGATGGAAGTCGATGTGGTGAATCTGTTAAAGCAGGTTGCGGTGGAGCATACGGAGCGCTTTGCGGCGATGGGGCTTGTGCTGCGATGGGATGTGCCGGAGGAAAAAGTGATCGTGGTGCTTGACAATCAGAAGACATTCCGCATCTTTGAAAATCTGTTTGTCAATATCCAGAAATATGCGATGCCGCAGAGCCGTGTGTACGTGCAGGTACAGGAATACGGGATGGCACCGGAGAGATTCGTGGAGATTACGATCAAAAATATGTCGGCAACGGAACTGAATTTTGATCCGGAGGAGATCACGGAGCGCTTCGTGCGCGGCGATACTTCGCGCGGCACGGAAGGCTCGGGTCTGGGACTTGCGATTGCCAGAAGTTTTACCGAGGCGCAGGGCGGAAAACTGTCAATCGAGGTGGATGGTGATTTATTCAAGGTTGTAATCAGACTGAAATGTGGTACACTACAGGTAGAAAAAGAGATGGAGGTTTAAGACACATGGAATCAATGGATGATTACAAGGAGGAGTTAGAAGCTTCTTTCCGCAGAATCAGAGAGGGAGATATTTTAACCGGCACGGTGATCGATGTCAACGAGGAGGGCGTTACGCTTGACCTGAAATATTATGCACCGGGATTTATCAGTGCGGAGGAGATGAGCAGCGATCCGGATTTCTCACTGGCGGAGGCTGTGCATGTGGGGGATACGATCGAGGCGACCGTGATCCGGGTAGACGACGGCGCAGGCAACATTCTTCTCTCCCGCAGGGAAGCCAATGAAGAGCAGGCATGGGAGAAGCTCAAAGAGATGATGGAGGAGGGTACAACGGTAATCGTCCGCATCAAGGAGAGCGTGAAGGCAGGCGTTGTGGCATATCTTGAGGGGATCCGCGCGTTCATTCCGGCATCCCAGATCACATCCGCTTATGTGGAGGATACGGAGAGCTGGGTAGGAAAAGAGATTCCGGTCCGGGTCATCACGGTGGATGAGGAGCGCGAAAAGCTCGTGCTCTCCGGAAAGGCGGTCGCACTCGAGGCAGAGGCGGAGGAGCGCAATCACAAGATCTCTATGATCGTGCCGGGAACCGTGCTTGAGGGAACTGTCGAGAGCCTGATGCCGTACGGCGCATTTATTGATCTGGGCAACGGACTGAGCGGACTGGTGCACATCTCACAGATCTGTGAGCGCAGAATCGGAAAGCCGTCCGAAGTGCTTAAGGTCGGAGAGAAGGTCAAGGCAAAGGTATTAAATACCAACGACAATAAGATCAGCCTGTCCATGAAGGCGCTGGCAGAGGAGATGGTAGATACCGAAGGTGTGGAAGATCTGGAGGCATACACAGACCACACATCCACAGGAACCAGCCTTGGCTCGCTTCTGGCAGGATTGAAGTTAGACTGATCGAACTATTTGAGAATCTTTCTCTAATAGAAAACTGATTCCGTTGCTTTTGCAACCGAAACGGCTCTTGCAATGTGATACATTTAGTTAGAATATTCTAACTATGCGTAAGAGGCAATTTCGGAGGAAAGCAATGAGAGAAGCAGGACTTGGAATCGACATCGGAAATGGAAGTATTTCCATCGCTGTTGTCGAAGGCGAAAACATCATATATAAAGATTACAGACTGCATCGCGGAGAACTGTATCAGAATCTTGTGGACATGCTTGGGCAGGTGGAGACATCGTGCGGCGACAGGATTTTGTATGCAGCGGTCAATCCCGGTGCAGTCTGTTTGTATCCGGGGATCCAAAAGGAAGTGCAGATCAACCGCATCAGCAGCCTCCTGGAAGGACAGAGAATGCTCTATCCGGACGCGGGAAGCATCGTAGAGATGGGAGCACAGAATTCCTGCTTCCTTACCGGAATGCGTGAGGGAGAGACGCTCTCCTACGCCATGAACGGGGAATGTGCCGCCGGAACGGGAGCATTTTTCGAGGATCAGATGTACCGGCTCGGACTTCCGCTGTCCGCCTACTCGGAGTATGTCAGACGGGCGAAAAGTGTGCCGCGGCTTGCGGGACGGTGCAGCGTGTTCGCCAAGACAGACCTAATCCACAGACAGCAGGAAGGTGTGCCGGTGGAAGATATTTTGCTCGGACTTTCCTATGCCGTGATCCGTAATTTTAAATCTGCGGTCGTGCGGAAGCTTCCGGTACAGCCGCCGGTGCTTGTGACGGGAGGCGTTGTCTATAATGAAGGCGTGCGCCTCGCCATCTGTAATATCTTCGGATTAAAAGAGGAAGAACTGCTTTGCGTGGAAGAGGGAGCTGTGGTGTCTGCTGCCGGAATCGCAGCCTGTGCATGTCACGGGAAGCTGGCCTTCGACTGGAAACACCCGGTCCGCAGGGAGGTGGCGGATGAGGAGCAAAAAAGAAAGGCGCTGCCGCGATATGACTACGAGAAGGAGGCACTTCACCGGACCAGACCGTTACGTGGCGGGGAAAAGCTCTGGCTCGGGATTGACGTGGGATCCACGAGCACAAACCTTGTGCTGACGGGGGAGGACGGAGCCGTCATTGACGATCTGTATCTTAGAACGCGCGGCAATCCTCTCGGCGCGGTGCAGCAGGGAATGGCACAGTTAAAGCAGAAATACGGGGAAGCACTCACGTGGGAAGGCATTGGTGTCACGGGATCGGGGCGGTACTATATCGCGGAGAAGACCGGTGCAGGCACGGTGTTGGATGAGATCACGGCGCAGGCGCGCGCGGCTGCCCATCTGTGCCCGGAGGTGGATACCGTGTTTGAGATCGGCGGTCAGGACTCCAAATACATCAGTATCCGGGACGGTCAGGTCGTCGATTTCGAGATGAACAAAGTGTGTGCGGCGGGTACGGGCTCCTTCGTCGAGGAACAGGCGAACCGCATGGAAGTATCGCTGGAGGAGATCGGAAACAGTGCCTTGAAGGCAAATGTGCCGATCGATCTGGGAGAGCGCTGCACCGTGTTGATGGAATCCAAGATTGCAGCGGAGCTTGCGGCAGGCACGGACAAGGAGGATATCTGTGCAGGGCTGTGCCGCTCGATTGTCAGAAACTATTTAAACAGGGTAGTCGGCAATAAGCGCAAGGGAGAACATATCTGCCTTCAGGGCGGAGTCGTGCATAACGAGGGAATCGTTGCGGCTTTCTATGAAGTGTTTGGAGAACGGCTTCACATCACGCCGTTTTACGATGTGACCGGGGCATACGGAGCGGCGCTCGCGGCAAAAGAGCAGGGTGGCACATCCCAAAAGGAGAGCATCTGGAATGAGGAGAATTACCGGAAGAGCCAGAAATGGTTTCTGGCAGGCTATGACGGAACGCTGCTGCCGGGGAAAAAGACTGTGGGAATCCCGCGTGCGCTCATGATTTACAAATTTTTCCCGATGGCGTACCAGTATTTTAAGACTCTCGGCTTTAATGTATTGCTGTCGCCGGAGACGGACGATAAGATCATTGCGCTCGGACAGGAGATGGCGGCGGAGGAGACCTGTTATCCGGTAAAATTACTGCACGGGCACATGGAATGGCTTGCGAGAAAAAAGGTGGACTACATTTTTATCCCGTGTATCCATACGATCCGGCATGAGACTTCCGGCGTTGCGCACAATTACGGCTGTGTCTATATGCAGACAGCGCCGCGGATTGTCGCAAGTGTGCTGGGGCTTTCGGAACGCGGCGTGAAGCTGATCTGCCCGGTTCTGGATCTGGATATGGGAAAACCGCAGCTTGCGGGAGCGATGATCAAAGCGGGTGAGGAACTGGGATGCGACAAGGCACGGTGTGCGGCGGCGCTCGCGAAGGGCGCGGCGGCGATGGTGCGCTGTGAGAAGAATTCTGAAAAACTGGGCGCGCAGATCCTGGACGAGTTGAAACCGGAGGACAAGGTGCTCGTTTTGATTACAAGAAACTACGGCGTGTCAGACCCGGTTTTAAATATGGGAATTCCCGGGGAACTGTTAAAGAGAGGGTGCAGAGTGTTGACACTTTCCCATCTGAAAGGACATGATGTGGATTTGTCCGGTCATTATCCGAATTTGTACTGGCCATTTGCGCAGCACATTCTGTCGGGAGCGAAGATCATTAAGGAGCATCCGAATCTGTATGCCGTCTATCTGACGAACCACGGCTGCGGACCGGACGGCATGATCTCCCACCTTTTTGCGGAAATTATGGGGGACAAGCCGTACCTGAAAATAGAGGTGGACGAGCATCAGTCCAAGGTGGGAGTGATAACGAGAATCGAGGCGTTTTTAAACAGCTTATCCCATGTAGAGAACTGCACGGAGCGCGCCATACTGCCGGAGGCAGCCGTATTGTCCGGGCGGCTTCGGGACGGGAAGAAAGACACGAAAGACACGAAAGATACGAAAGATATGAAAGAACCGCAGCAGGAGACGGTGTATCTGCCGCCGCTGTCCGTGTATACAGAGTGGATGGCACTTTACCTGAACCAGAAAGGAAAACGCACGGCAGTGCTGCCGGATTACACGGCGCAGGATCTTCATGCGGGAAAAGCGTACAGCACCGCAAAAGAATACTGTACATTCTCGGCTGCGGCAGGACAGATTGCAAACCGGCTGCAGGAGACGGACGGGGAGGAAAAACAGTTTCTGGTATTCCAGACCGAGGGTGCGGAGGCGGACGGAATGGTTCCGGAAATCCTGCGTGCGGTCTTAGATACGGACGGAAAGAGGGCGCATCTTGTGACACCGTTTCTGGAACAGCTGCTTTTTGCGGAAGAAGCGGATATCTTGTGGCAGGTGCTCTTACTCGGGGATGCATGGCACTGTCTGGATGAGGAGTGGCGGGAAAAGGTGCGTGCCTCTTTCCGGGAGAAGACCGCCGCGCCGGATGCCTGGAGCAGGGAGTGGACCAAAAGCCTTTTACAGGAGTGGGCGGTATATGTGACGGAGGACAGACAGCTGCTGCTGGCCGGCGATCCGATTGTGCTGCATAGCGCTTATCTGAATCAGAATATGGAGGAAGCGGTGAGGAAACATGCTTTTGTTCCGGTGTATATGCCGCTCTCGGAATATCTGTGGTTCCTTGCTGCGGAGTCGGGGCGAAAGATTCCGGAGCATTTTACAGAACAGCTGCATGAATTTATGCAGATTTACCGCGGCGTCTACGGCAGCTGGAAGCAGCCGGACGAACGCTTACAGGAGATCCGGGAGAAGTTTCCGCTGGTTCACGGAGCAAACCTCCGCTATCTGTGCAGCCTGATGGAGCAGGAACTGTCGCGTGGAAAAGGAATGATTCTGGTGTCGCCGGAATATGCCAACTATGCGTCGGTGATGGAGATGCTGCGCACGGGGTCAAAATATCCGCTGCTGCACGCCAGGGCGGACGGAAATGAGGAAGCGGAAGAAGTGGAGCGGAGAGAAATCTTTCTGGGGCTGCTGGAATAATAAAGGAGACAAAAAGGAATTGCCGCAATAAGAATATCGTTCTTTGGATTGGTAAGTAATATTATCAGAAAACCACACCGTGGGATTTCAGATGAAAATGCAGATGGAAATTCGGTTCAAAAAATGTGGCATTTCTAACCAGCCGAATGTTTGCATCTTCGATGATCCGTGTCTTTCCAAGTTTGGAGCACTCCGCGGGTCATGTCCGCATCCCGGAAGACAATTTATAGGACTTTTGTGTGTGTCCCTTATGGCACCTCTGAACAAAACATAACCGCGCGAAGCCGCTGTTTGAGTCGGCATCTGCCCTATTTTTAATAGCAGATGCCGACGAGTTCGGTTCGCGCGGTTTTATATTGTCTGTGAAGAGGCGCCATTAGGGACACCAGAAAGTCCGCCCATTGTCTCCGGTGTGTCGGACATGCACCCGCCGGATTGTCCAAACGTGGAAGAGACACAGAATCCGATGCAAACATTCAGCCGGAAGAAATGCTCGCATTTTTTTCCAACGAATATTCTATCTGCATTTCCACATGAAATCCCGAAGAGTGTTTCTGATAATATTACTTATCACTCCCAAGAGATCTATGCTTATCGCGGCAATTCCTTTTTTAATCGAGGCTTACAGCAGCTGGATTCCGCTCTTTTCGCATGCCTGCATCATCTCATCCGGCCACAGGGAGGACTGCACCTCGCCGATGTGCGCCTTGCGCAGGAAAAACATACAGATACGGGACTGACCGATACCGCCACCGATGGTGTAAGGAAGCTCGCCGTCGATGATCGCCTTCTGGAACGGAAGCTTCGCGCGGTCTTCACAGCCTGCCTTCTTAAGCTGGGACAGCAGAGCTTTTTTGTCCACGCGGATTCCCATGGAAGAAAGCTCAAGGGCAATGTCAAGTACCGGATAGTATACAAGAATGTCCGCATTTAACGACCAGTCGTCGTAATCCGGTGCACGTCCATCGTGCGGTTCGCCGTTTTCCAGTGTATCGCCGATCTTTAAGATGCACACGGCACCTTTGGTCTTGGTGATGTAGTATTCGCGCTCCTTCGGCGTGTTGTCCGGGAACATCTCCGCCAGCTCTTCCGTCGTGACGAAAAAGATGTCGTGCGGCAGGATCTCCTCGATGTAATCGTACTGGATCGCCATGTATTTTTCGGTCTTGCGCAGGCATTTGTATACGATGTTCACCGTTTCCTTCAAGGTGTCGAGCGTGCGCTCCTCCTGCTTGATGACTTTCTCCCAGTCCCACTGATCCACGAAGATGGAGTGGATATTGTCGGTAATCTCATCACGCCGGATGGCGTTCATGTCGGTGTAAAGACCCTCCCCGTAAGAAAAACCGTATTTTTTGAGCGCGTAGCGCTTCCATTTGGCGAGCGACTGAACGACCTCGGCGGTTCTGCCGTTCTGCTCCTTGATATCGAAGGTGACCGGGCGCTCCACACCGTTTAAGTTGTCGTTGAGACCGGACAGCGGGTCTACAAACAGAGGGGCGGATACACGGGACAGATTCAGGCGCAGTGCAAGCAGTCCCTGGAAAAAGTCCTTGACCGTCTTGATCGCAATCTGTGTATCATGCAAATTCAATTCAGAATGATAATCTTTTGGAATGATTAAATTGTCCATCTGGGGTTCTCCTCTCTTGTGTACGCAAAAGCGTAGACATTAACCTAAATAATTATAGCACAGGGCAGTTCATTTTCAAGAAAAGATACAGGTATTTGAAAAATAATACGTGTATACAATTTAGACCGGCAGCGTGTTTGGAAATGGTACAAACATACAACTTCAGGGCGGGAATCCGTCGATAGCTGTTGACAGTAATATGTAAAAATGAGAAAATATTAACAAGATTATTATGCAATTATCATAGAATCTGTGGTATTACAAGAGAAAAGGAGTTGAGGCACATGCAAAAGGAAAAAGGAATCGTATCGATTAAAGTTAAGCTTTTAGGTGTGATCGTTCCGGTTGTCATTGTCAGCATTCTGGTGCTCGTACTGATCGCCTACCGCACGTCGGCAGGACTGATTGAGAGCTATTCCGAGAATCTGCTGGAGTCATCGGTGGAGAATCAGGCGTCGCAGATTGAGGGCTGGCTGGAGCAGAATATCGGGGCGTTCCAGATAGCGAAGACAACGATAGAGAACACGAAGCCGGACGATAAGGAATTACAGACCATGCTGGATTCTTACTATAATTATAACTCGAATTATCCGGAGGGACTTTACATCGCGGATGAGACCGGAAAGCTCTGGAAAGCGTCGGATTCGACGATGAGTGAGTCGGATCCTGTCAACAGTGTCTGGTATCAGGAGGGACTGACCAGAGTCAATATGGCGATCGGATCTTCCTATGTTAATTCAGAAGGCGTCAGCGTCATCAGTGCATCCGGCATTTTAAATGACGGCAGCGGCAAGATGAAAGTCATCTCAGCGGATATGACGCTCGACCGCATTTCCGTCATTGTAAATGCGTTTATCAAGATGAAGAATGCGGAGGCTATCCTTGTGGACAAGGATACGGCGACGATTCTGGCAAGCCGTGATTCTGCGAAGATTTCCACGACGCTCGGCAGCGACGGCAGCAGTGTATTCGAGCAGAGCGTAGCAGCGAAGATTGCGGATCGTGATTACAGCTTTTCCACATTGGACGGCAATATGACCGTGTTCAAGGAGGTATCCGGAACCAACTGGATTCTGGTTTCCTATATTCCGACCAGCATTGTACTGGCAGACCTTGCGAACCTCAGGAATCTGATGATTCTGATCAGTGTGATCTCCATTTTGATTCTGTGTGTGGTAATTGAGCGCACAACGCACGTTGTGATCGCACCTGTCCGCAAGCTGACGAACGTCATCAGGGCGATGACGGACGGCGACTTTACCGTATCGGTCAAGAGCAGCGGCAATGATGAGATTGCGCTTATGAGCCGCAGTGTGGAGCGCTTCATCACATCCATGAAGCAGATGATTGCGTCCATGGGAGACATTTCCGGAAAACTGGGAACGCAGGCAGATGCGAGCGACAGTGTGTCCCGAGAGATGCAGTCGGCGGCGAATGTCCAGTCCCAGTCCATGAGCGAACTGAATATGACGGTGGATCAGCTGTCCGTTTCCGTCAATGAGATTGCAGACAATGCGACCAAGCTTGCCGGCGTGGTTGCGGACACGAAGGACGACAGCGTGAATGTCGGCAACAAGATGCGTGAGACTGTCGAAGTATCCCAGAAGGGACGCGAGGATATGGAGCATGTCGGTGAGGCGCTTGAGAATATCCGCATTTCCATCCAGAATCTGGAAGCGGCGGTAAATAAAGTAGGTACAGCATCCGGTGAGATTGTTGAGATTGTACAGCTGATCGGAAATATTGCGGAGGAGACCAACCTCCTGTCCTTAAACGCTTCCATTGAGGCAGCAAGAGCGGGCGAGGCAGGACGAGGATTCGCAGTCGTCGCTTCTGAGATCGGAACGCTTGCAAGCAACAGCACCGCATCGGTAGAGCACATTTCAAAGCTCATCCATGAGGTCAATGAACTTGTGGCGGATGCAGTACGTCAGGCAGGCGACAGCGCCGACAATATCAATGAGAGCAGCGGATTGATTCATACGGCAATCGATACCTTTGACAAGATTTATGATAATATTCAGCAGACAAGCGCGTTGATCGACCAGATGGTGGACAAGATCAACCAGGTAGATGAAGTGGCAACCAACGTTGCTGCAATTTCCGAGGAGCAGGCGGCAAGCTCAGATGAGATTCTTGCAACATCAGAGTCCATGCTGACGCAGGCAAAGGGAATTGCAGAGAACAGTGAGAACGTGGCAAAAGAATCCAGAAGCTTGACAGAGTCATCCATACAGCTGGCAGATCAGGTTAAGCTGTTTCGCATTTAAGGGGGGTATCAGATATGAAGAGATTGATGAGTGCAGCACTCGTGGCTGCGCTGGGAGTGACGTGCCTCGGAGGCTGTCAGGCGGGCAGCACAGGAGGAGATACCGCGGTGAATGGCAAGGGAGTGAAGATCTATGTATCACTGTCACAGGCAGATGCGTTCCGTAATACATTGATCGATGCGGCAAAGAAGACAGCGGAGGCGAGTGGAGCAGAGATCGTGGTGTACGATGCGGAGAACTCCATTGAGAACCAGGTAGCGCAGATTAAACAGGCGGTTGCGGAAGATTATGATGCGATCATGTGTGGACCGGTCGATGCGGACACTGCGCTGGAACTGGAAGCGCTGGCGGGAGATATTCCGATTGTATTTTACAACAGCTGTCCGGATGCATCGGTGCTGGAACCGGACAAATACATTTATGTAGGATCGGATGAGGGAGTTGCCGGACAATACCAGGCAGAATATATTCTGGATCAGATGAGTGACAAGGATGAGATCAATGTGGCACTCTTAAAGGGACCGAAGAATCATTCCGCAACCAAGGGAAGATCCGAGGAGTTCAAAAATACGCTTAAGGCATCCGGCAAGAAGATCAACGTCGTGTTTGAGGATAACGCAGACTGGGAGCAGGGAATTGCAGAAGATTATTTCGATCTGTTCCTGCAGACAGGCAAGCAGTTTGATGCGGTGGTATGCAACAATGATACCATGGCGCTTGGAGTCATCGATTCCTGCAAGAAGAATGGCATATCGGGAGTACCGGTTCTTGGAATTGACGCGACAGCAGATGGCTGTGCGGCAATCCAGGCGGGGGATATGGCATTTACCGTATACCAGTCGGGAAGCGGACAGGGTGAGGCGGCTGTCAAGGCGGCAATCGCACTCGGTTCCGGAGGAACGACGCAGGGAATGGAAGGCCTGTCGGACGACGGACTTTACGTCTGGGTACCGTTCGAGAAGGTGGACAGTTCCAATGTGGCAGATTATCAGTAATAGAGAGGGAAGAGGGCATAAGTGCGGTCTGCACTGATGCCGTTTTGGTGTAAGAGAATGGAATATACGCATGTGACACATACGTTTGGACCTGTTTATGACGATGCATCCCGGATTCTGATTCTGGGATCCTTTCCGTCTGTAAAGTCGAGAGAACAGCAGTTTTATTACGGTCATCCGCAGAACCGTTTCTGGAAAGTGCTGGCAGCGGTCTTTGAGGATACGCTGCCGGAGACGATTCCGCAGAAAAAGGCGTTTTTGTTAGAGCACCATATTGCGCTGTGGGATGTCATTGCCTCCTGTGACATTGCAGGGTCATCGGACAGTTCGATCCGCAATGTGACGGCGAATGACATGGAAGTGATCTTAAAGACGGCGGACATCCGGCGCATCTGTGCCAACGGGGATACGGCGTACCGCCTGTTTTCTAAATATTGTCTGACCGCGGAGATGCCGGAAGTAAAGAAGCTGCCGTCTACGAGTCCTGCCAATGCCGCATGGAATTTAGAGCGGCTGACACAGTGCTGGGCGCAGGAACTTTTGCTGTAAGAAAAAGAGAGGGAAAAGGAGGTGTGAGACATATGAAAAAGAATGAGATGACATGGCAGGTGATGCTCATTGAGGCAGTCGGTATCGTATCGGCGATCGCCTATCTCGGGTTACAGATCTATTACGGGATCGCGTTCCACGTCAATCCGGTGAACCTGATGATGAATCTTGTGTTTATGATTCTGGTATATGTGGGTCTGACCCTCCTTGCCGTCTACCCGGAACGTGTGAACGGATTGACAAGGGAGGTATGCAGCGGTAAGATCAGACAGTATACGCTTCGGATGGTTCGGATGGTCAAGCTTGTCTTTGTGGAGGGACTTTTATTCACCAGCGTCTGTGATGCGCTCGGGAAAGAATTAAAACAGGGATACAGCCTGATTATCGTGGTATTGATTGCAGCGATTGCGGTGTATTATGAGGGAAGGATCATACACATTCTGAAGCAGAACAACAAAAGATAGAAAGGCATCTGCAATGACAAAGGATATGACGGAAGGAGCGATACCGCCTCTTCTGGTAGGTTTTACAATTCCACTTGTTCTCGGAAATCTGTTTCAGCTTTTCTACAATGCGGTCGACAGTATGATTGTCGGAAAATTTGTGGGGGAGACGGCGCTTGCCGCGGTCGGTACGAGCAGTCCGCTGATGACGCTTGCGATTCTGTTTATCAGTGGCATGTGCATGGGAGCAGGCGTTCTGATGGGAATGCACTACGGCGCAAAGGATTATGATGTCCTGGAGCGGCAGATCAGTTCGACCATGATCGGCGGGCTTGTGTTTTCCGTCCTGCTCTCCGCCGTCTGCATTTTTCTGACGCCGTGGCTGCTGCGGCTGATAAGGACGCAGGAGGAAGTGCTTCCGATTGCTACGGGGTACCTCCGCATTATTTTCTGCGGACTGATTTTTACGTTTATTTACAACTTTTATGCGAGCACATTGCGGGCACTCGGCGACAGCAGATCGCCGCTTTATTTTCTGATGATCAGCGCTGCACTCAATGTGGCGGGAGACCTGTTTTTCGTGGTGGTGCTAGGCTGGGGCAGCAACGGATGTGCCTTTTCGACGGTGCTAAGCGAGGCACTCTGCTGTCTGCTGTGCGGGCTATATATTAAGAAAAAGGTAAAGATTCTCTGCCTGGGGCGCAAGTGGCGCGTGTTTGACCGGAGGTTATTTTATAAGACGGTGCAGTTTGGCTGGGTGAGCGCCATGCAGCAGGCGACGGTACAGCTCGGCAAGATCGGAATCCAGGCGATTGTCAATACAATGGGAATCTCTGTCATGGCGGCGTTTGCAGTCGTAAACCGCATTGATGATTTTGCCTACACTCCGGAGCAGAATATCGCCCATGCGATGACCGCGCTGCTGGCACAGAACAAAGGTGCCGGCAAAAAGGAGCGGATCCGGGAGGGATTCCGTTGCGGGCTGTGGATCGAGATGATCTATGCGCTCTTTATCTGTGTGGTCTGCTTTGTGTTTGCGCGTCCGCTGATGAAGCTGTTTGTGACGGATGAGGAGGTGATCTCCCTGGGAGTGATCTATCTGCATGCGATTGCGGTGATGTATTTTCTGCCGGCGGCCACAAACGGGATTCAGGGATATTTTCGCGGAATGGGCGACCTCAAGGTGACGCTCAGCAGCAGTTTTATCAACATGGGAGTGCGGGTGGCGGCAGCCGTTCCGCTGGTATTTTCCATGAAGCTTGGAATTGTGGCACTGCCGGTTGCCTACCTGATCGGATGGCTGGCAATGCTGGCGGCGGAGACACCACTGCTTTTCCGCCGGAAAGAGTGAGCGGGAGGCGGTTGCTTTTTCCTGCTTTACAAAGAAAAATGATAATGATAGAATACCCATAGGTGTTTTTTGTTCGGAAGACACAAAGGGAGGAAGCGTTTATGGCAAACCTGTTTCAGCTTTTACTGGCGCAGATTCACCCCAGACAAGGAAGACCTGCAGGAGAGCCGGAACGGGCGGAGGGATATAAGACACACCCGAAGCGCGAGAGCAATAATAAGGTTCGGGAGACCAGGGTTTTAGAGACCGGGGAGAGCACGCAGGAACGGGAAAGGATACAGACAGAAGTGGAAAAGGAAGATTTCTTATTAAGTCAGATCGACGAGTTTCGTGAGAAGGCGAAACAGCTGCAGGATCTGCTTGCAGCGAAGGAGAATAAAGTACAGGAACTGCAGTCGATTGTCAACGAGCGGGAAGGCAAGGCCGAGGAGTGGCAGCACATTCTGGTGGAGCGCCAGGAGGAAGCTGACAAGATCGTGACAGAGTTCACGAAGAAGGTCGATGATCTGGCAGACCGTGTGACAGCGAAGATGACCGAGATTGAGACAAGCATCTCGGGGCAGGTTGCGGAGGTAAAGCGTGCGAGCGAGGAGCAGCTTGCATCGAACCGCAAGCTGAATGAGGATCAGATTGCTGCAAATAAAAAGCTTTCCGAGGAGCAGCTTGCGACAAACAAGCAGTTTTTGGAGGAGCAGGCAATCGCGAACAAGAAGCTTTCCGAGGGACAGATCGCCGAGGTCAAGGCGCTGCTTGAGAATGCGACAGCACAGCTGGAATCCATCAAGACAGATCTCTCCGAGAAGGTACATTCGGAGAACGTGAAGTGCTACCGCAACATTCAGGATCTGTTCAACGAATTTGATTCCAAGATCGAGAAGATGGACGAGATGGAGCAGGGAGTCGGATCGGTGAAGGGATATGTCAAATGTCTTTCCTGGTTTGCAATTCTGAACTTTGTTGTTCTGATCGGATTCATCCTGTATTCTCTCGGTGTGTTTAATTTTTAGCTTTAAGGAATAGAAGATCATATGAGTACAGAATCAAAGAAAGTGTGGGTCGTGGGGCATAAGAATCCGGATACGGATTCGATATGCGCCGCGATTTCTTATGCATATCTGAAAAACCAGAGCGGGGACAAGAAGACTTATGTGGCAAAGCGTGCGGGCGCGGTGAATGAGGAGACCCGCTACGTGTTAGAGCGCTTTGGCGTGGAGGAACCGCCGCTTGTGACCTATGCCGGTGCACAGATCAAGGATATCAATATCCGCAAGACGGCCGGTGTCAGCAATCAGATTTCGCTGAAACGGGCATGGGAGCTGATGAAAAAGCTGGAGGTTGTAACGCTTCCGGTCACCAATCAGTTCGGTAAGCTGGAAGGTGTGATCGTCACCAAGGATATTGCGACGTCCTACATGGACGTGCTGGACAACTGCGTGCTCTCAAAAGCGCGCACACAGTACAAGACGATTGCGGAGACGATCGACGGTGAGGTCTACGCCGGGAATGAGCATGCACATTTTGTGCGCGGAAAAGTTGTGATTGCAACCTCCAACCCGGAATACATGGCGGATTATATCGAGGATGACGATCTGGTGATCCTAGGCGACCGCGAGGAGGCGCAGATGCAGGCGATCCGGTCGAACGCGAGCTGCATCATCATCGGCGGAGGTCTCGAGGTGGCGGAAGAAGTCAAAAAGCTTGCGGAGAAGCGGGACTGCGTGATTATCACAACGCCGTTCGACACATTTTCCGTGGCGCGTCTGATCAATCAGAGTATGCCGATCAAGCAGTACATGACCAGACGGGAGCTCGTCACGTTTGACATTGACGATTATGTGGACGACGTCAAGGATGTCATGTCGCGGGTGCGCCACAGAGATTTCCCGGTGCTCGGCTCAAACGGCAACTACGTCGGAATGATTTCCAGACGTAACCTCATGAATATGCAGAAAAAACAGATCATTCTTGTCGACCACAACGAGAAGTCACAGGCGGTGGACGGAATCGGAGAGGCGGAGATCTTAGAGATCATCGACCATCACAGACTGGGAAGCTTAGAGACCGTATCGCCGGTTTATTTCCGGAATCAGCCGCTCGGCTGTACCTCGACAATTATCTATCAGATGTATCAGGAACAGAGGGTGGAGATTCCGAAAGAGATCGCGGGACTTTTGCTCTCGGCGATCATTTCCGACACGCTGATGTTCCGCTCACCGACCTGCACGCCGCTTGACAAGAGCGTTGCAAAGCGGCTCGCAGAGATTGCGGATGTGGATATTGAGGATCATGCGAAGAAAATGTTCCGCGCCGGAAGTGATTTCAAGAACAAGACGACCGAAGAGATTTTCTATCAGGATTTTAAGATTTTCCACACGGAAGACTGTGATTTCGGTGTTGCCCAGATCAGCGCCATGAGCGGAGAGGAATTAGAACAGATCGGAGAACAGCTCCGCCCGTTCCTGCCGCAGGTGCTCGGCGAGAAGCGTTTAAATATGGTATATGTCATGCTGACGGATATTTTGGAGGAATCTTCCAAGATTATATTTGCGGGGGAGGATGCCGGAAAAATTCTGGCGCATGCGTTCAAGAAGCAGGAGGATGCGGATGGCATCCTGTTGGACGGCATTATCTCACGTAAGAAACAGATGATACCTACACTCATGAATGAGATGTCAGAGCGAGCGTAGCTCGCTCTGTGAACATAGCTTAAAGGCTTTGGCGGTAATCCCTCGGGGATTCCCCAAAGCTTTTTTTGTATGCTCTCGAGAAGGTCGAGTAATTCTGAAAGCCGCAGGAATAGCATACTTCCGTGATCGGCGTACCGGCGGCGATCAGCTCTTTGGCGAGAAACAGCCGCTTGGTAAGCAGATAGCCGCCGATGGTGTAGCCGGTCTGCTCCTTGAACGTGTGCATCAGGTAGGAGCGGCTTAAGTAAAAGCGGGAGGCCAGGTCATCAATCGAGAGATCCTCGGTCAGATGAGCGTTTAGATAGGTGAGAATCGAGAGAATCTTCTCGTTGGAAGCGGAGTCTCCCACAAATTCAATGTGGTGGTGCAGGGCGGCGCGGTTGAGCTGAATCATAAATTCCAGAAATAAAAGCCGGTGACGCAGCGCCGCAGCATAGTCGTCGTCGTTTAGGGAGGCGTCCAGCGCGCGGATGGAGGCGCCAAGCCTGCCGCCCTTGGAATCCTGCAGACGGAGGATGTGTGCCTGCTCGCGGTACGCCTGCTTAAAGCAGAAGGAGAGATCGCAGTCTTCACCGGCGTACTCCGTAAGAAAATCCGGGGAGACATATAAAATGATGCGCTCGTAGGGAAGATCCGAGTGGATCTCGGGTTTGTGCACTTCCCCGGCATTGACCAGGACAATATCGCCCGGGGCAAGCTGGTAGGTGCGCCCCTCAATACAGTAGGTCACGTCACCGCCGAGAAGAATCAGGATCTTGTGAAAATCGTGATAGTGGTAGTGAAACTCCCGGCGGGAAGTATCTTTTAAATGAAACATCTTAAAGCTGGTGGTTAAGTATCCGACCTTTTTGTATTCCGGCATCGCGTGCGTCCTCCTTTTTCTATTACTGTATTATAAAAAAGCACTTTTTGCAATATAAAAAGCACTTTGAGACTATATATTATAAAAAGTGTTTTGTATAATAGTTGTATATGAGGAAACGCATGTCCAAACAGATGGAGGAAAATAATATGAAAAATTTCAGTAATTATACCGATTTTGATACAAAGGAAAATCTGCATTTCGAGTCCAAGGCCGTGCACGGCGCGCTGGGAACGGAACCGCTCACCGGAGCAGTCAGCATGCCGATCTTCCAGGCGGCGACATTCCGCCATCCGGAGCTTGGCGAGTCGACCGGCTTTGCATACAGCCGTCTCGAGAATCCGACCAGACAGGAATTAGAGCGCACGATGGCAATTCTTGAGGGCGGAATCAAGGGATTCGCATTTTCCAGCGGACAGGCGGCAAACATGGCTGTCTTTTCCCTGTTGAATCCGGGCGAGCACGTCATTTTATCGGATGATATTTACGGCGGAACCTTCCGCATTATTGGGGACGTTTTTGGAAAATACGGTATTGAGCATACCTATGTAGACATGTCGGATCTGGATGAGGTGAAGGCGGCGATCCGGCCGAATACGAAGATGTTTTTCATTGAGACACCGACGAACCCGATGATGAAGGTGGCGGACATCCACGCAGTCTCTGAGATCGCAAAGAGCGTGAATGCACTCACGGTGGTGGATAACACGTTTCTGACTCCGTATTTCCAGAAGCCGCTCACGCTTGGCGCGGATATTGTCACACACAGCTCCACAAAATATCTGGGAGGACACAACGACACCATCTCCGGCATTGTGGTAATAAAAGACAACGAGGAGATCGCCGATCAGATCCATATTCATATGAAGTCCCACGGAAGTCAGCTCGCGCCGCTGGACAGCTGGCTGGTGCTGCGCGGAATCAAGACGCTGGCAGTCCGCATGGATCGTCACAATGAAAATGCGATGAAGGTTGCCGAGTGGCTCCGCACACAGCCGAAGGTGAAAAAAGTCTACTATGTCGGCTTTGCGGATCACAAGGATTATGAGGTGACGAGAAAGCAGACCACGGGATTCGGCGGTATGATTTCCTTCACCGTGGATAGTTTTGAGACAGTGAAGAAGATCTTAAAGGGCGTAGACATGATTATGTTCGCGGAGAGTCTCGGCGGAACGGAGACTCTCATCACATATCCGACGACACAGACACATGAGGACACGCCGGCAGACATCAAGGAGAAGCTCGGTATCACCGACTGCTTCCTTCGCATGTCAGTGGGAATTGAGAACGTAGAGGATATCATTGCCGATCTGGATCGCGCAATGAACGGCTGATAAAGGAGATTGGTGAGAAGATGCGATTTACAAAGATGCAGGCATTTGGCAATGACTATGTGTATATTGATGCGATTCATCAGAAATTAAAGAATCTGCCGGAGTTGGCGCGGTTTGTCAGTGACCGTCATTTTGCAATCGGTTCGGACGGAATGGTACTGATCTGTCCGTCCGAGAAAGGGGACTTCCGTATGCGGATGTTCAACCCGGATGGCACGGAGGGGGAAATGTGCGGCAACGCTCTGCGCAGCGTCGGAAAATATGTATACGATCACAGGTTGACGGACAAGACAGATCTTGTGATCGAGACACTTGGCGGAATGCAGCATCTGACCCTCACCGTGACCGACGGGCTGGTATCGAATATCCGCGCGGACATCGGTGAGCCGAGACTGTCCACCGCAGTGATTCCGGTAGTCACGGAGCTGCCCGAGTTCGTGGAGCAGCCGGTGCAGGTGCTTGACCGGACATTCCACATCACGGCGGTATCCTGGGGGAATCCGCACTGCGCCATGTATGTGGATTCTGTGGCAGATCTGGATGTGGAAGGCTATGGAAAGACGATTGAACATATGACATCCATTTTCCCGAATAAGACGAATGTGACATTCGTGGAATTTGTGCGGAAGGATTACATCAAGATCCGCGAGTGGGAGAGAGGAACCGGCGAGACGATCGGATGCGGGACAGGCTGTGCGACGGCGGTTGTGGCAGGCGTCCTCACCGGACGGACAGACCGGAAAGTGACGGTCGAGCAGATCGGCGGACCGCTTTTCATCGAGTGGGATGAGAAGACGAATCATCTGTTCATGACGGGACCTTCCCACACGGTATTCGAGTCGGAAATCGACGCGTCACACATCATCGGATAAGAGGCGCAGATAAGCAGCAGTGCATAAGATGCGCGATTGTGGCGCAGGAATGGAGATAAAATGAAGTTAAGGGAACTTTGCAGTGAATTCAAATACGAGTGTCTCTCGGGAAGCATGGATGTCGATGTGCGGGATGTCATCTATGATTCCCGGAAGATTACAGAAGGAACGGTGTTTGTCTGCATGGTGGGAGCTGTGACGGACGGACATAAATACATCCCGGATGCGGTGAAAAAGGGTGCGTCGGCGATCGTTGTCGAGCGTGCCGATGAGGCGCAGCAGATTCCGGATCAAATCACGGTCATTCAAGTGGAATCAGCCAGACGTGCGCTTGCCTACATGTCGGCGGCGTTGTTCGGACATCCGGACCGTAAGCTGGTCACGATCGGCATTACAGGTACAAAAGGAAAGACGACGACAACTTACATGATCAAGAGCGTGCTTGAGATGGCGGGGAAGAAGGTCGGACTGATCGGAACGATCGGCGCGATGATCGGTGATGAGCACATCCCATCGAAAAATACGACGCCGGAGTCCTATGAACTTCACCGGATGTTTGCGGCTATGGTGGAAGCCGGATGCGAGTATGTGGTTATGGAGGTGTCCTCACAGGGATTGAAGCTGGACCGCACGGCGGGCATCTTGTTTGATTACGGCGTATTTACCAACCTTTCCCCGGATCACATCGGACCGGCGGAGCATGAGTCGTTCGAGGAGTATCTGTACTGCAAGAGTCTTCTGTTCCGGCAGTGCCGTGTCGGCATCGTCAATGCGGATGATCCTCACTGGGAGGAGATTTTAAAGGGACACACCTGTCAGGTGCGCACATTTTCCGCAGAGGGAAATGATGTGAAAGACCAGGTGGTGGATCTGTTTGCGTCGGACATCGGTTATATCAACGAGGGCGGCAGACTCGGCATGCATTTTACCGTGAGCGGCTGCATGGACTGCAAGGTAAAAGTGCATATTCCGGGCAGGTTTTCTGTGTACAATGCGATGGTGACGATGCTGGTGTGCAACCTTGCCGGTATTCCGGACCGGGCAGTGCTCGACGGACTTGAGAAGGTTCAGGTCAAAGGGCGTGTGGAGATCCTTCCGGTCTCGAAGGATTATTCGCTGATTATCGATTATGCGCACAATGAGGTGAGCACGAGAAGCGTTCTGACGACACTCTTAGAGTACCATCCGAAGCGCCTGATCTGTGTCTATGGAGGCGGTGGCAACCGCTCCAAGTTAAGACGCTACGATATGGGCGAGGTGACCGGAGAACTTGCAGATCTGTGCGTTCTGACCTGCGATAATCCGCGCGATGAAGAAATCCGCGACATCAATGCCGACATCAAGGTCGGTCTGGCAAAAAGCAACGGAAAATATATCGAGATCGACGACCGCAAGGAGGCAATCGCCTACTGCATGACACATGCAAAGCCGGGAGATATGATCGTGCTGCTCGGCAAGGGGCATGAGGATTATCAGGAGATCAAGGGTGTAAAATATCATTTTGACGAGCGCGAAGCTGTGGCGGAAATCCTGGACGAGATCAAGTCGGGAGAGCGCACGGTCGAAGCGTAGAATAACATATAAGTATCGGACCTTTTGCAATAAGTAATATGATAGGAAGCATTACATGCAGATTTCTGGTGGAATGCCTATGGAACATTCTGTTCAAAAAATGCGGCATTTCTAACCAGCCGGTGACTGCATCTGTGATGATCCGTGTCTTTCCAAGTTTGGAGCACTCCACGGAGGGTGTCCGCAAGCCGCAGACAATTTTAGGACTTTTGTGCGTGTCCCTTATTGGCACCACTGAACAAAACATAACCGCGCGAAGCCGATGTCTGAATTGGCATCTGCCATGTTTTCAATAGCAGATGCCAACGAGTTTCGGTTCGCGCGGTTTTATATTGTCTGTGAAGTGGTGCCATTAGGGACACCAGGAAGTCCGCTCATTGTCTGTGGCTTGCCGGACACCCTCCGGGAGTGTTCAAACGTGGAAGAGACACGGAATCAAATGCAGCCCATCCGGCTGGAAGAAATACACACATTTTTTTCAACGAATGTTCCACATGCAGTTCCACCCGAAATCGCAGGACATACTTCCTATAATATTACTTATCACTTATAAAAGAAATGTGTACTTTCCTTCCGATTAGATATAATACATATTCTGCTCGGTCTCGTACTCACGCACAAATTCATTCACCAGATCCGCCAGCGTAATGCTCTCTAAGATCCGCTTCGTCTCCTCGTTCACGCGATCCCACAACAGCGTGTCCATCACCTTTGACACCGTCTCGCAGAGTGCATCCTCGTTCACCGATTCCGGCTCGATACTGTAGCTGCCCTCCAGCGCGAGGATCATCTGTGCAACCGTAATATTTTCCGGCTTATCCGCAAGGACGTAGCCGCCCTGCGCGCCTTTGACGCTCTTGACAATACCACCGCGCTTTAAGCTGGAAAACACATGCTCCAGATAGTGCACAGAAATCTGATTCCTGTTTGCAATATTTACCAGCGACACATGACCATTGGTGGAATTCACCGCCAGATCAATCAGCGCACGGATCCCATAGCGTCCTTTCGTGGAAATCTTCATATCAGTTCCTCCCTTTATCCCCTATCTCCAGATCTTTTTCATAGTAATCTTATATGAATACTATATTATCATCTGTCTTCTCGGAAGTCAACCGCTTTATAAAAAGAATACGCGCTAAGTAATATTATTAGAAGATCACACCGCGGGATTTCAGATGGAAATGCAGGTGGAAATTCGGATCAAAAAATGTGGCATTTCTAACCAGCCGGATGTTTGCATCTTCGATGATCCGTGTCTTTCCAAGTTTGGAGCACTCCGCGGGTCATGTCCGCATCCCGGAAGACAATTTGTAGGACTTTCGTGCAGCACTTACCAGCACCAAACAACGGATGGCATAAATCAGCCATCCTTATGTTGCAGTAAAACATAACCGCGCGAAGCAGATGTCTGAGTTGTCACCTGCCTTAATTTCAATAGCAGGTGGCAACGAGTTTCTGTTCGCGCGGTTTTATCATATCTACGAGGGAGTGCAGTTAGTGCTGCCAGAAAGTCCGCCCATTGTCTCCGGTGTGTCGGACATGCCCCGTCGGATTGTCCAAACGTGGAAGAGACACGGAATCAGATGCAAACATTCCGTCGGAAGAAATGCTCACATTTTTCTCCAACGAATTCCCAGTTGCATTTCCACATGAAATCCTCAAGTGTGTTTCTTATAATATTACTTATCTTTTTAAAAGAAAATGGTACAATCAGTCGCCGTCCGGCTTTACTCAGGGTCAGATCCGATGCAGCTTCTGCTCATATTTTTCCTGACGAACCGGAAGACGGAACGGATTGTTGACATAGACGATCATGTACATGCCGGCTGCCGTAATCATACCTGTCACAACGTCGAAGACGGAGTGCTGTTTTAAAAACATGGTTGAGAGAATGATGCTCACCATGAGGATGGCGGAACCGCAGCGCATTGCGTGCTTGTGCTTGAACGCATCAGAACGCCATACCGCAATATTGACCGCAATCGAGTTGTATACATGAATGCTTGGAAACAGGTTCGTCGCGGTGTCGGAAGCGTACAGCCACTTGACGATATGTACAAAAATATTATCCCGCGCAAAGGTTGTCGGTCTTAAGTAATGTCCGTTCGGATAAATGGTGGACACAATCAGGAAAATTGTCATTCCGGTAAACAGCATTGCGCACAGCCGGAAATATTCGGAACGGTCTTTTAAATAGAAATAACCGATGCCCCAGCCGACGTAGCCGAACCATAACAGGTAGGGGATGATAAAATATTCACAGAACGGAATGTAATCATCCAGCGCGGTGTGAATGACATGAAAATGTGTGGTGACGGTCTTCTCGAGATGACCAAACCATGGAAGATAGATTGCAAAATAAGATAAAAGAAACAGAGCCTTGTTTCGATCAATAAAGCCACTGATTCTCTGACGAAGTTCTGGTTTCATAATATCCATCCTTTCTATAATAAATAGCAGTATATCCAATTTCTTCACGTTTGCGATTATAGCACACGCATTTCTGCGAAACAATCGGCTTTCTCTTTTTTTAAGAAAGATTATTTAAAATTTAAGAAAACGTTCATACATCGAAAGATCGTTTGTGCATTTATACAATAAGAAATAAAACGAAGATTTTACATAATTGTTACGATTGGGGGAAGTTGTTGACAAACAAAAAGGGTCATTTATAATAAACCATGTGTTTTCACTGAAAGAACAGGCATATAAATGTTTACGATAAGAGGAAAGGAAACAGAAAATGAAAAAGAAAATCGGGATTACCGCGGCAGTCATTCTGGGAATACTCGCAGTCTGCTATATCGGATTCGCGGTGTTTTTCCAGAGCCACTTCTGCTTTGGCACTACGATAGATGGCATTAAAGTGGGAGGATGCAGCACCGTAAAGGTGGAGCAGCTCATAGAGGAGGAGATCGGAGGATATGAGCTGACTCTGGTGGAACGCGAGGATCAGACGGAGACCATCACGGCATCACAGATCGGCGCGGCGCCGGTTTTCCACGGGGAGATAGAAGAACTGCTGGCGGATCAGAACGCCTTCGCATGGCCGGTGATTCTGTTTGGAAAGAGTGCACTGGAACTGGAAAAAACGGTTGCCTTTGACGACACAAAGTTTTCCGGGACGATCGAAGCGCTTTCCTGCATGCAGGAGGAGAATCAGAGAAAGCCGGTGGATGCGTCCTGTTCCGGCTATTCCGCAGCGGACGGCTATACGCTTGTCCCGGCGGATTACGGAACGACGATCGATGAGACAGCGTTGAAAAACGCGGTGGCAGAAGCCGTGGAAGGGCTGGAGGACACACTCGACCTGGAGAAGAGCGGCTGTTATGTGGACCCGGCGGTGGGAGACGATGACAAAGATCTTCTCGCGGTGATCGACGAATTAAACCAGTACGTCGCATCGACGGTTACCTACGATTTCGGGGATCAGACAGAAGTTGTGGATGGCAGTACGATCAGCGAGTGGCTCTCGGTTCTGGATGGTGAACTGGAGGTCGACGAGGAGGCGGTGCTCGACTATGTCAAGGGACTTGCAAAGACCTACAATACCGCGTACAAACCGAAGACGTTAAAGACGTCTTATGGACCGGAAGTAACGATCTCAAACGGCGCTTACGGCTGGAAGATTGACACAGAAGGAGAGGAGGCGCAGTTGCTTGAGGACATCAAGTCCGGCAAGAGCGTGGAGCGTGAGCCGGTCTATTCCCAGACAGCGAACAGCCATGGCGAGAATGACTACGGCAATTCCTACGTGGAGATCAACTTGACATCGCAGCATCTGTTTGTATACAAGAACGGAAGTCTGGTTGTGGACAGCGATTTTGTATCGGGAAATCTGTCAAAGGGACACGGTTCTCCGACCGGAGCGTTCAGCGTGACCTATACGACCACGGATGCCGTGCTGCGCGGAGAGGACTACGCGACGCCGGTAAAATACTGGATGCCGTTTGCGGGAGACGTCGGCATGCATGACGCGAGCTGGAGAAAAAGCTTCGGCGGGAATATTTATAAGACAAACGGATCGCACGGATGCATCAATCTGCCGACATCCGTGGCAAAGACGATCTACAATACGATCGAGAAGGGCTGGCCGGTACTGGTGTACACGCTTCCGGGAACAGAGAGCGCCGCACAGCTGCAGCAGGATGTGCAGACCGTGATCGATCTGATCAATTCTATCGGCGAAGTGACGGCGGACAGTGAGACAGTCATCTCGTCAGCACGCAGCCAGTATGATGCGCTGCCGGATTCCACAAAGGCGAATGTGACAAATTACGATGTGCTCGTGGCAGCCGAGGCATCACTGGCACAGATCAAAGCGGCGGGAGAGCAGCCGGGAATGTAGGCTGTCTGCCGCATGGAATTGTCGCAATAAGCATAGACCTCTTTGGGGGATAAGTAATATTATGGGAAATAGATACTTAAAAGTTCCAGATAAACATGCGGCGGCAAATCTAACCGCAAAATCCGGTATTTCTAACCATGCCGTGGCTGGCATCTTCGATGATCCGTGTCTTTCCAAGTTTGGAGCACTCCGCGGGTCATGTCCGCATCCCGGAAGACAATTTGTAGGACTTTTGTGTGTGTCCCTTATGGCACCTCTGAACAAAACATAACCGCGCGAAGCCGCTGTTTGAGTCGGCATCTGCCCTATTTTCAATAGCAGATGCCGGCGAGTTCGGTTCGCGCGGTTTTATATTGTCTGTGAAGAGGTGCCATTAGGGACACCAGAAAGTCCGCCCATTGTCTCCGGTGTGTCGGACATGCCCCCGTCGGATTGTCCAAACGTGGAAGAGACACGGAATCCAATGCCAGCCACGGCATGGAAGAAATACACGAATTTTGCTTCAAAGAATTTGCCGCCGTCTGTTTATTCTGGAACTTTTTTGTTCTCTGGTATTCCTGTAATATTACTTATCAAAGCCAAGTGTGATATGCTTATTGCAACAATTCCTTTTTGCTGTACAGGAAATTATGTCAAATAAGGAGAGATAAAATGATACAGGATATTTTACCACTGCATCTGCAGAATCAGTACGAAAAAAAACAGCCGGACGATACCAGCTATATGATGATCTACAGGGAGAACAAGATCCTTGTAAGGGAGGGAGAGACGCTTGCCTTCCTTACTTACCGGGAACTCCGGGAGATCTGTGAGACGGCGGGAGAAATGGCGCCGCAGAGCATCTATCTGTTTTCCGTTGGGGAGGAGACGTATTTTCTGACGGAACTGCCGGAGCATCTCACACCGGAAGGATACTGTTTTGAAAAAATGTTTGCGGTGCGGTCGGGAAAGCCGAAGGAGCACATCCTTGCGGCTGCCACGGCATGGCATCTGTACGAGTGGTATCGGGATAACCGGTTCTGCGGAAGATGCGGACAGAAACTCATGCACAACGGAACGCTGCGGATGTTATTCTGTCCCGCATGCGGCAACCAGGTGTTCCCAAAGATCGCACCGGCGGTGATTGTCGGGGTGACGGACGGAGAGTATATTCTGATGACAACCTACGCCAACAGGGAGTACAAACGATACGCGCTCATCGCTGGATTTACGGAGATCGGGGAGACGGCGGAGGAGACGGTCATGCGGGAAGTGCAGGAGGAAGTCGGTCTTAAGGTGAAGAATATCCACTATTATAAGAGCCAGCCGTGGGGATTTGACCAGAACCTTCTTCTCGGCTATTTCTGTGAGCTGGACGGAGAACGGGACATTGTGCTGGACACGGGAGAGCTTGCGACAGCGGAGTGGGTGCATTATTCGGATGTGCCGGAAGATCCGGAGGGGCTGTCGCTGACCAGAGAGATGATGTCCGTATTCCGGCAGAAATTTTTGTCTGAGAAAATGTCTTGACAGTCAAATAAGCATACTGTATTATTACAATAGTACAAAGAAACTTTAAAAAAATGGTAGGATTTCCTAAGAATTCTTAAGTTTTACTTAAACCCATTTTTTTTGAGGGGTGATAATGATACAATCACCATAAATTTGTAAAATACAGATAAGGGAGAGACGAGAATGAAAGACAAGAAGCAAAAAAACGAGCAGAATGCAGGCGCGATAGCAGCAAAGCCAAAGAAGAAAAAGAAGGTACTGATCGTTGTGCTGGTTATTGTGGCAGTTCTGGTGGTCTGGATCGGTACATCCATACATAACGCGACCAAGCAGGTGGCGATGGCGGTGAATACCGTGGAAGTGGAGCCGGTACAGAAGAGGGATCTGTCCGATACGATTTCGGTTAAGGGAACGGTTGCCGGAGCCAGCAGCACGAATGTGACGTCAAAGGCGGCGTCTGAGATCACTTCCATGAATGTGCAGGTCGGCGATATCGTGAAAGAGGGTGACGTCTTATGCACACTGGACTCCACGTCGATCGAGGAGAAGATCGCAGACTTAGAGAAGTCCATGTCGAATGCGAATGCGGTGAGCAGCATCAATACACAGCAGGCGGCGGACGCCCTGCAGCAGGCGAAGGATGACCAGACAACGACGCTTGCGGCGGCGCAGAAGACACTCGACCGCGCAAAGGACAGCTACAACGGCGCACAGATGCTCTACGATCAGGGACAGGCGGATTTCGCTGCACTGCTCGCTGCCAAGCAGGCGGTGGAGGATGCGCAGACTGCTTATGATACGGCAGTAGAGACCACCAACCGTGCGATTGAGACAGCACAGGAGGCACAGGAGCTGAACAAGTACAAAGACACCGACACGACATCCAAGGACACACTCAGCAATCTGAAAGAACAGCTGGCAGACTGTGAGATCACAGCGCCGTGCGGCGGTGTGGTAACAGCGGTGAATTCCAAGGTCGGAGACATCAATGCAGAGAAGAACGTCATCATGACGATTGAGGATACGAGCTCCTTAAAGATGGTTGCAACCGTGCAGGAGGCGGATGTATTAAAGCTTCAGGAAGGCATGGAGGCAACTGTGACCGCAGATGCGACGGGTGATGAGCAGATCAAGGGAACCGTGACCAGAGTGGTCCGTGTGAAGAGTCAGGGCACGACGGGAAGCGACGGCAGCACGACTTCTGCCGGTGGTTATTCCATTGAGATCGCGCTCGACAATCAGGAACTTTTAATCGGAATGGCTGTGAAGGCAAAAGTCATGATCCAGGCAAAGGGAGAAGTGCTGGCAGTTCCGTATGATCTGATCCAGTATGATGACAACGGGCAGGCGTATGTTCTTGTGGCTGAGGCGGACGATGGCGGAAACGCAACCGCAGTGCGCAGGAATATCACGGTCGGCGATGAGGTGGATTATTATACAGAAGTGACCGGCGGTGATCTCGCAGAGGGAGATATGCTGATCTACGACACGACATTTTCGATAGCCGAGGGACAGACATTTACACCGGAGCAGATGTATTCTGAACAGGATATGGGACTGACAGACGGTACAGGTACGGAGGTTAGCGAATAGTGAGTGAACCAGTAATCCGAATGGAAAAAATTGTAAAGACATATTATGTAGGTAAGCCCAATGAACTGGAAATCCTGCACGGAATCGATCTTACCGTGAACCAAGGAGAGTTCGTTTCCATCGTCGGTGAGTCGGGTTCCGGAAAAAGTACATTGATGAATATCATTGGAGTATTGGATAGACAGACCTCCGGCAGCTATTATCTGGAAGGACAGGACGTCAACGGCATGACGGACGAGGTGCGGAGTGCGGTCCGCAACCGCAGAATCGGCTTTGTGTTTCAGAACTTTAATCTGCTGCCGAGAGCCAATGCATTGAAAAATGTCATGGTGCCGCTTATATATGGTGAGGAAAAGACGAAGAATGCGAAGGAGCGTGCGATGGAGATGCTGGCGATGGTGGGAATGGACGGACGTGCAGATCACAGACCAAATGAGCTCTCCGGCGGACAGAAACAGCGTGTGGCGATCGCCCGCGCGATGATCAATGATCCTGCAATCATTCTGGCGGATGAGCCGACCGGAGCGCTGGATTCCAAGACCGGACATATGGTCATGGATCTGTTTCATCGGTTACATGAAGAGCAGGGGAAAACGATTGTACTCATCACACACTCCCAGGAGCTTGCGACGGAGACACAGCGTATTGTTACCCTCTTAGACGGTGAGATCGTGGGGGACAACAGGGGAGGTGAGCACTGATGTTTTTTGAAAACATAAAAGAGGCAATCATCAGTATTCTGTCGAACAAGATGCGTTCACTGCTCACGATGCTCGGTATTATTATCGGTATCAGTTCCGTTATCATCATCACGACGATCGGCGGTTCCATACAGAGCACCCTGACCGCGACAATGAATTCCCTCGGCGGCAACACAGTTTCCGGCTATGTGGAGGCGCGCTATCCGGAGGACGATGCAGACTGGGATACCTGGATTTATCCGGATATGACACAGAGTGATTATGTGTCACAGGAGATGATCGATGAACTGGTTGCGCAGTATCCGGATGAAATTCAGGGTATCGCTGCCGAGAATTATCTTGGAGGCGGGCAGATCAAGGATGAGGCGGATTCCGACAATTATGCCAATGTCAGTGTGGATGGCATGACACCAGAACAGTTCGAGTATATGAAGCTTGAGATGCAGGCGGGACGTAATCTTACCAGGGCAGACAATCTGGGGAAGAAAAGAGTCTGCGTTGTTGCGGATACGATGGCAAAGAATTATTTTGGAGACAAAGACCCGATTGGCGAGACGGTATCGGTAACAATGGACGACGGATCGATCTATGATTTTGTTGTTGTAGGTGTTTACAAATACAATGCGGCACTGTTTGGAAAAGTGGATACGTCTGTCAGAGAAAAGGATCGTTCTACTTATATGATGATTCCGATCCAGACCAGCTTCAAGCTGCAGGGGGCAGATAAGACTGGTTATGAATACTTTAATCTGCTCCTGACGCCCCTTGCGGATGTCAACCAGGCAACGGAAGATATCCAGAATTATTTTGATGAGGTATATCAGAACAATACGAATTTCCATGTGACAGCGAGCAACATGCAGTCCAGCATGGGCATGATCAACACGGTGCTCAATGTCATCACGATTGCAGTATCTGGAATCGCAGCAATCTCGCTGATCGTCGGCGGTGTCGGTGTCATGAATATCATGCTTGTGTCGATCACGGAGCGGACGAGGGAGATCGGTGTGCGTATGGCACTCGGCGCAAAGCGGCGGACGATCCGTATGCAGTTTGTCATTGAGGCGATCATGCTCTGCTTAATCGGCGGCATTATCGGTATTCTGATCGGTGTTGGTGTCGGAGCACTGCTCGGCCAGGCAGCGAAGTTTGTGATTGCCAATATGTATTCCGAGTATTCCAATTACATTATTATGCAGGTGCATCCATCGGCAACTGCAATTTTACTGTCACTGTTCTTCTCGATGCTGACAGGAGTGTTCTTCGGTTATTATCCGGCGAACAAGGCGTCAAAGATGGAAGTTATCGATGCACTCCGCTACGAATAGGCGTGTGCAGCCAAAGATGACAGAAAAAGGGGCAGAGAAGCTTTACCGCTTCTCTGCCCCTTTTCTGTCATTTTGCGTGAAAAAATTGAAATCTGCTGTCAATAAATGTATAATGATAATATAAAGGGAAAATGATCGAAGGGGAGAATGAGTTTATGACGGATGTTTTGTTCTATCAGAATTATACTTATGTAGCCGATATCAGCGCGATTGTGCTCTGCATCATCTGCTGGTTGCTGCTGCATTCTTCCTATACGGTAAGAGAGAAGAGCCTGATTATCTTCAAAGCGGGAACGGTTTGCCTGATGATGGCGACGGTCTGCAGTATCAGTTTCCATACAGCAATCACACGGATTACAGAATCCCGGAAGATTCTTATTTATGTGTTACAGGATGGGATATATCTTTTACTGATTCTCACGTTTGTGTTGCTCTGCAATTACTTCGGTACACTTCTTAAGCTGGAAGAGAGACCGGCAAGACTCTTGGGCGCGGTATCCTGGGGCGGCTATGCGGTGTTTGCTTTTCTTGAGATCGGATCACCGTTTACGCATCTGGGTTTTTATATCGATGCAGATCTGATGGTTCATCAGAATTTCTATTTTGATCCGTTTCGTTTTGCCTATATTTATTACTGTATCGTTCTTGTCGTTGTGCTTTTTACGTACCGGAAGAAGTTCGTGCTGAAAATGCTGCGCTGCCTTGCCTATATTTTACTGTTTTCGTTTGGCATGATTGCACTGGAGGCAGAATATGTATCTACATCTTATAGCTGCATGGCACTATTACTTCCCTATATGGGAGTGCTGTTTTTGTTTCATTATACATCTTACGACAGGGAGACAGGAACACTTGATGCTGGTGCGTTTGACAGCTATCTGAGAGATGTGGGGAACGATGATTTTTCTGTAATCTTCATGGGATTCCCGGAAACCAATCTCAAAAAGATACCAGAACTTCCGCGTACGATTCTGACGTTTGCGGAGAATTATTTCAAAACATTCTGCCTGTTTCGTCTGCAGGATGATAAGCTTGCACTGGTGTATCAGAGACTGAGTAATAAAGCGGAGAAAAACGGAAAATATAACATACAAAAAACGTTTGAGCGTGTGTGTAAAGAACATGGACTGGGCTACCGGGTGCTGATTGCACATGCAGATGACAGGCTGCGTGAGGCAGGTGAGTATCTGGCGTTGAATGAGTTTATGGAAGAGAAAATACCGGTTGGCGCGGTATATGAGTGTCAGAATAAGGACATCATAGAATATCGGAAGGCATCTTACATATTAGGCGAATTAAAGGACATCAATGCACACTGCGACTTGGAGGATGAGCGCGTTAAAGTGTACTGCCAGCCGGTGCTAAATACACGTACCAACCGGTTTGCCTCGGCGGAGGCGCTGATGCGGCTGGAGCTGCCGGAAACAGGAATGGTATATCCGGATCAGTTCATACCGATGGCAGAGCGGCACGATTATATTCATACGCTCAGCAAAATCATCTTAAATAAAACCTGCCGCCAGATCAAACGCCTGGAGCAGGAGGGGTATCAGATCGACCGTGTTTCCGTTAATTTTTCTATTCTGGAATTCCGCAGAAAGGAATTCTGCAAGGATGTCATGGACATCATCCGCCAGAATGAAATCCCGTATGAAAAAGTTGCGATTGAACTGACGGAGAGCTGGAATGAGACGGAATTTGACAACATTAAGAATACGATTACCAGTCTTCAGAAGCTGGGAATCAAATTCTATCTGGATGACTTTGGAACGGGCTACTCGAATTTCGAGCGCATTATCGGTCTGCCGATCGATGTGATCAAGTTCGACCGTTCGCTGACTATTTTGGCAGGGAAAAATGCAGAATCCCGCTATATGGTTGGAAGCTTTTCCGATATTTTCAAGAATTCGCACTATGAGATTCTGTTTGAGGGTGTGGAGAACGAAAAAGACGAGGATCAGTGCAAGCAGATGAATGCACTGTATCTGCAGGGCTACAAGTATTCCAAACCGATACCGATCGAGGAACTGACACGCTTCCTGGGGCGGGCGGTGTAGAATATCCGGTGTGCATAAAAACCCCGGAGCATCCCGGGGGGTGCGGCTGGAGAGAAGCAGGGCAGGAGTTAATTGTAAAATGACAACATGTTCCGGGTGGAACTTGCCGGCAGCGGTTCTTTGGAGCAAAATGTGAGCATTTCTTCCGCATCACGCCAGGCAGCTGATTCCGTGTCTTTGCCACGCTTTGACAATCCGCGGGATGTGTCTGACAATCCGCAGATAATGATCGGACTTTTTAGTGTTCCTAGCATCACCCCTTCACAGACAATATAAAACCGCGCGAACCGAAACTCGTTGGCATCTGCTATTGAAAACATGGCAGATGCCAATTCAGACATCGGCTTCGCGTGGTTATGTTTTGTTCAGTGGTGATGCAAGGAACACACAAAAGTCCTTAAATTGTCTGTCGGCTTGCGAACACACCCGCGGAGTGCTCAAAGCTTGGAAAGACATGGAGCATCGGGGATGCCGGGCGCGGTGCGGATTAGAAATGCCGGATTTTGCGATCAGAACCGCTGCCGGCAAGTTCCACCCGGAACATTTTACCATTCTGTTTTTACCTGTCCCTGCTTTTCTCCGCCGTGTCCCCGGGATACACCGGGGTTTTTATGCATCTATGATTCGACGACCGCCAGCCCCCAGGGAGCCAGTGTCAGGACGGCACCGGCGGCAACCGGGGTGTCGGTTAAAAGATCGGTGCCCGCATTTCCGGTGTGGATCACTGTCCGCGGTTCTCCCGAATAGTTGAAGTAGTAGCACAGATTTTTGCCAAAATCGTTTGTGCCGCGCTTTACGATCAGCGGAAACTGCGGTGTGTCTTCGGAAAGACCTTCATACCCGTGTCTGGAGAGGTAGGATACGAGCAACGGCTCCAACAGTTCATCATCGAAGAAAGCGCCGAGGTAGAGGGCGGAGCCCTTCTGATAGGCGTTCTCGGTCACGGCGGCATAACTGCCCCAGAATGGATGGTCATAATGCGCGAGCGGCGTCGCGGTGTCACAGGTGACAAGCTCCATCCAGTCGTGTGTGAGGGCGCTCCTGCCGTCTGTGGTGGCGATGCGGACATTCTTCGGGTAGGTGAACTGGTCGTAGTGAATGCCAAGGCACCTACCAAGAAGATGTGGCTGTACGTCGTGGTGGATTTTCAACTGTTCGTCGGCGAAGCCGGTGCGGAAAGTGGCGATCAGGTGTCCGCCTTCTGCCACGTAGCGGTCGAGCGCGCCGAGGAGATCGTCGGATGCGGCATAGAGCGCCGGAACAACGAGAAAATCATACGCGGAAAAATCGCGCTCGCCGGAAGAGACCATGTCAAACTCGATGTTTCTGCGGTACAGGGCGTCCGCAAGCCAGCGCATCACGGCATTGTAGCTGTGGTCACCGGTGGTCTCAAGCGGAAACTGGCGCAGCCCCGCCAGAGAGAGATTGTCCAGCAGGATGGCGACGCGGTTTTCCTTTTTCAGATTCATGAGGTGTGTGCCGATGCGCTTCCACTCCGCGCCGATTTCGCTGGCTTCCCGGTAGGTGGCATTTTCGGAAAAATCGTGGGAAAGCACGCCTTTCCAGTAGCTTTCGATCGCATTGTGGATCGAGTGCCAGTGCCAGTACATCACGCTGTTGGAGCCATTTGCAAGGTGGCTGTACGCCTGCAGGCGCAGCTGCCCCGGATAGGGGAGCCACGGGGTCAGACCCTGCGCCTCTGTCTCTAAGATCAGATAATTGTCCTTCTTTAAGCTGCGCGCAATATTTCCGCATACAGTGATCTCAGCTCCGGTCAGGTCGTCCTGCGAAGGATGGTAAATATCGGCGCCTGCCACGGTCATGCAGCGGGCGGCGTCATACTGGTCGACCTCCGGCTGATAGCCGTAAGAGTGATCGGTCCAGTCAAAATCAAAATTCTGCGTGATGAACTGGTCGTCACGTTTGTACTCTTTGATAATGTCCGATTGCCAGGAGAGGAACTCTGTGACGAGGGAGCGCTGAAAACGCTGAAATTCTGCGGCAAGACTCTGGTTGATCGTGCCGCGTACATCCGGAAAATCCGCCCAGTCGTTCACGCGGTTGCTCCAGTAATCCAGACCGAATTCACGGTTGAAATCCAAAATGTCCGGGTATTTTTTCTTCAGGGAAGCGACGAACATCTGCTGAACCCGCGGACCGGCCGTTCCGTAGCTCTTGGTCTCGTTGTCCAGCTGGAAGCCGATGATGTTCGGAACGTCCTTTAAGTGCTCCATCATGGCGCGGATGATGCGCTCGGCGTGATAACGGTAGCCGGGGTGCGTGATGTCCATGTTCTGACGGTGACCGTAGAGCTCCTGCCCGTTTGCTGTGACGGCGAGAATATCCGGGTATTTGCGCGCCAGCCAGGTTGGTATCGCGTAAGTCGGGGTTCCGATGATGACGGAAAAATGATGCTTTGCGGCGGCCTGTACCATGCGGTCGATGCAGGTAAAGTCAAAGACGCCGTCGGATGGTTCTAAGGTGCTCCAGGTGGATTCGGCGATGCGGATGGTATTCATGCCGGCACGCTCCATCATTTCCATATCTGTCTCCAGACGGTCATACGGCAAATATTCCAGATAGTAGGCTGCTCCAAAGAGCAGGTGATCTGTTCTCATATCGGGTGATCTCCAATCTTTTCTAAAATTTTCTATAAGAAGTAGCTGTTTTGCGCATTTCGGCACACAAAAACGTGCAACCGTTTGCGCTTTTTCATTATACCATCACAAAAATGGACTGTAAACAACAGAAAGTACCGTAAATACTGCAAAAAATGAGAACTTATTTTTGGTAAAAAAGGGGATTGATTTTTCCGGAATTGTGTTTGATAATAAAAAAAGATTGCGCAACAAGCGCAAAATAAAGGGGAACTCCGGACGATGATCCGGGGTTGGAGGTTACTATGGAGAAGGAAGAGAAAAAAGATATTACCATTGCGGATGTAGCGGAGGCGTTAGGGGTTTCAAAGACAACGGTTTCCCGCGCAATATCCGGAAAGGGAAGAATCGGGAAAGAGACCCGCAAGAGGGTTCTGGAATACATAGAGGAGCACGATTATAAGCCGAACGCCATCGCCAAGGGACTGGCACAGTCGAAAACGTACAATATCTGTGTGGTGATGCCGCGCGATTATGAAGTGGTGGACTGGAATTTCTTCCAGCGCTGCCTGTTCGGTATTCAGGAGATGGCGGAGACGGTCGGATATGACATTCTGCTTACGATGTGTCAGATGAATGATATTTCTTCGCTGGAGCGGATTGTTGCAAATCATAAGGTGGACGGTGTGATTCTGATGCGTACCTTTCTGGAGGACGCGCAGATTGAATTCCTGCAGCAGAAAAATATTCCGTTTGTGACGGCAGGAAGTACGAATTATGAGGGTGTAATCCAGATCGACCACAACCACAGAAGTGCCTGCCGGGAACTGACGTCCATTATTTTAATGAAGAATTTAAAGCGGATTGCACTGATAGGCGAGGACGAGGGATACATGGTAACGCACAGCCGTCTGCTTGGATTCCGGGATGCCTATGAGCAGCAGGGGGAAATACTGGATGAAAGCCTGCTGTACTTAAGCCCGGAAAACCGGGTGCGCGTCGATAGAACAGTGAAGGAAATCATGGAGCAGAACGTGGACTGCATCCTGTGCATGGACGATGCGGTGACCAGCAGGGTTTTAAAGGTACTGCGGGAACAGCACGTCAGGGTGCCGCAGGATGTGCGGGTGGCATCTTTTTATGACAGCACGATTCTCGAGAACCATGTGCCGTCGATCACTTCGCTTGCTTTCGATGCCAAGGAACTTGGAAAAGTGGCGTGCCGGACGCTTTTAGATCTTGTGGAGGGACTGGAGGTAAAGCAGAAGACATTACTTCCATATGAGGTCGTACTCAAGGAATCCACGAAATAGTGCACACCGGGCAGTGCGGATTGTGTCGGAATACGGTGTCTGACACGCCGGAAATGGTGCAGGGAATGGGAAAATCAGCAAAATCGCTCAATATGCGCTTGAAATGTTGGAAAATATAAAGAAAACAGTGGAATATGCTTGGAATATTCGGGTTTATCGGTTGCACAAAAATAATGAATGATTCCACGAAAAGCTGATATTTTTTTAAAACTTGTGCATTTATGCCAAAAAAGAAGCAAATTTATTATAAAATATACACATTGACATCAAAACAGGCACGTAATATACTTTAATCATAGAACAACCGATTGCGCAATAGATGCGCAGTACCGCAGGTACGATACAGAATTGGGCATGCGGCGTTCTGAAAAAGTTTTGAAAAAGAAAAGGGAGGATTTTCAAAATGAAGAAAAAAGTTTTGAGCGCATTATTATGTGCGAGCATGGTAGCAACCATGGTAGCCGGATGCGGCGGAAGCAGCAGCGAGACAACAGACAGCAATGCAGCAGCAGACAACAGCGCAGCAGACAACAGCGCAGCAGCAGGTACTGAGGAAGCAGCAGCTCCTGCAGCAAGCGGAGACACCATTGCTTTAAGAGTATGGGCCGCTGAGGAAGACCAGACATTAACCAACGAGCTTATTGAGCAGTTTAAGGAAGCAAATCCGGATCAGACATTTGACATTACAGTTGGTGTAGAGTCTGAGGCAAATGCTAAGGATGATATCTTAGTTGATCCGACAGCAGCAGCTGATGTATTCGCATTCGCAAGTGATCAGCTGATTGATCTTGTAGATGCAGGTGTATTACAGGCAGTACAGGATGTTGATACTGTCTCCAGCCAGAATGTAGCAGGTGCTGTTGAGGCAGCTACCGTAGACGGTACATTATATGCTTACCCGATGTCTGCTGATAACGGATACTTCTTATATTATGACAGCAATGTTGTAACAGATCCGACCAACTGGGATGCAATCCTTACAGACTGTGCAGCAGCAGGCAAGAAAGCCGGAATGGTGCTTGCAAGCGGCTGGTACAATGCAGGTTTCTTCTACGGAGCAGGATTTACAACAGTATTAAATGATGACGGAAGCACAGCAATGGACTGGAACGGAACATCTGCTGACGGTATCAAAGGTACCGATGTTGTAGACGGTATGCTTGCAATCGCAACAAACCCGGCATTCTTACCAATCACAGACGGTGATACAGCAAACCAGATTGCAACTGGTGAGCTTGGTGCTATCGTTTCCGGTACATGGGATGCAGCAGCAGTACAGGAAGCATTCGGTGATGGATATGCAGCATGCGCACTTCCGACTTATACATGCGCTGGCAACCAGGTTCCGATGGGTTCTGCAGCTGGTTACAAGATGATCGGTGTTAATGCAAACTCTGCACAGGTTGGCTGGGCTATGGAATTAGCAAAGTTCTTAACCAACGAGCAGAGCCAGGAGACACGTTTTGCTGAGAGACAGATCGGACCGTCCAACATTGCAGCTGGCGAGTCTGATGAGGTTAAAGCAAATGTAGCAATCGCTGCAGTTACCGCACAGAATGGTGCTAACGGTGTTGTTCAGATAGTAGGCAGCGGTTACTGGGATCCGTCCAAAGCATTTGGTGAGATCATTGCTCAGGGTAACCCGGACGGAACAGATGTACAGACATTGCTGGATAATCTGGTAGAGTCTGCATCACAGCCGACAGAATAAGCAGTAACACGATTTTATAAGAGTGTATGAAGAGAAAAAGGCCCGCATACGAAGATGGGAATCGTGAGTGGGTCTTTTTCTTCATCTGAATATCAACAGAACCCAAAGAACACGCAGAACAGGTATACACTGCGTGCAGCAAAGATACAAGGAGAACGCCATTTTACAGAAAATGACGGTTATGGAAAGGCATGGGTGCTTGCATGAATAGTAAGGAAAGTAAAAAGAATCCGGTGGCTGCATTCTTCGGAGCAATCGGAAAATTCTTTAAGGAATTTGGTGAGGCTGCCGCCAAAGGGGACGGTGCAGTGAAAGCATCGCTGCTCGTAGCGGGTGCCGGTTATTGGAAAAGAAAACAAATCATCAAGGGATTTCTGGTAACATTACTGGAAATCGGGTTAATTCTATATACGGTATTGATCGGGGTGCCATATATCAGCCAGCTGAATACCTTAGGTACGGTAGAGCGTGCGATGGTGTACAACCCGGCAACGATGAAGAATGAGGTCAATGATTATGATAACTCCCTTCTGATTCTGCTCTTCGGTGTCATCAGTCTGAGTTTTCTCATTGTGGGAATCCTGCTTTGGATGGCAAACGTGAGAAATACATACCGCTTACAGCTTCGCGCTGAAGCGGGAAAGCACATCAATACATTTAAGGAAGACTGCAATGAGATGCTGAATGATAAGTTTCATTTTACGTTGCTGGCGCTTCCGGTTCTGGGTGTGATTATCTTTAATATCATGCCGTTGGTCGTTATGATCTGCATTGCATTTACGAACTATGATAAGAGTCATATGCCGCCAAATGCATTGTTTACCTGGGTGGGACTTGCAAACTTTAAGTCCCTGTTTACCACGAGCATTACCTCCACATTCGGATATACATTCTGGAGAATTCTGGGATGGACGCTGCTCTGGGCAGTGCTTGCCACATTTACGACCTATTTTGGAGGAATTATTCTCGCCCTTCTGATCAACAACAAGAACACAAAATTAAAAAAGATGTGGAGAACGCTTTTTGTTGCAGCTATTTCCGTTCCACAGTTTGTAACATTGCTGTTGCTGCGTAACTTTTTCGCAAATACAGGAATTGTCAATTCATTCTGCAAGAACATCGGTCTGGTTGATCTGTTACAGAATCTTGGCTGGATCAAAGCAAATTATATTCCGTTTTTGAGCGATCCGGTCTGGGCGAAAATCACGATCGTTGTCATCAATATCTGGGTAGGTGTTCCTTATCTGATGCTGATTGCAACCGGTGTACTTATGAACATTCCGGAAGAGTTAAAAGAGAGTGCGAAGATTGACGGAGCAAACTCATTCCAGATTTTCCGCAAGATCACAATGCCGTATATGCTGTTTATCACAGGACCATACCTCGTAACACAGTTTACGGCAAACATCAATAACTTTAATGTAATTTACCTGCTGACACAGGATATTTACACAACGACCAACCAGAAACTGGCGGCTTCCTGGGGTAAGGAGATTGATCTTCTGGTTACCTGGCTGTATCGTCTGACCAGTGAGCAGTACAACTATAAGATGGCATCCGTCATCGGTATCTGCGTCTTTATCGTATGTGCAGTCATTACATTATTTGCCTTTAACTTCCTGATTAAAGGAGATAAGGAGGATACATTCAGATGATGGGAAAGAGAAAAATTGTTAATTCCGTTTTGCTTCACGTAGTGCTTGCTGTGCTTGCAGTGATCTGGATCACGCCGATCGTGTGGCTGATTGTAACCTCGTTTAGCGGATATGATGGCATGAACACGAGCCGCTTCTTCCCGGAGACATGGTCGATCCGCAATTATACCCGTATGCTCTTTGAACCGGACACAGTATCACAATTCCCGATCTGGTTTAAGAATACGTTGGTTATTGCCATTTTTGTATGTCTGATTTCAACTTCTTTTGTATTGATGGTCAGCTATGCAATGAGCTGCATGCGTTTCAAAGGAAGAAAAGCTCTCATGAATATCGCAGTTATGCTGCAGCTGTTCCCGGGCTTTTTGTCCATGATCGCTATTTACTTTATTTTGAAGTCCGTCAACTTAACCAACAGCCATATCGGTATGATTCTGGTGTACTCCGGTGCATCCGGACTAGGTTACCTTGTGGCGAAGGGATTCTTTGATACGATTCCGACATCCCTGCGTGAGGCTGCGTATCTGGAGGGTGCTTCCGAGGCAAGAACATTCTTCACGATCGTGCTTCCGCTTTCCAAGCCGATCATTGTGTACACTGTTATCAGTTCTTTCCTGGTACCGTGGACAGATTTCGTTTTTGCAAAGATCATCTTAAACTCCGGTATCTCGACAGACTGGACCGTTGCGATCGGACTTTACAACATGCTGAATCGTACTCTGATCCCGACATACTTCTCGAGATTCTGCGCGGGCGGCGTTATGGTCGGTATCCCGATCGGTATTCTGTTCATTATCATGCAGAAGTTCTATGTAGAAGGAATTACCGGCGGTTCGGTGAAGGGATAAATTGTGAGAAGAAACACTATGGCAGACAGCGCATCATAGGATGCGCAGCCTGAGTGTTTCTAATCTCACGTTAGAAAAATGCAAAAGCGGCATTTTTCAGAGAACTTTTAATTAGAGAGGAAGTATTTCCAGCTTCGCATTAGAAGAATGCAGAAGCGGCATTCTTCCATGAAGTTTTAATCTGAGGCAAAGGCTGCAATGCCTGAGTATTTCCAGCTTCGCATCAGAAAAATGCAAAAACAGCATAAGTTAGGCGGGTGAGGATGCACCAGGCATCTTTTCCATAAAAATGAAAGAAATATAGAAATTGAGGAGGAAGAAAATGGATCAATTTATTTTAAATCTGATTCACAGACCAGAGATGGTTCCGGAGTATTCCGCAACTGTCACAGGACAGGGAAAGGAAGAGGACATCGGAGATAAGGCTCTTTTGACAGAATCTCTGGATATTTTCAAGACACAGCAGAGACTCGCACATGAGAATGGGTTAAAAGTAACCATTCAGATGACATACGCATCTCTTTTCAATGATGAGGCAGTGGAGATTGCGAAGCATGACCACGACGTATACGGAGACGAGATCGCATTATCTCTGCTCGGACTTCCATGTGAGGAGTTCCGTGAGAAATACAAGACCAAGGACTTCTGTATCTGGATGTTCTCCATGGAGGACAAAAAAGCCATCGTCAACGATGTGTTTGAGAAGTTCCATGACAGATTCGGATTCTATCCGGAGTCAACCGGTTCCTATTACATGGATGCTGATCTGACCAACTATATCAAGGCAGCTTATCCGACCGTAAAGTGTGCGGTTGCCACCTGCTGGGAGGAAGGTCCGAAAGCTTACCATACCTGCAACAACTCCTGGTACACGTTATTCGACGGCGGCCCATGGGCACCGTGGATCCCGTCCAAGCAGAATACACATGCACCGGCAGCCAATGCGGCTGAGGACAGCGGTATCGTTGCAATCCCGCATCTGTCCCGCGACCTGATCGCATGCTATGACGGTAACGGTTCCAACTTCGGAACGCATCCGCAGAATGTACTTCGCGGAATGATCTACGATACAAAGACCTGGGAGTATCCGTATCTGTACAACCTGATCGATCAGTATCGTTCGTTAGGAAAATACAACAACGGTTATGCATACAACATGATGTTTGTAGGACCGGGCTGGATGAACAAGATGGGACGCTGGGAGCAGCCGTATGAGCTTCTCTACAAGTCTTACAGCGACGGCTGTGCATATTACGGCAAGCTGAAAAAAGAGGGCAAGTTAGTCGATATGACGATGTCCGAGTTCGCAGATTACTACCGCGAGAAGAAGGGCGTGGATGCCGGCAACTACAATGAGCCGGAGTGTGCGCTCTGGAGAGATATCCTTTACGGATCAGACAAGCAGCTGTTCTGGTACTGCGATCCGTACATGAGAGCCTGCGTCAATATGGATCAGGGCGGCGCAATCGTTGACCTTCGTCCGTATGCAGCGAAGCTGGAGTGGCCGGTTGGTATCGGCACAAAGCACGTACAGGATGCATCTTATCCGTTCCTGATTCAGGAGAAGTACCGCGCAGGTTACTTCACACATTACGCAGGAGAGGGAACTGTAAGAAGTGCAAAGCTTTCCTATAAGGGTGAGGAAGTAGATCTCTGCCTCTGCCCGACACACGCACATTTTTCACAGGAAGGAAAGACAAGAATCCTGACACTGGATCCGGTAACGATCGAGTTCAGAGATCTGACTGTGAAGCTTCAGACAAAAGAATACTTTGAGGAAGGCTCCTCCAACATCAAGATCGAGCGTACCATCCTTGAGATGAGTGACCCGAGTGCAGAGGTTACCTTAAACGAGTATATGGTTGCATGCTACGGTACAACCGAGTATTCCGAGGATATGTCCCATATCACCTTAAAGATCGACGGACCGGAAGAGAAGACGATCCATTATGAGTACAAGTGCCGCGAGGAAGGCGTCAAGGGCGCAACGGAAGTAAGCGCCGTGATTCCGGAGATCGAGACACGCGTATCCATGACTGCATCCAACGCGGACGCAGAGGGATATGTAAAAGAGGGATATGCATTCTCACCGATGTTTACCCTGGGATACAGAAAAACAATCTCAGATAAGGAGGTATTTGCAACATGGCTCAACTTGGCAAAGGCAAATTAAATTATAGATGCCCGTCCTGCTTTTTAAGAGATCTGGACATTGATATGTTTTACAATAAGGAAACAGGTATTTACAGCTGTATCCGCTGCCAGTACAGAGGAACAGAAGAAGATGTCCTGGAGAAAAATGAGATGATCCGCTTCCGCTATAAGGCAATGCACCAGCGGTTCGACAAGTTCGACTTTGATTAAGCTACGAGCAGTGTAGAGAAAGCCGGCTGCGGCAGAAGAAAATTTATTTTCTTTCAGACGCAGCCGGTTTTGTCTATAGGGCGACAGCCCACAGCGAGAAGAAGCGAAGCGGAATCGAACTGTCACGGCGAGGAGCTTTACGCTGCCACAGCGGGGAGAAAATGGAGTAATTATGGGGAAAAAGAAGAAAGATACCATCGAGCTTCGGTTCTATGAGATACCGCAAAATGAATATGTTCTGGCACTTCTTGGAGAAAACTGGATCCGGGATTATGGTCATGATGAGGTACATCTTCATTTTCACAATTTGATGGAGATCGGAGTGTGCAGAAACGGTACGGGGAAACTGATTCTGGACGAAGAACAGCGCCCCTATCAGCCTGCTATGGTAAGTATTATACCGAACAATTATCCTCATGTGACGATCAGCAATACAAAAGAAGGACCAAGCTACTGGGAATATCTGTTTTTTGATCCGGCGCAGATTATTGCGGAAATGTATCCGAAGAACGAGCTGTTCTGCCGGGAACTGATCCGGAAAGTCAACCGGAGAGCGCTGTTTCTCCATGAATGGGAGAATCACAATCTCGCGTTTCTTGTCCGGCAGATCATGGAGGAGATGCGGGGACGGCGCAGCCATTATACGGACAGCGTGAGAGGTCTGTTGTATTCTCTTGTGATAGAGATTATCCGGCTGAATGAGGAGCAGGAGGCAAAGCAGGAAGTGCAGGGTGTGGAAATGCAGAAACATTCGGGAGTGACGCAGATTGCGGCGGCACTCGACTATGTGCGCATGGAATATATGCACATGATCCGGGTGGAGGAGCTGGCGCAGGAATGTCATATGAGTGAGACGCATTTCAGAAGGCTGTTTGAGTCCTGTATGAACATGTCTCCGGTGGATTACATCAATCTTGTCCGGATTCAGAAGGCATGCGATCTGTTGAAAAAGACGACGGATTCGATGGACATTGTGGCACAGAAGGTAGGCTTTACGACAACATCCACATTTAACCGGAATTTTAAAAAGTTTTTAAACACATCCCCCTATCAGTGGAAAATCAATCCGGAAAATTACGAGACAAAGCTTTTAAATTACAATATTTCCGCGCGAAAAGGATGGTAATAAATAATGGTGGAAAATGCGCGTTTTGTGCCGAAAAATAAGTACAAAATGCGCATTTTTTCGCTATAATGAACTTAACAAACGCAATAACAGCAATCATAAATTGGGGAATGAACAGTATGGGAGAATTTTTGTTTGAGAGATTAAGTGATCCGGAATATTACGAGGAGAACCGCGTGGCGGCGCACTCCGACCATGTGGCGTACCGGAACTGGGATGAGGCGGACGTGTGGCTGGATCCGCTCGGAAGAAAGAGCAGTTTCCGCCTGTTTTTAGACGGATCATGGAAATTCCACTATGCGAGAAACTATGAGCAGACGATCCATGGATTTGAAAAGCCGGAATACGACTGCAGGGGATGGGATGACATCCGCGTGCCGGCACATATCCAGATGGAAGGCTATGACAGTCCGCAATATGCGAACACGCAGTATCCGTGGGATGGAAGGGAAGACGTCTGGACGGACGAGATGCCGACGAAGTTCAATCCGGTCGCAAGTTATGTGAAATATTTCACATTGCCGGAGACTTTTTCTGGTGAACGTGTGTTTATCTCGTTCCAGGGAGCGGAGAGCGGCATGGCACTCTGGTTGAACGGAGCATATGTCGGATACAGTGAGGATTCTTTTACGCCGTCCGAGTTTGAACTGACGCCTTACCTTAAGGACGGGGAGAACAAGCTGGCGGTGCAGGTATTTAAGTGGACGATCGGAAGCTGGTGCGAAGATCAGGATTTCTTCCGGTTTTCCGGTATTTTCCGCAGCGTCTATCTCTACATGATTCCGAAGACGCATCTCTGCGACATTAAGATCCGTCCACAGGTGGCGGAGAATCTGTCCTGCGGCACGCTGGAGCTGGATCTTCGCTCCTGCGGCAGCGGAAGTGTGCGCATACAGCTTGTGGAGCGCGGAAGACTTGATCTGGCGGAGAGCCGCTATGAGACACCGGAGGGCACGGAGGTGTTTGCTCTGGAGGAGAAGATGGAAGGAACCTTACATGTCTCGCGGGAAGTGGCGGATGTGAAGCTGTGGAGCGCGGAGGAGCCGTATCTGTATGAACTTCGGATGGAGGTGTATGATGCGGCAGGGAAGATGCAGGAGGTCGTCGCGTCGAAGATCGGCTTCCGTCGGTTCGAGATGAAGGACGGACTGATGCTTTTAAACGGAAAGCGGATTGTGTTTAAGGGCGTCAACCGCCACGAATTCAGTTCCCTGACCGGACGTGTGGTGAGCATGGAGGAGACGCTCACCGACGTCGTGACCATGAAGCGGAACAATATCAATTCCATCCGTACCTGCCATTATCCGGACAATGTCGGACTGTATGAGCTCTGCGACATCTACGGACTCTACATGATCGCGGAGAATAATATGGAGTCCCATGGAAGCTGGGATGCAGCGGCGATGCGTAAGATCGCGGATCCGCAGACGATTGTGCCGGGAGACAATCCGAAGTGGGAAGCGAGAATGCTCGATCGCGTGAATTCCTGTTACCAGCGCGATAAGAACCATCCGGCGATCCTGATCTGGTCCTGCGGCAATGAGTCTTACGGTGGAAGCGTGATTTATCAGATGTCCGAGAAGTTCAGAGAGCTGGATTCCGACCGCCTGGTTCACTACGAGGGAGTCTATAACGACAGACGCTACAACGGAAGCAGCGATATGGAAAGCCAGATGTACCCGCCGGTAGAGCGGATTGTGAAAAATCTGGCAGAGCAGAAAGAGAAGCCGTTTATCTGCTGTGAGTACACGCACGCGATGGGCAATTCCTGCGGCGCGATGCACAAGTACACCGATCTGACCGACACAGAGCCGCGCTATCAGGGCGGATTTATCTGGGATTACATCGATCAGTCCATCACGAAAAAGGATCGCTACGGGAAGGAATTTCAGGCGTACGGCGGTGACTTCTTAGAGCGGCCGACGGACTATAATTTCAGCGGCAACGGCATCTGCTATGCAAAGGGGCGCGCCGAGTCACCGAAGATGCAGGAAGTAAAATTCAATTACCAGAACATCAGCGTATCCTTTACCGAAGATGGTTTTACGGTAAAAAATAAAAACCTGTTTACCGATACGGCAGAGTATGACTGCATCCTTCTGCTGGAGAAGAACGGCGTGGCGGCAGGCCGCAGAAAAATAGCGCTGTCTGTGGCACCGCTCTCGGAAAAGACGTTTGTTCTGGCGGAACTGGAGGGCTGCATGGCTCTTGCCGATGAACTGGAACATGCGGGAAAGGAAGCCGGGGCGGAATACGCACTGACCGTATCGTTTGTACTGCGCGAAGAACTGCTCTGGGCAAAGCCGGGGCATGAGATCGCATTCGGACAGAAGATTTTTGCGGCAAAATCACCTGCAAATGGTGGGACAATCGGCGATGCCGCGGCAGAATATGAAGGAAAGTGCGTGACGAACCGTAAGGCGGGACTTCAGATCATCCGCGGAAAGTGGAATCTGGGGGTGAAGGGAGAGAATTTTGACGTACTGTTTTCCTACAACAGCTGCGGACTGGTGTCCTACCGCTACATGGGAAAAGAGCTGATTGAGAAGATACCGATGCCGAATTTCTGGCGTGCGCCGATTGACAATGACTGCGGAAGCCGCATGCAGGGGCGGATGGCGCAGTGGAAGATCGCGAGTATGTATGCCGGCATGAGCAGCAAGGGCATGTTCGATTATGAGGAACCGGTTGTGAGAGAGGCGGAGAACAGCGTCTCCATCACATATACCTACCTGCTTCCGACCACGCCGCAGGCAAAATGCCGCGTGACCTACACCGTGACGCCGGATGCGTATGTGCAGACCGAGCTGACCTATGACCCGGTGGAGGAGCTGGGCGATATGCCGGAGTTTGGAATGCTTTTTAAGCTGAATGCGGATTACGACAGACTGGAGTGGTACGGACTTGGACCGCAGGAGACGTATGCGGACCGCAGATGCGGCGCGAAGCTCGGTGTATATAAGAACCGCGTGGCGGATAATATGGCGCAGTATCTGGTACCGCAGGAGTGCGGCAACAAAGTAGGCGTGCGCTACGCGAAGGTGACGGATGCAAGAGGAAGAGGCATGCTCTTTACCGGAGACGAACTGTCATTTTCCGCACTGCCTTATACACCGCATGAACTGGAAAATGCAATGCATGCGTATGAACTGCCTGAGGTACATTACACGGTTGTCCGTGTGGCACTGGCACAGATGGGCATCGGCGGAGACGACAGCTGGGGAGCTCCGGTTCATCCGGAATATCACATTGATGTGACAAAGCCGTTAACACTGCGGTTCGGTTTCCGTGGAATATAAAAAAACAGAAAGGAGAGAGCGGGCATGGAATGAGATCTGTGCCCGTGAAGAGGCATATGAAGTTTGTAAAAGGAATGGATCTGTCCACACTGCTCGAACTGGAGCGGTGTGGTGCAAAGTATTACGATAACGGGGAGGAGCGGGATCTCCTTGCGATCATGAAGAGCTATGACGTTGATACCATCCGTATCCGTCTGTGGAATGATCCGTGGTCGGAGACCGGCGAATCTTACGGCGCAGGGGAGAATGATTTGAAAACTTCTCTTGAGATTGCAAAGCGTGTGACGGCGGCAGGGTTCGGCGTGCTTCTCAATTTTCACTATAGCGATTTCTGGGCAGACCCGGGCAAACAGATCAAGCCGAAGGCATGGGCAGATTACGGTGTGAAGGAGCTGGAGCAGGCGGTCTATGATTACACCCTGGAATCCATGCAGACATTCCTGGATGCCGGCGTCAATATTACCATGGTGCAGGTGGGAAATGAACTTTCCAACGGTCTGCTCTGGCCGGAGGGAAAAGTCCCGAACTATGACAATATTGCGACGTTCGTCAATGCGGGAATTCGTGCGGTGCGGAAAGCGGATGCGACGATTCCGGTGATGATTCATCTGGATAACGGCGGAAACAATGCGCTGTACCGCGAGTGGTTCGACAATTTTACAAAGCGGGGGGAGGATTTCGAGATTATCGGACTTTCCTATTATCCGTTCTGGCACGGATCACTGCAGATGTTAAACGACAACATGAATGACATTGCAGAGCGCTACGGCAAGGATCTGGTGATTGCCGAGGTTTCCATGGGCTATACGATGGAAGACTACAAGAATTACGAGAAGCTTTCCGATGAAGAGCGCAAGGGATATGCGACCAGACCGGCGCTTGTGGAGAAGATCGAGTATCCGATGACAAAACAGGGTCAGTACGATTTCATGGAAGATTTCTTAAACCGCATCAGCCACATCAAAGGCGGAAAAGGAAAGGGATTCTTCTACTGGGAGCCTGCATGGATTCCGGTACCGGGTTCAGGCTGGGCAACACCGGCATCCTTAAAATACATGAACGATCCGGGACCATGTGGAAACGAGTGGGCAAATCAGGCGCTGTTTGACTACGATGGCAACGCACTGCCGACACTTTCACTGATCCGTGATTTTAAACCGGAAGTATAAAAAACGGGGCTACCGCATGAACGGAGATTGTGATCGATGGCATTGTGAAAAATGATAAATGACAGATCAGAAAAACATGCAACTTTGTTGCATGTTTTTTTGATTATGTTGCAGTTTGAAAAAGGTCTATTGCAAAGGAACACAGAGACGTTATAATAGAATTACAACAGGACGGTAACAGAAACCATTCATAGAAAAAATGATGTATAAGGAGGTAACGCATGATCTGGGAACCAGTACTTGCAAAGTTTAAAGAATTATTTGGGGATGAGGGAGAGATCGGAGTTTATTTCGCACCGGGGCGTGTGAATATGATCGGTGAGCATACCGATTACAACGGAGGACATGTATTTCCATGTGCGCTCACGATCGGTACCTATGGTGTGGCGAGAAAAAGAGACGACAAGAAGCTTCGCTTTTATTCCATGAATTTTGAGAATCTCGGTGTGCTGGAGTCTTCCGTGGAGGGCTTAAAGCCGGAGAAGGAAGCAGACTGGACGAACTACCCGAAGGGTGTGATGTGGGCGTTCGGCGAGAAGGGCATGAAAGTGGAGTCCGGTATGGATCTCGTGCTGTTCGGCAATATTCCGAACGGTTCCGGATTGTCTTCTTCCGCATCGGTGGAAGTGCTGACCGGATTCATCCTGCGCGATATGTTCGGTTTTGATGTGACGAATCAGGATCTGGCATTGATCGGCCAGTATTCCGAGAACAAGTTCAACGGCGTCAACTGCGGTATCATGGATCAGTTCGCCATTGCGATGGGCAAGGCAGGACATGCGATTTTCCTGGATACGGCGACCTTAAAGTATGAGTATGCGCCGATCAGGCTCGAGAATGCGAAGATTGTGATCTCCTGCAGCAACAAAAAGCGCGGACTCGGTGATTCCAAATACAACGAGAGACGCAGTGAGTGTGAGACGGCACTTGCCGAACTGCAGAAAGTGGTAAAGATCAATGCGCTCGGCGATCTGACAGAAGCGCAGTTTGAGCAGTATCAGGATGCGATCACAAGTCCGGTGTGTAGAAAGCGCGCAAAACATGCCGTATATGAGAACCAGAGAACGATCAAGGCGGTGGAGGCACTGCAGAACAACGATGTCGCGCTGTTCGGAAAGTTGATGAATGACTCCCACGTATCTTTGCGTGATGATTACGAGGTAACGGGAATCGAGCTGGATACCCTGGTTGAGGAAGCATGGAAGATTGACGGTGTGATCGGTTCCCGCATGACGGGTGCGGGCTTTGGCGGATGCACGGTCAGCATCGTGAAGGATGCCGCGGTGGATGCGTTTATCGAGAAGGTTGGAACCGCCTATAAGAACAAGATTGGCTATGCCGCAGATTTCTATGTCGTAGAGATCGGCGACGGCCCGGTAAAATTGGCGTAGTGACAGAGTATATTTAGAAACGAGGTTGGATCATGATACAGGAAAGAATATTGGAACTGACAGAATACGGACTGGTGACGGGACTCATAGAGCCGCAGGATAAGCGGTTTACGATCAACCGTCTGCTGGAGCTGTTTCACATTGACGAACTGGAGGATGAAGCCACGGCGGCTTATGAGAAGCGCACGCCGATGACGCAGGAGAGCGCCGAGGAGGCACTGCCGCAGATCCTTGCAGAGATGCTCGATTACGCGGCGGAGCAGATGCTGATTCCGGATAATACGATTACATACCGCGATCTGTTTGACACAAAGATCATGAGCATGCTGGTTCCAAGACCGAGCGAGGTGGTTCGCCGTTTCTATGATCTTTATGAGAAGGAGTCTCCGCAGGCGGCGACGGATTATTTTTACAAGCTGTCCAGAGACACGGACTATATCCGCAGATACCGCGTGAAGAAGGATCTGAAATGGACGGCGGACACAGAGTTTGGAACGCTGGATATCACGATCAACCTGTCGAAGCCGGAGAAGGACCCGAAGGCGATTGCGGCGGCGAAGTTAGCAAAGCAGAGCGGCTATCCGAAATGCCTTCTGTGCAAGGAGAACGAAGGATATGCAGGACGTATCAACCATCCGGCGAGACAGAACCACCGCATCATTCCGGTGACCATCAACCAGAGCGACTGGTTTTTCCAGTATTCTCCGTATGTTTACTACAACGAGCACTGCATCGTATTCAACGCGAACCATACCCCGATGAAGATCGAGCGCGCTACCTTCGGAAAGCTGCTTGATTTTGTGCAGCAGTTCCCACACTATTTTGTCGGCTCCAATGCCGATCTGCCGATCGTCGGAGGATCGATCCTAAGCCACGACCATTTCCAGGGCGGTCGTTATGAGTTCGCCATGGCAAAGGCACCGGTGGAGCGCGAGATCACTTTCAAAGGATATGAGGATGTAAAGGCAGGCATTGTAAAATGGCCGATGTCCGTTATCCGTATCAGCGCCGCAGACAAGGACCGTCTGATTGATCTGGCAGACAAGATTCTCCTCGCATGGAGAGGCTACACGGACGAGGCGGCATTCGTTTACGCCGAGACAGACGGCGAGCCGCACAATACAATCACACCGATCGCAAGACGGCGCGGCGATGCGTATGAGCTGGATCTGGTGCTGCGCAACAACATTACGACAGAGGAGCATCCGCTCGGCGTATACCATCCGCATGCAAAGCTTCATCATATCAAGAAGGAGAATATCGGCCTGATCGAGGTTATGGGTCTGGCAGTGCTCCCGGCACGTTTGAAGGATGAGATGGCGGATCTGGAGCAGGCGATCTTAGACGGCGCTGACATCCGCGCAGACGAGAAGCTGGCAAAGCATGCAGACTGGGTAGAGGAATTTCTTCCGAAGTACGGCTTTACCGCCGGCAGTGGCCTGGAGGGCGAGATCACACCGGAGAAGCTGCATGAGATCGTTCAGACAGAGATCGGTCTGGTATTTAAGGAGGTTCTCACCGACGCAGGAGTCTACAAGTGTACAGAAGAAGGAAGAGCAGCCTTCATGCGCTTTGTGGATACAGTGAACGCATAGGAATAGAGAGAGGAAAAGAACGGATAACGGAGCTGGGATGTTTTCCCCGGAAGTTGTCCGTTCTTTTTTTCAATTTCCCATAAATGTGTTATACTTGTGCATGGAGCAAATTTTTGCAAAATAACCGTTTACTTTCACATGGTAATTTGGTAAAGTATAGGAATGAGAAAACGATGCGGGGGCAGACCGCAGAAAAGAGGATAGGTATTATGGTATCAAAGAGAATACAAAAAGCGCTGGAGGGCAATTCGGCAATCCGCGCCATGTTCAACGAGGGCAGGGAGATGGCTGCAAAGTACGGGGAGGAGAATGTGTTTGACTTCTCACTCGGCAATCCGGCAACCCCGGCGCCGAAGGCGTTAAACGATGCGATCCGCGATCTTCTTGATGAGGCGGATGCAAAGGGAGCGGCAGGTTCTCTGGGCATTCACGGTTATATGGCAAATGCGGGCTACGAGGAAGTACGCCAGGCGATCGCGGAGAATTTGAACGAACGTTTCGGAACAAAGTTTACGGCGCACAATCTGGTGATGACAGTCGGCGCCGCAGGCGGGCTCAACATTATTTTTAAGACGATTCTCGATCCGGACGATGAGGTCATCGTGTTTGCACCATTCTTCGGAGAATATCGCCAGTATGCGGCGAATTTTGACGCAAAGATTGTGATTGTACAGCCGAATCTGGAGACGTTTCAGCCGGATCTTGCCGATCTGGAGGCGAAGATTACCGCGCGGACGAAGGCGCTTATCGTGAATACGCCGAACAACCCGACCGGCGTGATCTACAAGCCACAGACGATGGAGCAGATCGGAGCTATTTTAGAGAAAAAGCAGGCTGAATTTGGAACAGACATTTATCTGATCTCGGACGAGCCGTACCGGGAGCTGGTGTATGACGGTAACAAAGAAGATTTCCTGACGAAATATTATCGCAATACCCTGGTGGGATATTCTTTCTCCAAATCCCTTTCCCTTCCGGGAGAGCGTATCGGTTATGTCGTGGTGCCGGATGAAGCGGCGGACGCCGAAGAACTGATCCGCGGCATTGAGATCTCAAACCGGACACTCGGATTTGTCAACGCACCGTCCCTGATTCAGAAAGCTGTGGCGCGCTGCCTTGAGGAGAAGACGGATGTCACGTTTTACGATGAGAACCGCAGCAGACTCTACGAAGGACTGACAAAGCTCGGATTTACCTGCATCAAGCCGGAGGGGGCGTTTTACCTGTGGGTAAAGTCACCGGTGGAAAACGAAGAAGAATTTGTAGACGAGGGAAAGAAATTTAATCTTTTGATGGTAAAGGGAAGCGCATTTGGCTGTCCGGGATTTGTGCGTCTCGCATATTGTGTGTCCCATGAGACCGTGGAACATTCCCTGCCTGCATTTGCGAAGCTGGCGGCAGTGTACGGACTGGAAAAGTAGGAGGAAAAAGGATGGAGAACTGGGAGTCATATGTGAGAAAAGTGGTGCCGTATGTGCCGGGGGAGCAGCCGCAGGCGGAGCGGATGATCAAGCTGAACACCAACGAGAATCCGTATCCGCCCGCGCCGGGGGTGCAGAGGGCGCTTGCCGGATTTAACCCGGATACGCTGCGCCTGTATCCGGAACCGACCTGTAAGGTGCTTGTGGATGCGATTGCGTCATATTACGGACTGTGCAGCGATCAGGTATTCGTCGGAGTCGGCTCGGATGATGTGCTGGCAATGGTTTTCCTGACATTCTTTAATTCCGGAAAGCCGGTTTTCTTCCCGGACATCACTTACTCTTTCTATGATGTGTGGGCGGATATGCTGCGGATTCCGTACGAGACGAAAGCGCTGGATGACGCGTTTGAGATCCGGTCGGAGGATTACTACGGGGAAAACGGTGGAGTGATATTCCCGAATCCGAATGCGCCGACCGGCATTCTGATGCCGCTTGAAAAGATCGAGGACATCATCGCGCACAACCGAGACGTGATCGTTGTGGTGGATGAGGCGTATATTGATTTCGGCGGGGTGTCGGCACTGCCGCTGATTGAAAAATATGACAATCTTCTGATCGTGCAGACATTTTCCAAGTCGCGTTCCATGGCGGGAATGCGCATCGGATATGCGATGGGAAATGCGAAGCTGATCCGCTATATCAATGACGTGAAGTATTCGTTTAATTCTTATACGATGAACCGGACGGCGCTTGCACTCGGTGTGGAGGCGATCCGTGACCGTGCTTATTTTGAGGAGACCAGAAAAAAGATCATTGAGACGAGAGAGTGGACGAAAAAAGAACTGCGGGCGTTAGGTTTTACGTTCGGGGATTCGATGAGCAATTTTATCTTTGCTTCGCACGAGCGCGTGCCGGCAACAGAACTGTTCGAGGCGCTGCGCAGGGAGCATATCTATGTGCGTCATTTTACCAAGGAACGCATCAACAACTACCTGCGCATCAGCATCGGAACGAGAGAAGAGATGGAGACGTTTATTCGGTTCCTGAAGGAATATCTGAAAGAGGCATAGCCGATGAGCGGCCGGCCGCCTGCAGCTTTCGGATGCCGAAGTTAAAGACGATCAGACCGCCAACTGTCATGGCGATGCCGAACAGGAACCAGAAGATCAGAGAAAACGTCGTGTCGCCGAACGGGATGAGCCCGGAGAGCACGGTTCCCCAGAAGTTAAACAGCATGTGTAAAAGGATCGAGTAATAGATGCTGCCGCCGCGGTTGCAGACATAGCCTAAAACAAGTCCCAGACAGAATGCGTAGATGCCCTGGATCATGTTCATGTGGAAGATGCCAAAAAGCAGCGCCTGCAGCAGATTGGCTACCCAGAAAGGCAGACATTTCTTTGCCTGATGCATGGTGACGCCGCGGAAGACCAGTTCCTCGCAGAACGGGGCGAAGATGACAGAGCAGATGACCATCAGAATGGAGATCTGATCGTCGAGACCTGCCGTCTCAAGCAGGGATTCGTATGCATCCATCCAGTGCGGAAAGAGCGACGCGACAAAGCTCATGATATAGGTTGTCAGATACTGTGTGCCAGGCATCAGCATGACGATGCCTGCGATTGCAGCAGGATGAAACGTCTGACGCAGAACGGGGCGGTAATTGCCGCCATACCGGCAGTAGTACCACAGACCGAACACGGCGATCGACATGGCATTGTAGATTAACAGTACGCCGGTGTTGAAGCGCTGGGAACTCCACAGGGAAAAGGCGTCATCTACAATATCGAGGAACCCCGCGCTGCCGGTGACAGAGTACCAGCCGCTCTCGATCAGCAGGGAAAGTCCCATGGCAAAGTAGGTTGCGAGAAACTGAATCGCAATCACAAGAAGCAGCGGGACAAAAATAAACAGGAATTGTTTTAATTTCTTCATTATTATAATCTCCAGTTATCGTTGGTATGAAATAAAGTTCTTGCAATTTCCAGATACTTCTATTATTATAACAATCGGATTTCATGAATGCAAGCAGTGGAAAAAGTGCGTGCATGGACAGAAACTTGGGTATTTACTTTAAAACTTTAATATGCTAAAATAACAAAAGAATCCATTTTGGGAAGAAGGAGAAGAACATGAGTAAGAAACTTAGGACAGATGCAGTGGATCATCTTTTTGACGCCATCTTGAGCTTACAGAATAGAGAAGAGTGCTACACATTTTTTGAGGATGTATGTACGGTAAATGAGCTGCTTTCTTTATCACAGCGGTTCGAGGTTGCCAAGATGCTGCGTGACCAGAAGACTTATCTGGATATTGCGGAGAAGACCGGAGCATCGACTGCTACGATCAGTCGTGTCAACCGATCCCTGAATTATGGAAATGACGGTTATGACATGGTATTTAGCCGCATGCAGAATACGGACAAGTAGTAGAGACAGATAAAAAGAGCCACAGGAGAACGGGAACTTTTGCCCGTGCCTGTGGCTTTTTCGATTATTTTTTGTTTTTTTCCGTCTTGGACTTGTCCGATGTGGTCGTGTCGATCAGACGCTCGATGATGGTCTTTTTCACATAGACATCGTAGCTTAACATACAGATCAGACTGAAGTTCCGCAGAAGCTCGGCGTCCTCCGGGGCAGCATCCGGGAATGTCTGGCAGGAGGTGTTGAACTTCCTGGCGAGATCCTTCATGAGATTCTGTGTCTCCTGATGCTCGAGTCCGAAGACTTCACGGTAGATGTCCTCCAGGCTGTAGCTGCCGTCTTTTCCGAAATACTTGTCCGTGATCGGATTTAAGATGCTCTGGATGTCGCTGATGCTTAGGATATTTTTGAAATAGTAGATGAATATCAGCGTCAGAACGTGCTCTTTGGTGTATTTCTTCTTCTCCGGCGGAGGAAGAAGATTGTTCTTGGCGTAGTTGTTGATCATCGTCTTGGTCAGAATCTTGTCATCCGCATGTCGCTTGGATGTCTCTAACTGGGAATCCATAAATGTGGTAATCTGATCCATATATAAATCAATGTTCGGAATATCTTCCGGTCTGACATAATCAATTCTCTGTAATTCTGCTAACAGATCACTCAGAAATTTTTTTGTATCGTTGTCCATATGTGTCACCTCTTATCACATTATATAGTTTTCAAAACCAGATGACAAGAGACAAATGTTGGGAAATGTATATGACAGTGTCCCAGCATGAAAAATAGAAAATATGTTCTGTATGGTATCGAAAAACAGAGAGAAATGTGTTATACTTTCTCATATCACTATAAACGGAAAAGGAAAAACAGGCATGAGTATTTATGATACATTAAACGAGCAGCAGAAGCTCGGCGTTATAACCACCGAAGGACCGGTGCTGATTCTCGCGGGAGCGGGTTCCGGCAAGACGAGAGTGCTGACACACCGGACGGCATATCTGATCGAGGAAAAGGGCGTCAATCCGTACAATATCATGGCGATCACGTTCACCAACAAAGCGGCGGGCGAGATGCGCGAGCGAATTGATGCGCTGGTCGGATACGGCTCGGAGAGCATCTGGGTGTCGACGTTTCACTCTACCTGCGTGCGCATTTTAAGGAGACACATTGACCACATCGGATACGACACGAATTTTACGATCTATGATTCGGATGATTCCAAGAGTGTGATGAAGGAGATCTGCAAGCGCCTGAATATTGACACCAAGATCTACAAGGAGCGCAGTCTTCTTGCGGCGATCTCCTCGGCGAAGGACGAGCTTGTAAGCCCGACGCAGTTTGCCCTGCAGGCGGCGGCATCGAGTGATTTTGCAAAGAAAAAGCAGGCGCAGGTCTACCAGGAGTATCAGACGGCGCTGCAGAAGAATAATGCGCTGGATTTTGACGATCTCATCGTAAAGACGGTAGAGCTGCTGCAGACAGATCCGGAGGTGCTTGCCTACTATCAGGAGCGTTTCCGCTATATCATGGTGGACGAGTATCAGGATACGAACACGGCGCAGTTTGAGCTGATCCGTCTTCTTGCAGGCAAATACAAAAACCTGTGTGTGGTCGGTGATGACGATCAGTCGATCTACAAGTTCCGCGGAGCAAATATCTATAATATTTTAAATTTTGAAAAGCATTTTCCGGATGCGGTCACGATTAAACTGGAACAGAATTACCGTTCGACGCAGAACATCCTAAACGCGGCGAACAGTGTGATTGCGAACAACGTCGGCAGAAAGGCGAAGTCGCTCTGGACGGCAAACGGCGAGGGAGAGAAGATTGACTTTGAGCAATTTGACACTGCCTACGAGGAGGCGGATTATGTCGCAAGGGATATTGCGTCCGGTGTCCGGGACGGAAAGTATGGCTACGGCGACTACGCGGTGCTTTACCGCACGAATGCACAGTCACGTCTGTTTGAGGAGCGTTTTATCGTGTCCAATATCCCGTACAAGATTGTCGGCGGTGTGAATTTCTATGCGCGCAAGGAGGTCAAGGATCTGCTGGCGTACTTAAAGACGATCGACAATGCGAGGGACGATCTGGCGGTGCGCAGGATCATCAATGTGCCGAAGCGCGGAATTGGTGCGACGACGCTAAATCGTGTATCCGATTATGCGGAGGCGTACGACATCAGTTTTTACGAGTCCTTAAAGCGTGCGGAGGAGATACCGTCCCTTGGCAAGAGCGCAGCGAAAATCAAACCGTTTGTGACGTTTGTTCAGACGATGCGCAGCAAGCTGCCTTATATCGGTGTGGCGGATCTGCTCAGAGAGGTAATCGAGGAGACGGGCTACGTGAAGGAACTTGAGGCGGAAGGCACCGACGAGGCGGAGGCGCGGATCGAGAATATCGATGAGTTGTTAAGCAAGGTAGTCGCCTATGAGGAGGGCGAAGAACAGCCAACATTAAGCGGTTTCTTAGAGGAGGTCGCACTCGTGGCGGATATTGACAGCGTTGGCGAGGAGAATGATTATGTGGTTCTCATGACACTGCACAGCGCCAAAGGACTGGAGTTCCCGAAGGTATTTCTGGCGGGAATGGAGGACGGTCTGTTCCCGAGCTATATGTCGATCACGTCAGACAATGCCAGCAGTGAGCTGGAGGAAGAACGCAGGCTGGCCTACGTCGGCATTACGCGTGCGATGAAGGAGCTTGTCATCACGTCGGCGAGACAGCGTATGGTGCGCGGCGAGACGCAGTACAACAAAGTCTCGCGTTTTGTGAAGGAGATTCCGCCGGAGCTTTTAAACGGCGAGATCAAAAAGCCGGCATATCTGGAGAACAGGGAGCGGCGCACGGCGGAGCCGGTGAGGAAGAAGCGGCCGACGATGCGGGATCAGCTGTCTGGTCAGAGCATGCAGGCGAGAGCGTTTTCATCGGTACATACGGAAGGCGGAAGCTTAAGCTACGGTGTGGGCGACCGCGTCTCCCATATGAAGTTCGGGGAGGGAACGGTAAAGGCCATCGTGCCCGGCGGCAGAGATTTTGAGGTGACGGTCGATTTTGACGCGGCGGGAACCAAGAAAATGTTTGCGGCGTTTGCAAAATTAAAAAAAGTATAAAATGTCTTAATTTATAAATTTTTTATAGGCGAACAGGGAAAGATATGCTATAATGTGCGTAATAAAAAGACATGCAGTAAATAAAGATAAATCAAGGAGGGAATCTGATGAATAAGATGGAAGATCTGATCAACATGACAAAGTTAAACGAGCTTCTGAATAAGAAGGAAGAAGTGGAGGAGAAGAAGACCTCAAAGGTAGTATGGATTTTTGCAATTATCGGTATTGTAGCGGCTGTAGCTGCAGCGATATACGGCATCTACCGTTTCTTTACGCCGGATTATCTTGAGGATTTCGAGGACGATTTCGAGGATGATTTTGATGATGATTTCTTCGAGGACGATGATGATGAGGAAGCGCCGGCAAAGTCTGAGGACAAAGAGGAAACAACCGAAGATTAAGACAAAGGGCATGGGGCTGCAGAGAGATGCAGCCCTATTTTTATGTAATAGGAAACGCTCTGTGGGGATGCGCATCTCGTGGTGAGGTAAATAATGCTTTGCATATCGCATCAGGCAGCCTGCCAAGACAGGCGCAAGTGTGCGGCAGGCGCACACTTTATTCTGTCATTAGGCTTTAGCCTGCTGAATGCGTGTTTACGAGTTTCTCAACAGAGAAACGAAGTACGCATGAAGCAAAAACCCACCTGCTATGCGGGTGGAGTCAAATCGTTATACAGAAAAACACCTTTCCGTTACAATAGAGTTGTTCAGTCACTATTGCAAGAAAGGAAAGGTGTTTTATGGCGAATAAGTCTAATGATCTCGCC
>OLJF01000222.1_pt1 | contig 85681 bp, 95 predicted proteins | sample 1609751 | NCBI WGS metagenome assembly OLJF01 (sample SAMEA4350171, study PRJEB24818) | metagenome | biome: human; feature: gut; material: faeces | place: Denmark | collected 2013-09
CCACGGATGAGCTGAGAGTTCTTATTTGGAGATATTTCATCAGTTACTGGAACAACAGGAGGATCTGCTCTGCCAACGGTGGGCTTCCTCCTATGATTAAGCGTCAGAGATACTACCAATCTCTGGGCCTGGCTGCATAGGAAATGATATCTTTGAGATAAATGTGTCAACCAATATTGACAATATCATAATTTTAAATGCCTTTATATGAACACTTAAAGTGCAGAAAAACAAGCAATTTCATAAATGTTATTATTTTGAGCGCAAATGTAAAGCAATGTTGATAGAAAAAATTGTTTATTTTATTTAAAATTGCTCTTAAAGGAGGACACAAAATGGAAATTGGAAATAAAATCAACCAATTAAGGAAACTTTCGGGAATGACACAAGAACAATTAGCAGAAAAACTTAACGTATCCAGACAGACTATTTCCAAATGGGAGTCAGATAGCACTTCCCCTGATTTAGAAAGTATCGTTAAAATAAGCAGAATTTTTCATGTGTCATTAGATGATTTGCTAAAGGAAGGAGAAGCAGGTGTGGCAAACAAAACTGATGAGCAAATAACTTTAGAAGATTTGATGAAAATAAATCTTCATAACAGAAAAATGACGCTGTTGCTAATTAGTGGTCTGATTTTTATTATGGTTAGCATATTAAATTTCGCCTATGTAATTGCGCTACAAAGCACAACACTTAGTACCCAGTATATGCTATACCGATATATCGTTACAGGACAATACGAAAATGCCCCTATTGATTATATGCGGTTAATGATACCGTCTATTATTGCGGCAGCAATCGGAGTGATATTGTTCATAAGTTATACCATTGAAAGAAGAAAAAAAGGAGACTGAAAATATGTATAAGGCAAAGAAGTTTATTTCATATATGGCTTTATGTGTGTTAATCTTTTCTTTATGTGCATGTGGAGAAAAAGGTAGTGAAAACGCTGCTATTTATGGAGAAACTGTCGGAGAATTGGAAGATAATGAGCTTTTTGCAATTATTGATACAAATGCTTCTTTACCTGTTTTACTTGTTACCTCACAAGTATATAATGACGGTTTGGGAAATCAGGCAGCACTTAATTGTGATGTATATTATTTGATAGATAAAGAAGTTAAAAACATAGGAACAATAGAAAGTATGGGAACAGCATATCCTATCGCCTATGATGAAACAGGTATTTATGCTGCTTCCGGTCACGATATGCAGCGTTTTGAAATTGAAAAATCCGGTTCGCTCAGACTGGCAGAGGGGATTTATGAGCAATTTGACGAAAGTGGAAATGCTGCTTATACCATGAAAAAAGGAGAGGAAACAGATGTAATTACAGAAGAAGAATACTATGCAGCTTTTGAAAAATACAGCAATGCTACCATAGTAAATTTCTCTTATGGTGCATCGGACGCTGGCAAGGCAGAAGTGGTAACTAACAATGAGCTGGAACCCCGTCAAGGAAATATAGCAGAAGATGTCAATGTACTAGAAATTGTACAAGAGACAGCCTCGGAATTTGCAGTCAAAAAAATGGAAACTTCTTATTTTTGAAAGGCAGGACAATGAAATTTTTTATGCCGCTACTTTGGTAGAAAATGATTGTGCGCCGGAGATGATATTTTTACAAACGACTTACAGACAACACTTAAAGAATAGCAAACCCAGTCGAGCCAGTCAACGGCAAGATGAACGGCTCTTGCAGAGCCGCCGTTGACAGCCCCGCCCGGTTTTGCAGTTAGGCAGTCAAGGAGCGACAGCCTAAAGTGCTGCCGCCCCTTACTTTTATGATACAGCATCAACTTTGGAAGTATATCCTGATGCTGTATCAGAGGAACACAGTACACAAGTGAGTTATATCGTAAAGCAATCAGCAAATATGGCATTCTCCAAAGCATGAACAGTGCTGGCGGCAGATGCCACGACAATGCCAGATGCGAAAGCATGTGGGCAAGATTCAAAGAAGAATTACTTTATGGACGTTATGATACCACTTCAATGACAGTAGAACAGTTAAAAACACTCATCTGGAGATATTTCATCAGCTATTGGAATAACCGAAGAATCTGCTCTGCTAATGGTGGCTTACCTCCGATGATTAAGCGTCAACAATACTACGATTCATTACAGGAGGCAGCATAGGTCGAACATCCTTGAGAAAAAAGTGTAAACCAATATTGACAATATCATTATTTTTCTCTTCGTCAGAAAGAGCTTTCGAGAGCACGCGTTCGTGCAAAGCATTTAACTGTTTTTCAAATTCTTGTTCGTTCATTACAATTCTCCTTTGTATGTAAAAAGAGCCCTGGAATACAATTCCAAGACTCTTTCGCGACCGGACACCAGTCATTCGCTAATTAGTGGAATAATACCATTATGTGCAAGCCTTGTCAAGTTATTCCTAAAATTTATATTTTTGAAAAATTGCACCGGTGCAACAACATCAGAGTTTCTCGAATACCATAGTAGCCTGGATCCGGTCTCCGCCGCCGAAGCCGGTACTATTGGCAGAAGCGGTGGTAATAGTGTGGTGCAGGCGGTATCCCTTTGCAGCCTGGGCGTTGATCACATCCTCGAGCTCCTTCAGATTCTTGGATGCAGTTCCGATAAGTTTCTCCTTAAGTGTCACTTGTAATACTACATACTGATTCATAGTGATTCCCATTTCTTTTGTGCGCCCCGATCTCGATCATCTCTTTTACAAACTGAATGTCCTCCGGCTTCACTTTCCGTGAGGCATCGAAGAGGACCTTGTATTCCGGATTCTCGAAGAGAAACTGAGCCATGTCACGGGCTTCTGGATTGAGATAATAGCTATCCGGAATAATTTCAGTAGATTCTTTTTTTCCAATAAGGTAATTCATGTCGACATTGAGTAAATCACCCATGAGGTGTTTCCTTCCAATTAAATTAGTAGAGCTGCACTACAATAATTGTAGAAAACATATGTTCCCGTGTCAAGAAAAAAAGCAGCATTTTTTGACCTGGAACAATTACATAAAACCCAAAATTAGGTTTGACTTTCAAGAGATCTTGTCTAAGCAGAATGATGCTTTGTTGATAAGTACGTGAAAGAGGTGTGTGCGGATGACCAATTATAACAAGGTGCCCCGGGAGACTGAATAAAATAGTGAATACCTCCGATATACATGATAGAACAGGTAGACCCGGAAACAGGAACGGAGGCGCTTATGCAGGTCGGTGGAGTCGGAAGCGGACATGACACATATTCTCATCATGTAACATCATGTCTTCATGAACATGGGGCAAATACGGATACGGGCAGTATGGGGGCTAAGTCCGGAGCCGCGCAGACGGCGCAGATGGCTACAGAAGCCTTGCAGGAGAATTCTAAGGGAAACCTGTTGTCCTGGGTACAGAATATTGGGAATAGTGGAAAACAGCTCTTACAGAAGATCTGGGGAGACAGCAAAGAATCCAATGACGCGATAAGTTCACAGAAGGATGGCAGCGGTAATCATATCGCGGGTCAGGAGACGCTTGTTACGGGAAATTCTGTGGGCGTGAAGACTACGTTGAACAGGGCGGCGGTGGAGACGGCGGCTACCCATACGTATTTCCGGCCTGTGGAAGCAAAGGATGCCATGCCGGCGAATCCTTTTCAGAAAGTGCGTTATCAGGTACAGAAGGTAGCCAGAAAACTGATGGACCGGCTGCCGGGACGATTCCTGGGATCCCATAGCGGAGATTTCCTGCAGACAAAGCAACAGCATACTAAAGAGGATCTGCGGAAGAGAAGCCAGTACAAAGAGGACGATCAGGAGATCGAATGCATTCTTACGGATGAAAGCTACCTGACAGATTCCTATAATCGAAAGGGAGAATACAGCCATCTTACTACGGATAAATAGGATGTGGTGGAATTTTTCGAAAAATTTCAAAAATTTTCTTGACAGTTTGGCATTCATCATGTAATATAGTCTTTGCTGTGAGACACACAGCAGACATTCATCAGATTGCGGATGAATGTCAACACAATTAATTTCATACCTTCAAGATACAGGTTTTGACCTGTACATTATGCGCGAGTGGCTCAGCGGTGGAGCACCTCCTTGCCAAGGAGGGGGTCGCGGGTTCGATCCCCGTCTCGCGCTTCTTAAAGCCCTTGATTTTTCAAGGGTTTTTCTATTTCATGTTGCATTTCATGTTGCATTTCATGTTGCATTGTCGCTTTTTTACTATTTGAATTACAATATCTAACCTGTTATTTTGTAAAGAAGGAGCGGAGGCCCTCACAGGTCCCCGCTTTTAATTATTTTTCGCTGTTTACTCTTTTCTCACAAATTTTTCTCTTTCGGTGCCACTCTCTTTTTGAAGTAACCTTTTTTCCGTGTGCCGATTTGTTTTTTTCTTTACTTCTTTATCCGGTTGCTCTATTGCAGCCGGCTGTACAGCCTGAGCATCAGCCTCCCGATTGTGTACAATGCCATTCTTTTCATCATTTCTCACAGCTTGCATAGTAGGACGCGCCTGCTGTGTAGGTTCCTTCAGTTCTCCTGCCTTAATTTCTTCTGCATCATACTCCGGACGCTGCAACGGTATTTGTGCCTCCATCTGCTGATGCTGCGTCCCGGCATGGACGGATTGCTCGCTTCCATCCGGTGTTTTTACATTTATGGTAAGTTCTTTTCTGTCCTCTTCTTTTTTATCCCCTAAAACCGGACGTTCTACAGCACCATTGTCCCGTATGTTATCATGCAGATTGTCTCCAACAGCATCTACAACCATAGCAAGCTGGTTAAGATTTCTTACCAGATCCTCAGATATCATACGTATAGATTCACTGCCTCCCTCTTCTTGTGTCTGTGTATACAGCTTCCCTGACGATGCTTTTTGTTGCCCTACATCACTACTCTTAGGAGCCATGTCAACAGATTCCATAATAGAACCTGCTGCGTTCTTTTTTTTCGCCTTGCTCTGTGTAGTTTTAGCTTTTGGCGGTGTCTCTTCCTGTGCTTTTATTTTCTGATTCTTCAAAAAGGGATTCACTGTCCAGGACACCGGAACATTTTTATCCTGAGCCCAGGATGATACACCTTCTCCAGCACTGACTGCCTTACTTGCAGTCCACTTTGCTGCACTTTTGATTTCTTTTGCCGCCCTCGGTGCATTCGCATACACATTACCTGCAAGCCGCATCCGATTACGCAAATATCTGGGATTGGATACTCCCCGCTGCACAGTGGACATTGCCATTAACAGCTTATTTCGGTTCAGGAAGAGAGCAATCGCTATTGCTATTTGAATTGTCAGTGCAATCATCCATCCAAACCCTACAGATCTTGACCAATCAAATATAAGTTCATCAAATTTTATCAAAATACCAATAATCAATGACAATACCAGTATGCTTATCTGGGTCTCCAGTATCTTTCGCAGCCACCCGCCTATCAGGCCATCATATCCCGGAAAAAGCGAGACAATAAGTACTAAAGGTGCCATAAACAGATATACAATGGAAAGAAGCTGAAAAACCAGTTGTATCAGCACTATGACGATATATATACCACATTTCATGATACATGGGATGAGGTACAGAAACGAAAATCCAAGCCGTTCTGTTGCCCTTTCCACTAAAAAACTTCCACTTTCATCAGCAGCTATCGCATCTTTTCTCTCTTCTGCTCCCGGCTTATATGATAAGAGACCAAGCACCTGATCATCACTTGCTGTGTAGCCGAATTCCATGGTCAGCCAGGGCTGATGCACCATATTGTTCCAAAGGATGCCAGCGGCCTCTCCGGAAAAAGCATTGATATTATCCGAATAACCATTTGCCGAATTTACCCCGACCAGTATTTCCAGACTGATTTCTTTCGTGATATTATTGCACATTGACAACATGGCATCTGATTTTGTAACGACAAGGATCGACATCATTACGATTGCTATTACTTTTACAATCTGTCCCAGAGCCCCTGCAAGATCCTGTCGAACCATTCTTCCAATCAGTACGCAGAATGCGGCTGCACATCCCATTAAAAAGAGTGGCTGGAAAATACTATCGTTTAATGCCTGTTGTATTACCGACACCTGGGATCCGAATAAATCTACCAGATTAAGGTTAAAACTAACGTAAAATACAACAACCGTGAGATATGCCAGTAATCTTTCCAGAAAAAAGAAGACTTTCGCCAAAGCATTCAGTCCTTCCATGGTTTTACCGGCAAGATACTCTCCAATTCCATCCGATATCTCTACCTCCTCAATGTCCAAGGAATAATTATCCCGGTATGCGGATCCCAGATATTTCGCATTTCCGGATAGATTATTAAATTCCTGAACCTCCCCGATTGCACTGGAGGATGCCGCCACCGGCTGCACTGGGAGCATCAGCCCTACAACAAAAGCAATCATGCAAAGTATATACTTTATTTTATATTTCATTATCGCTAATCCTCCCGAAAAGAAAAGTTAGGTCTGCGAAAATACCGGAAGTTGCAAGCCTTCATTGCCGGTGAAAAATGTCCTCCTGTAACCGGATTGTAATCGTTGCTGCCACTTAGCCGTGATATACCAACACGTCCATTGGGTAAGTCCTCCGTGCCATAGGCTCTGCCGGCACAATGAACAAAATACTTTACTCCGTTATACTCCCCGATATAAATGCCTACATGATTAATTTTACCCTTTCCTAACTTTGCCGGATCCTGTAAAAAGGCAAGATCTCCAATTTGCAGATCAGAGATGGAAACTGGTATAGTGGCATACCATTGCAGTGCTGTACCCGACACAGCTACTCCCTCTGGCACTCCGCCGCCACTGACGCCGGTGCCAAAGCACTGTATATACACCCAGTCTACAAAACCACTGCAATCAAGCGGGCCTTTCGGTGCCCCCTGAGCAGACGACTTACCTCCCATGAGATAAGGATGGCCAAGCAAAGATACCGCCACCTGTGCCAGTTCGTGTCTGGTCACATCACCAACTACGAGTTCCGGCAACTCGATTTCATCAAATCCATAAACATAACCATATACCTGCGCCAGATACTGACTGTTATGCATGTTGAGAACAGTATCACTATTTTTATCCGTCAGACCAATACGGTTCCTTAAAACATCCTCATAATCTTCATTAACAGTTAATACCTGAATGTAGTCCGTATCCTCATCCTGATCTTCTTCTCTTTTTTTCTCCAAAGCATTTAATATGTCCTGTATGCATTTTCCCGAAAACCAGGATTCGGTGATATTCAGATATTCGCAGATTTCATCTGTTCCTTCATAAATTTTCTGATCTACATCTTTCCATCTCTTCACCTGGTATTTCTGTCCATTCTCTGTAATTTCTTCTTCATAGGCCTCCTGTTCGGTAACTGTGAGAATGCAGAACTGTAGTGATGTTATCAGGGGTTCTCTGTCCTCTATGCGTTGTCTCAACTGCTCTGCCAGCAGCACATCCGCCATAAGAACTATATCCCAGGGAATCCCTGTTTCAGAGCAGATTTCCTGATAAGCTGCCACTGTTTCATCGCTCGCCGGGATGTACAGATTCGACTCAGCACCTCCGCCCATACACGCTACAAATAGCAGAAGCAATAGCAAGATGCCAGAAAACATAATTCCAAAGAGCAGAATTATTTTGAAAAAGAAAGTTTTTCTCATACACGCTCCTTTTTCAATAGATCTTCCAGATCAAACTCAAAATTCAATTCATTTGCCGTTGTTTCTGTTTGATCTTCTTCCGCTTCCATCTCTGACTGGTTGCTTTCTGCATTATCATCCGTCTGGCTCTGTATCGCTTCCTGCCCCCTCGCTTTTGGTGTCGTGGAAAAGAGATCTATAATATCCTGGAACACAGCATCAAAGCGTAGTATCCCTATATGCCTGTCGAGATCCTGAAAAAGGCATTCTCCGTTTTTCAGATTTTTCAAAACATCCTTGTTCTCCTGTGTAGCTTCCAGATCCATGTATTCACACATTCGTTCGGCTTCTCCGTCTGTTGTCGTCTGGAAACAGAATTTATAGGATATAGTATTCTTAATTCCTTCGCTCGGAATATCTGTAACGGAATGTCCATTAAAGATACACCCCGTATAAAGAGATCTACCCATACGGGACAAATAATCAAACAGTTTGACACCCTCTGCTGTCTTTCCCAACATCCAGGATTCATCAAACAAAACTACACTAAACACATCTCTTTTTTCCAGGGCAAATTTTTTAGCAAAATGGGATGCCACAGCCATCAGCACAAGAGACTGCAGCTCTTCGCTTGTATAATTATCCTTCGGTGTATTGGGGCTTGGCATTTTCAAATTTTCAATTTGCAAAATGTTTAACCGGTTCTTCAAGGTGATGGCATCTTCTGATCCATCCCCGAATAACAGTCTGGACATTCCTGCCTCCGCCTGCAGTCCCAGACGCCTTGCAAGATATCTGGCTCTTTCCGACAGCTCATCTTCCCTAGGGAAATCCTTCAGGATTGTAATCAGTTTTCGCATGGATGGGATATCGTCTTGGCGCATAATGCGCTGTGCTTCCAGTATAGCGGTATATTCTTCTGACGCCGGTGCTATACGCAGAAGTTCTGATATCACATTGAGCGCCAGTTCATCTGCCTCATCCCGGTTATCCAGATACATATTATATGGATCCAGTTTGCCCTGATTCTTTTTATCCGGAGATAATGTTACCAACGATATCTGCCCCTGCAGAAGAGGAAACTGTTCTACCCAATGGCTTCGCTCTCCTTTTGGGTCAAAGATAAGTCCATAACCACCATACAGGACTGTCAGAAAGAGTAAAAGGTTAGCATTAAAGGATTTTCCCACTCCAAGATTTCCATAAAAAGTCGCGGATGCAGATTTGTTTAACAGGCATGCCCTGCCCAGATCCAGAAATACCTGTTTTCCTTCTGCTCCTGTAGTTCCTATGTAAGGCCCGACATGATCCCCCAGCTCATGTGTAGCTCCTATGATTCCGCTAGCCAGCGTGACCGGAGTTAATGGCATGATATAATCTCCTGTCAATACTCCCATTCCGGGAATACATTGCATGAAAAGTTTCAGCTGGTCTGCCAATGGACGCTCAATTCCAAAAGCAAAATCTTCATAAATACCACGAACCGTTACAGCCTTTTTCTCCAGTTCTTCCGGATTGTCTGCTGCTATACCAATCGTGACCACTGTTTCCAGCAGCGGATATCTCTGACTCTTCAATTCCGCTTCCAAAATATCAGCGTATTCCTTCCCTTCTGCCAAATCATCCGGGATGTCACCACCCGCTCCATAAATATGTTCCATCTGGCTGTCTATCTCCATCTTTTTAGACTCTACTTTGCGGATAGCTTCACGATAATCCTTGGTTTTGATATGAATACAGACTTCCGCCTGTACATTCAGCTGCTGCAGCATATACAACCATTCATTCCCCGGATGCTCCAACACTTCCGGAATATGAGTAAACACAAGAAAGGTCTGATATGAAATTCTGTTTTTATCATGCACTACTTTCAAATATCTTTTTTCCTGATGGATACTTCCAGAAAAAAGACTTACAATATCCTTACTGTAAGGATGCAATATCTTTTCTCCGTTTTGTGTCTCGTTCCGGTCCACCGCCGGATTCCAGGTATGTTTCTCCATGTCAGCATAGAATAAATGATTTCCGGAAATCCCCCGGAAGCTTCCCCGCCGGATCAGCCATTGCAATTCCTGACCATCCACAGGCATCAGCTGAAGCTTTTTATTCTGTGCAAAGAACCATTTATCTGCCATGTCTTCGCAATGTGTCAGCCGCGTCTCCAGTATATCTCTGGTGTCTAATGCCATGAAGGTATTGATGGCATTTACCGGATCCTTGATAAAATACTGAAATCCTTGTTTTAAATCCGATAGAAGTTCATATTCTCCGCTATCCGACAATTTCACCACAATGTAGGAGGAATAATCATTTGCATCTCCCTGATTTCTGGTACTTTTCTCCAGATATTTTTCCGTTTCATTCAGATGGTAAAGTGCTCCCTCATAAAGTGGATCCCTTTTAGTCAGGTGACGCCTCAGTGACTCAAACTGCCCCTGTATATCCTGTTCGATCGGCAGCATAAGTATCTGGGCTTCGGACATAATTCCGCTGAGAAACCGCGCCGTTTTATGCAGTATTTTAATTTTGGCATCATCATCCAGAAAGTCATAATCAAAACCACTCAGTTTATACACTGCCCATGTACTCTTATCCTGGTTAAAAATCATATTCTTTGTAAAAAACGAAATGGGACACTGATACATCCTTTTCCTCCATTATTCCAGCCTTCTGCCGCAGTTCCAGTTGATTTTCACTGTCACTCCATGGTCTCTGCAGGTTTTGAATCGTTCGATACATTCCCTTCTGGTAAACAGAAAACGTATGTATCCGCAAAAAAATTTTACCGGATTTTTTCCATCCAGTTTTACTTTCATAAGATATTTTACGGTGACATATGGCAACATACCGTAGCGGAGCACTACCGGTATGTTGTTCAGGATCGGAAATATCCGGCCCATTACCAGCATTGCTCCTACTACAGCTAAAAACTCCAATACTTCATACGGTGCTATCGGAAATGGCAATACTATATTCTGGAACGCGTATATCTTTTTTTCCACAAACCATACTTTACGATAAGAGTACACCGTCACACTCTGTTTCTTTTCTTCTGCCATGCAAAACTCCTTTATTGCAGTACAACACTCATAATCTTCTCTCCGATATCCGATAGGGTGGTAGGATATTTAATAAAATAGCAGATAATTGATCCAACAATAAACGTAGTGAGCACACCTATCATGTTTCTCTTTGCAGCCATTACAAGTGCTACAATAACAAATATCGCCAAAGCAGCCCAAAATATCTGATCCAGCACCCAGTTTGCTCCATTCTGACCATAGTTTCCACTGGCAAATACCACCATACTGTTACTTGCCAGTAATGCAAATGTGGAAATTCCCATTATGATATTTTTCCACTGCATCGTTCTTTTCTGTTCCTTTTCATTTTTCCTCATCTCATGTTCCTCCTGTTTTTATTTATCTTAACGAATGATATCCATTCGCCGGATACTGATTTAAAATCACATTATTACTCTGGCGGACATAGACTGGATATAATACTTTCCGTCACTGCCCCTTACCACATTGAGCCGTACCTTCTGCCACCGCTTCGCTCCATTTACAGCATCGGATATCTTGTACTCTGCAATGCATACGATCATACTCTCTTCCTGATAACAACGAACAGATTGCATCCGGTCAAATGTATAGCGGCCATCCAGACCTATGAATTTGCTTCGGTCTGCCTCCTGGCTCAGATAATAGTCAATGACGGTTTCATCCTGCTCATAGTAGGCCTTTAGGAAACTGGTAACTGCCATTCCCGCTCCCGCTGCGGTCTGCTCATCCGCAGCCTGTCCACTATACTCCTGAATCTGATAATCTTCCAGAAGCGTATTATCATTTACGAACATAGGAAGCCCGTCCACGACCATCTCACCATTCCGTGACAATACCGGGACTTTCAATCTGGTTTCTGCGCTCTCCTGTGTAGCTTCCTGCTCCTTGTAGTACACATACTGTACTTCGGCCAGTACATATACATCAAAATGTTCCTTGTCAAGTTGCTCCATACGGTATGCCTGCACATACACCGCCTGCTGTGATCCTCTGTATATTTCCGTGTCACTCACATTTGTTGTAGTTGTGGTATACTGCTTCAAGCGTTCCTTATAATCTTTTTCTTCTCCTGCAGTGTATGTAAGATATTCATATACAAAATTCTGGGCAAAGCTCAGTACTTCATTATTCAGCTTCTTTTCCGTTATAAGTTCTTTTTTAAAATCACTGATCACCTGTTGGGCCTCTGTCAGTGTATCTGGCCGGAATGTCACAATTATGCCCCGGACAAAGAAAAAAATAAGCATGATCCACAATAATGCCCTTCCAATACGTAGCAAAGTATTCTTCCGCAATGTTCCGCCTGTTCTTTTCTTCTTTTGAGTTTCATTATGTTCTCTGCCCCTTATTTCCCGGTCTTTGCTTTTCCCGTGAAATTCAAAAATCCTCCTGTTTTTGTTCTTCTCCATGCCTAGTCTCCTTCATCACCCAAAATCTCCAAAGTTCAGGTTCAAGTCCTCTTCATCCATCCGCCTCATTTCCTCTTCAATTTCCTGGCTGTTCATGCCTGCGAACGGATCTTCATAATAGTTCTTTTTTTCACCACTCGTGTTTATTGCTGTAACCTTTTTCTCTTTTCTTCCGGACCGTACCCTTTCTGCCTTTTTGTTTTCAGCTTTCTGCACCGGTACTTTATGTTCCGGCACTTTATATACCGGTGCTTCTGTCAGCATTTCTCCCTGATCCACACAAACCTCATGAAGCATTGTCTCATCATCAAAGTAAAAGCTCTGAAATTCTATGGTCTCATTTCCGACCTTGTACAGAAATCGTCCCTTGATATCCGGCAGATTTACTGCATCCGTATTTCCCAGGACAATCTCACTGGCCGTCTTATCTGCAAAACGTCCTGATATTCGTACCGGTATATTATTTTTAATCTGCCCCGTCAGTACATTGGCATCCGGACGCTGCACTCCCATAAATAAATTGATTCCTGTTGCCCTGGACAGCCTGGCCAGTGTTGATAATCGTCCCTCGATTTTCTCATAGATTTCCCTTTCCTCCTTGGCCACACCCTTTTTATCCAGCATTTCCGCTAATTCGTCCGTGAATACCCCAATGCGGCAGAGATTCTGTTTCGTTTTTTTGTTGTACTCATCCAGATTCTTCACCTCCAGATCTCGAAAAATACGCAGTCTGTATTCATTTTCCTTCACCAGCAGTTCCAGTACCTGTAGCGCACGTTCTCTTTCCGTAATTACCTCTCCATACTGCTCATATTGTTTTCCGAACTCGACACCGCCTTTAAAATCGATCATATAGACCCGTGCCCCCTGCTCGATCAACTGCCAGAGAAGGCATCGCAGTATCACCGACTTACCGGATCCGGTCTCGCCTGCAACCAATACGTGTGGTACACGGTTCAGGTTAAAGGATATCGGATCCAATGCACTGATTCCCAACGTAAGGACGCCGTTTTTTTCGTTCAGATATTCCTCCGACCACATTACCATTGTAGGGATCTTATAATCCGATGGCAGCGTGGTGAGCTTTACCGTCCGCTTATTTCTTCCGTTTTCGATTTTTATGATACTGCAGTCCAGAGCAGTCTCCAGACGTTCCCGGGCAGAGCGCCATTCCGACAGTGGGATCGTAGACTGGAAAAAAAGCAGTATCTTTTTACCTTCTTTGCTACTACCGGCATATTTCGGATACTTGCCATTCTTGGCTTTAAACCCGATATCTTCAAAGCATTTGTCATAATTTTTTTGTCCCGTCTGCCCGATCAGAAACAGATAGATCACCGGCGCTGCCAACAGCATCAGATAAATTCCGTGCTGTAGCCATCCTGGTATTGTACCCGGGATCATTCCGTAGATCATAGCTTTTTCTGTTATACAAATCACACTGATTACAAGAGTGATTCCGATTCCTGTCAGATACCACTTGTTACGTAGTACTTTCCTCAGGCCATGCCAGGCACCCATTACAAAGCCCTTAAGCATTTGTATTAAAAGGAACAGAATACTTTCTAACAGACTGTTCAGTTCTTTATCCATCGTTTTCCCTCATTTAGTCCATCTTCAGTTTGCGGTTATACAGATATCTTTTCGTTGTGGAAAATCTTACATGGCGCATATTGCGCTGTACCTCTCTGTCCGCCTGTGCCGCAGGCATCACCGCTTTTAACTCTCGTCTGCTGAGTATCGCATAAATGCGGCGCAGATCGTGGCATTCCAGTCCCAGACGTCCGGCCTCTTTTCTCATTGTGGCCTCACTATAAAACAGCTTTTCTCCCTGTGTAGCTTGTACCTTGGAAACATATTTCTGTAAGCGTTCATACAGATAGGGATCCTGTCGGCACGTAATGATACCCCCGTGTCCACCCTTGCCATTCCGGACTGTTACAGCTATGCGTCCCTCGGCAAATGTCACATCGGAAGGTTTGAGATCTGCAAGTTCAGATACCCGCAGCCCCGAGATTACAGCGAGGCGATAGGCATATTTCAATTTTGGATTCTCAATCTGATTGATCTTACGCATAGTAGTCTTCAAATGGATCACCTTACCCGGCTTCTTCGTATAATTTCTCTTTTTCAGGCTCTCTTCCTTGAAATATTCTGTTGCAGGCATCTGCAGCTGCGGATAACATTCTCCAAACAACCGCAACGCATTCTTTGCGGCGCTGAATTCATTTTTAGTCTTAAATCTACACACGAGTTCTTTCTGTAGGTATTCTAACGACAGTTCCTCTACCCGGTTGATATCCACTCCCTGAAGTAATTTCACCATGCAGGAATAATATTTTCTTGCCGTATTGGCCGTAAGCTGATCATATAAGAATTCTTTATATGGCTCTAAAATGTCATACTTCATCCTTTTTACCGTCGGTTCCGCTCCGCGTTTTTTGTCCCTTTTCCATTTCCTCCCGTTCTCTCTGCGCCTGTTCCCACGCCCAGTCCGAGTTTTCCTGTATCAGCCGGTTTAAATTTTCGTCTAAATTTAATCCTTTCATTTAAGCATCCTCCCTTGGATAAAAATTGTACTCAAATCCATATCTCTTCACATTCCTTTGATACCAGTTATGAATGACTTCCAACTGTGCTTTCCTATTTGCTTTCTCATAAGCTTTTTTAGATGTATATTTTTTCCGCGCCATTTCCAGTGCAATCTCTCTCATCGCATCCTGCATTCTCGGCGCACTTCTCAGGTATGCCTTCATTAGTCCATGAGGATTTGCATTTTTCTTTGCCTTTATGCTGTATGTACCCTCTTTCGCAGAAGCCCTCAACTCTTTCATTCCCAAACTGAGAAAAGATATATCTGCGTCCGAAAAAGTGCCACCATACTCCGAAGGATGATTATGTGTTACTATTTTCCCCCGGGCATACTGCTGTGTTTTGTCGTCTACTGCACAACTGTGTTCGTCTCCCTGAAAGGCTCTCGTTACGTACCCGTAGTCATCCAGCACTTGCACCTGTTCCTTTGTCTCCTGTAGTTTTTTTCTCTCCAGATAGTCCAACGTCTTTTCTGCGTTGGTAAACCTGCTTCCCCGGTCCATCGGCGTCATACCTGCCACGTTCAATTCTTGAATTTCGGCATCTTGAGATCCATACGGTGAAACCGCTGATATGATTTCTACACCGAAACTGCTTCCTCTGCCTCCCATATAATTTTCCCTTCTCACTTATTCCGCTACATGCTCCACGTTCACCCAAAAATGAAAATTTATTGCCATTGCGCTACTTCCACCTCATGGAACCTCTCACTAAAGGCTTTGATTCTGACAATATCACCTCTACATTCTTCCGGCACCATCCCATAAAATATAACGTGTGTCGGCTGTAATCTGTCCATCATTTCAAAATAACCTTCCAGAAACAGTTCTCTACGTTTCCCGCTGTTCTGGGTTCCTATCGAGGAAACAGCAACGACCCCATGTGTAGGTTCCCCGTCAAAGCACCACTGAAAAGATTTCTTGTCACTCCAGCAAATAGTCGGGACCACATGACAGCCTTTCTGTTGAAGATATGCACCAATCCAATGTTTCCGGTAATGATTATATATCTGTAATGCTTTCGGGAAATCGGTATACAGACTAAAATCCGGTGTCATAATACTGTCGTAACTGGAAAGCATCGGCACATAGTAGTCGATGCTTCCCCAGAGTCTGGTAAACTGATAATCCTCTAAAAAGAAATGGATTCCTTTACCTCTCCGGTCTTTTACGGAAGATGCATAGTTGAATCCCACCCAGTCACATTGCCGGTACTCCACCGGTGCCAGAATTGGAATGTTATACTCTCCTGCTGTCGGAAAACATCCCTTGTTCACATTCTCATAATTTCTCTCCTGCTTCTCCTTCCGGCTCATCTACCGCTCTCCTCTTCTGTTGTCACGTCCTGTTCCGTGTGATCCATGTTCACACGGAACAGCGGCTACCCACTCCGTTATCCAGCATAATGCATCTGCCCCCTATCAGCGGTCCGCAACCGGACCGCTGATAGGATGCAGCCGTTTCCTATATCCATGCGAAAAACATGCATGGATATATTCCACTCTGCATCATGCTATATAACTACGTTATATAGCCTATTATCGTGATGTACATATTTTTTGCTTTCCCCGTATAAATATCAGTCTTTGTGAATGAACATTTTCCGGATATTAAATCTCACCATATGAACACGCTATATGTACATCGCTTTTTAAGTATTATCAGAGTTTTTTCAACTCAGTACTCAGGTCACGAATGCATTCATATCTTTGCATATTAATGACGATCAGCGGCCGGTATCGATTATTAATGCAGATTCTTTTCGTCAGCCGTTTTTCTTCGGCATCAATCCATGCCAGGTCTTTCCAATACTTTAATTTATTCGTAGCCGTTTCGTACTTGTTTTTATCCAGTAACATTGTCAACATATCTTTGTCTACCAACAACTGTCCTTTACGTACCAGTGGCAGTTCTTCTGTTTCCTGGCGCCGCTTTTCCAGTTCCAATAGATACTCGCATATTGCTAAATATTCCTTAACCAATAAGTTCAACATTGCTATCAGCTCCTTATCCGGCAATAGAATGATGGAATCCGTATGCACTGTCAAGGTTTTCTTATATTTTTTATTTTTTTAGAAAAAAACAAAAAAAATCGAAATATTACTTTCAAAAAAATCTTTCTGATCATAGTACATACTTATTTGTTTTCCCTCATATATACTGGATATCTGCGCGATCGCATTTTAATAAATTTGAAACCTCTTTTTTACCTGTTATCAGATACTTAAATTATCAATTATTTTTTTTGGTAAAAAATATGCTCGCACTTTTCCACTGGAAAATAGACACTTATTTCCCTCCGTACGTATAAAACCTAACTGTTTGCAATAATCCATAAACTCTGATATGTCTATTTCGGAAAGCCTTTTTATATAATCCTCAAGCACACTCTTTTCCACTCTGTAATATATCTGCGCAGACTGCGTTGCATACTTTGTCTCCATAAAAGCCTTCTCAGTTCTCATTGCCTCCAGAATCACGCTGAAGTCTCTTAAAAAAATATTCAATTTTCCACCTACGGATTCTTTTCCTTCCTGATCCTTGATTTTTTGCAGTCCCTCCTCCAGTATTTTCAACTGGTTTTGCTTATTCCGAATTCCTGTCTTTGTTTCCTGGATCTTAATCAATAATTGTTTCTTTTTCTCCATTACTCTCTCATATTCCAAAGCACTTGCATCCATCAGTTACTCCTCTCTGAAACCGTTTTATAAAATGAATCTATAAAGCAGCATAGCCCCCGCTATATATGGGATCAGCGGCCCCGGTTTCCTCAACTTTCCATGTGATATATTCTTTTTCTTTATTTGAACGATCAGCTCCATTAAAACGGTTAAGAGCATAAACAATAAATAATCTATCAGGTGCTTACCACATCCGGCCAAATACATGGCACACAATATATATGCCAGGCAATCAGATCCGCCGTATAAGTGCCGGAATATAAGCATTTGTATAGCAACAAAGATAAGCAAATTTATTACAATATCCTCTCCGGGATTGGAATAAATAATCCATACGATTCCACCGGCTAATCCGGGTACATAAACCATATCCGGGATAAGCTGTATGTAATGATCTATCCATGCTGCCAAAAGCAAAGATCCTATCATATATGCCTGTGTGATCTGCATTACATCTCTCTGCTCGCTCTGACATATCTCTGCCCATCTAAATAACAGTAAATAAGCAAACACTATCAAATGCTGCCATTTACAACATTTGTATTGTAATGTATCACTCAATTTTGGATCAGGATCCTGTAGTTGCAACTGCCAGCCGATCTGATAGCTGCCATACGCCAACAGGATCCATAATATCGTAACCACCCTATCTCAACCTTGTTCGGAACTCGTCTAACACAGTACCGGATACTCCGATTACGCTGATTGTCGGATGATCCTCCAACTTCTTGTCTCCCTTATACGCACGTACCGTGATCTCCAGATTCTGATTCTCCGGCGTATAAAGCGGCACCATAAACTGTAAATTCTCCGTGATCATATATCCCGGACAGTCTGTATAGTCATATACTTTGTTCAGAGTCGGATCCAGTGCAGTCATGCTCTCCGGGAAAATAACTTCCACCCGGTCCGCATAGCCCCATGTCGTAAACGTAAGTATTCCGCTTTCTCCACATTTGAATATAGGATCGTGCGGAGAAAGAATACGTTCTACGCTACTGGCCAGCGCAAATTCCGTCGTGCCATAGCTTAGATTATTTTCATTTCCGACATTATCCACGGCATATCCCAATACCGTGAAATCTCCACTAAATATGGGTTCATCCTCCGTGATAGTGATACGGATACTTCCATCTGCATCTGGCAGATAAGTCTTGGTTATTGCATTATCTGTGTTTTCGATGACCACATAAAAGTCTTTTACACCGCTCAAATCGTCATCTGCCGTAACGGTTACTGTTATAGATCCATCCCGCCGGTCAATCAGATCTCTGTCTTCCATTATTTCCAATCCGCGGATCACCGGTGCTTCTCCGTCTGCTATTAAAGTGATCTTATTTGCTTCATCTAATTCATGAGCCGAATACACTTTATCCGATTCTTTGTCCGCTTCCGCGATTGGAATAACCTGTATCGTCTGTCCAGACAGATCTCTGCTGATTGTAAATTTCTGTATTCCAATAAGGTTTCTGTTTTTGTTAGATCTCACTGTGTAAGAGTATGAATATTGCTGCAACACCGTCGTGCCATCCGTCGAATAAGACAATCCATTTGCATCAGTCCTGATGGATGTATCCGCTATCTCCATGGATGCTGTACGGATTATATTTCTGGCCACGCTGCTGTCATCTGATACAGTCTCATAGATGGTTTCGTTAAGCTGGTATCCCCGGCTTGCCGTACCATCCATATAAGCCTCATTTCTTAGAGTAAATGGTGTGCTGCCATCGGCACGCACGTACCAACTCTTATCCGTTGCCGGATATACATTATCTACAGTATCATCAATGGACAGCTGCTTTGTGTAAAGCAGCCACAATACATCTTTGGCGTCAATAAGGATATGTGTTGTCTCACTGATATTTCCAGCCACATCAACCGCTGCAATATGCAAATACTGATTGTATTCTGCTGTTACCACATTTACATGAGGATCCTGTACATACTTGGCATTGCTGGTAACAACCGTATCCTCCTTTTGGTCTACAAGATAGTAATATCCCTTCACGCCACTAACCAACGTGTTTTTCGTGATATTAGATTCGCATAGCATCGATGTACTCCCCGTCATGTAGGATTCTACTTTGTGGTAATAATCCGTGCCATTATCGCTCGGCACCTGCCATGTAACGCGAATTGATTTTCCATCCAAGGGCTCTTTTGTGACCTGATCCGATATCTTGTCTGGAGCAGCAAAGTCAGTAGCCGTAACCCCGGCAAGATCCAGACTCTCCTGATATCCAATAGCCTTGGAGTGCAACTCACCGGTCCCGGATCCGCTACGCTCTCCGCTATTCATTTCATACATCAGTGCATATGAAGAATTGATATAATTACTGCCACCATATGCCGGTTTCGATGAAATAACCTGTCCTTCTGTCATTCCACATCCTATTCTCCCCGTTAAAACAGCTTCCTGAACGCTCACTGAAAGATAACTTTCTGTCTCGTGCTCACTTTCAAATTCTATTCGTATATTTGTGCTTCCTGCAGGAATTGGTATGTCATATTTAAAGTACCAGTTAATTCCATAAAACCAACTCGAACCACCCCGAGTTGCACTTGGTATAAAATACGATGTTGCATTTGCCGATGGATTAGGAATATAGTCATCATCAGCACCATCTTTTCTCCACTTTGTTACAGATCCATCTCCGTTATAATGTAGCCACACATAATCTGTGTCTTCATATACAGCTTCATCGTTATCATCAAAATCATAGTTAGCATGAGAATAACTGGAATAATTATTCTCACCGCCGTAATTTCCCGCTATAGCTCTTTGATATTCTGTCCTAACAAATGCCTCAATATCATAAATACTTTTCTGAAAAATCAAACCGTTCTGGTTATAAACCTTTAACGTTCCAGAACCAGCACTAATTCTATGGCCTCTCTGCTGATTTATCAAACCACTAAAATGTAAATACTTGAAGCCATCTGCCGATACATTGGCAATTCTTTGCTTGACATAATACCGATCATCGTCATCATCCTCATAGGAGTAATTATTATTCCTAAAGGATCCAATAATAGATCTTGACGTATCGCAAGCCGAGGTATGATGATGTACCAGTCTTTCCCCTGCTGTACCTCCTTGATAACCGGCTCCCCCACCAGCCATACCTGCTTGCCCTGCATTGCCATCAATTACACTGGCCGCGCTTCCACCAGCGTTTCCGTTGCCATGTGAAAATGCTCCGCCGCCTCCACCAGCAATCAGAAGAGTTCCTTTTTGATTGGACACAACAGAAGTCATGCCCCCACCATTACCAAAAGAAGATGCGTTACCGCCACCATTGTAGCCATTTTGACCACCAACTACGTATGTTAAGATCTCACCTTTTCGCAGCCAAAATGTTCCGGTAACACTACCACCATAGCCTCCGGTATAGGAACCATAGCTTTGCCCCTGTGCTCCCATAGCATTTATAGAATAGAGACCTGTATACGGTACAGTATATTGCTTTGCTTGTCCGTCAAACGTATATGTCTGATCAATGACTGTCGTGCTGCTGATATCATTTGCACTGTTGACCCTGATCCACGCTCCATCCTCTTTTTTTTGGTATACAAGATAGGTCTTATTATTCTGATCAGACTGTGACCAGGATAAATCTACCGCACCTTTTCCGTCGTTTACCTCGTAGTTATCTACCGCCTGTAGCCTGAGATCTACCCATTGCGCATACAGCGTCATATCTTGGGATGGTATAATTTGATCTCCGGCTCCGCCAGCAGGCAGGCTAAAATCCGAATCATAATACCAACCACCAAATGACCAGCCATCTTTGGTCGTAACCGGTAAAGTAATCGGATCGGACTGATACGCAGCTTTTACCGTATCTACATTTCCATCCGGCGCTGTAAATATATACTTGTTATCATCTAGCCATCCTTTAAAAGGCTGTTCCCGCATCCACTCAACAAAGTGCTTCGTTCCCAAAATAGTTTCTACCGTTGATCCACCATTCGTTTCAAAGGATACCTGATATCCCTCCGGTGCCTGAATAAAATCCGCCTGTAAGACATAATTTTTCAAATATAACTGAGTGATCGATTGTTTATCTAATCCACCGTACTTTCCTCCATTTGCGTCAACTACAAGCGTACTTTCACTTTTTCTCCACTGTGCGTATAAAGTAATAGTTCCTCTATCCGTATCTGTCCATGTACTTTGATCATTCCAATCTGAACTACTAAGATTGTATATCTCTTCCTTATCGGTAAAAGAGACTCCTGAACCATCTTGCTTGGTATTCCATCCAGTAAATACATATCCAACTCTGGTATAATTATTCTCCGTCAAATGTGTAACAGGAGTTACTGTCTCACCTTCATATATTGTTTCGTTGTTGTACATGTGATAACTATAATCCATATATCCATTGTACCCATCTACACCCGAATTAGCTTTATAGACAACCCGATACTGATTCCACGATATCTCTTTACACCAGTGCGCAGATAATCTCACTCCCTGCTCTAAGTTCCGGCAAAAAGGACAAAGGTAATAATAAAAAACAGGATTTTTTTCGCTTCCAAGATCTAAGTACTGTATGGATGAGGCTGCCTCCCTGCTCATATATATATTTGAGTCTTCCAAAGGCTCCCCACAATCGGCACAGAATGCCTTCCAGCCAGAATAATAATACTGCATACATTTTTGTGTACCGAATTGAATACCATGCCAATTTTCATCACTGATATAACCATCATGAATACACTGTCCCGGACGATGTACAACCTTCCAAGATCCAACAGGTACTTCTCCCCATCTGGCTACTTTGTAATAATGCTCCCCGGTTCGTAAACTCCGCAAAGATGATTTTATGCCGGTATATACAGTGGTGCTGTCATCCTCCGCATACCATGTATAATTCTGGTCCCCGGCACAGGTTGTAAATGCCTTTCCGTCTGGGCTGAACGATACGTAAGGGCTGTTATAAATCGTCTTCTTATCAGCTGCTTCTGCCTGTCCCGGAAACAGCAGCATCAATCCCAGCGCCAGCAATCCCATCTTTGCAGCTAAATAGCGCTTTTTTCTTATCATCTGTATCCTCCTTTTTCATTTATCAATTTCAACTGCATATGGAAACCGGAGAATAAAAAAATCCGAGTGAAGCATACTGCTCTACTCGGACGAATATTGTCGATATTTAATTTATATGGTACAATATAAATCTGGGAAAGTTAAAGAGCCAAGGCGGCTGCCCCTCTTCGGAGGGTTCACCCTCCAGCGTTATGAAAGGAGGGCGATAAGATGAATGTTACATATGCGGATTTATTCCAATTTTGTATGTTTATCGTTGCTCTTATTGGTCTGTGCTATCAGATCTTTAAGGATGACAAAAAGAAATAGCCGCCACTACTGCAATAGTGACGGCTGTTTTTAGTACTAAACAGTTATTTTGCTATTTGGGGTAGCCGCCTCTTTGGCTTTCCCTTTATCTTTACTATACCATCACTCTCGGATCATTTCAAGTAATATTTGAAATCCCCAGTAGCAACTACTACTGGGGTTTCGCTTTTTACATCTTTAAATACATACTAACATTTCATAAAGACTATAGCATTTTCACTACAATTTATCAAGTAGTTCAATTCGAACTATTTATAATTGCACCCTTATCCCCGAATGGCAACCTCTTTCTGCTGTTCGCTTTTTTCCATCAGTTTGATTGCATCTCGATGGAACTCTTCCAGTTCCTCCGGTGTCAGGACATCTTCCTCCCCTGTCCATACCACCGTATCTCCGTCCAGTGTTACCGTCTCCCCATCTGGATTCACTGACCGTGCCGAATGTATTTCGGCCCCAATATACTGATCTTTGGTATTTTCCATTTTTCTCGTCTCCTTTCCAGTCTTACTGTGATACACCACATCGGCTGCAATAGGTACGTTCCTTTTCTACAACCGTATGCGTATCTTCATCCCAGGCTTCATAAGTTCCAGTTGTCCACTCATGCTCCGTACCGCCAAATCCTTCTCGTCCCAATTCGTTTCCACAACTCGTACAATAAGTAACTCTGACACCGTGTTCATCACAGTATGTTGCATCAACTTCTACTCTAGTTTCTGGAGTGTGTGGTAGTGCCGGATCCGTTCCTGTTGCTCCTACATCCCCACAGATAGAGCAGACCATAGTCCAATCTCCACCACCGTTACAGTCCGGTGCTGCTGGCCAATACTCTTTTACATAATTATGATTACAAGGAGCCGGAGTAGATACCGGTGTCGGTGCCGGTGTCGGTGCCGCAGTTGCTACCGGCTTTGCTGTTGCGGAAGGTGTCTCTTTCGGCGCTTCCGTTGCGGTTGTGCCAGTCTTACTGGTGCTGGTAGTATTGGCTGCAACTGTCGTTCCTGATCCCGCGGTTGTTGCCGGCTTCGGAGTTGCGGTTGCCTTAGGTGTTGCAGTTGCAACAGGCTTCGGGGTTGCTGACGTCTCCGGTGCTTTTGTCTCTACGGGCTTAGGCGTCGGAGTTGCCGTCTCAGTTACTACCGGCTTTTGAGTCTCCGTCGGCAATAAGGTGTCCACAGCCGCCTGCGCCTCCGCTGTGAGATCAGGATCCTGTGTTTCTGCCTCAGAAACCACTACATCCACAGCATTTGTATCCTCTTTCTGTCCACATCCTGTAAAAGATGTGACAAGTACTGTCATTAATACAGCATAAATAGTCTTTTTCCTCATCATTCGTCCTCCCAGATTCTTTTTATACATCATAGCATTTAATATATCCCTTAAAACGTACTTAATGGAGTCCCATTGACATAACAGTTATCCGCAGATAGGTCAATTTTATTACTCCATACTTTGTTGCTGTCAATCTTTGGATCAATATCCCATGCTATATTATTCGTATCATCCACATAAACCCGGTGAAAAACATCAACATTTCTCAGTGGTTCAAAAACTGTCTTTGGCTGCAACAGTTCTTTACAATCAAACAGTCGAAGTTCTCCTCCCTCATATTCTAAAATGAGTGTAAAGTCATCTTTGGGTATCGCTGCCAATAGTTTCTTTCTTCCTTTTGCATAGTACTCTGCCATATCTTTGTTAAAGCCTTTGGAAATATAGTAGTCAATATTATGTTTCATACACACCTCCCACTATAAATGCTTAACGCAACGGTTCGATTGCAAATAAATCCTGTTTTTTCCTTGCCAATTCCCAGTTTTCCACAAGTTCTTCCTGATGAAATGCTGCCCATCCCAAAAGCATTTTTAACTGCTTGTTTGGCATATCTCCTTCAATTACCTCCAGTTCATTAATCGATACGATAACTTCATCTCCTCCATACTTTGCGTGAAAATGTGGAGGCATATGGTCTGCCCAGTTGATATATACTTTAATTCCTCTAAACATCGATATTGTTGGCATCCCTCTGTTCTCCTTTCTTAATACCATTTCTGGGGGTCATGGACAGTTCGAATGGAATTCCATTTTCCCTGATAACAGTCCGTAAGTAAATGCTTATTGCAGCAGCCATACTCAAACCGAGACTATTAAAAATCTTCTCTGCTTCACTTTTTACATCATCATCAATACGTATATTAAGACTTGCCATTATGCCTCCTCCTTTGTTGCCTTAATTATACGCTATATTGTAGTGTATCGCAAGTATTTTTAAAGTATATTGCAGTTATATATCATCAGTTACTACACAATTCAGGTGATTTTTCGTCCGATTTCCATATGCAGTTGTCAAAGATCAGATCAATCACAGCAAATATCGCTGTAACGCGGGGGGCAGGGCTCGAACCTGCCGGTCATCACAGACCCGATTTCTTTGTCACACCCACTGACTATCTATTCGCAGATTTTTACAACACGTAGAGAACCCTGTGCCAGTGCAGCATAAAAAGCTGCTACATTATCGTTATCCATATAGATATTTACTCTTTGTGCCGGAGTTGTAGAGTCAGATGTACTGATCACCGCACCGGCAGAGTCAAATACTTCCTGTACAAACACATTTCCCCATACAAGGGATGCTGCCTCCGTATCTGAAGATGCTTCTGTCCAATTATCATCTGTATTTGCCAAGGACTGTGAGGTATCCCCTTTATTGGCATTTTCATTTACCTGATAGATGTTGATTCGGTCTCCGGATCGCAGGACGCCTCCCACCACCTGATACAGATCATCGGCCTTGAATCCGGCCACTACCGGCTGCGTCATATCCTTTGTGATGTCATTAACAGCAGTAAACATCCCAGTGGTAATAATGGATCCCTGATCTACTGCATATACGCTGATCAAATCCGTTAGATCTTCTGGATTACTTACTGCGCCGGACGGGATCAAAGATTTATCTACCTCTTTTTGAGTGATATAGTCTGCCGTGATCAAAGTGCCTTTGGGTACCGGCTTTGTGGTTACATAAACCGACCCTTTTTCATAGTCGGACAATGCCGTTTTTTCAGCGTTAAGTAAAACTGCATATACTACAGCTGCCACCAGCAGCGATACGATAATCACTCCCGGCAAGATACTTCTTTTTTCTTTCTTTTCCTTTTTCATTCTGTCCATCCTTTAATTATTTTTTACAATGTCTACCAACTTATCTTTTTCAGCTGGGACGGTGACACCAAAATAGCCATCGACCTGATAACTGATCCGGCTGTATACACTGGTAGATTCAATGACTCGTCCATTGGGTGACGTTGCACTCCCAAGCGTCTCGGTTGCCGAATAGTTAAGACCCTCTCCAAATGAGGTCACTTCTACCTCTGATCCCCGCACGTTGTATACGATATACTGCTCTACCCGCACCGGGCTTGATATCAGTCCTGTAGGATCTTCCCATTGGTCGTTAAGACCCATGTTAATCTTTAATGCATCCTGATAGATGCTATACGCCTGCTCCGGATCCTTTATAATCAGATTATGGTTGATACCATATTCCTGGATATCGATCACCGCAGATGCAAGATTTGACGCAGCAAGAGCATCTTCGGTGTGCGTTTTAAGAGATATGTACTCCCGTATCTGTAAGGCAAATGCTACTGTTACTACAAAGAACAGCAGGACGTATACCATCGTAAAAGTTGCCAACTCCCCTTGTCGTTTTTTGGTTATCCATCTTATCATGATTAATTTTTGGCCGTAGACATTCTGCGGACACTGATCGGTATAGTTCTGTCCTCAAATATGAACCGCAGCATATCATTGCCGTCCATATTAAGCTGCTCTATCGGCAGCTTACAGGATATCTGTAGATATACCGCGTTGCCATAGCCTGCATCCGTCATGGTAGATCCTGTCAGGTCAATATCTGTGACCTGTAAATCTGATAAGTCTTGCATAAGGCTTGTCCGGTTTGCTGCATCCAGATATCCCATAGTCTCCATGGTAAGCATGTATTTACGGGATATCTGCTTTACATCTTCATTCAGGCTAAGTACCTGATAAAAGTCAAAAAAGACTGTAATCAGGATCACCGCAGCAATCACCATGATCATTGATGGCAATATGTCTACTACGCTTCCTTTTCTCTTTTTCATCCCAAAATCATCCCAAAATACCGATTGCCTTATTCTGCATGGCGGTTACGATTGCCTGAATAAAACTTGTCAGACTATCCTTCATGACTACGCATAACAACAATGCGATAATGCACAGGCCCACCGTAACCAAGATTCCATCGATTCCCCGGCTCTTGTGATAAAATACCTTCTGGGCCAGTCCCATTGCTTTCAGCTGCATTTTTGCCATTTTCATCTTCATTTTTTTCGTTCCTCCTCTTTTTTGTTAAGATATTTGTAGTTACATGTATCAGAAAGACCCGACCGACGCATACATCTGTGTGATAGCAGCATACAGGGCTACACCGATCATTGCGCCCATAATGCCCATCAGGCAAAATGTAGTTATACGGTTGAGTTTTTCTTTCTTTTTAAGTTGCAGACTTGCCTGCATGTCCGTGATCTGCTGAGAGATATCCCGCAGTAGTTCCATTGCCTGTCCAGATTCCCGGGCCTGCAACAAAATAATGCAGAGAGAATCAATAAATCCATTGTCAAATTTTCCATTAAGTTCTTCTAACGATTTATCAAATGAGCCGTTAAAATAAATGGTAGTGGCAAACTCACTCAGCGCATTTCTTAAACGTCCCACCGGGAAGGACTGATAACTCTCTGACAAGGCATCGATCATAGGCACTCCCGCATGGATCTGTACCTGTAAAAGACTGTACAGTGTCTGGATCTGTGGGGTCAGTGCATCATTATCTTTGTTGTTCATGTACAAAAGTAATAACGGCAATAAAAAGAACCCAATCACCATGCCAACAATCCCCACAGCGGCATTTACATATATTCCAACCGTGAATCCGATGGCAGCCAAGCAGATACGAATAGCCAGGTATTTCACCGGATCGATCCACGATCCGAAATGATCTGCTGCACCATGAGATGTTAGGAATCTACGAGTTTCTTCGTAATCAAAGAAAACTTTTTTTTCGTGTAAGATTCCATCAATGCGGATGTATGTCCTATGTAATGCAGCCATGGGGTGATAGGTCTTTCCCACATAGATCACCAACAAAAGTGATAATATAGCTATAAGCGCCGGTAATATCTTTAAACTAATTTCTAATGGAGTCATAATTTTTTACCTTTCTTTCATAACTGCCAGACCAAATATGAGATAGCAGATGCCTGCCACTCCAAGAGCGATATATCCTACCAAACTATGGAACAATATATCCCAGATAGATGCCTTTACCATGGTGTCTACCACTAAAAGGACAATTAACAGCATTACTGACAGAATCACCATTTCGATGATGGCACTGTCGGCTATAGCTCTGCGTTCCTGGCTGGCTCTTTTTGCATCCATCAGATTTCGACGGAGACTGTCTACTATGACCTTCAGATTAGCCGTATAGCGCGAACACACTTCGAGGTTAATAATTATTTCCCTGAATTTTTCATGTTCGAATTGATCTGCCAGCCCCATCAATGCTGCCGAAACATTACCTGTGGTCTGTGCTTCGATATAGCATTCTTCCAAGGCTTCCGCCAATATCGGCGGAGTATACTGTGCTGTTTGATGTAGGACGTTCGTAATTTCACCCTGAATAGCGGAAAAGTTTCCCAACTGATTTAAAAATTCCAAAAGAGATTTATCTATAGTCTTAAAATTTCTTCTGGCAAGAATCATTTCTGCGATTTTGATGATTAAATAGTATCCCGCAGCTGCCAACAACCCAGTCATAGTGTTCTTCGTAATAATCAGCGTTCCCAGATACGCTCCAGCGGTTGTCAATACTACAAGTACTGCCCATGCTTCAAAAGACAACCCTCTGACTATTTTCCCGATCCGGCTATAAATGTACAATTTTTCTGGCTTTTCGATGATCTTTTCGATTCTGCTCTTATTCTTTTGATCTCGGATCAGCAGATTTGCATGTGCTTCTACCTGACGTTTGACCGTGGTCTCTTCAATGGATCCTCTGGCTGCTATCAAACTTTTTTCAATAATTTTCGTTTCCTGCAAATACCAAAAAAAAGAAAAAGCAGCCGTAAAAATACAAATTCCCACAATAACTTTTAAAGCAATCATATGTCCTTTTCCCTTCTATAAATGATATAGTGTCTTATATTTAATAGTCAGTTCATCTTTTTTCTCTCCCTTTTCCCAACCATCTATTGCCAACACCTCGTATACTTTATAATCTTTGACATTAATAATTGTGTGATAGCAACTAGCAATCATTTTTAATAGTTCTGCAGGAGTATACATATTTTGGGAGGCTTGCAACGCATAATCTACAATCTTTTCTGCAGCTGTATCCGCTGATAAGGAATGTACTGTAGCTGCACTAAGCTGACCTGTATATGCCGCATTAATTAAATACAACGCCTCCGCACCTTTTACTTCGCCAACGATGACAAAATCAACATCCATAGTCAGTGATGCTATACTTAACTTTTCCAAATCATATGTAACTGCTGATTCCGCTGATTCAGACAAAGAATGTAAAAAAATCATATCAGGATGCCTCTTGGTCGTAAGTTCGTCCGCTTGCTGTACTACCATGACCGACATATCTTCCGGCAATGTCTCTTTTAATGCGTTAAGTAATGTGGTTTTGCCGTCCGAATTACCTCCACAGATCAGTGTAGAGCCCGTTCTAAATCTTTCTATTAAAGTATCCGCTAATTTCTGAGGTAAAAAATTTTCCTTGACGAGATCTTCCATCTCCAGAAAATTCTTCGGAACCTTACGAATAATAAGATACGGATCGCCATAGGTAGTTACGATTGGCATAATCAGTGTAAATCTCAATATATAATTTTCATTTGTTTCATAATCAACAAAACGTTGTATAGCATTAAGATTTGAAATGTTTACACCATTTTGTGTAGCCACTCGGTCAATAAATTCTCTGTATTCCCTTTTGGACGCAAATTTTACATCTGCTTCCTGACGTTTTCCTTTCTTTTTTATACGAATTCTGTCATACGCAATGCAATGGATGTCCGATATCTCTGGATTCTCAATTAATGGGGTTAGCCTAAAATAACAGAATACATACTGATAAAACATCAATCTTGCCTGGTCTTTCACCTCTGTCTCTGCGTCTATTTTCTTCAGAGAATCGTCCACACATGTCATAAATTCTTCGTCTGTAATCCTTTTCTGGCGCAGGCGGATAATCAGATCCATCCTGGATGACGCATATTCCTCAACCAGCTGCTTGAAAACATCATCCTTTGACAAATCAATTTTTTCTAATGCTACATCCTGTTGTGTTTCACGATTTCTTTTTCCTAACATGCCTTTCTCCTCTTATTACATTCCCATTACAAGCGTTATCACTGACACCATAATTCCACACAATATTCCAAACAACGCTATTACTTTTATCACGCGTACTATTGTATTTTCTAAATTACTGGACTCATATATGATCACAGTATCCGCCGGGAAACGTTGTTGATCCATTTCTTTCCATGGATTATTCTCCTCTTTCTTTTCCTGCAAATTTTCTGCAGGTTCTGATGGCCCATTTTGCGAAATCTCTCCCTTTTCCTCGATAGCGTTCTCTTCCACTACAGTCCCGGAAATTATGCCCTCAGTTCCTTCATCTTCCATTTTCACAACGTGGGGCAACTTTGGTAAGTCTGTCACCGGCTCTGGAACTGATGTTTTTTCCAGACAATTTTGTAATTTCCGGATCCGAAGATCCAGTTTTGCATCGGTTTGCTGTAATGTCTCTAATTCATCGATCAGATCATTGCATTCCCGCTTCAGGTCTCTGATATCCATTCATATACCTTCCTCTCATGAGTGGCAACAGGATGATGGAATCCGTATGCACTGTCAAGTGTTTTTTATTTTTTTGTTTTTTATGTAGGTATTTATGGCAGCTTTTTTCAGAAAAAATATTTTCTTTTCTCTAAAGAAACAGGGAAAAGAACTGGTAAAAGACAGAATACGTTTCCCGTCCGCGTTAAGTCCCGGCTGTATATTTTTGCGCTTTTTCCCTCATGGTCCCTTGCATGATTTTGGAAAAAGTGCCATCCATAAGCGTGTTGAATGGCGCCCAAAATGGAAAAGATTATCCACTGGAGTACCAGACTTGAAAAGTTCACTATTCCACTGCACAAAACTTGAATAAAATCTCTCTTTTTCCACACGAAAAAAGAAGCCGCACCGGCTCCCTGCTCACATTTATCGTCTATTTTTCTCTTGCTCTTCGGAATTTCAGGACATGATCTATGATTTTTGAGATTTATAGAAACACAAATAAGCCTATTTTCATAGACTTACTTAGCCATCTGTGGCTGATTCAGTATTTTCTCCTGTAACAGACGGTGCACAAACTTTGGATTTAACCGCCGGTTCCACTTGTACCGGTTTCGGATCCCTGCATTCCTGATCCGTATGCTTTCCAGTACAGCCTCTGAGAACAGCCGGATCAATGTTCTGCTATCAGACACCATTCCAGCATACTGTGTCAAAAGTTTTGCTGCATCCTTTCCTTCCTTCTCTGTGTAGGTTGCACGATTTCTCCGAAGCACAAACCGGTTCACATGCTCCCTGAGCAGTTCTGTATCTGTTTTTCCGCTATTCTTCTCTGCATAATGTGCATTCGGGCGGATATAATATATCCCTTCTGCGATCGACATTGCAAAGAATCTTTTTAATCGGTGAAGATATCTTAAAATGACGCGTCTTGTTACGGAAAAGAGCTTACCGTATTTTTCAAGAAGCTTCTCTCTGCCGATCCTATATTTTCCGCCGTTTGACGGATTCTTTACAATTTTAAGGAACTCCAGTGCAAGCAGCTTCTCCTGCGGCCCGCATTTCTGGAACTCCGGATTCAGGAACAGATCATCACCAGTGCTCACATAACCGGTAATCCCGTCCTGAAACGAATTGTCCAATATCGTAACATCCCAGTCTCCGTAAAATGCTTTATCTACCTTTATGATTTCCTTGGACTGCAGGCTGCGCAGCACGTCATAAAATGTCTGGTACGATATCTGTAGTGTCTCACAAATATCCCGATAGTATAATCCAGACACACAGCCGGTATCGTCCTGGTAATGCGATATATGTAATATAAAATCCATTTCTGCTCTGGACAAATCTGCCCGTAGCAGTTTGTCCAGCACACCGTATTTTATCTTTTGCATATAAGTTAACAGTTCCCTCTCATAAATTTTTTAACCAATGCAACCATCTGATCTTCTTTGATTGCTTTTTTTCATACTGCTTAAACAGCCGAAGATGCTCTTTTATAAGATTATCGTAATCCTGATATATCTTAATCTGGTCCTCTTCCAAGCGCCTGTGATTCTGAATTGCCTGCTCATATCGTATCTGGAGTTTACTCAGACTGTTTGCGTAAAAATCCAGCAAATTATCATTTGCATGTTTCTGCTCCAACAGCGTCTGACAGTATTTACAAACCATACTTATGGTATGTCTCACATCTGTATCTGCTATTTCCGATCCGTCACCAGATTCCTCATATACCTGCATAAGAGATTCAATATCTTGAACCTCTGCCGGATCTTCAGAATTACCTATCAACTCATAAAAAATATCTCTAAGCAGAGCATTATCCCTTTCTGTCAAAAAAGCCTCACTTTGTTCCGCCATCCTGTAGCTTCCCCACTTCCTACAAATACTTATTTAAAATATCTCTTTTAGACAAATGTCTACGTTCCTCTCTGGAACCGGCTCCAGAAGCTTCCTCTCTGTGTTCCGGCTGTAGTTCATCCAGAAAGTTGATGTCCTTCTGCATTGCCGTTTCCTGTGTAGCTTTCAGGTTTTTTCGGATGGTATCTTTGTTTTCAGCTACTTTGTTGTACATCTCCTCCAGACGCATCTTAGGATAAGTCATGCCGCAGACACAACAGACTGACTCTTCTCCGCTGTATGCCCGAAAGGTATCTACCGGAGTTCCCACCGCTTTTTCCAGATCTTCCATGTTTACATTTCCGGCCAGAGCTGCCGTTATATACTTCACTGTACGGTCTGCTTCCGCAGGAGCATATTCATTGTCTGTCAGTGCCTGTATCACCTGTGAGCTATCTGCTCCCTGCGCATGTACAATCATTGCCATGCCATGTGCTTTCAATGTCTCCTCGATCTCCGCTCTGTCGATATTTCCACGAAGGCTCTTATATTTCTCCGGGATTTCCAGAAAGCTGTTGAAATCATCTGCAAACTGCTCATTCAGGTTTATTTTATCCCCTCTGTTGTTATCCAGGATAAAGCAGGCTGCCGTTCCCTGAATCTGCGTCAGTTCAGTGAAGCACTCATAAGAGTTGATGTGAGCCTTTACACTTTCTGCAGGTGACGGAAGGATTGTGATTGCTCCTACCTCCCGGCCATCATCAAGCAGTAGATCTATCAGCATAGGTCCCGCACCGGATCCCGTGCCGCCTCCACTCGCAAAAATCACAAAAAGGAGCCTGTCCTGCAGTTTTGCCTCAATTTCTGCAGCTATGTTATCAAAATCCTCTACGATGAGTTGCTTTGCCTTATGCCGGTCCTTATTGCAGCCTTCTCCATTGGATACATGATACCGGAACTTTGCATTTTCCAGTGTCTCCAGATCCTCTCTGGATGTATTAATATATAGTACTGTATAACCCATACTCTCAAAAAGCTGACCGATATTTCCTCCGGCCTGTCCTACCGCTATAAATGCAATCTTATCCTTCATCCTTATAATCTCCTTTACTTCTTATACTGCTCCAGAAATTCCTTCCCGGCATCCGTAATATAAAATGTGTTCGCTCTTCCGTCCTTTATACCCTTTTTCACGTATTCCTGAATTTCATAATCCCGGAGCTTTTTAAATAATGTGTTTTCCTTTACATCTAAATCTTCTGTCTGCATAATCTCCTTTAATGACATAGCTGCCATACGATTATCCGCGCCATTTGTCAGTAGTACAGACAGTACCAAAAATCCCAATCGGTTCACACTCTCACCGCCTCTTTCTTCCTACATCTCTGATATAATCTGATTATGTTTGATTTACTCGGATTATCTCTGATTTGCTCTGCTATATTCTGATATACCTGGATGCTATTATCTTACATGCCCCTAAGTTATTTTTTGAGCATATTTTTCATCTCATCATCTGTCATCTGCGCATACTGGTAAAGATCATATAATGGTGCATAACAGTATTTTCCAAAAGCACGAAATCTGTATTTTCCTACTATTTTTAATACACCATTTTTTTCCAGGCGTTTTACCTCTTGATGAGTAATGTTAAAGGCCCTTTGATAAACCTGACTACTGACGCCTATTCCAAATAAATCAGCAAACTGCTTATATTCAAAGCCGTTGTTGCAAAGAAGATCAAACAGCTCTTCTTTTTTCATTTTTTCATTACATTCAATCCCTACAGAATTGCATAATGAAATAAGCTGTTCTTTAAAAGCAACGCTCTGAGTGCCGGCATTTTTGCATACTTCCTTTTTTACATACTCCTCGACAGATAATTCTTTATCAAAATAATTGATATTTCTCATTTTCATCGCTTTCTTTAATTCTGGTTTAAAACATTAGTTCCATCTGCTTTCCATCAGGTTTATAATTCATCCACAAAACTTCCGTCCTGCTTCTCCCGCCTTCTGCCCTTGTATTCAAGCTGGCCTTGTTCCATTCAGAAAGCATCCTGTTATACATGTCATTATCATATCCAGATATCAAAACCTTCCCTGGATGAGCCAAAAGAGTGCATAGCAGTTCCCGATGTTCCTCATCTGACATTTCGTGCTTATATAAATAGTTTTTCCTCGTGTCCTTCAAATAGGGGGGATCTGCATATATAAAAACATCGTCTGTATTGTACCTGCCGATTAAATCTATTGCCGGAAGACATTCGATTTGCACACCAGTCAACCGTTTAGCCGCCAGTGTCAGCGTTTCCGGAAGTTCGCTCCATGCTTTGGCCGGATTCGGTGAGTTCGTCTGCTGTCCAGTCTTAAAACCATTCTGGTAAAGATTTCCGCATCCAAATCCCATCCAGCACTTAATTGCAAACTTTCTGGCCCGTTCCAGTTCATCGCCACTTTGGTCATATGCTTCTTTGTATTCAGATCTTGCATATGGTGTCAATTTGATGCTGTTTCTTAACTCTTCCGGGCGAGTCCGTAAAACCTTATAAAAATTCACAATTTCTGTATCTATGTCATTCACAGTCTCTATATGACACCGCTCTTTATAAAATAGGACAGCCAAACTGCCCGCATATGGTTCCAGATAAACTTTGTGATCCGGTATGTACGAGCATATCCAACTGGCTATCCTATTCTTTGCCCCCGGATATTTCAACACGCTCTTCAATTTCCGTAACCTCCGCTAAATCCTAATCGACTTTTACTAGCCCATCTACAGCGTAACAACCTCTGAATCCTTCAAGCCATACAGACAACGTCCCACATACCTCCATTGGTTCAGTTGCCACAATAAATTCCTTCCCTTTATTTTTCTCCGACACATAATATCTGTCATTCATGATTACTTTATCGCCTTTACGAATCATCCTTCTATCTCCTCTCAAGCCTGAGTTACTCAATTAATTCTGCCAACTCCATAAAATCCAGGGCTCCGAAATCATCGTATACTTCATATGCTTTCTCAATAATTTCTTCGTCGATCCCCGCCTTTTCCATCTGATCACTAAAATCATCATCTAATGATCTACAGCCACCTTTTATCCGTTGTGTTCTCTTTTGGTATTTCTCGCCATTTGATATTTCAAGGGTTTCTATACAACCATAATCCGTTGTTTCAATGCTGTATTTCATGCAATTTACCTCCTGTTTTATCTTCCATCCTGCCGCTTCTTTCTGTATGTATCTCTGGATATATTCTGATGGTTTCTGATATACTCTGCTATATTCTGATATACCCGGATGCTATCTGAAATAATTCCGATAACCCCAGATAGAAGATACCAAAGTACATTGCAAATCTCCACATCCTGTCCACCATTCCTCCGGTACGGAAGCTGCATACCCGGATCCTTGCAACACTGAACGGCATCAGCAGCGGAACTCCACCGGAAAGCATGTCCAGGCTTAAATGGCTGAGATCACCCGCAATCATCCCGATCAGAAAAGCTTTCTCTATTCCGTTTGTATTGTCAATAACCGGCAGTGCCAACAGCATTGCTGCAGGAACCAGCAGTGAATGAAGCAGTCCCCGGTGTCCTATCAGGGAACGGACATTCTCTCTCAGCTTACGCGGCAGAATGCCGGAAAGCAGCCGGATTCCTTTCTGACAGCCATGGACTATCAGCTCCACTACAGGCAGTCTGCTACCGATCTGGCTGTGGACATTGTCGATATCCGGGAGCAGCCCTCCCAGAACCGATCCGGTGACCATTGCCAGCGTCATAGCGCCGGGGCATCCTGTATAGCGACTTATGACAAGTCCGGTAAAGAATCCTGTTGCACTATGCGTTTTCCCCGTCATGCTTCTACCCTATTCCCTTCCTGTCTCTGCTGCATTCTTCGAAAGCAGTGGTAGGAACAATAATATATTTTTCTCCGTTTCTGCCGAGCACTGTACACCCAGTTGGTCCTGCCTCCACCTTTTGTCTGATAAGGCACAGAGAATATACCATGACATACCGGACAACAATACAGTTTACTGACACCGCCGTATCTTTTATCCATTATTAACACCTAACCTCTTGACAAGCACATTGAAATCCTATATCTTTAACTCTAAACAAGGATGTGAAGTATAGAATTTTCTTTGCTTCGCATTTCTCTTAAAACACAGTGTTTTGGTCCCCAACCTATCGACACTGTGTTTTTTATTGGCAATACTCAGGATAGCGCAGCTTGACAGCCTGCCAGAAATAAGGTGCATAACCACAGCAAAATATTTCTTCCACTGCATAACTCTTACATTCATTCAACTTTTCCTCCTCGTCCTCATAATCATCAACACTGGCTGTCCCGTTGGTGTACAGGTTAAATGCCAGCCGAATTACACGCAGACTTCCCGATGTCTGCCATCCCTCCTGTAGAGCATCCGTCTGGATCAGTCCGGTTCTGATATCATAGACATTTTCAAAATGTTCCCTAACACTCTTATCAATCCCCAGACAGTAGATCAGTGCCATATGGTAGATATCAAGTTCTCTGCACTTTAATAAATTTCTGCAGAAAAAGTCCTTATGCTCCTTATTCATGAATTTGATTCCTGCACATAATTCTTCCATTCGGTATCCTCTCCTTTTTATGTAGTATTTTTTAGTACCTTTCCTTGCACCACATACACGGCGCGAATTTCGGTTCACAACAGTTTTTGCTGCAAGAGCTTCGCAAGCATTTCCTCCGGCAAATCTCCACCAGCTAGTTCACCGACCGGCGCACCTATAATCTCCGCCAGATCCCACAGATCTCTCAGCCGCATTGATCCCGGATCCTCGATCCGGTTCATAAGTGTCCTTACCTGTACATTCTGCTTTGCAGCAATCCTGTCTTCAGGTACTTTGCTCAGTTCTATGTGCCGCTTGATCCCCGCCCTGGCTCTGGACGCGTAATTCTTTCTGGATGCTTCTGTTTTCAGAAAATTGGATTTTGGCATCTTTCCACTTCCTTTCCCATTTGAATATAGCCTGTCCAATTGCTGCCTTGGTGTCCTCACCAATTGCCGCGTTCTAAAGGCACGCATAATCTGTCGATTCTCGCCATTCTTAATGCATCCTATTCGCTTTTGTAAAGCTCGTTTGCATCTACTCCCAGTGTCTCCTTTAGTTTCACTACGTCGCATATTTTCATCACTTTACGACCATTTAACATATTGTTTAATGCGCTCCTGCTGTATCCTGCTCTTTCTGCTACTACGCACTGTTTCATTCCCTTCTCCTTGATAATACGCAGCACATTTTTTGAAACAGGATTGTTTAAATTTTCGATTTGCAAACTTTTTCTCCTCCATTCTTTTCGTAATGAGTCCCTATGTTTGCAGTATATTCGCATTTTGAGTACTTGTCAACATATTTCAATAAAATAATTTTCATTTCTCGAACTTTTTATATTGACTGAATAACATTTTGAGTATATCATACGTAGTAAAGGGAGGATGATTACCAATGGCATTTCATGATAGACTTAAAGAGGCTCGTATAAAATCAAATTACACACAAGATCAATTGGCCGAAATACTTGGTATTGGGAAATCTACTTTATCCGGATACGAAAATGGTAACCGTGAACCGACCATTTCTACTATAGCCAAAATAATTGATACATTGAATATAGATGCTAATTTTTTATATCAAGATGAAGTGATATCAACAAATGAAGTATCTTATGAAATAATGGGGATGAATAATAAATATCGCGAACTTGACGAACATGGTAAGAAAGTAGTAGATTTCATTCTCAATGAAGAATCTGACCGTTGTACACACGAAGTTGCTTCTGCTCTTAGTGTTGAGGAACAATACGCGGCGGCAGCCAGAGATATCAGAAAGTATATTGGACAGATTGATGTCCATGATCCAGACGCTGGTCAAAAACTAGAAGCTTTAATTCGCGGCGATCATCCGGAGAGTAAACAGATCGGATAGGATGACACCCTTCCCGGCAAGGTATTGACTAGATTAAAATGGTCACTTTTGTTGTTCCTTGATGATCTAAATTAATAATTATTATATGTTCAGGCACTAAGTAAATAGCATATACGTCGGGATACGGTAGATACAAATATATCTTCGTCATCATAAATGCCCCCTCGCTCCCTGCCGGAGGAGGGTGCCGCACTATTTTAGCAAAAGATGCTTTCGTTTTGGAATGCTTAAGCTGTTTTGAGCTGATATAGTTGCACCGGTGCAATTAAAAAAAATTAACATAATGTATTTTTTGTGTAGAATACTTGACAAGATTTTTGCATATGATATAATATCACTAATTAGTGAATGACTGCTGTGCGGTCGCGAAAGAGTCTTGGAATTGTATTCCAGGGCTCTTTTTGCATACACAAAGGAGGATCGATGATTTATGGGAGATAAAATATACTATTCAACACCTGAAGATCAGTTAAAAAAGCTTATATCTCAAAATCTAACTATCTATGACCAAGATCATGCTCTTGCTGGCCTGCGGCTGTTTGGTTATTCCAACCTGATCAAAAGCTATAGAGATCCATATATTCTTAAATCCGATGATACAATCATGTACCGCGATGGTGTAAGCTTTGAGCAAATATCTTCTCTATATTTTTTTGATAAAGCTCTGCGTAATACAGTAATGGCTTCTATGCAGGATTTAGAAGAACATATTAAAGAGATTGCTGCCAATGTAATCGCTCAATCATTTGGGGTAGATCCTTCTTCTTATCTCCAGTATCGTAATTACCAAAACAAGAGAAAGCGAAAAGAGCGTTTCTCTCTTAATGGCATTCTTCATACAATGAATGAGGCTTTAACCACTGATAAAGAACCAATCCATCATTATATGGAAAAATATGGATCCGTCCCTCCATGGATACTGTTCAAAAGTATTTATTTCTCCACAATAATCAACTATATCGATCAATTTAAAATGCCCCAAAAGAAATTGATGGTATCTTATCTGTATAATTCTGAAAAATTAGGTCTTTCAGAAGAGGCATTGTGCAAGCTAATGATGGATACTTTGTTTATTTGTATGGACTATCGCAATATGTCTGCGCATGGAGGGCGCATATATAATTATACAAGCAGTAATATTTTACGTTCACGTGAAATTTTTGGTGATGACGAACCTATCCCTATTCGCGGATTGAGTAAATTACTATTCGTCCTTAGTCTTTTTGAATATAAAAATCCTTATAGCCGTTTAAGCCGTACATTGGAAACCGAGTTAAATAGACATTGTAAAATTTTCCCTCAGGATATAACTTATCTCGGTCAAATTTTGAACGTTAATATTACACAAGAAGATCGCGTTTGGATATCGGAAAACAGCAATAAGTTTCACAGTCTGCAACATTGCTCAGGGTTGGAAAATCCTAAGCGTATTAGTCTTAAAGATGCACAACAAGCTGGTTATGTTCCTTGCAAACGTTGCTGCAACACTGATAAATAAAAAATCAGCCCCAGTGTTGGCACACCGGAGCCGATCCGATTACCGGGTAAACCGATAAATCACCTTGAACAAGTGCATTTTATCATTTTCCCGGTGAAATTTCAACCCACCGGGCATTTTTATGCCCATTTTTAGGAGGATGATACTATGGCAACACCTTACAAACTGCCCAGCGGATCATGGTGTGTCAAACCGTTTAGCCATGAAGAGCCGGTATACAATGCAGATGGCACTCCTGTCCTGCTCCCGAGCGGGAGACAGAAGATGGCTCGAAAGTATAAAACCATCACCGGTCCCACCAAAAAAGCTGTGGAACTCGAAGAAGCAAAGTTTAAACTGGAAAAGGAAGAAGAACGAGCGAAGCAGTCAAAGAAAAAAAACGTAGACTATACTCTTCTCCCTCTCACAGAGTTGATAGACAAATACATCGAATCCCGACTGGTCCTGAATAGATCTCTTACCACCATTCAGGGCTACCGATGTATCCAACAGAATGGGTTCCAAGATTTGATGCAGATTTGCATCAAAGATATGGATAAAGAGCTCCTACAGGAATCTGTCAACATGGAAGCACAGCGTCCCTGCAAGCGTAAAAAGGATTCCATTATATCTCCCAAGTGCCTACAGAACGAATGGAGCCTGCTTGCATCCGTAATCCGGAAGTATACAAGCTCTCTGGATGACGTCCTACGCAACATTGAGCTCCCAGAGGTCCCTGACCGTGTTCCCGATCTGATACCGGCGGAGGCTCTTTTACCAGCAATTAAAGGGAACGAACTGGAACTGCCGGTCCTGCTGGCTGCATGGCTCAGTTTTTCGATGTCAGAGATCAGAGGCTTAACAAAATCAAAATCTATCTCTGGGGATCAGATCCGAATTGCCGAGGTCGTTGTAGTTGTTGGTGGAAAAGATCATCGGAAGGAAATTGCTAAAAACAAATACCGTAACCGTACACACCGGATCCCGCCCTATATCAAATCTCTGATCGATAAAGTTCCCGGGGACAGGCTTGTTACCCTGACCGAAGCTCAGATCTATCATCGGTGGATCAAATTCCAAGACGAGCATCGGTTTAAGCATATGACATTTCATGATTTGCGGCATCTTAACGCATCCGTTATGGCGGCTCTGCGTATCCCGGACAAGTATGCTCAGGAGCGTGGCGGTTGGAAGTCTGACAAGATCATGAAAAAGGTATACACTCAGACCTTTTCCGAAGTGCGTGTTGCTGTAGATGATAAGATCGACGGGTATTTTGATAATATTACGAATCCGATTATGGAGAATATGCCTTGGGAAAAATACAGAGCCTGGCTTATCCTTTTTGGCAAAGAAGATAATAAGAAAAGTCAGAAAGAGTTTGTGAAGTTTATTGAGGAACACCAAATTGCTACATAACCTGTCCATGTTGCATTTCATGGTGCATTCATGTTGCATCGCGTTGTAAATTGCATGTAAATAGCGTATTTCTATCGCACATAATGCATTTCGGATGTTGCTGCAAACCCAGTGTTTATCAGCATTTCCCGTATTTACGGCATTTCTTTTAAAAATGATATGCGGGTTCGATCCCCGTCTCGCGCTTACCTTAACCCTTATCCGTCTGATAATTCAGGCGGATTTTTTCTTATATGTCTAACAACAGTATCAGATATATCTTACTATATTAACTCACATACTTCAAGCCATCTTGCATATAATTATATACATTTACATAGTTTTCAGACCGAGACAATATATAACAATTCTCTGTGGTAGATAACAAACTATGCCCCATGAGATCAGAAATAACACGTGTCGGAACACCATTATCATGGAGCGTACTGGCAAATGTCTTTCGTATCTTATGACTATTGAAATAGTCCACTTCACAAAGTCTGCAAAGCCTTCGTAATGTTCTATCCAATGACCGCACCAAAATAGTATCCTTGCCATCATAAGCAAGATAAGGTGAATTATATTTACATAACTTATGATGTTCTGCAATCTTTTTGTAAAAGGCTTTTACTTCTGGCACAATAGGAATTTCACGAACACTATATATAGTTTTCGTATCCTCTACAACATTATAGACCATTGCACCAAGCCGAGAACCATCCTCTGTCCGGTTATAAAATTTACACTCCGTTTTATAAATACGGACTACTCCTGCATCAAAATCAAAATCATTGAATGTAAGGCTTGCAAGTTCTCCAATACGCAAACCCAAATAAAAATTCATACACAAGCAAAGACACGCAGACTGTTTTTCATAATAAATTTTCTTATTCAGAACTGAATCGAAAACTTTATGAATAGCAGACAAGGGAACACAAAACTCCTTATATGCCGACGATTCCAAACTATCAAGGGGAACATAACGCTTAATTTTCTCCCAGTCATATAATTGCGCACCGCCTATCTGTAAATCTTTTGCATAAACCAAAACATTATTGATAATCTGCATTATACGACCAAACTCCTTATAATTAATATCACCGTGCTTAATAACACATGAAGTCAAAAAATCAATAATATTAGTTGTTGATATTTTTGAAATGTACTTTTCAATAATAGGATCATTTGCATAATACTTATTAAAAGTAACTTCTATACGATCACAAGACTGCTCCTTGATACGTTTTAGTTTCATTAAAAACCATTGCTTGTATATATCATAAAAAGTAATTTCTTCATAAGCCTGCACATCAATAATATTTTTGTCATAGCCAATATCTAACCATTCCTTTTCCGTCATGCTCTACCACTTCCTTCGCTTTTTCTTATCTGGTATTACATAGATATTTGTATCTCCGTCTTTTTCATTGCGATTATAAAAACCGCTTTTCATAAGTGATTCAATAACCTTATATGTATCGTAGGAATCACGAATTTCCTTATCATGCACAAAACAGTAAAAACGAATATGTTTCCACTGTTGAACCTCTCCATTAGAATCAAGAATAGGTCTGACTGCATGAACGATAGTAAAGACCCCTAACAAAGTCATACACTTACGAACCTCTGTACATTGTGCACGAATATCTTTTGCAGGCTGATAGAAGTTCTGTGTAGTAGCCATGATAATACGTCTATTCTTACGATTCTGTGTGACAACTTCAAACATTTCCGGTGGGAAATCTTTTGATTGCTTACTGGAAAACCAGTTTTGAATTTCATCCAAGCCAACAATCACACCGTATATACCATTCTTATAATCTATAAGTTGCCGCCAGTTCGTCAAAGCACCATCTTCATACTCATAGGATAAGTTAGTGATACACTTTGCACGGGGATACTCTTTCTGCATCATCATAATATCCCTAACCATGGCAACCGTCTTACCTTGCCCTTGTCGTCCGGTATAAATAACCAAACCTTGATATTTAAAATAATCGGGATCACGGTCATATATATCAGCTACATACATCCGAGGAGCTTCGTAAAATATTTTTACAAGTAAATTACTTTGAGGTACGGGTTTATGAAGTCCTCTCTTCAAACGTCTGCCCTGCGTATATTCCTTTATAAAAAAATAAGCAAAACTAACAAACCACACTAAAATAAGACCACATAAAAAATATATAGGATATTTAAAAACTTGAAAAAAACCTAACAATATTTGCATATAGACACCACCTTACATAAACGGTATGAAATTGAACAACATTTTCATGAATGCAAGTCCTATTTTAAATATTTCTCTTAAAACAATACATGAAAACAAAATAACTATTGTATCAATAGGAACAAAATAAGCCGCCATTGCTACATAATCCAAGAACGAACTAACAAGAGACATACCAGGCACAACGGATTGCAACGAATCAGCTAACTGCGATAACGTACTTAATATAAAAGCAATTATAGAATTACCAAATATCAATAACATAATTTCACCACCTTACAAACGTGTCAGAACATTAGTAGCACCACTGGTAGCATTGAGCATATTCTTTACATCAAAGAACTGTCTTACACAAAATGCAGCATACAAACATGCAGATTCAACACTCATTAATAATTCATGATACGGAGCGAGCCATTCAAATGTCATTTCTATATCACCAACACCATATTTTGACATAACAGTCTTTGAAAACGGTAAAGTAATCACGGGCGGTTTTGGATTTGACATACTAGTGAGCCGATCTATTATAAGCTGTATGTTAGATTTACTCTCTTCAATAAATGTAAATTTTGATTCTACACTTTCAATAAACCCCACTATCGTATCATCCCAAAAATTCAATAAGTTACTGGGAACATCTAACAGATCTTTAAAAATATCCTTAATGGAATCAGAACCAAATAGATTTTCCCAAAACTTCAAAATGTCTTTCGGAGCATCCGCAATAGCTTGTAAAATATCGGAAAATGAATGCTCGTTGAAGAAATCTTTCCAAAAAGCCAAAACAGTTTTGGGTGATTCAATAATCGCATTCACAACATCCGGTAACTGCTCTTTCCACCAATTCCACACCGTAGTAGGAGTATCAACAATAGCCTGCAATATTTCCGGTAAATGATCAGACCACCAACCGGAGACAATTAAAGGCACATCTTTTATAGCTTGTATCACACTAGGAAGATTATCTTTCCACCAACTCGATACAGTAACAGGAACATTTTTAACAGCATTAAGCAATTCAAGAAATGTATGACTTCCGAAAAAACTCTTCCAAGCGTTAAAAATATTACTCGGAGCATCCATAATAGCCGTAATAATATCTCCAATACTATGACTACCTATGAAATTCTTCCAAAAATTAATCATAGTTGTAGGAACATTAACAACGGCACTGGGAAGCTCTTTGATATTCGTTAAAATATTAGCTAAACTCTCTTTTACAGAAGCAAAGAACCCTTTTTCATCCTCGGTATTTGAACCGGAAGAACCGGAGCCAGAGGAACCGGAACCACCAGTAACACCGGAATCACCACCAGTAATATTTCCACTAGTATCTGTACCATCAGAAGTATCATGGCTTATGTTTTTATAGTCCTCAATCTCGGCATCAGTTAGATTCTTAACGTAAGCCACTTGTCCGGTATATACTTGTCTAATCGGATAACTAGACATAAGATACCAATTTTTAGGGTTAAAAGACATAACACCCCTAGAATCAGAAGTACAAAGACCATAATCAGCTTTCGCATTGTAAAAAGACCAATTTATACCATCATTTGACCGATATACTCTTGATGAAATTTTTGTAGTATTTCTATATTGACCTAAAACAATACGGTTAGTCTTTACATAAGCATCAAAGCGATCATTTGTATCATTGCAATACAAGGGTTCCGATGTAAACAAACACAAATACTTATAACTATAAATAGTACTGCCAGCAACATTGAAACTATTATAATAAGTCATTGGATAAATAGTTACATTTTCCTGCACCCATGAACCATAATCAACATCAACATGATCCGGTTGTAATGCTTGCCCATTTACCGCTTTAAATATATAAAAATACGGAAAACTATCCGGAGAACATGTAGATTTTAAAGTCGTAATATCAAAATAAAACTTCGCAGTAGTATAAGCCGCTTCGGACTTTATCCCAATACTCATAAAAGCAGAGAAAGCAAGCATCATAGCAAGAACAAATGATGCAACTGACTTTCTCGATTTATAAAATTTCTTACATAAGCTCTTAATCTTACTAAACACTTGCTTTCTCCTCTCAACAACTGCTTAACTTTAGTTAAGCCAAAAAGAAAATAAAACAATGGCAAACATAACAGCCATTCCTAAAGAAGTACCCAACAACGCAACCATAAAATTATCAAGGAAACGGATAACCGGACTACGCTTCAATGTTATTAACATTATCCACAGTATCCTGCTGAACCGATTGTCCAATCGAATTACATTTTTCTTTAAGCCGACATATCTCATCATAGTAATCATCAGCCACCTTTCTTAACTCATTAATTTCTGCACTCATTTTTTTGCAAGTAGCATAGTACATGAAACAAATAACCATAAAGCAAACACCTAAAATAAGACCCATTGTAAAAATCTCCTTTTCTTGAAAATGCACATTCAATGCACGATTTTTTTTGTAAAAAAATAGAGTGGGAAATTCCCACTCTATTACGAACTTGAACCCTTGCTTTAAGCGGCACGCAGAGAACTGAACAAAAAGCCAAGTCCTTTACGAATTGCGATAAAGCCAACAGATACGGGAACGATAACGGGCAGTAAGCCGACAATCTCATTGAACACACCGTTCAACATAGCAGCAGTAACCACACCGGAAAGAACGGGGGTAGATGCCTCGGAACCTGCAAACACCATTAAACTAGGCATAAGCGCATTCTCCTTTCTCATGTATTTTCTCTAACTAAAAAAACCAGTCAAAGAATTTATTGACATTCTTAACCACAGTCCAAATAATACAGACGCAGATAAGAGTTATCAGCAAAGCAAGCTTTTCATTTACCCCCACTAATTCAGTTTCCAAAGAACTAAGGTCAACTTGTACTACCTCTGTATACTCATTAGAACCAATAACGACATCATTACCGCTTACCGTTTCCGATTCACTTAAAGCAGTATCAACAACCGCTTCAATTTCATTATCCGATGAAGTTACAGAAGCATTACCCCCGCTTACAGTTTCCATGCAAACGGTTATTTAACCGAGATACGAGTAATTTCCGGTCTACCGTAATAGTTGAAACTATACTCAAACTCAACGATCTTGCCAATATCATCAGCACCAAAATCATTGATCTGATCCTGCGGTACGAACTCTTCACGAATCTGCGCACCGAAAGAACCCTTATCATTCTCTTCCGGTGTATACGGTCTGCTTACGGATAAAAGACAAACATTATTGCCTTTCTTACTCACGAAACGTTTAATACCTACCAGTGTTAATGCGACTTTTTCTTTCTGCATATTCTTTTCCTCTCTTTCTTTTCACAATCGCATTTATAGTGTCTATGATAAAAGCACTAAGCTTTATATCCGGGGGGCAATGGGAAAAATGATCGTTGGTAGGCTAGTCATTTTTTTTAAATGCCAAAACCCATGCCGTAAGGAAGAAGTGGGGATTGATATTGACAAATATACAAATATTTGAAATAATCTTTCTATCAACCTCTTGCTCAGCTATTCGACCATACAGCCGAATAGCCGAGAAGTTTAACCCAAACAAGAATTGCATCTCATTTGTTGATAATAGAATATCACACTATGCACATAGTTACAATATACACTATGCACAAAGATGTTTATATATTATTCAACACTATGCACAATGTTAACAATAGGAGAATAATATGGCATTCGATAAAAAGAAATACGACCAGAGTTTTGCAAAAGATAATTACGATAGAATAGCACTCAATGTTAAAAAGGGTGACAAAGAACTCATTGCAAATAGAGCAAAAGAAGTAGGATACGATTCTATTACAGAATATATAAAACACTTAATATATGACGATATGAAAATGAGTGGAAAAACCATTCAAATAGGCAATATCACACAAAAAGGAACAAACAACTCTATAAACATCAATAATTAAGAGGGAACGATAATGAAACAAAGTGGTTTTGGAATAACATCTATGATACTGGGAATTATTAGTTTGCTTTCATCATGTGTAGTAGGTGGCATTCCTATTGTACTGGGAATACTGGGAATAATATTCGCAACAATAGCCATGTGTCAGAAAGATAGAGCGCATGGTACAGCAATCGCAGGACTTACTTGTAGCATTATAGGTTCCGTTATAGGTATCGGTATTATTATGATGGCTACAACTCTTAACTTATTATGATTCTAACTCACCCCTACACCCCCTCTCAAACTCATTGAGAGGGGGTATAATTTTTCTCTCCGTGGCAACCCTCGCTCAGCACGTTCTAAATATATTCTTTACAATCATAGGATTGCAAAGAATATATTTAGCAACGTACCGCTTCACTCGAGATACAATTTTTGTTCAAGGGCAGAAACCGGAAGTATACTGGAAATAATATACAATACTGGGTGACCTAGACAGAGATAGCTTGAATGGGTGCACTGGCAAAATGAAGCAACATTATCTCAATGACCGACACACGGGGTAACCAAGGGGATCTGATAGAAGTGCGTCTATCAGACCCCACGAACACCAGTTTGAAGAGTACAGAAATACGGGGGAAGTATTGCGTCAAGTAAAATCTTCCTTTTCCGAAGTGCACGAAAAAGAGTATTTTACTTGACACAATACTACGACAAAACCACATAAAAAAGGAAGAGCTTGTTTTACTCTTCCTTTACCATTTGCTTCATACAATCACCGCATATTATATTAATTTCTTTTGTGGCTCTTACAGAGTTACCACAACATGGACAAATATATTTTCTTGTAGAACTAGGCTTTTTGGGTGGTTTATTTCCAGAAGAATCACCACTACTGCCACCGGATACACCACCTATCCTTATACTTTCTTGTCTGTTAATTAATATATCCGTCCAACCTTGTGAAATGATATATTCAATCAATTCTTCACTGGGTTCTGTAAGGCTCCAACCAATACGGGAATCTTTATTTATAATCAATCCAACACTTTCTGCTTTTTCTTTGAATTTCCGGTTGTGATATGTACCACCACGGGAACAATCTTGTATATTATTCATCAAATGATAGATATGTACCATTTCATGCAATAATGTTGAAACTACATTTTCAATAGGTCTATCTAAAGTGCCTGCGCCTATATTTAACTCATATCGTGCAACGTCCTTGCTTTTCCATACCTTACCACAAGTAACATGTCCGTATGCCCTCGGGGTGGATTGAATTGTAATAATAGGATCTTCAAGTTCTCCGTTAAATTTATCATGATTAAGCTGCCGATACATTTTTTCTAACATACCACTTACACGACTGATTTTTACTAATTCTTTCATAGACTTTTTCTCCTTTTTAAGCCCCGTCAAGCCGATAGGACAGCTACAACAATTACTTAAATTCTTCAAATAGCTTTTCAGTTATATCAAAAGCCTTTTGCAAATCAATAGAAGTAATCAGACCACAATCATATAAAGCATTTGCATAACCCAGTAAATACTGATAACTTGAATCAACCGAACCAAAATTACATTTTCCATACGCTTTCTTAACAAACTCTAAAGTCTTAACTTTTGCGTTATACTCCTTAATAAAAATATCCATATTTTTTTACCTCTTTCCTTAACCCTTGATTCTGATTGATTGTGCACTTTCAATCTTCCTTACACTTATATAATAGCACACTATGCACATGGTGTATATTCGCACTATGCACAAAGTGTACTTAAATATATGTACACTATGCACAAAGTCTTGAAAGTACACTTTCATAAAAAAAGAACTGTTGAGAATCAACAGTCCTTTACAACATCTTCAAAAAAGAAACTTCCTAATCTTGTCTCTATACCAACATCATTCATAAAAATAAAATCCGCAACATCTCCATATCCCTCTATTGCATAAATTGTATAAACCTTACCAATAGTAACATCTTTTACTTGTCCATAATTTGGTGTACCATTAAAAAATCTTTCTATATATTCATCATTTTTTACCTTTACATTAAACGGTATTGACAACTTCAACAGTCCAGAAAACGGATGTGAATCTAAATCATTATAATACTCAAAATCACTCATAAAATTTCTCACTTTCTTTTGAATATACACTTTCAAAAATTTTCTTTTCTTCAATCGTCAATACCCACTGAATATCTTTTTCATATACAACACAACGTGATCTGCGATTAAAATAACAATCCTTGCATCCTCTATAATAAGCACACTCGCAACAATCCGTATGAGTATAGCCATAATCAGAATATTCTTCCGCAAGAGCATCCGGACAACCACCATCAACACAAGTTACACCAGTATAACTACCACAATTAAACATAATCATTTTCCCTCTTTCTGTAATAAAATATTTTCTTTTTTCTTACACTTATCTTTAAAACAGCATACATGACATAATTGAAACTTACATACCGGATACATACCATTTTCACAGCTAACACCAACAATACAAGAATCCACATACCGACATACAAACAAATCGCAATTTTTCATTGTGCCACCTCACTATCAAAAGGAGTGCTTATTAAAAAAGGATACTCATATTTCAAATATGTATCTAAAGGCATTTCACGAACAGTATCATTTATGTATACTTTCACGGTTTTTATTCTCCGTAAAAAAGCATTCCAAGTCTCTTTTTCCTCTTTCTGTATATTTGGATACTGGTTGCGTATATCAATATTTGATATAATGAATATTTTTGTAAAGCATGCAACACGGTTCATATATCGTGCAGGAAGTTCCAACGGGTAACCATCTAAGTATTTCAACATATCATCTATACGGAGACTGCTGCGGAACTCTTCAAACACAAGAACATCTTGACCTTTATAGGAATCAAAAGGATGTTCATAATCAGTAACTCGATAAACATTACTATAACCATATTCATCCATAACACTACGGGTTTTACCTGCTCCGGTAGTTCCCCAAATATAAGTAGTTTCAACCCACCGCCATAATTCCTTAAACTTTTCTTCCCTAACAGTCTGTCTCGCCCGTTCTACCTTATCCATGTGAAGAATAAAACGGGGATTTGTTTCAAGAATCTCATAGTTAGAACACCCTTGTTTTATGAGATCATACAACTCTGCCATATCCGCCCGTCTGCCTTGACTTTCTTCCGGTAAAACACCCCATTCCTCATGTGAATCACGGAAATTAGTAGTGCCTTTTTCAGAATCCAACCACTTCCCCTCTTTGAAAACATAATCACGATTTTGCCGAGAATTACCCTCACAAACATCAAAATGACCACCTTTAAACTTATTGCACATGGTTTCTAATCGAACTTGATTTTTAAATACAACATAGATATGCGTATGAAAAGTAGAAGCTTGTTCATCAGCCATACACCAGTAAACAACACTCATTTCTTGAAGTACATTCTTCAAAGCTTCGTGCGTCCAACCCTTATCAATAGGATTATTAACGGTAATCTGCCAACGTCTTAATTTTTGTACATTATCAATATCTGTTTTCCTTTTTCCCATATATAAACCCCTTATGTCTCATGTCTCAAAAGTTACAAAACAAGTGAGACATGAAGAAACATAGACAATATAAGGGGGTTATGGTACAATGTCTCATGTCTCAAAAGTTGGGGGTAATACTGCCGCCTGCGGCGGCTCCCCAACTTTTGGCAGGAGAGAAACATAATAGCTAGTGAAGCGGACAGATCGACCTCTCCCCGTTGCAAGGTTTCCACGGGCAAGCCGTTGGAAAACCCTTGCAACGGGGGAAAAGGCTTCGATCCCCGTCTCGCGCTTGAAAAAAGAACGATACCAAATCGGTATCGTTCTTTTTTTCGAGCCCTGCCAGGGCTCGAAAGTTCGATGTCTACGCTCCGCTCCGGTCAGCACTTCTTTCTAATAAATTCTGTGTTTCACAATACCTGTGTCTGATCGTACAGTGGGTGACATAATATATCGGGGTTTGTATTTTTCTAAAATGATGAATGGGAAAGCCACTGGTGACTTTCCCATTCTATTTTCTATTCTACTATGATATGTAACATGCCATTTTCATCTTCTGTTACTATTGTTCCACCCAATTCACCATTTTCATACATTCTTAATAATATCCTGTTTTCAGCCATACGATATTCCTGATGGTTGGCTCCTGTGAATAGGGAACCATCAGGTAAGTAATCTCCTACGTGGAAGACTTCTCCATATCGTGGGGAGCCTTCTTTCATGTAAACGGCATAGCTTTCTTCGGAACCTGCTCCTTTGCCAGTGTCGTAAACCCAGTACCAACCTATAGTTCCATCTGCTCCTTGAGATTGTGCATATCCCGTCCACGGTTCATAACCACCATATTCTTCTGTCACTTCATTAAATTCTTGTTTTCCAAGGGCAAAGGCGATGTCTCCATCTATGTTGGTTGCCTTGGGATCTACATCCTCCGGATTTACATCAGGATAAATGATGTTCTCGGCAATTTCATCCATTAAACTACCATCACCTGCTACATGATAATACATGAATGACATTGTCGTAAATAATCTGACCGCTTCACCTTTTGTAATTGCTGCATCCCAATCTTCTAAGTCTGATTCTGAAATTAACTCCATATTAGTAGCTATTTCAAATGCTTTATACATATCAGATGGAACTCCCTTACCAGGATCAGAGATTGCATCTGAAAAACTGATGTCTCCTGCATCGGATACGGTGGATATTACTACATCTTCAAGATAGATGTTGTTTTTAAAACCATGTTTATCCATATATGTCTGGTAGTCTTGGCTATAATAGTTTGCTAACAGATAAATGTACTCTCCTCTTGACATTGCTGACGTAAAAGTCTCTTCATTTAAACCAGTCGAAGTATTCACATAGGCATATTCATCCATTGGTGCGGCAAAATTGGTATATTGTGTTTCTCCTACTTTTGCTGTGAAGTCACTGTCTGTTTCTGGTGCCTGTGCTTCATTTACCTGAGTCATTGCTCTCATTATTAACGACATTGCCTGTGCTCTTGAAAGGGGGACATCTCCATCAAACTGTCTTTCTTCTTGGTCTGGAAGCAATTCAAAGTAGGCATTGATCGTTGCATAGGGAGCATTCGCATAATCTGCATCTATATCTGCATAATATTCTATTGACATTTCACCAAGCTTTAAAACAGACGACAGTACCATCATATAGCCTCGAAAGTATTGATTTTTTATTGCTAAAAGCAACGTGATATTCTGGTCTGGCTGTGTTGTTAATGGATTCGTGTATAAGTTACCCTCTTTGTTGCCTGTGGTTCCTGTTACTTCTACATATTCCTCAAAGGCTGCTCTTAACTCCGGATGTGTTTCTAAACTTGAGAGTGGAATCCAGGGGAGTGACTCCGTTTTTGATTCTTCTGTTTCTGTTTCCTCCGGCACTGTGGTTTCTGCCTGTGCGGATTCAACAGTAGCAGTGATGGATTCATTGCCGGATGTGGTTTCCTGCTTGCCACAGGAAGCAAAAGATAAAATATATACGGTTATCAAGGTTAAAATAGTTGTTTTTTTCATAAATGCTCCCATCTGTTATATTTTTCATGAGTTAATGGTATTGTACCACAGAAGGGGGAATAACGCTATGACGTTTATTTTGTGTGGTGCACATGACCGCGGGACCAGACTTTACTTGGCTGTGCCTTATAGGTGGGGCGGCGGAAGAGGAGGCTTTTCAGTGCGGGACCGTTAAAGGGGAAGAGGGGCCAGAAGTAACTGAAGCCTGCGAAGGTTGGTGTGGTAATCATGGAGAGTGACACAAGCGTCAGACCGATAATAAAGCCGGGCAGACCCCATAATCCGGTGGTGACCACCAGGAGAATTCGATAGATCCGCAGAGCATCAGCAAATTCGATACTGGAGAGGGACAGATTCGCCAGCATGGTGACGGCAGCATAGAAGAGGACTTCCGTGGAGGCCCAGTTAAGACTGACAGCAATGTCACCGATTAATAGTCCGCCGACAATGGACAGAGCACCGGAGACGCGGCTGGAGCTGAGTGCCGCTGAATACTTGAAAAGATCCAGCAGGAACTCCACCGCCAGCACATAGAAAAAAAGGCGGAAGGGTGACAGATCGCTGACGGGTGTGAGCTGTAGCGAGGCAGTAATCTCGGGATAGTAGGCGGAGAGAAGTAAAAATACCGGAAGGAGTAGGAGACTGACCGGGATGCACAGGAAACGGATCATGCGGAAGTAGGTTCCGGTCAGAGGATTGTTGTAATAGTCCTCCGGACTCTGGGTAAACTGGAAGATCGTACCGGGAAGCAGCAGAACGGCAGGGGAGTTGTCCACGATGAGCAGAATATGCCCTTCGCACAGATAGCTGCAGGCCACATCGGGCCGTTCCGTCAGCTGGATACTGGGCAGAGGATTCCACCAGCGTTTTTTGATCAGGAGTTCTTCCAGACTTTTGCTGCCCATGGTCAGGGAAGTGATCTGTAATTGGGAAAGCTTTTTCTTTAAGGTATCTAATAATTCCTCATTGACCTGATCCGCCAGATAGGCGATAGCTACATCCGTGCGGCTTTCTGCACCCAGAGAACAGATAGAGAATGTCAGTTTCGGAGAACGCACCCTCCGGCGGATCAGATTGGTATTGAACAACAGCGTCTCCACAAAACCGTCCCGGGCACCCCGGGTGATCCGTTCGGTGTCAGGTTCGGAAATGCTGCGGACAGGATAGGTACGGACATCGATGATCACGGCCTGTGCAAACCCTTCTACCAGAAGGACAGAGGGGCCACTGAGAATATTTTGCAGAATCGTATCTATAGAGGAAGTCAGTGACACCTGGGCATACCCCAGTTTGCTCTGCACATAGCGAGGGAGATCCCGGATTTCGGAATCCAGTGTATAGAGGGGGTCCTGCAAGTCGGAAAAAATTTGTTGAAGGATCTCCGTCTTACAAAAACCATTGACACCGATCCAGTAAGCCGGCGTATTTCCCAGCTTCAGGTCACGGGTGATCAGGTCAAAACTGTCATCCAGTGGCAGCAGAGCGTGGAAAAGTGCTGTATTTTTGGATAGATTTGTGGATAAGGAGCGTTGTACCATAGTGGGGAATCCTTTCTGATCACTTGCATAGACTGCCAAACAGGTATATGGTATTATTATTCAGATAGATTCCCCAGGTTTTTCGGAACTATACGGATCAGTGGTATAATTGACACAACCCCAGCAGGATCAACAATAAACCTGAGACGGGATCCGTATATTCCCCGATCTGCTGCAGGAAAGCAGACCTGCCCAGACGGCTTCCGAAAGCCAGAAATCCGAAGGAGCAGAAAAAGGTGGACACCGATGCCGGAAGGAAAGGAAGTCCCGTAATACTGGCAGAGAAACCGATGCCGATATTGTTCATGGAAAGGGCACAGCCCAGCGCCAGTATCTGCGACAGGGATAATTCCCGGTGCCCGGCAAATTTTTTCTTTTTCTGGCACAGATTATTATCCGGGGAAAAATTGCAGCGCCATCTGGAAAGCAGCCATTTTCCCACGTAGTAAAGACCGAAAAGGATCAGTACACTGCTTCCGATCCGGGTACCGATGCCGATGGGAAACAAGGGTAACAACAGGTTGCCAAGACCTATAGAGATCACAGTCCCGATCAGGGTGACTGTGCTGATCAGCAGATTATGTCTGGCAGGCAGAGGGATTTTCTGGAGGCCCAGAGCCATACCTACCAGAAGGGCATCCAGACTGGCTGAGATGCCGAAGAGCAGAGGGGGCAGAATAGACATAACATGCTCCGTAGAAAATATTCTTAATTTTACTATATTCCCCTGAAATTATTTTGTGAGGTTGTGGGGCAAAGGAACAAATGAGTATGGAAGTAAAGAGAAAACTGAGTGAATTCCTAAAAAGAGAGACGGTTCTGACCGTAGCGATCCTGCTGGCAATAGTGTCTGCGGTGATGATTCCGCCGGACAGAGAATATGCAGGATATATTGATTTCCGCACACTTTCGATCCTTTTCTGCCTGATGACGGTGATGGCAGGCTTGCAGAAACTGGGTGTTTTCCGTAATATTGCAAAAACGCTGTTGCGGCATACACAGAATACCATACAGTTGGCAGAGGTATTGGTACTTTTGTGTTTCATTTTCAGTATGATCATCACCAATGATGTGTCATTGATCACGTTTGTACCGTTTACCTTCATTGTGCTGCGGCTGACAGGCGAAGAAGCTGTGAAAAAACTGGCAGTACCTGTGATCGTTCTGCAGACGATAGCTGCCAATCTGGGAAGTATGCTGACGCCGATCGGAAATCCGCAGAATCTGTATTTATATGGGAAAACACAGATGTCCGCTGGAACATTTATACTTTTGATGCTGCCTTATTCTCTGGTGTCACTGCTTTTACTGATGATCTGTGTGGTAATTGTGGCAAAACGAAGCGGAATCGAAGTCCGGGGAGCAGAAGTTTTGCTGACAGAAGATGAGAAGCTGGAACAAAAGAAATATTTACTTCCGGCATATTTGCTGTTATTTGTGTTGTGTCTGCTGACTGTGGCTCATATGATTCCTTATCCGGTGACATTGGGAACTGTGGCATTGGCGGTTCTCCTTTTAGATCGTGGTACTCTTATAAAAGTGGATTATTCGCTTTTGCTGACGTTTGTGGGTTTCTTTATTTTTATAGGAAATATGGGAAGAATGCCTGCTTTCTGTGATTTCCTGCAGAAGATCATCGGAGGTAGAGAAGTGATGACAGCCGTGATTGCCAGTCAGGTGATCAGTAATGTTCCGGCGGCCCTGCTGTTATCCGGATTTACGGAAAATATAACGGCATTGATCATCGGTACGAATCTGGGAGGGCTGGGGACGCTGATCGCATCCATGGCCAGTCTGATCTCCTATAAACAGGTGGCCAGACAGATTCCGGGAGAGAAAAAGAAGTATTTTGGATGGTTTACCATAGCAAATATCGTTTTTTTAATGATATTGGTATTGGAAAACTGTCTGCTGTAACTATAGAAAGCAGTCTGTCTGCCGGGAAAGGCAGAAAAGATGGCAATAACTAAAAAATAATCTGGGAGGTATTCGTCATGACAGAAGATATGACAATCATTGCAGAAGAGGCTTATCTGGCGGCCAAGGAGATCTTGGAAAAGGCGAGGCTGGAGCAGGGAGAGTTGTTTGTGGTAGGCTGTTCTACCAGTGAGGTGGGAGGTGCTACTATCGGTACCTATTCCAGCCCGGAGCTGGCGGAGATGGTCTTCGGCGGTATTTACCAGGCCACGCAGGAAGCCGGGGTATATCTGGCTGCGCAGTGTTGTGAGCATCTGAACCGTGCACTGATTCTGGAAAAAGAGGCTGCGGTAAAATATGGTTATCCCATGGTAAATGTGGTACCTCAGCCTAAGGCAGGCGGATCTTTTGCGACGGCGGCGTATAAAGCCTTCGAGCATCCGGTGGCTGTGGAACATATTCAGGCGGCAGCAGGAATGGATATCGGGGATACGCTGATCGGAATGCATCTGAGAGATGTGGCAGTACCGGTGCGCCTCCGGTCCGGACAGATCGGAGACGCCCATGTGGTATGCGCCCGCACCAGACCGAAATTCATCGGTGGCGGCAGAGCGGTTTATGACGAAGAATTATTGTAAAGAAATGATATGTGGCTATTTCTGTGGCATTCCGCGGAAGTAGTCACGGATCCAGCGTCCGGATTCATTGAAATCATCGTCGGTCCAGTCGGAAAGTGCCGTGCTGGAAGCCTTGAAGACGCTGCTGCTTTCGTCTTTGTTGGCGAGATTCCAGCAACAGAAGCTGATCTGGTACTTGTTCAGCAGATCCAGCCATTTGGTAGTGGAAACAAAATCATTGGCACCATTGCCGGAGGCATCGCACATGCCAAATTCGCTGACAAATACCGGAAGCCCGTTCTGAACACAGGTCTCTAAGCGGTTCCGCAGGTCGTCTTTATGGGTGCCTGCGTAGAAATGCAGCGTATACATTACATTGCTGTCATCCAGCGGAGAAGCGGCAGCCTTGTCGATCTCCTGACTCCAGGTTGGTGTTCCCACGAGAATTACGGCATCCGGCTTCTGCGCCCGGATCACCGGGATGACTTCTTCTGCGTAAGACTTGATGCTGTCCCAGGAAGTACCGCCGTTGGGTTCATTGCAGATCTCATAGAGCACATTGTCGTTGTCGGCAAAAACTTCCGCCATTTCCCGGAAAAAGGCGATCGCCTCATCTTTGTTCTGGTTCGGATCACAGTCACTTAAAATATGCCAGTCCACGATCACATACATTCCCAGCTCCGTAGCGTAGGATACGCCATCTTTTACCAGCTGTTTCAGCTGTTCTTTGTCTCCACCGGCACAATAGCCGCCGTATTCCTCCGTATACATGGCGAGGCGGATACAGTTAGTATTCCAGTCGTCACGCAAGGTACGGAGGGAATCATAATTGATATACTGGGGGAACCAGGCAATTCCGTGGGTAGACATGCCGTAAAGCTGAACGGTGTTGCCGTTTTCGTCTGTCAGTTTACCGTTTTCTACATGGAGAGCGCCATGCTGCCCGAAGGGGGTGGATGCCTTATCTTTGTCAGCCTCGGAAGTTACATCCGCAGGCTGTGTGGATTGCGTTCCGGGAGCATCGGGGGCCGGTGTCTGTTCGGATGCAGCGGTGCTTTCGTTAACGGTTTCTGTGATGGCAGCAGACGCTTCGGGGGAAGCAGATGTTGCGGCTTCATTTGACGTATCCTGCCTGCCACAGCCGGCGAGAGCACAGGTGCCTAAGGCTGCCAGTACGGCACAGCTGAGTGTTTTTCTGAAAATAGACATAATAACCTCTTTTCCTATTTGTTTGAGAATAAACGAATGAAAATACAAACAATGGGTTACCTTTTAGAACTAAAAACAAGCACTTACAACAAATATTATAATTGTGTCTGTGTAGCTTGGCAAGAAATGATTGCCCCCGAATAGGAGCTGTGATACAGTTAATGGGAACAGAGTTCGGAATAGAGGACAGAGATGGAGGAAACTTATGCTTCCGCAGTCATTTACAGAGAGAATGCAGGGACTTTTGGAATCGGAATATGAAGAGTTCCTGGCAAGCTTTGAGCATGAAAAATATCAGGCATTGCGTCTGAATCCGTTAAAAAAGGATGACATGTCTGTCATAACAGAAAAAGTCAAGCAGACTTTTCAGCTGCAGCCGGTTCCCTGGGCGGAGAACGGATATTACTACACAAAAGAGGACCAGCCGGGAAAACATCCCTGGCATGAAGCGGGACTTTATTATATTCAGGAACCCAGTGCCATGGCACCTGTGACACTACTGTCACCACAGCCCGGAGAGCGGATCCTCGATCTATGTGCTGCTCCCGGAGGGAAAAGTACCCAGATCGCATCAGCGATGGAGGGAGAAGGACTGCTTGTCACGAATGAGATCCACCCGGCGAGGGCGAAAATACTCTCGGAGAACGTGGAGCGCATGGGCATCCGCAACGCCTGTGTATTGAATGAGACGCCGGAGCACCTGGCGGATATTTTCGAGGAATATTTTGACCGGATTCTGGTGGATGCCCCCTGTTCCGGAGAAGGAATGTTCCGGAAAAACGAGGTGGCCTGCGAGGAGTGGAGCCCGGAGAATGTACAGCTCTGTGCGGACAGGCAGGACGGCATTCTGGAATGTGCCGCCCGGATGCTGGTACCCGGCGGCCGACTGGTGTATTCTACCTGTACGTTTGCACCTGCGGAGAATGAAGGCAGTATCAGCCGTTTTCTGGCAAAGCATGAGGAATTCGAGATCGTTCCCATTGATAAAAAAGCACTGGGGATCCCGGAGGGCTGTGACGGCATTCCGGGTTGCGTGGAGAACCCGGCGCCGGGTATCGAAGGCACCTTGCGCCTGTGGCCCCATAAGTTACGTGGCGAGGGGCATTATGCCGCAGTATTACAGAAAAAGGGAGAGCTTCCGGAAGGGTATCAGCCGGTGTGCGCAACGGGAACAGAAAAAGGAATCCCCGCAAAGAACCTTGCGAAGGACTGGGCGGAATATTTTGCTTTTGCAAAAGAGACTTTTTCGGAGAAGCTGATGGGGGAAGCGGGATTGTGTACGGCGGGAGAAGGATTTCTGGCGTTCGGTGATAATCTGTACCGTATGCCGGAGAGAATGCCAGGGGTCAAGGGGCTGAAAGTGCTGCGTCCGGGACTGCACCTGGGAACCTTGAAAAAGAATCGTTTCGAACCGGCTCATGCGCTGGCACTGGCGCTGTGCCCGAAGGATGTGAAGCATGTATGGAATCTGTCCGTGGAGGAAGCGGCTGCTTATCTGAAGGGACAGACTTTTTCCGCGGAAGGCGAGAAAGGCTGGTATCTGATCTGCGTGGACGACATCAGCCTGGGTTGGGGAAAACTGGCCGGAGGCATCATGAAGAACCATTATCCCAAGGGGCTGCGAAAATGAGAACAGAGATATTATACGAAGACAACAGCATACTGGTGATCCGCAAACCGGCAGGGCTGGCGGTACAGTCTGCCCGGATCGGACAGGCAGATGTGGTCAGTGAATTGAAGTCCTATCTGGCGAAACAGGCAGGAGTCGGACAGGGAGAGCCTTATCTGGCGGTGATCCACAGGCTGGATCAGCCGGTGGAGGGTGTGCTGGTATTCGCCAAAGAGAAAAAGTCGGCAGCAGTTCTGACGAAACAATTGTCGGCGGGCACATTGAATAAACAGTATTATGCGGTACTCTGTGGATATCCTGATGCTTCGGAAGGGGAGCTTGTGGATTATCTACGGAAAGAGGGCAGCGTGGCAGTGGCAGTCACCGGCAGAGAGATGAATTTTCCGGACGCAAAGATCGCAAAACTGCATTATAGCATTTTGGAGAAAATTAATCAGCCTATGCCGCTGGCACTGGCAGATGTCTGCATTGAGACCGGACGGTTCCACCAGATCCGCGTGCAGTTTGCCCATGCGGGATGGCCGTTGTTGGGAGATACCAAATACGGGAACACTACAGTCGCCGGAACGGCAGGGAGTCCGGCATATCGCGGCGTGGCACTTTGCGCATATTCTCTGGATTTTACCCATCCCGGCAACGGCAAAAAGATGTCATTCCGGGTGAAACCGCGGAATCCTGCATTTGAAAAATTTACAAAAATTCCTTCGGAGGATATTTTCGAAGGATAAAAAAGCCTGTCCGGCACACACTAATCCCAAAAAGGAAGTGTGCGGCATGGATTGGGGAGAATTTGGCAAAAAAATAATAGGAAAAAAGATGATAGTACTGCTTCTGGTAACGGGGGCAGTCTATTTTTTTCTGCAATATCTGACACCTCTGTCGGCACCGGTACTGTTGGCCATGCTGTTTGTCACAATTTTTGGGCCAATGATGAAGCGGATGAATCAGCGTCTGCATTTTCCCAGACCCCTCAGTGCCATAGTGCTTCTCATCGTGGCAACAGTGTTGCTGGTGGGGTTACTCTGGATTCTGGTGTCCTGGATGCTAGGCAGCCTGCCGGTATGGATCGGCAATCTGGAACTGCGGGAGCAGGAGTGGCTGGAAGCCGTCCGGGGGCTGTGTCGCAGCGTGGGAGAGATTATTGGTGTGGACACTGCGTATCTGGAAAATACGGTCAGTGGCAGATTACAGGAGGGGCTGGATTCACTGGAAGAAAATATTCTGCCGGGAATGCTTTCCCAGTCTATGCAGTATGTGCAGTGGTTCGCGGAGCTGGGAGGATTTCTGGTGACGTTTTTGATCGCTTCGGTGCTGCTGGCGAAAGACTATGACGGTATTATGAACCGTCTGCTGGATCAGGAGGCCTGTCATGTACTTCTGGAGGTGATCTGCGGGATCGTCCGTTATATTGCCACTTTTGTAAAGGCCCAGGGGATCATTATGACCACGATTGCCATGACAGCCGCGGCAACATTGGGAATCGCCGGAATAAAACATGGTATTTTGTGGGGGATCCTGGCGGGGATGTTAGATGCGCTGCCTTTTATCGGAACGGGAGTGGTACTGGTTCCGCTGGGCATGTTTCAGATCCTGGATGGCAACTGGGGCCGGGCACTGGTCTGTGGTGTATTGTATGTGGTCTGCATTTTTCTGCGGGAGGTCATGGAGCCTCGTCTCATCGGCAGAAAAATAGGGGTATCCCCCATAGCAGTGCTGGTGTCGTTGTATGCCGGAATCCGGCTGTTTGGCGTCTGGGGGATTATCAAGGGGCCATTGGGATTTGTGCTCATCTATGAGACTTATCACAGCCTGGCCCGCATGTATGACCGCCAGAGGGAGCAGGAACAACAGGAATGAGAAAAGATTGACGAAAGAAGTGTCGAAAGCTATCATAAAAGTATTAGACAAAGGAAGCTTAGGAGAGACGGACCTATGGCAAAAAAAACAAAAGGGAAAAATTCTGTGGAATCGGTGGCAGAAACGCTATGCAATTTCAGCCGGTTCCTGTGTGATATCGTGATCAGCGTGTATCTGTTTGTGATATTGGCTGTACTGCCGTTGTACAACAGGGGCTATGCCCAGATCGGAACAGACAAGGAGAATTTTTTTATTAAGACTATGACTTATGCGGGGAAATGTCTGCTTCCGGTATTTGTGTTGTGGCTGATCCTTCGCCTCATTGTGGCAAAGCAGAAACAGGAGCTTCCGGAATTTCGGACTATTCCGAAAAGCATCTGGCAGGCTTTGAACACCACGGATAAATTCGCTGCTCTATACTGGATTGCCGTGGTAATGTCCTATGTGTTTACCCGGTATCGGGAGGAGGCACTGTGGGGGACGGCATCCTGGCGGATGGGGATGTGGACCCAGCTGGGAGCGGTCATTGTATATTTTATGACCTCACGGATGTGGCAGAGAAACGACTGGATCGTGATCCTGACATTGCCGGTGTCGACCATTGTTTTTTTCCTCGGATATATGAATAAATTCGGGCTGTGCCTTGTAGATAAGGAGATCATCAATTCCTCCTTTATTTCTACCGTGGGAAATATTAACTGGTATTGCGGTTATCTGGTGACGGTGCTGTTCGGTGGAGTTTATCTGTTATGGTGGATGGGATCGGAGATCACTTGGAAGAGAGCGTTGCTGATGGGGTATGTGACGATTGGTTTTGCTTCTCTGGTAACCCAGGGCAGCAGCAGTGGTGTTGTAACTTTAGCCGTAATGCTGTTTGTATTGTTTGGCATGTCTGTGAAAGATGGCGGAAAAATGGAATGCTTCTGGCAGGAAATGACATTGTTATCGGTGGCATGTCTGATCACATATATTCTGCGGAGCTGCAATGTGCTTTCGCAGGAACTGCCGATGGAAAAAGTGACGGATATCCTGACGTTTTCCGCAATGAGTGTGATTATGACGATCGTGTCAGTAGTGGTACTGTGGCTGGTACATACCAGCAATAACAGAAATCATTACCGTGGGAACCTTTTTTGGGGCATCTATCGGATATTGTGCGTAGCACTGCCGGTTGTGAGCGTGGCATTATTAGCGTTTATCCTGGCGAATACGCTGTTGGGCGGAAAACTGACGTCCTTTCTGACGGAGACGGCAGGTGACGGGGGCAGCAACTGGCTGATGTTCAGCGCGGCCTGGGGCAGCAACAGGGGAGCCACCTGGTCGGCGGGAGCCAGCTGCTTCTGGGAAGCAGATCTGTTACATAAGATTTTCGGCGTAGGGCCGGATTGCATGTATGCGTTCCTGTCGAATGAGGCCAGCCCGGAGCTGCAAAATATGGTGTATGATTTCTTCTATGGAAACCGCCTCACTAATGCACATAATGAATGGCTGACGATCCTGGTGGATATAGGAGTGCTGGGGCTGGTCAGTTATGCGGGAATGATGATCTCAGTAATCCGTAATTTCCTGCATGCCGGGAAAAAGTCGATGCTGGTGGGAGCCTGCGGGTTCTGTGTGCTGGCCTATACGGTGAACAATATGTTCAGCTTCCAGCAGGTGATGAATATTTCGACGGTGTTTGTGATTATGGGGATTGGAGAGAATTTGCGGCGTTCAGCCCGTGATTGAACTAGTGAAAGTTGAATTTGAGGTCTCCGCTCCGCTTCGGTCGGTCCAGGCCGAGGTTCCCCGGACCTCGTGAGGTCTCCGCTCCGCTTCGGTTGGTCCAGGCCGAGGTCCCCCGGACCTCGTGGACCCTCTGCGCCCGAACGGTGTGTCCGAACCAGTTAGAGGTCGTAAGTTTGAATAGTTGCAAGAACAAAAATACTCCCTCACACATGTGTGAGGGAGTATTTTTAGTCGTCGCGACAAGATTCGAACTTGCGACCTCTGCGTCCCGAACGCAGCGCTCTACCAAACTGAGCCACGCGACGATGTGAACATTAATTGCGTCAACATTAAAATAATAAATAAAAACCCATTGATTGTCAAGCAAAAAACGAATATGATAGAAGAAAAAGTTGCAAAAACGATAAAATCACGAAATTAAGAGAGGAAATTCTATGTACAATACAACGGTAACGCTGAAAAAAGGAGAAGGAAGAACGCTGAAAGCCGGGGGAATGTGGGTATTCGATAATGAGATCGCATCCATACTGGGGACGTTTGAGAATGGCGACATTGTAAACATTCATGATTTTGACGGCTATTTCATGGGATACGGTTATATCAATACCAATTCCAAGATCACGCTCCGTCTGTTGGCGCGCAGGAAGGATACGGTGATCGATGAGGCATTTTTTGAACAGAGGGTACGGGATGCCTGGAATTACCGCAAGGAGACCATCGATACCTCCAGCTGTCGTCTGATCTTCGGAGAGGCGGATTTCCTGCCGGGTATTGTCATTGATAAATTCTCGGATGTATTGGTAGTGGAATCTCTGGCACTGGGAATCGATAAGTGGAAGCTTGTAATCATTGATGCTTTGAAGAAAGTACTGGCGGAGGATGGCATTACTATCCGCGGTGTCTACGAGCGGAGTGATGCCAAGGTACGCTTACAAGAGGGGATGGAGCGTTACAAGGGCTTCATCGGCGAACCGTTTGACACGAAAGTAGAGATTGTGGAGAACGGTGTGCATTACATGGTGGATGTAGAGGACGGACAGAAGACTGGATTTTTCCTGGATCAGAAGAATAACCGTGCCGCCATTCATCGTTTCTGTAAGGATAAAAAGGTGCTGGACTGCTTCACCCACACCGGCTCCTTTGCATTGAACGCGGGAATTGCCGGAGCGAAGAGTGTTCTGGGTGTGGATGCTTCTCAGCTGGCTGTGGATCAGGCAACGGAAAATGCGAAGCTGAACGGACTGGAAAATACGGTAAGCTTCCGATGTGCGGATGTCTTCGAGTTATTGCCGGAGCTGGAAGCGCAGGGCGAGAAATATGATGTGGTGATCCTGGATCCGCCCGCCTTTACCAAGTCCCGCAATTCCATCAAAAATGCCGTAAAAGGATATCGTGAGATCAATCTTAGGGGCTTAAAGCTGGTGAAAGACGGCGGATTCCTGGTAACTTGTTCCTGCTCACATTTCATGGATCCGGAGCTTTTTGCCAAGACAATCCGGGAGGCTTCTCATGGTGCGCATAAGCGTCTCCGCCAGGTAGAATTCAAGACACAGGGCCCGGATCATCCGATCCTGTGGGCAGCGGACGAGAGCTATTACCTCAAGTTCTACATCTTTCAGGTCGTTGATGAACGCTAGACATCCGTCTGGAGAAGTAAGCGGCTGAAAGTGGCGGAAATGCTTGATTTACAAGGGTTCGAACGTGTTTGGTGATAAGCTTGCAAACCTCGTAAAGTATTGCAAAATATCGTATCACAGTGGTATAAAGTGGTAAGTCTGAGTGGTAACTATGAAATGATAATGATATCGGAAAAGGTTATATGTTCGCTCTTCATTATGTTAAAATGAAACATGAATTAACGGCAGACTAACGACAGACTAACAATGATATAATTGTAATGCCAAAATAGGTGTGATATTATTACTATGGCAATCGAAACAGAGATGTTCCGGTTGCTTTTTTTATGCCATGAAAGGGTGAATTTGATGGAATTATCTATGAGAGAGAAAGAGCTGTTAATTAGTGTCTGCTGATTAAGTATCTATCTGCAGCTTCCAGCTCTTACATCTGTTCCAGTCATGCCAGAAGCGGAACAGATGCAAAAGAGCGTAAAGTATTCGCCGCTGAATCCTGAACAGATTCGTCACGAATACAGATAATGCGATAGAAGTCAACTGCGTTTCTTCCAGTTTTGTGGTAATGCAGCTCATACCATAACAGCGTTTGATCAGACTTAAGGTGCGCTCCACTTCGATTCTATCGGTATTATCCTGATACTCCTGTTTCTTATCAACTTTTGTTGTAGCGCTTGGTCTGCCCAGCTTTGGACCTGATAACCGGATTCCATGTTCCTTGCAATAGTTCCTGGTTTCCCTGGTCCGGTATATCTGATCTGCCAGGACCCGTTCCAGATAATAACCGGTACGCTCTCTGAATCGTTCTATTGCTTCAATCAGGCAGGTGCTCTCGTTGTATGCCTCGAAAGATATTTTTTCGATACGCCCATAACCTTCGCTGTCAAGACTGAGATCAAATTTTGCACCAAATTCAACAGGTGCTTTGACCTTGTGCTTCCTGCTCTTAGCAAATGCAAGATACTCTTTTCTGGCACGTTTGCGATATCTTCTTGGCAACTTAAGACCATAGCACTTACAAAAACAGTAAATCATGGTCTCCAGTTTTTCTCTTGCTTCATTCAAAGGTGAGATATCCTGCGGATAACGTATGTTTGCAGGCGCACAGGTTGCATCAAAGGCTGGTTGAAATCAAGGAAGGAATGCTGTAAAGTCAGTAAAATCAAGTGTTTGCAACTTAATTGAATAAATTCTATTTGAAATACTTGACAGAAATAGTTAAATGAGTTAGTGTATAACTATAAGTAATGACATTATGATGTAAGCATATAACAACAATATGAAAAAGAAACTTGTGATGGGGTGTTTCGCATCAGATAAAAATGGCAAGTAGATGTGGAGACCAGCGATGAAAAGTCAAGCATAAATTATACAGACCTCCTAGTCGAGGTTAAATTCTACATTGTCGGTCATCATCTTCCAGATGATTCTGACGAGTTTACCGGCGCAGTGCCCAAGGGCATTGCAGTGCACCGTTGATTCAAGACCGATGATGATGTTGTCCTTGTCATCACAGATGGATGTAAGGTTAGATTCCAACAGACTGAATCCATCACCGTCATTTGTAAATTTGAACGGCTCCATGAGAATTACGCCATCTGAGCTGATAGCTGGGGCAAAGTGGTTGAGTTTGGCAATGTCAATGCCTACATAAATCATGAGGTTGTGCCTCCCTTTCATAAAGTCTGATACCATGATATTCACCAGCGATTATCCTCGTAGACTTGATTGAAATAAGTACTTCCGAGCGAGAACCCATTGCAACATCGAGCAGATAAACAATTCAGATAAAGGTAGCGGCAATACGCTCCAGTCGAGTAGTCGAAGCTACAGGAAAAATCAAAAGTCCATAGTATTTGAATGTATTAAACCACGATACAAAAAATATAAAAAGAAGGGAGAATGTGTGATGATTCCCTCTAGGAATTATCATACAAATAAAAAATGAACAGTTTTGTATATGACATACCGGTAAAAGTATATTTTGGAGAAAATCAGCTGAGCCATCTTGGGGAAGAACTGAGTAGATATGGGAAAAGAGTGCTTCTGACTTACGGAGGAGGCTCCATCAAAAAGACAGGGTTATATGACGCAGTTGTTTCGGAAATCAAAAAAGCCGGACTGGAGTTTTATGAACTGTCCGGTATTGCACCAAATCCGAGGATTGAGTCAGTGCGGGAAGGGGTGGAGATCTGTAAGAGAGAAAACATTGATGTACTGCTTGCCGTAGGCGGCGGTTCTACTCTGGACGCTACTAAATGGATGGCGGCAGGAGCCTGCGTGGAACATGACCCCTGGGAATTTTTTAGCCAATGGGCGCCTGTGGAAAAAGCCCTTCCTGTGCTGACCGTTCCGACCCTTGCGGCTACCGGTTCAGAAATGGATGCGGGAGGCGTGATCAGCAATCCTGAAACGCAGGATAAGATTGGAAGGGTTGCCAAACCGTTGCTCCCAAAAGTATCCTTTCTTGACCCTACAAATACCTATACGGTAAGTCCTTATCAGACGGCCTGCGGCGCTGCTGATATGATGTCACATATCATGGAAGTGTATTTCAATATGGAGACAGACCTGTATATGCTGGACTGCTTTATGGAAGGAATGATGAAAACCATCATCAAGTATGCGCCGATTGCCATGAAAGAGCCGGAGAATTATGAGGCAAGGGCAAACCTGATGTGGACATCCTCCTGGGCGATTAATGGTTTTACACATGGAGGAAAACAGCAGGAGTGGAGCTGCCATCCCATGGAGCATGAGCTGTCTGCAATCTACGATATTACCCATGGCTTGGGACTTGCCATACTGACGCCCCGTTGGATGGAGTATTGCCTGGATGAGACAACGGTTTCTAAATATTATCAGTTCGGCGTGAATGTATTCGGAATTGACGCCTCCTTAGAGCCGATGGCAGTTGCAAAGGAAAGCATAGAATGGCTGTCGAAGTTTTTCTTTGAAACATTAGGATTAAAGAGAACCTTTACGGAAGTGGGGATCGAGAAGAAGAACTTTGCGGTGATGGCGAAAAAAGCTTGCGGAGGAGATGTACTTCTTGGATTTAAACCACTGAGACAGCAGGATATTGAGCAGATTTTTGAGATGTGTCTGTAAAAGTAAAAAGCAGTGGATAGAAGATTTCGGATAAGCTTTGGTTATGGATTTCATTAGCAATCCATTTTGCTTCAGACAGAAAAAAGAAAATAAAACTGTATAAATTTGATTTTATTTGAAATACTTGACAGAAATAGTTAAATGAGTTAGTGTATAACTATAAGTAATGACATTATGATATAAGTATATAACAACAATATGAAAAAGAAACTTGTGATGGGGTGTTTTGCATCAGATAAAAAATGACAAGTAGATGTGGAGGGTAGAAATGAAGGCATTAAGTGTAGATCAAAATGGGAAGCTTGAAGTATGTGATGTTCCAAAGCCGGTCTATGGAGATTGCCAGGCTCTTGTGAAAACGTTGAGTTGTGGTGTCTGCAATGGGACAGATATGAAATTAATTCATGGTTCATTTAAAAACATGACGCATTATCCAATGCTTTTAGGACATGAAGCAGTTGGACAGGTTGTTGAAAAGGGAAAGTATGTTACAAGCTTTGAAATTGGAGATATTGTGTTGCTCCCATTTTTATATGGTGATGTAGGGAAATATTCTTCAGGATGGGGTGCATATGCAGAGTATGGGATTGTAGGAGATGCAAAGGCCTATATTTCACATGGTATGGGACCTGGAACAAAGGAGTTTGATGACAGCTTTTACGCACAGACAGTCATCAAACCAGAGTATGGTCTTACTGCAGTTGAAGCATCTATGATAGTGACTTTCCGAGAGGTGTTAAGTGCCATCAGGAGATTTGGATTTCAAGCTAATCAAGATGTCGTGATTTTTGGTGCTGGACCTGTAGGACTATGTTTTACTCGCTTCTGTAAGTTGCTTGGGATGCGCACAGTAATTACTATTGATATTTCAGACGACAAAACGGAACAAGCGCGTAACATGGGAGCTGATATAGTAATTAATAGTTCTAAAGAAGATGTAGAGGCGATGGTTTTGAAATATTTGCCGGAAGGGGCAGATTATGTAGTAGATGCAGTGGGAATTAACCAATTGCTGAATCAGGGAATGCGACTGATAAAATATAATGGAAAAGTATGCGGATATGGTATTTCTCCAAAACTTGGAATGGATCTGGATTGGAGTGATGCACCTTACAACTGGCAGTTACATTTTGTGCAATTTCCAAGAAAGAAAGAAGAGGCAGAAGCACATTCTCAGATTATGGCCTGGATTGCAGCGGGTGCATTAAAACCAAGTGATTTTATATCAAATGTTTTTGAATTCGACCATATTTTAGATGCATTTGGGCTTGTAGAAAAGCGCTTACCAGATACAAAAAAAGTGGTAATTCGATATTCTTAAACTGGAATTATACTGTCTATTATACAAGAAGAGGAGAAAATGATGAAGACATCAAAATTATTCATGACATTACCTGAAGCATATGCGTGTACACCTGATGGCATGGAAATTGATAGATATGGAAATTTAATATTATCTTGCCCTAATTATGCGGATGAACATATGTCTGGATGTGTGCTTAGAATCACGAAAGATCGACGCGTAGAAAAGTGGTTTGATGTTCCTGTTCATCCGGAAACAGGTGTTGCAAGAAATATGGGGATCGCTTTTGACGGTAATTGGAATATATATTTGTGTGATAATCAGGGATGGTCAGAACGACCTGAGCTTCTTTATAAGGGAAGAGTTTTGAAGTGTGAGGTTGATGACGCGGGAAATATTAAAAAAACAACTGTGATTGCAGATCACATGGAACATCCAAATGGAATCAGAATACGCGGTGAGTATATGTACGTGACGCAAAGTTATCTTCACCCTGTTAAAGATCCATCTGGTAAACTTGTAAGCTGTGTATATCGTTTTCGCCTGGATGAACATGATATTGATATCACAAACACACTTGAAGATCCACATATTTTGACCACCTTTATTACACAAAATCCGGAAACTCAATATGGCGCAGATGGGATTGCTTTTGATAGTGCAGGAAATTTATATGTTGGAAATTTTGGTGATGGGGAGGTATGGAAACTCGTTTTGAATCAAGATGGGTCTCTAAAGGAAAAGAGTCTCTTTGCCAAAAATCCAGAAGAACTCAAAAGCACGGACGGTATGGTGTTTGATGAAAATGGAAATCTCTATATCGCAGATTTCTGTGCAAATGCGATTGTAAAAGTAACAAAGGATGGATATGTTTCACGTCTGGCTCAGAGCCCGGATTGTGATGGGCTGGATGGAGGTCTTGATCAACCTGGGGAGCCGATTATATATGATGGAAAAATTGTAGCATCTTGTTTTGACCTTGTAACAGGACCGGGAAAGGTGAATACAGCACATGAAATGCCGGCAACTTTAGCGGAGGTAGATATTTCGTGAAATATTTGATGGCACATGACTTGGGTACAAGCGGAAATAAAGCAACCCTGTATGATTGTGATGGAGTATTAATAGGCTCCTGCGTGGAGAGTTATGTGGTCAGTTACCCTAAAGATACATGGGCGGAAGTAAATCCAATTGATTTGTGGCGGGCAGTTTGTAATTCAACAAAACAGTTGTTAGAAAAAACAGGTATAAAGGCAGAGGATATTGCTGCAGTTAGTTTTTCTGGACAGATGATGGGATGTCTGGTGGTTGATCAGGACGGAGTGCCGCTCAGACCTATGATGATATGGGCTGATACACGCAGTGTTAAGCAGGAACAATTTATGAAGGATGCCATTGGAGAAAAACGTGGTTATCAAATTACTGGACACCGCTTAAGTGCATCATATAGTGCTGCTAAGCTATTATGGATTAAGGAAAATGAACCGCAGATTTATGATAGAGCATATCGTATGCTTCAAGCAAAAGATTACATTATTTATCGACTGACAGGCCAGTTTGTGACAGACTTAAGTGATGCATCAGGAACAAATTTGTTAGATATTGAAAAACAAACTTGGTCGACTGAATTGATCCAGGCATTTCAAATTCGGGCAGAATTACTTCCTGAATTGCATAGTTCTTCCGATATTGCTGGTACAGTCACAAAACAGGCAGCGAAAGAAACTGGATTGATTGAGGGGATGCCAGTTGTAATTGGTGGCGGAGATGGTTCTTGCGCCTGTGTTGGAGCAGGTGTTGTTCGTAAAGGAAAAATTTATAATGTACTAGGGTCGTCATCTTGGATTAGTATGGCATCTGATCATCCTTTCTATGATGATCAGATGAGAACCTTTAACTGGATACATCTGGATCCAAAATTATATACACCATGCGGGACAATGCAGACTGCTGGAATGTCTTATGCCTGGTATCGAGATGCTTTTTGCCAATTAGAGAGAAAAATTGCTCATGAAGAACAGAAAGATTTTTATATGTTGTTAGAGCAGGGAATTAGTAGTTCGCCTCCGGGTGCAAACGGGTTATTGTATTTGCCATATTTATTGGGAGAGCGTTCTCCAAGATGGAATGTGGATGCTAGAGCGGCATTTATAGGAATTGGAATTTCTACTTCAAAGGAGGATATGTTGCGTTCTGTATTGGAAGGAGTAGGATATAATCTGAGGGTCATTCTTGAACTTTTAGAGCAGATACAGCCTGTGAAAACCATAACAATGATAGGCGGTGGTGTAAAGAGCATGGTCTGGAGACAAATTCTATCGGATATATACGGAAAAAAACTTGAATTTCCACAATATCTGGAGGAAGCTACATCTATGGGGGCTGCAATCTGTGCGGGTGTTGGTATAGGAATATTTGCAGATTATAGTGTTGCTGAAAAGTGGAACATGGTACAATCATATCAAATTCCGAAACAACAAAATGTGCAATTGTATGAGGAACTGTATCGGGTTTTTAACAAAAGCTATGAAAGTCTCAAAGATGTTTTTGGAGAATTGGGAACCTTTAGAAGAAACAACACGAATAATCAATAATATATAAAAATAAGGATGAGTACACATGGAAGCGGTAAAATTAGATAACTTTTTAAAGGTAGATAAGGGAATACCTGTTCCTCTTTACTATCAGATAAAACAGGGTATACTACAGGCGATTCAGGAGGGTGCTTTAAAAGTAGAGGATATGATTCCGACGGAAGCAGAATTATGTGAAATCTGTGGTATTAGCAGACCGACGATTCGTCAAGCGTTGGGTGAACTGGTATCGGAAGGTTATCTTTATCGACTGAAGGGAAAGGGTACATTTGTTTCCAAGACAAAAATAGATGCAAGATTTCTGAATAAATTGCAGGGATTCAATCAGGAAATGTTGGAAAAAGGTTTGAAACCATCTACTAAGGTGATTAATTTTTCGTGTGTTCCCGGAAGGGAAGATATTAATGCAAAAATGAAGCTTGAAGCAACAGAACCGTTATTTTATCTTGAGCGAATCAGATATGCAGATGATGAACCGTTGGTATATGTGGAAACCTATTTTCCATATCGGCAATTCCAGATGCTGACGAATGTGGATTTTAATCAGAGTTCTTTGTATCAAAGTATGAGAGATCTTGCACAGGTAGAGGTTACAAGAGTACAGCGTGTGCTTGAAGCGGTAAATGCTGAAAAACGAGATGCAGATTTACTTGGTATTCCGAAAGGAAAAGCAATGGTAAGAGTGCAAACAGTAGGTTTTACAAAAGAGGGAAGGGCAGTAGAGTATTCCGTGGCAAGATACCGAGGTGACAGAAACAGCTTCAGTATCGAGTTACAGGTATAGATTTCATACGGAATATACGACAGCGTTTTCAAAAATAAAAATAAATGAAAGTGGCTGTCGAAATATTTAATTATATATGTAATGACATAAATATGTTAATACAGGAGGAAAGAAGATGGAAAACTTAAAATCAGAAAAGGTTTTAACAGCAAAGGAATTGGCCTCATATTTTGACCATACCCTTTTGCGGGCAAATGCAACAGTTTCAGAGTTTAAGAAGTTGTGTGATGACAGTAAACGATACGGTTTTTGCATGGTAGCTATTAATCCTGCTCCAGTAAAGCTGTGTAAAACGTTTTTAGCGGGCAGCCAGGTTCATGTAGGAGCTGCAATAGCTTTTCCACTTGGACAGACAACTTTGGAAGATAAGCTGTCTGAGACCAGAAATGCGATTAAGAATGGTGCGGATGAAATAGATTATGTTGTGAATCTGACCAAACTGAAAGCAGGTGATACGGCATATATTGAAAGTGAAATGGCAAGAATAACGGATATTTGCAGAGAATTTAGTGTTGTATCTAAGGTGATTTTTGAGAATTGCTATTTAACAGAAGATGAAAAGAAAACACTTTGTCATATTGCTGCAAAGGTAAAGCCTGATTTTATTAAAACATCTACAGGCTTTGGAACAGGCGGTGCGACGCTTGAGGATGTTGCCCTGATGAAAAAGGAAACAGAAGGAAGCGGGGTAAAAATAAAGGCAGCCGGAGGAATTCGTACCTTAAAGACAGCATTAGAAATGATAGATCTTGGAGTAAGCAGAATAGGATCTACTTCAAGTGTTGCCATTATGGAAGAATATATGGCTCATTCGCCATTATTATAAAATACATTAAAAATAGCATTCAAAGGAGGATACTGGTATGAGAAAAAAGTTTTTAGGATGTGCATTAGCGACAGCTCTAAGCGTATTGGGGCTTGTTGGATGTGGTGCAGGTGACACTGAGACCGTTACATCGGCAGATTTGGCAGCTGAGGTGCAGGTATCAGATAAAACCGAAACCGAGGAAACCGATGTAGCACAAAAGGAAATCACTTGGGCAACATGGGGAAATGAAGGAGAACTAAAACGGTTTGAAGCACTAAATGAAGCATTTATGGAAGCAAATCCGGATGTTAAAGTGAATTTTATTCCAATTCCAAATAATGGATATTCAGATAAACTTCTCGCAATGATTGCAAGCGGAACTGAACCGGATCTTTATTATGTTGCGGACGGTAATTATCATAGTCTGGCATTGGGAGGAAAATTAGAACCCTTGGACAGCTATATTGAGAACGACGAAAATATTAATAAAGATAATTTCTTTTCAAATCTGCTGACTTATCTGACAGTTGATGGACAGTTGTATGGCTTGCCGACAGATTGTGCACCTCGGGCATTGTATTATAACAAAACAATGTTAAAAGAGCTTGGATTGGAAGATCCGAATGAACTTGAGGAGCAGGGAAAATGGGATATCAATGCCTTTGAAGAAATGGCAGGCAAGATTAAAGATGCAGGAAAAATTGCGCTGGTGCTGGATAACAATCAGGAATCAAATATTTGCTGGTTTAGATCAAGTGGTGCAACTATGTATGATGAAAATGGAAAATGTATTATTAATAGTCCGGAATCTGTTGCAATCTATACAAAGATGCAGAATATGATCAAAGATGGGAAAGTACAGTGGAATGGCAATTCTAAAATAGATGCCAACGGTTTATTCATGGGACAACAGCTTGCGTTTGTAGAAGCAGGAAGATGGCTGATGCCGCTTTTTAAAGACATAAAGGACTTTGAATTTGATATTTGTCCGATACCTAAAGGTCTTACGGGAGAACGTACAGCATGCCTTAGTTCTATTCCGCTTTGTATGTCATCCAATTCAAAGGATAAAGAAACTGCGTGGAGATTTTTGAGCTATTTCGTTGGAGAAACTGGACAGACATTACGACTGAAGGATTATGGAAACTGCATTCCGTCTATGGATTTGCCAGGTCTGGATGAAGCGACGTTCATGAATGAAGCTTTACCGGAACATAAAGAAGTCTGGCAGAAATATCGTGCAGAGGGTGTGCGTGGATATGTGGAAGATTCCCTGCATCCCGAAACAGCCAATGTACTTTCTGATGCAGAGGATGAGATGTTTGCTAATTTTGCAGATGTACAAACAACCTTACAGAGCCTGCAGGATCAGATAAACCAAATTGTCAGTCAGTAAGAAGAATATACTTGAGTGCCGGAATGCGAAGGATGAGGGAATCATGCTTCGGTTCCGGTACTCAGGGAAAACAGGACTGTTATGAATATCATCAGGGAAGGACTGAGGTCAATATGAGGCAAAAAAAACGCGATGGTATCTGGGGATACATTTTTATTGCACCGCAGGTAATTGGCTTACTACTATTTTCCATTATTCCGATTATTTGTGTTTTCTATTTTAGCTTTTGTAAATGGGATGCAATTTCAGAGCCGGTTTTTGTTGGAATTCAGAATTATATTACAGAATTTCATGACCCGGCATTTTATAAAGCTATTGTAAATACACTGAAATATTCACTCATTTATATACCAGGGAATGTTGTGTTTGCATTGCTGATTGCAACAGCAATTCAGCATATCAAAGGCAAGGTCGGATATAGATTGATTTTCTTTTTGCCAATTGTTGCAAGCTCAGTTGGGGTATCAATGATATGGTTATGGATTCTGGAACCAAATTGTGGAATTCTGAATTATTTTTTGGAATGTATTAAACTTGGACGGGTCAATCTTCTCGGAGATACAAAAACTGTAATGTTAACAATTGGATTAATAGGAATCTGGTGCAATCTTGGATATAATGTTGTCATTTATATTGCTGGACTGGAAGGAGTGTCACGTGTATATTATGAGGCAGCCATGGTTGATGGCGCAAGTGCGTGGACAAGATTTATTCGAATTACACTTCCGATGATGTCTCCCACCATATTCTTTACATTTATTATGACAATGATTGCAAGTTTTAAAGTGTTTGATTTGGCATATGTAATGACAGAAGGAGGACCAGCAAAGGCGAGCTATGTGTTTGTAATGCACATTTATGATTACGGGTTCAAATTATTTAAAATGGGCCAAAGTTGTACTGCGGCAGTTATATTTTTCATGGCATTGCTTGGAATGACAGTATTCCAAAATGTTGTTTCAAAAAGGTGGGTGAACTATGAAAGCTAAAAGTAAAAAAGTGTTTTCGATTATAAAACATATAATACTTATTACAATTTGTATTATAATGATATTCCCGTTTTATTGGATGATAGCAACTGCATTTAAAGATACCTATGCGGTATATGAGTATCCACCCAAAATTTTCCCGAATCCATTGGTGGTTTCCAATTTTGGAAAGGTTTGGGAATTACTTCCGTTTGGACAGGCATTTGTGAATAGCATAAAAATTGTATTGACTGTAGTGGTGATTCAACTTTTAACAGCTTCAATGGCTGCCTTTGCGTTTGCAAAGTTGCAATTTAAATTCCGTGAACTGATTTTCCTTTTAGTGCTTGCAACGATGATGATTCCCGAACAGGTAATTATGATTCCACTGTTCCAGATGTTTCAAAAAGTAGGTTTGATAGATACTCATCTGGGTCTGATTCTTCCGACGGCATTCTGTTACCCTTTTGGTATATTTATGCTTAGACAGTTTATTATGGGCTTGCCGGATTCAATTATGGAGGCTGGAAAAATAGATGGATGTTCATATCCTGGAATCTTTTTCAAATTGACTCTTCCTTTGATTAAACCTGCGCTGAGTTCTCTGTTTATCTTTTCGTTTTTGCAGAATTGGAACAGTTTTTTGTATCCTATGTTATTTTTAAATTCACAGGAGAAGTTTACCCTTCCCTTGATGCTGAATACGTTTAAAGGATTATATTTTACGGATTGGCCGGTGCTTATGGCAGCGTGCAGTATCGTAATATTGCCAGTTGTACTGGTGTATTTATCTGCGCAGAAATATATTATAGAAGGAATAGCAATGACAGGTATCAAAGGCTGATTATATCATTTTGGAAGCTTTGAACAGTATAAGCTGCAAAATTATTTTTGATATGTTTAGAAAGAAGGAAATGAATGGAAATAAACAGAAGACCTAAAAGCCTGAATTTTGCAGATGCAGCAGAACCATGTTTGCGGCATATGACACTCAATTATGATGCGGATCATGATTATGTTCCTTATGTAGGAGTAACACTTGGAGAGAAAAAACCGCATTTTGTTCATCATCGCCTAGATTGGAGTGAGGTATTGCCCTATGCGATTTATGGAGAAATATGTGCTCGCGATCTCTGTGGAAGTCAGGAGGGATTAGAAATAGAAAAAAAGCAACGTGAACTGTTTTTACGTCAGATATCACCGTTGGATTTCCTGATTCACAGCAGTTCTTCCCCATGGAGCCAGTCTTATAAAATGTGCCTGTGGGAGCAGTCGAGAGCTTTACATGCACTTTTATATTGGTATATGGAAGAACAAGATGAGCGATTGGTTCATATCATGAAAAAAATGGTCGATACTTTATTCCATATGTCCCATCAATTTGGAAATCAGCGGATGTTTGCCCCTGAGGTTATTCGTGATATCGGAATGGGAGCGATTGCCTTGGGAGAAATCATAGATCCTTTACTCAAATTTGATGAACTGTTTGGAGATGAAAATGCAAGGACGCTTGGTGTGGGGCTTGCTTATTACTGTACAGACTTATCAACTGGTTTTTTTGATGAGAATGGAGATGTTGTTGGAAATCAGTTGTATCGATCTGGTATCTCAATATTGAGTGGGGTTTTACGAGCTGCAAGGCTTACGCAGGACGCTTCGTTATTTGCAAGAGGAAAGCAAATACATGATCGATTGTCCTCTTATGTAACGAGATATGGTTCAACACCATGTACAGAGCCGGCGTGCAGCAATATGGAATTGATATACAGTGCAATTCACCTTGCAGAAACAGTGGATGCCTCATATTATGAGCAGATTGATCGTTATGTCAGAAATCAGACAAAAGAAGCACAATTCCTGACAAAAAGTGAGTGGCATCGTGAACTAGCCCATGAAGGAAGGATTACAGGCGAGGAATTCCGCTGGGTTTTCGGAAATTATTCAGATACATTAGATACCTTACCATATGACTATTATGGTGATGATGTGCTCGATAAGAGTGAAGGAGGCTTCCTGTGGACAGATTTTTCTGAACATCGTTTTGTTCCGGCCTCTTTGATGCTGTGCTGTTCTGGTCATGCAATGCGAAGTTTCCATTTGGTAGCAGAAAAAATGATTCATCCTACCATTCAGGGCTTTGATGTTAATTTTCATTATTCATTTGAAAATGAGTATGCGGAGTTGATTAGTTATGAACCGTTTGAAGGAAAATTTGTAGTTATTCCTAAAAAATGTACGCAGAAAATACGGGTGCGTATTCCAGAATATTGGGAAAAAACAAAATTACAGATATTTTCTGAAGGTGCGGAGATACTATTTAAAATAGAAGGAAACTATGTGGTCATTCAGAATGCAGAGGCAGGACAGGAGATTCAATTTAAATATCCGTTGGAAAGTTATATTACCGAAGAGAATGTTTACCGAAATATAAATTCTATTCCTTGTTTTCAGTTCAAGGTACGAGTTGAATGGAAGGGAAATACAGTAATTCGATTGTTGGATCACTGCTCTGAGAATCCTAAAATGATTTATAAACATGTATCCAATGATTACATATACGGTGGGAAACCATTAAAAGTTTCCGGGCATATAAATTGGTAAAAAATTAGATTCATATTCAAAAGGAGAATAATATCCAAACAGAATGGAACGATTTCGGATCAATCATCGAAGGAGGAAACTCCGCAGCACCTTCCGATAGCGGAACTGATGTGTGAAGCAGCCGAAAAATTTGAAAAAAAATAGGAAAATATTGAAATGAAAAAAATGACAGACACATTTAAGCTGAATAATGGGTATGAGATACCCTGTGTGGGTTTTGGCACATGGCAGACGCCAGACGGGGACACAGCCATAAAAGCAGTCAGCGAAGCAATCAGGGCAGGATACTGTCATATTGATACGGCGGCCTGCTATGGAAACGAAACCAGTGTTGGAAAAGGGATTAAAGTTTCCTGTGTGGAACGAAGCCGTCTTTTTGTTACAGGCAAGGTTTGGAATTCCGACAGAGGTTACGGGAAAACGATGGTTGCTTTTGAAAAAACGATGGCTGACCTTGAACTGGATTATCTGGATTTGTATTTGATCCACTGGCCGGCTTCTTCCACACAGTTTGAGGATTGGGAACAGATCAATCTTGAAACGTGGAGAGCCATGACAGAGCTATATAAAGCGGGACGAATTAAGGCAATCGGCGTATGTAATTTCTTGCCGCATCATTTAAAGGCGCTTATGGAAACGGAAGTTCAGCCGATGGTAAACCAGATTGAATTCCATCCGGGACAGATGCAGGAGGAAACGGTTTCTTACTGCAAAGATCATAACATCATTGTTGAGGCATGGAGCCCTCTTGGAACAGGGCGGATGTTAAGCAATGAGATGCTGAAAAGTATTGCTGCGAAATATGGCAAATCTGCAGCACAGCTTTGTATCCGCTGGTGCCTGCAAAACGGCATCCTGCCGCTTCCAAAGTCTGTGACTCCGTCCCGAATCATCGAAAATGCGGATGTGTTTGATTTTGAGATTACAAACGAGGATATGGAAGCAATAAACGGGATGGAATACTGCGGAGGCTCCGGCCTGCATCCGGACAAGGTCGATTTCTAAAACTATGGGCGGGCTTGATTTTACAATTTACACAAAAGAAGATTTGAAGGAAGCGGTTCAGGCATTGGGCTTTCTCCCTCTTTTTGCGAATGAAATTCAGGACTTTTCCATAGAAGAACACACGGTTCCGAAAGCCTGGTTTTCGGACTTTGCAAATTTCCGTAGGGATGGGTATGATTTCGATGCACTGTATGATGATGGGCTTGCCAATTACCGGGATAAGGAACTATATGAGCTTCTGGAAAGGGAATCCCCTATCCTGTCAGGAGAACTGAAAAGGAAAGGAAATTATAGGAAGCTTCCTGTATACTTTAAAGAGTAAAGGGAATTGACCCAAAAGAATACCTCAAGTAAATTTAGATTATTACTGACCGGCCAGTTAGTAAAATCTAAAAACACAAGAGGTTTTCAAGATGAATGTTAAATCAAGAAGAACAAAAAACAAGTAAATGTAGAAAATCAGGCAATTAATCTTTTGTCAAAAGAGGAACTGGACAAGAAAATAGAGGTGGTAGAAAAAGAACTGAGATCCTATACATGGAGAGAATTGGAAGCAAACGGTAAATTTGCCAAGAACGATAAACTCTCTTTCATTACGGATGACATGCTTATAGTAGGATGCGATATAGGCAGTGAGACTCATTATATCAGGGCAATTGATGTCCGAGGAAGGGAGTTAAGTCGAGGAGCATTTGAATTCAGCAATACTTCAGAAGGTTTTGAGAATGCCAAGGCATGGGTGCTGGCACTTGCGGCAAAACACGATAAAAAACAGATAGTACTTGGTCTTGAACCAACAGGTCACTACTGGTTTGCATTGGCTGCATGGATGATTTCAAACGGAATCAGCGTTGTCCAGGTAAATCCATATGCCGTAAAGCAGAGCAAAGAAATCGAAGATAATAGCCAACTCAAGCAGTAAAGCATGAGTCTTTCCGCAAGATGCACAACGAACTCTGCAGATACGGAAGCCCAGCCTGTCACCCGGCACTTTGATGTGGCGGTGATAATAAGCATGAACAGACAGGCATCCTGCCTGACCGCAGGAGCATCTGAGCCGATGAAACTGGAGATTTGCGATTACATTATTATAAAAATCTGGAGTTATAGGATTGTTTTCTTCGACGTAAAGAGTTATCATAGTCTTGCTTTAAACACACGGGCATTGCCGGTGCGTTGAGGGTTGAGGCAGGAAACCAAACTTTGGTCGGGGCGGTTCCTGCTTCTTTTGTCTCAATAGTTGCAAGGCTATGATAATACAAGAAAACACTGTGCTATTTGCCAAACAACGGAAAAGCGATATACGAATTTCATCCACCAAAAAGCAAAGCAGGGAAAAGAAATATCCCTATGTCAAAGCAGGTAAAGGAAGTATTGCAGGAGCAAAGAATATGGCATGAGGATGTGACAACAAGATTTCAACCACAACAGGGATTTGAGGATTTGGTGTTTACAAGTAAGACAAACCGCCCTATCCATGAAAGCAATATCCGAAGTTCAATTGAATATATAGTTGACCGTATCAATGCTCAAAACCCGACAGAAAAATTTGAGAGATTTACACCACATTGTTTAAGACATACTTTTGCAACAAATTGTATTGCAAAGGGTATGCGTCCAAAGACTTTGCAGAAATTACTCGGTCATAATTCGTTACAAATGACAATGGACTTGTACTGTCATGTACTGGATGAAACACTCAAAGAGGAGATGTCTATCATAGCAGAAATGGTGTAAAAATGGTGTAGTAAGTTATAGAGTGGGCTTGAAAATCCTTTAAATACAGGCTTTTCAGCCCTCACATATGAAGTTCTATATCTTCCAGGTGGTTGATGAAAAGTAGAAGTGGAAAATAGTGAAAAAATAGTGAAATAATAATGGAAAAAGTTCTCCTTTTTGGATATAATAATATTTGAAAGGGAGGCTTTTTTATATGATTAAAGTGACTTTAACGAATGAAATTTTAAGATATATTACAGAAATTGAGCAGAACAGATATAAAGTTTCGTCAGTCAAGCTCTCCAAAACAGTTATGAATAAGCTTCGCAAAAATTCAAAGAAAAAAAGTTCGTATGCCTCGAACAAGATAGAGGGAAATCCCTTGTCGGAAAAACAGGTGAACGAAGTAATAGAAAGTGATGAAAGAAAGCATTATCTGAAACCGGAGCAGGAAGTCCGGAATTATTTTTTGGCGTTGAATTATCTCGAAGAAAAGGTAAAGAATAAAGAAAAATTTTCCAAGAAACTTATTTTAGATGTACAGAAACTGGTGGAAAAGGGGGCGTCCAAAGAAAAAATAGGTCTCAGAGGACCTATGCCGCCCGGAGTTCTGTTTGCAGTGTATGATTCCAAAACAGGGAATCCGGATTATATTCCCCCGGAATATTGTGACATTCCGGGACTTTTGGATGAATTAGTGGAGTATGTAAATACTACGGATGATCACCCTCTGATCGTAGCAGCAGTGGTGCATTATCAATTAGTGACAATACATCCGTTCGAAGACGGCAATGGCAGAACGGCAAGACTGTTATCCGGTTATATTATGGACTTGAACGGTTACGGATTTAATGGAATCGGATCGTTAGAAGAATATTTTGCATACGATATAGATGAATATTATGAATCTATTCAGATGGGACTTCCGGCATTGTATTATTCCGGAAGAGAGAATCCTCCGCACCCGGAAATCTGGATTAATTATTTTCTGCGAATGGTGAAACTGTATTCGGGAAAAGTCTGTGACTTACAGTTGGCTTCTGAGGAGGAAGATATTGCAGGAAGTCTATCTTTTCTGAAAGGAAAAGAAAAGGAGCTATTATTGTTTTTAATGAAAAATTATCGGGGAGAGTTTACTCCGATTGAAATTAGCAGAGAATTGTCGGTAACAAATAAAACGGTTATTAACAGACTGACGATACTGGTAAAAAATGGATTTGTGATTCCTATATTAGTCAATAAGAGAATCCGATCGTATGAATTGAGTGAATTTACCAAAGATCATGAGAAAAAAATTATAAAAGCTATCAGCTAAAAGTCTATATTTTTCAGGTGGTGGATGAAAAGTAAGTGGCCGAAAGTGGCGGAAATGCTTGATTTATAAGGGCTCGAACGTGTTTGGTGATAAGCTTGCAAACTATGTTCGCTCTTCATAATACGGAAATTTGTAGTATAGATGTAGCGTTTTGTGGTATACTATAGAAGAACAAATACCTTTCTGTGAAAGGGAAAGGGGAGAGGATACGCGTATGACAGTTGATAGAAGAGTAAGCAGTATTGAATCCAGCTTCAAAATGGAAAGCATGCCATTTGATGCAGAATGTCGTCAAAGAGTAAGAAATGTCTTAACCAAGAAAGTTTCTGCTACAGATGCAATTTCAGAATTAAATAAGAAATACAGAGTATCCAAGAAGCAGGTTGAAGGATCAAGAGTATGATTATTTCTATGAGGATGAACAGGATGCCAAGTACTGTTATCCGGGAACAAATGTATTAAAGAATAAACTGGATATAAGAGATTTAGATACATTGCATGAGGCTGAAAGAGATTATTCAGCGGTGCGTCAGGCAGAACTCGTAGGTCAAGGCGTTACTGGAGATTTCTCTTTTAAGCATCTTTGTTCTATACATAGGCATTTATTCAGTGATGTATACTCTTGGGCGGGCAAGACGAGAACGGTTGATATTTCCAAAGGAACCGTTTTCTGTTTGGTGCAGTTTATCGAAAGCCAGTTTGATGATTTGTATCGTAAGTTGAAAAAGGAAAATTTCTTAGCTGACATAACCGATAAGGAAGAAATGAGCGAGAGACTAGCCTATTACCTGGGTGAGATTAATATGATCCATCCGTTTAGAGAAGGTAATGGAAGGACTCAGAGAATATACATTGAGCAGTTATGCTTGAACAATGGTAGATTTGAAATTGATTTTACCGATGTTTCAAAAGAAGAGATGATAGCCGCCAGTGTCAGATCGGCAAATGCCAGCAACGATATGCTGGAAAAACTTATTAGTAATTGCCTTGTTGAAAAATAGTTTTAGAGAAGAATGTACGTTCCGCTTTGAGTGTAAAAACTGATCTTTGAACTGACCATAGGCTAACGATAGACTAACAGCGTACTAACGAGGAACTAACAAATTTACGTATAAAACTAGTAAAAAACTAATATATAGTCACTTTTATTTTTATTGTGGTTGTAGTAAGATTATCATGGCAATCGAAACAGAGATGTTCCGGTTGCTTTTTTTATGCCATGGAAAGGGGGGATTTGATGGAATAAGCTATACAACAACATAAGTGATAGCCAATACATACGTATGTACTGGCGTACACGAGCAGAACTGTCTGGCATTCGGTATTCCGGGGATGCAGCATGAATTATTTAAGGATTCATGATATGTACAAAAGTTGTTGAAGTAAAGGTGTAGTATGAGACTTTTTATGATTATTGATTTATATGTGGGCTACAAGGAAGCATGTTGCTATGGTGTAGAAAAGGTGGAAAATAGTACAATTATTGTAATGGAGAGTGAAGTATGATATTTTATAAGAAATCAACAAATCGGAATTGTGCGCCCAGACAAGGGCGAGTAGTCTAGCAGGTGGAATGCCTGTCTGGTAAGGTCTAACCAACCGCCAGTAGCGAGTCTTGGGTGACTGCCAGTAATGGTAGTTGCTAAGCGTAGACAGCGAGAAAATAGAGAGTGTGATTGAGCCTCGAAATTTTGATATCTGGAAGGCTGACGTTTTAATTTCGACGGAAAGCAATACAAATCAATTCGCATTGGTGAGAAATGGTTTGCTTCTGCGGGGTCAAAGAGCACTTTATGTTTTACATTGTGACTATTCAGTCAACTGGGGAGAGCCTGTTGTTTCTTGTCATTGCAAGTATGGCAAACAACTGCAAAACGGGAGAATGCCAAAAGAACAACAGGCAGTCGGATAGCTTCATAGTACTGAAGAAGTTGGGTAATGCCAACGGAGGAAAGGGAGCTACATAATAATGGTCTTTCTGAGGACACATCAACCGTACTCAGGGACGGAGGTATTGATGGAAACGAAATTAGAAAGAATAGCAGAAATATCGGCAAATTCGCCGAGACCAGAGTTTACATCGTTGTATCATCTAATCAATAAAGAAATGCTTTTACAATGTCACAAAGAATTAGACGGAAACAAAGCAGTCGGTGTTGATGAGATTACTAAGAAAGAATACGGGAGAAATCTGGGGCAAAACATAGATGACTTGGTAGAAAGACTGAAAAGAAAATCATACAAACCACAGCCATCAATTAGGGTATATATCCCGAAAAGCAATGGAAAACTTCGACCATTAGGAATTGCGTGCTATGAGGACAAAATAGTCCAATTAGCATTAAAGAAGATACTGGAAGCTATCTATGAACCGAGATTTCTGAACTGCATGTACGGATTCAGACCAAATCGAGGATGCCATAACGCAATAAAAGAACTGTATAAGAGCTTAAACAATACGAAGATATGTTATATTGTGGACGCTGACATCAAAGGCTTCTTCGACCACATGAAACATGAATGGATTATCAAGTTTCTCCATCTCTATATCAAAGACCCTAACATAATCGGTCTGGTTAAGAAGTACCTTAAAGTGGGAGTGTTAGATGATGGCGAACTGATGTTGAATGAAGAAGGTTCAGCACAGGGTAATATCATAAGTCCAATCCTTGCAAACATATATATGCATAATGTATTGACACTTTGGTATAAGTTTATTATTACCAAGGAATGCAAGGGTGATAACTTTTTGATTGTATATGCAGATGATTTTGTTGCAGGATTTCAATATAAATGGGAAGCAGAAAATTACTACAAGCTTCTTAAAGAACGAATGGAAAAGTTCGGTTTGCAATTAGAAGATAGTAAAAGTCGTCTCTTACAAAGCGGTGCTTATATTGCAAGGGCAAAGCAAAAGAGCGGTGAGTGTATCA
>OLJF01000231.1_pt1 | contig 82545 bp, 70 predicted proteins | sample 1609751 | NCBI WGS metagenome assembly OLJF01 (sample SAMEA4350171, study PRJEB24818) | metagenome | biome: human; feature: gut; material: faeces | place: Denmark | collected 2013-09
ACTACGGATGAAACGATTCCGTGGTGTAGTACGGTGTGTGGTGAGTGGGTGCAGTTTTGATATCAGGTCTTGGTGTTTTTTTTTGTTTTTCCAGGCAGAGGAGGGCATCAGTGATTTTTGCATGTCTGGGGGGTCGGGGGATGTGTAAAAGAGCCAGGGGGGGGATGGAAGAAAGCGGGGGGATGGGATGCCATCCCCCCGCTTGGGGTTTTTGCTCAGCTTGGGGTTTGCTCAGCCGATGATGTTGCCGTACTGGTCCACGACGACCTTGGTGCCGTCGGGGAGGGTGACAGCATAGCGGCCATTGCCGATGCTCTGGAGGTTACCGCCGCCAGAGCCGGGAATAATAACCGCGTCCTTATCCAGAATCGGCTGGAGCTGAGGATCGATAAAGTTCATGCTGTTCTCCTTTCCTCACTCCCAAATGGTGCGGGTGTTGTAATGCAGGGTGTGGGTCTGGCCCAGCACCTGGGTGCCGTCCAGGGTGACCCAATAGGGGGTGACCTCCAGAGTGCCGGTGCCGTTGAGGGGCTGCTCCGCCAGCATAAGCTTGGCGTTCCGGGCAGCACCGAACAGGGAAGCCGGAGTCTTGAAGATCCGATAACGGCTGGCGTAGGACACGTTGAGCTTATCACCATTGACGATGATGCCGGAGGCCTGATAGTTGGCGGGGTTATCCACGGCGGAGATCAGGGTGACGCCACGGAGACGGAACAGGCCGATGCGGCTGTAAGCCAGGTCCAGATAGGAGTCGCTGACGTACTTGGCGTAGATGGTGGTATCCTGGGTGATCTGGTCCAGATCAGCGGGGGTGGTGTAAGCCTGGTCGGCGAACCAACCGGCAAAGACCTTGCCGGCGGGGGCCTGGTAGGCCACCTGGTCACGGACGCTGCCGTTGGGGGCCACCTTCACCTGGGTGGTGTTGGAGCCATCCACCACGGTGACGGTCAGGCTCTCGTCCACCACGGGCTGAGAGTCGTCCATGGTGAAGGATTTCGCAAAGCTCATGGCCTGGGTGGTAACCGTATCGCCCATATATTCGCAGGGCAGAGTAGTGGTGTCCTTGGTAACCTGGGCAGTCTCCGAATCTGCCAGATAGGTGCAGGTTCTGGCGGTGGTGCCGTAGACCTTGACGTTGTCCAGGGTGATCCAGTAAGGCCGGAAGGTCACGCCGGTGTCGCTTTTGAACTTGGCAAACTCCACGTCATTGAGGCAGATACCGGCCAGACAGCCATCGTCAATGTGCTGGCCGCTTACCAGGCCGCTTTCATCAATCGCCGTCTTGCTGGCTTTGATGGCACCCTTGTCGAGGTACAGGGTCTCATAGTGCTGGCCATTCTGAACGGCAACAGCCGTCCGATACAGGGTGGGGGTATCGTTGATCGTGGTATTAAATTCATCGCAGCCGGAGACATAGTCCTTGCCGTCGATGACGAAGCCAACCTGCTTATACAGGGTGCGGTCAGCGGTGGTCAGCGGATACAGGCGGACCACGGTCTTCTGGCCATTGTTTTCCGGCAGGTGACGCCAGACATTGTAGTTTCTGGGGGTCAGATAGGTGTTGGGAACCTCCCAGATATAGTAGGTGGCGTTCTCGGTGGGGTTCAGCTCCATGGGGTTCTTACCCACGACGTCATTGTGGACGGTGGTGCAGGTCTCATCGTCAAAGGTGCCGCCATAGAGGTGATTCGCGGTGACAACGGAGGTGAGGTTGAACTCCTTGTAGCACCACAGGGGATAGTCTTTACGACCGGTCTCCTGGCCGAAGTTCTTGCCCTGGTCATTCACGCGGCTCTCCACATGGGCAACGGTGAAGAAGGGGACATAGACCGTGGGGGTCTTGAAGTTGGCAAATGCAGTCTCCGCGTCAGCGGAAGCATAGATGCCGGAAGCAGGGCCGTTGGTGTCAACCGAACCGGTGGCGTCCGGATCAAGGACGATGGGAATCTCCACCACCAGCTTCTTGCCGTGGCTCTTACTGCCGCCTACGTCATACTGGTCAACCCAGTTGGCGGCATAGTCAAAGTCGGTGACGTTGATGGTCTTGTTGTCGTCGGCAACGGTGACATCATACTTATCCGCGTCGGGAGTGGTTTTCCAAGTGTAGGTATAGGTGCCGTCCGCATTCTTGGTGCTGGACTCGCAGGACACGCTGTAGGCCTTGATGTCGCCGTCCGTGTAACCCTCCGGCAACGTGAAGGAATCAGAGATCACGTCGCGAAGGACGGAGGTGTCGTCCAGCTTGACCGTGGTGGTGCCGACGGTCTCACTGATGGTCTTGAAGATGTTGTTCAAGTCCTCGGCGCTACTGACGGTCTTATAGTAGTCGCTGGACGTTTTGGTGCCATCCCGCATAGTAGTGGCATCCAGATAGTTGGAGGACACGCGGTTCATATACTTGGGGACATTTTCGGTGTCCTTGTACGTCTTGCTGAAGCAACCGATGGTGTAGACGGTAGCTCCGGCGCCCTTGATGGACTTACTGGCCTTGATGGCGTCGTTGGCGACGGTAGTGCTAAAACCATTACTGTGGTTTGGCTCGCCATCGGTGAACATGATGACGACCTTCTGGTGGTCGTTGTTCTTTACGCTATCGATGATGCTCTTGGCGCGATTCATACCGTAATCTGCGGCAGTCGATCCATCGGGATCAAGTGCATTGACCGCATCTTTCAGCGCAGCCGCGCCGGTTCCAGCGGCAGTGAGACCTATTACGGTCTGGGAATAGTTGTATGTGTACCCCCGATAATCCGTATACTTATCATTTCCGGTTTTGGTTTTCTCATCGCCCGCAAACTTCACAACGGCGATGCTGCTGTTGGGGGACTTCTCCGCCACTTTGTCAATGAAGCCATTGACGGCAGATTTCAGAACGTCAATCTTATACTGCGAGCCAGATCCGTTAATAGGATCGTCCATCGAGCCGGAGACGTCCAGGACCAGGACGATGTCCATGGGGATGTCCTTGGTTTCCGTTCGGGTCTCGCCGGTGGCATAGGCCTCCAGGGTCAGCAGGAACTCGCTCTCGCTGGTCTGCCTGACGGTCTTAGTCATGACCAGGCCGCCGTTGTTCTTCCCGCTCTCGCCCGCATACTCGACGCGAGGCGAACCATTGCCGGCGCTGTCCCCCTAGCCCTCGGCGAAGGATGGCAGGGCCACCAGAGACAGGGCCATGACCAGCGCCAGCACAAGTGCCAACGCCCGTTTCCATGTTTTCATTTTCTCATTCCTCCCATTTCGTTTATTTTGGGGGCCGGGCGGCCCCAATTGACTTGGGTTCTGCAGGGACAGTTCTGGATGGTATCCATTGTACACCATTCCGATATCGTTTGCAAGAGGTTTTGGGACTTGTTTGCGATATTTTTACGCCTGCTTGGCATTATATCACAAAGGGGCGTCGAATGCAAGTGCATTCTGGGGAAACCGGGGTGGACGGAGGGGGGCGGAGGTGGTATAATGGAGGAGATAACCAACAGATGAGGAGGTTTCTGACCATGAACGAGAAGAAGCAGAGCGGGTACCCCCAGGAGGACCCCAGGGAGGCGCTGGAGCGGCTGATGCAGGAAAAGCCGCTGAAAAGGCCGGGGGGCAAGGACCGGAAGGAGCCGCCCATCATGGCGGTGTATGCCGCGCCGGAGATCAAGGAAGAGAAATGAGCGGGTTTCAGCTGCGCAGCTGCGTGTGGGAGCTGACGCTGGCGTGCTGCTTCGGGTGCCGGTACTGCGGGTCCGCCGGGGGGCGGGCCAGGGCCGACGAGCTGTCCACGGCGGAGTGCATGGACGCGGCGGAGCAGCTGGCGGATCTGGGCTGCCGGAGGGTGTCGCTGATCGGGGGCGAGGTGTTCCTGCGGCGGGACTGGGCGCAGATCGCCGGGCGGCTGACCGGGCTGGGCGTCCGGGTGGACGTGATCACCAACGGGTACATGATGTCGCCGGAGGTGCTGGAACAGCTGAAGCAGGCTGGGGTGTCGTCGGTGGCGGTGTCCATCGACGGGCCGGAGGACGTGCATGACGCCGGACGGCAGGCCGGGAGTTTTAAGCGGGCCATGGAGGCCGTCCGGGCGCTGACGGCAGCGGGGATGCCGGTGTCGGTGATCTCCACCCTGCGGCGGGACTGCATGGGGCGGCTGGAGGAGCTGTACCGGGTGCTGGAGGGGTCCGGCATTGCCGCGTGGCAGCTGCAGGCGTGCTCGCCTATGGGCAACGCCGCCCGGGGGCTGGACTGGCGCATCGACCCGGCGGAGGTCATCGCTTTCGTGATGCGGCACCGGGCGGAAGCGCCGTTTATGCTGGGGGCGGCTGACAACGTGGGGTATTTTACGGATGAGGAGCTGCGCCTGCGGGGGGCCGATGGGGCCTGCTTCCAGGGGTGCAGGGCGGGTATCTCCGCCATAGGCATCGACAGCGCGGGCAACGTGCGGGGGTGCGAGTCGCTGTACGATGAGCGGTTCAACGAGGGGAATCTGCGGCAGCGGAGGCTGCGGGATATCTGGGAGGACCCGGGGGCCTTTGCGTACAATCGGCAGTTCCGGCGGGAGATGCTGACGGGAACCTGCGCCCGGTGCCGGATGGGGCCATGGTGCGCCGGGGGGTGCCGGTCGTATAACTATTTCGTGCATGGGAAGCTGTACGAAAGTCCGGCGTGTGCAGGCGGGGCCAAATAAGGGGCGGACAGAGTCGTCCGCCCCTACGAATGTTCTATCGACAGTTTGCCTGTAGGGGCCGGGTTTTACCCGGCCCAAAAGCAACGGACCGGTGGGCGGGGCGGAGCCCGCGCCCCTGCGGAGCGTTAACGGCAGGACATCCTGTCGGGCGGGCAATCCGCAGAATTCCACAGAAAAAGACTGCGGCGGTGAGCCGCAGTCTTTTTTCAGAGATGGGGTTTATCGGGCCTTGTCGAACTCCTGGGACACCTGCTCCAGCAGCTGGCGGATGGGCAGGTGCTGGGGACAGGCCTTTTCGCACTTGCCGCACTTGATGCAGTCGGAGGCCCGGCGGCCCGGGGCGGTGTGCACCTCGTCATAGTACAGGTGGGCGTTCCAGTCGTGATGAATCTGCTTGGTGTTCATGATGGCGAACAGGTCCGGAATGGAGATGTGCTTGGGACAGCCGTCGGTGCAGTAGCGGCAGGCGGTGCAGGGAATGAGATTCTTGCTGCGGAAGATCTCCTGCACCCGGCGGACAGCGGCCATCTCCGTCTCGTCCAGGGGGCGGAAGTCCTTCATGCAGGCGGTGTTTTCCCGGACCTGCTCCACGCTGCCCATGCCGGAGAGCACCACCCGAATCCCCGGGAAGCTGCCCACAAAGCGCAGGGCATAGCTGGCGGGGGCGCCGCCGTGGAGGCCGTCCAGCACCGCCCGGGCGTCCGGCGGCAGGTTGACCAGGCTGCCGCCCTTGGCGGGCTCCATCACCAGCACCGGCTTGTTGTGCCGGCGGCAGACCTCGTAGCACCTGCGGCTCTGGACCGCGGGGTCGTCATAATCCAGATAGTTGAATTGCAGCTGCACCACCTCGATATCCGGGTAGTCTGTCAGAATCTGCTCCAGCACCTCCGCCCGGTCGTGGAAGGAGATGCCCACATGGCGGATTTTGCCCTCGGCCTTCAGGGCAAAGGCCGTTTCATAGGCCCGGCAGGCCTTGAAATGGTCGTAGTTGGTGAGGCCCTGGGCGTGCATCAGGTAGAAGTCGAAATACTCCACGCCGCAGGCCTGGAGCTGGGCCTCAAACAGCGGGCGGATGTCCGCCTGGCTCTTGAAAAAACAGTCGGTGAGCTTGTCGGTGAGGACAAAACGGTCCCGGGGGTAGCGGCGGGCCAGGCACTCCCGCAGGGCCAGCTCGCTCTGGCCCTGGAGGTAGCCGTGGGCGGTGTCGAAATAGTTGAAGCCCGCCTCCAGGAAGGCGTCCACCATGCGGTTCATCTCGTCGATGACCACTTCCCCGTCCTTCATGGGCAGGCGCATGCCGCCGAAGCCCAGGATCCCTTTGATTCGTTCCATGATATGTCTCCTTATTATAATGGTTCTGTGATTCCCGCAGGAAAAGGGCGGACAGGGTCGTCCGCCCCTACGGTGGTGTGGCGGGAAAGTAAACGACGGCGGGGCACACGGGCCCCGCCCTACGGAATGTTTATTGAAAGAACACCTGTAGGGCAGGGCCCGCGTGCCCTGCCCTACGAAAGCGCCATATTGGTGGGCCCACGTCCCTACAGGCCCTCTCAGTCACCTTCGGTGACAGCTCTCCCAGAGGGAGAGCCAAGGGCGTCCGGCCCGCTGCCCTCAGCGGGCCGGGTCAGGCCCTTCAGCCTGCCAGAGCGCCATCGCCCTGGTATAGCAGAAGGAGAAATCCATCCTGGGTCCCGTCCGGATTCAGCAGCCGCAGCTCCACATACTGAAGGTTGTCGTACCAGTCGGCGGACAGGTCAAAATGCAGGGTCCAGTACCGTTCCTGGCAGCTGCCCTTGAAGGGCGGCAGGGTCAGCTCCTGGCCATCCTCGTCCACGCAGTAAAGCTGGAGGTCGTCCAGCAGCACGTCCCCGGGGTCCCGGTGGATCTCCAGCTCCACCTGGAGGACGCCGTCCTCATAGGACGCGCCCAACAGGCCCACCCGGCCTCCCTGCCAGGTATCCCAGTCCAGCCATTCCTGGGCCACCGCCGGTTCCTGGGTGGCGGGGGTGACCGGGTCGACGGGATAATCCGTGTGGCGGGCCTGACAGCTGGAGACGATGGAGCTGACCAGGGACAGGATAATCAGCCCCGCCACCAGCACACCCACCAGGCTCACCTGACGGGCCGGGCGGCTGAGGTTATTCAGCTTTTCCCGGACCTGGCGGGCCTGGTCCTCGAAGCAGACCTTCTTCTGGTGGTTCTCCTTCCGCTCGTAGCAGACCTTGTCCCCATTGGGCACCGGGCGGCGGGAGGAGCCGTCCAGATGGTGGACGGTGCCGTCGGCATACACCTGCTCCCGCCGGGGCGGGCGGTTATAGGCCCCGCACTCCGGGCAGCAGCCGTTTTTCTCGTAGTTATAGCTCTTTCCGCAGGCCTTGCAGTGTATCGTTGCCATGGCGTATCCTCCTTTATATCACATCCGCTGAAAATCCAGATACCGGGTCCCCTGGAAGGTCAGGCGGCCCCGGTCCCCCTCCACCAGCATACCGTAGTCCTGGCCGTTCATCTGCAGCTCCATGCGGTCGCCGCTTTCCACCTGGAAGGTGGCGAAATACCGGGTGGAGGTGGTGGTGTGCATCTCACCGCCGCTGCGGTGGGAGGAGAAGCTCTGGCGCTTGGCCACCACTGTGGCCTCCACCGTCAGCCGGGGGGAATGGTTGTTCCTGTTCCGCTGGGACAGCTCCCGGACGAACGTCACCAGGATCATGCCCAGGATCGCCACAAAGGCCACGATGAAAAGCAGGAAGAAGATGGAAATGAATCCGTCGCCGGAGAAAAAGCTGTCGAACATGGCGCGTGCCTCCTTTTTTCGGGGGATGCCCCGTCTGTATGGTCCCATTGTACGCCCCGCCGGGGATAAAATCCACCAACCTCAGGTTGCGCCGGGGCATTTCCCCGGAGAACGGCAGGAAACCTCAGGTTGCGGCGGGATTTTTATCCAGTATAGCATACGCGCCGGACCTTTGGCAAGCCAAAGGTCCGGCGCGGGGGTTATTCGTCGGTTTTCAGAAGGTCCCGCAGGGTCACGCTGTCCAGATAGTCGCCGATGAGCTGGCCCAGGCGGTTCCACACCGGCAGGGTCCGGCAGCGGGAGGCCCGGCCGCAGGGGTGGGCCCCCTCCTCCAGGCAGGCCACCGGGGCCAGGGAGCCCTCCGTCAGGCGGAGAATCTCCCCCAGGGGGTACTCCTGCGGCTGGCGGGTCAGGCGATAGCCGCCGCCCTTGCCGGTGACGCCGTCCACCAGTCCCGCCCGGCTCAGCAGGGTCATGATCTGGCCGGCGTATTTGTCGGAGATCTCCTGACGCCGGGCCACGTCCCGCATGGAGACGTAGCCGTCGCCGCCGTGCTCCGCCAGGTCCACCATCACCCGCAGGGCATAGCGGCCCTTGCTGGAAATGACCATGTTACACCATCCGGCAGCTTTCGCAGGAGCCGCAGTCCTCCGGGAACTTGCTGTGGTCATACTCGATGCCGCGGCGGTCATAGTAGTCCTTGATGGCGGACTTGATGGACTCCTCCGCCAGCACGGAGCAGTGCAGCTTGTGAGCAGGCAGGCCGCCCAGGGCGTCCACCACCTGGCGGTTGGTAACGGCCAGGGCCTCGTCGATGGTCTTTCCCTTGATCATCTCGGTGGCCATGGAGGACGAGGCGATGGCGCTGCCGCAGCCGAAGGTCTCGAACTTCACGTCCTGGATGACGTTGTCCCGGATTTTCAGGTACATCTTCATAATGTCGCCGCACTTGGCGTTGCCCACCTGGCCCACGCCGTCGGGGTTCTCGATCTCACCCACATTGCGGGGGTGCATGAAATGATCCATCACGATATCGCTGTACAGTGCCATATTCAAAACGCTCCTTTCGTTGTCACAGCATGAATGCTTTCTTACCGGATTCCAGGTCCTTCCACACCGGGGACATGGACCGCAGGTACTCCACCACCCGGGGGACCTCCCGCAGGATGTGGTCCACCTCCTCCTGGGTGTTCCACTCGCACAGGCTCAGCCGCAGGGAGCCGTGGGCCACCTCGTGGGGCCGGCCGATGGCCAGCAGCACATGGCTGGGGTCCAGGGAGCCGGAGGTGCAGGCGGAGCCGGAGGAGGCGCAGATGCCTGCGGCGTCCAGCAGCAGAAGCAGGGACTCGCCCTCGATGCCCTCGAAGCAGAAGCTCACGTTGCCGGGCAGACGGTGCTCCAGGTCGCCGTTGACGGCGCTGTGGGGAATCTTGGACAGGCCCTCAATCAGCCGGTCCCGCAGGGCCGTGACCTTCACGCGGTTTTCCTCCATGTGGGCGCAGGCATCCTCCAGGGCGGCGGCCATGCCGGCGATGCCGGGGACATTCTCGGTACCGGCCCGCTTGCCCCGCTCCTGGGCGCCGCCCTCGATGACGTTCACCAGGGGGATGCCGCCCCGGACGTACAGGGCGCCCACGCCCTTGGGGCCGTGGAACTTGTGGCCGGAGAGGCTCAGCATATCAATGTGCTGGGCCTGGACGTCGATGGGCAGGTGGCCCGCCGCCTGAACGGCGTCGGTGTGGAACAGGACACCCTTCTCCCGGCACACGGCGCCGATCTCCTCAATGGGCAGGATGCTGCCGATCTCGTTGTTGGCGTACATGACGGTCACCAGGCAGGTGTCCTCCCGGATGGCGTCGGCCACCTGCCGGGCGGAGACCATGCCGTTTTCGTGAACCGGCAGCAGCTCCACCTGGAAGCCCTCCTTCTCCAGCTTCTTCAGGGTGTGGAGAATGGCGTGGTGCTCGAAGGCGGTGGAGATGATGTGCATCTTGCCCTTGCGGCGGCCGATGGCGGCGGCGGAAAGCAGAGCCTGGTTGTCGGCCTCGCTGCCGCCGGAGGTGAAGATAATCTCACGGGGCTGGCAGTTCAGGCACCGGGCCACGGTCTCGCGGCTCTTCATCAGCAGCTCCGCCGCCCGCTGGCCCACGCTGTGCAGGCTGGAGGGGTTGCCGTAGTTCTCCTCCATGGCGGGAAGCATGGCGTCCAGGGCCGTCCGGCTCATCCTGGTGGTGGCCGCGTTATCTGCGTAAACAGTCATTTGTATATTCCTCCCTGTTTCAGGCTTGAATTACCTATCGGTTTGGTTTGTAATTGGAGTATAACCGAAATTAACTACCAAGTCAATAGGTAATTTGGCTTTTCCGGCAGATTCTTCCAATAGGGGGCCGTTCTCCCCAGGATTTTTCGGATTCTGACGGAGAGAGCAGAAATTTCGGTTGACAGGGCGGTTAAAATTGTGTAAACTGTATGTGACCTGAACGGTCAGGAAGAAAGATGAATAAAGGAGAAAGAGTATGAAACGCATCATTGCTGTGCTGCTGACGCTGATGATGGCCCTGAGCCTGACGGCGTGCAGCGGCGACGACAACGCCCAGGTGGCGGGCACCTGGAAATGGAACTGCGACATCACGGAACTGTTCCAGGAGGGCGTCAACCAGGGGGCCGGGATGGACCTGTCCACGGACGCCACCATGGAGATGGTGTTTGTGCTGAAGCTGAACGAGGACGGCACCTATACGCTGAACGTGGATCGGGACGCCCTGAAAACCTCCCTCCAGACCTACATTGACGCGCTGATCCCTGCGGCGGTGGAGATGATCTATCAGCAGCTGGAGGATCAGGGCATGAACCGGGCCGACATTGACGAGGCCATGGCGGCCGAGGGCGTCACCGTGGAGGAATATGTGCAGCAGATGATGGACGCCTCGATAGACGTGGACCAGATGATGGACGGCCTGGCGGATGAAAATGAGTCCGGCTATTTCCGGGCAGCCAAGGGCAAGCTGTACCTCAGCGATAAGGCGGACACCTTCAGCGATGACAGCTGCGCCGAATACACCCTGTCCGGCGGCACCATGCAGTGGACCGGCGGCAGCTATGAGCTCTTTGATAATCTGGACGACCTCCATGTAGAGCTGCCCGTCCAGTGGGTGAAGCAGTAAGTCCGTTCTGACAAGCCAAATTGCGGCCCCCGGCGGGCCGCAATTTTTGTCTTGCATTTGGGAAGAAAATACGGTATAATACTTGGGTCACATGCCGGTGTGATGGAATGGTAGACGTAGCGGATTCAAAATCCGCCGGGGGCGACTCCGTGTGGGTTCGAGTCCCACCACCGGCACCACGTCGGAGCAAGCTCTATATCGCTTGCTCCGACTTATTTTATAAGTCAGAGCGCGCTCATGCCGCTGCTCCTCCTTTCCAAATCGAACCCGCTGCGCTGGGCTTCGATTTGGATTTTTTTCTTTCTTTTGCCGTATCGATTCTGTGTCGCCGCCGGCACTATGTCGGAGTAATCTTCTGTATCGCTTGCTCCGACTTATTTTATAAGTCAGAGCGCGCTCATGCCGCTGCGGGTCCGCAGCGGCTTTTTGGGCGCGGCGGGGCCGACGGGCGGGGGATTGAGTACGGAGGCGGAATATGGTATAATAGGCGGAAAAACCGGCCCGGACACGGGCAAGGGGGGTGACGGACGCCGTGCTTTCGCTATATCTGGCCGCGCTGGAAAGCGACGGGGACAAGAAACAGTTCCGGGAGCTGTATCGCCGGTATCACCGGGCGATGGAGCGAACAGCCCTGGCCGTGCTGCATGACCCCCACGACGCGGAGGAGGCCGTGCAGGAGGCGTTTCTGCGGGTGATTGAAAATTTTTCAAAAATTGATGAAATTCCTTGTAAGGATTTGGGGGGCTGGCTCGTTATTATAGTGAGGAACGAGGCCATCACCATTCTGCGCAGGCGGCGCTGCCACCTGCCGCTGGAGGAGGGCTGGGCGGATTTTGCCGGGCAAAGCCGGGACCTGCCGGCGTATTCGTCCATGGTGCAGCTGTTCGCCCGGCTGCCGGACACCTACCGGGCGGTGCTGGAGATGAAGCTGGTGCTGGGCTGGTCCACGGCGGAGATCGCCCGGCGGCTGGGCCTGACGGAGAGCGCCGTGAACACCCGGCTGTCCCGGGGGCGGGCGCTGCTGCGGAAAATTTTTGAGGAGGAGGGGATCGAACCATGACCGATCAGGAACTGGACCGGATGCTGCGCCGGGCGCTGCTGGACGCGGCGGACCAGGAGGCGCAGACGCCGCCGGAGACGGAAGTGCCGCTGTCCGAGGGGCACCGCCGCCGTATGCGGGAGATGCTGCGGGACCCGCTGCTGTGGTTCCGGCTGCGAAACCCCTACCCCTGGCGCACGGTGGTCCGGCGGGCGGCGGTGGTGCTGCTGATGCTGTCGCTGTCGGCGGCCATGGTGCTGGCCGTCAGCCCCAAGGCCCGGGCGGATATCGTCCGCTGGACCATGCAGCAGGATGGCCGCCGGGTGGAGTTCCGCTATCACGGCGACGGCCCCGCCCAGGCTCTGCCCCAATACCGGATCGCCGCCCTGCCGGAGGGCTATACGGAAACGGAGCGGGCGGAGGCAGACTGGAACGTCCGGGTGACCTATGAGTGCACCGGAAAGCAGTGGATTCGTTTCTCCTATCTCTATATGCAGGACGGCACAGCTTCCAGCGTGGGTATCGCCGAGTCGGATACGGTAAAGGATATCACGGTATCCGGCATGAGCGGCAAGCTGATCCTGACCCAAAGCCCGGAGTCAGCCAACGTCATTATCTGGTTTGACACGGCACAGAACCTGATGTTCTCTATCCACGCAAATGTGGATGAGTCCGTCATAATCACTATGGCGGAGAGCGTTTCTTTGTGCAATTCCACAAATTGAAAAAATGTAAAATTTTGCTGTAAGATTCTGGGGGTCTGCTTCGTTATTATAGCAGAAAGGCGCAGATGAATCTGATACGCGCCCGAAAGGAGCGACCCGCCATGAAAAAATGCAGCAAGACCCTTCTGGGCCTGGCCCTGGCGGCGGCCATGTCCCTGTCCCTGATCGTCCCCGCTTCCGCCGTCTATTGTCCCCACGACTATTACGCATCCACCGCCGTCTGGTACACGGACGACGGCCCCCGGCTGCAGACCCGGCACTGGCAGATGACCATCCGGTGCCGCAACTGCGGCTATGCAGACGCCGAGAAGGAGCAGACGCTCCCGGTCCGGCTGGAGCTGCCGGAGGGCTGTTCTGTTCTGGTGTGCCGCAATCTGCGGGTGATCGGCTCCGTCCCGGTGGCGGAATAAGCCCGCACTTCTTTGAAACTAAGGCTTGACAGGCAGGGCTACTTATGATAAACTCCGTATATGATTTATCATAAGTAGCCCTTTCTGCACCCATCTGATACTGATTATTGATTAAAAGATTTAATCAATAATCCCGTGCGCTACGCGCACGCACAGCGTGCGGAAACACGCTGTGACGTCTCATGCAAAACCTGACGCACCTTCGGTGCTATAAAAAGCTTTTCAAGCTTTTTAACAGGTTTTAGTATGACCGATGCGAAAGGAGCTGTTTCTATGAATCCCATGCACCAACTGACCCGGCGGCCGGTGAAGGCGGCCTTCGGCGCATTGCTGCTGACCCTGGCGGGGGTGATCCTGGCCCTGTCCGGGGGACAGTTCTGGGCGGCGGTCCAGACCCGGGCCGGGGTGGAGGAGACCTATACCACCGTAGCGGTGGTCACCGGCGGGCTGAAGGCCACCAGTCCCGGGTCGCCCACCGTTCCCGTCAGCGCCTATGAGGCCGACAACTGCCTGATGCGTTGGGCCAGAGAGGGCTGGAGCGTGATCCGCGGTCAGGCCACCATGAGCCTTGCCGGGGGGTACAGCCCGGCGCTTACGCCGCTGACCACCTTTTACCGGACGGACCTGAGGGAGTCCGATACCCGCATTGACAGCGAGGAGGATGCCCCCTATAACTTCGCCATCCTGGAGATCGAGATCACGGAGGTGGGGGAGGAGAGTATCTATTCTCAAGAAAACCTGGATGATGTATACAGCGAAAAAAACAATTACTTCTTCAGTTGGGAGATCACCGGCAAGGTGGTGGGGGTGCAGGCCATGAGCGGCGATTGGGACGACCCCACCGGCAGAAACACAAACTTTTCTCTACAGATCGACGGATCCTCTGATGCGGAGGGCAAGGCGCTGCAGGCCGGACAGCGGATCCTGGTGTTTGCCCACCATTACCGGGATCTGGATTTCGAACAGCGCTGCCGCATCGCCTGGGACCTGGAGTGGGCGACGGGCTCCCCGCGGGAGATCGACCCCCGGAGCCTGGATATTGAGAACAACCTGATCCGCTATGCCGACCGCACCAACGGCAGCAACATAACGGACGGCGAGGGAAATCCCTGGCCGGATGACGCACCTATGTACAGGGACCCCGACAGCGGGAAAGAAATTTTGATCGTCGGCGGACGTTTAGGCGAAATTTCCTTCAATGTCACCGACCGGTCCCAGCCCTGGGCCCTTCATGAATTCGTGATAGACGAGGAGACGGGCGATGGCAGGTATGAGACCACTGGCTTTTTTGATTATGGGGCCGAGTATGACCAGGCGTCCTTCACCGTTCTGCCGGAGGGCGTCACGGCGGAGGAGATGATCGCCTCCTCCCCCACCTGGCAGAAGGCCATGGAATCCATCCGGGTCAGCAGTCACAGCGTGCCGGTGCTGGCGGTGAATCACTTAGAGGCTATGGCGGATTTCGCCGCCGGAACCGCCATGGTCACCCAGGGCCGCAGTTTTTCCCAGAAGGAGTACAGCTCCGGCGCGCCGGTGTGCCTGATCTCCGAGTCCCTGGCCCGGGAAAACGGCCTGAACGTGGGGGACCCTCTGCCCCTGTCCCTGTATGAGTTCGACAGGGACCTTTGGTATAACTTCGTGGGTGAGTATAACCCCCGGCCCACCTGCTATCCGCCGGACCAGGGCTTCCGGCAGGAGACGGAGTACACCATTATCGGCCTGTACCGCCAGAGCAACGAGTGGGTGACCACCCCCACCAGTTTCACCCCCAACAGCGTGTTCGTGCCGGAGAAAAGCGTCAACTGCCCCACGGTGTACGGAAACCTGGGCGTGTGGTCCAGCCTGATCCTGCAAAACGGCGCCATCGACCAGGTGGAGGCCCGGCTGGAGGCGGAAAATCTGGGCGGCCGGGTCACCTACTATGACCAGGGGTACAGCGGCATCGTGGAGAGCCTGGACGGCTATAACCGGGTGTCCCGGACGGTGCTTCTGGTGGGCCTGGCCCTGTGGGCGGTGGTGCTGGCGGCGTACTGCGTACTGCTTCCCATGCAGGAGAGCAAAACCGCCCTGCGTATGTGGACATTGGGCGCGAAAAAGCGAGACATTGTGAAACAGGTCTGGACGCCCTCGGCCCTGATGGCCGCCGCCGGAACCGTCATCGCCCTGGCCGTCAGCATCCCCGGTATGTCCTGGGCCACGGACAAAATCCAGGCCCTGACCGGCTCTGATCTGACGCTGAAGGTGTCCACCGGCCAGACCGTGGCCCTGTGCGCCGGGGCCCTGGCCATCGCATTGGCGGTGATTGCCCTGGTCAGCGTATCCACCGCACAGCGGGGCATCCGAAGGATAGAATAAAAAGAAATCTGGAAGGAGCTGTTTCTATGAATCCCATGCACCAACTGACCCGGCGGCCGGTGAAGGCGGCCTTCGGCGCACTGCTGCTGGCCTTAGCGGGGGTGATCCTGGCCCTGTCCGGGGGGCAGTTCTGGGCGGCGGTCCAGACCCGGGCCGGGGTGGAGGAGACCTACACCACCGTGGCGGTGGTCACCGGCGGGAAACGGCAGCTGGTGTCCAGCGGCGACATAGTATACGAGGATATTGGCCCCACATACGAAGCCAACGAGTTTCTGAAGGAGGCCGCCCAGAAGGGCTGGAGCATCATCCGCGGTCAGGCCGCCATGGGCCTTGCCGGGGGGTACAGTCCGAAGCTCACGCCGCTGACCACATTTTATCAAATGGACGTTGACAGCTCCGACACCCGCATTGATAACGATGAGGACGTCCCCTATAACTTCGCCATCCTGGAGATCGAGATCACCGAGGTGGGGGAGGAGAGGGTCTATTATCCCAGAGAGTATGATACAGGCGCTTTTTTCAACTGGGTCGTCTCCGGCAAGGTGCTGGGAGTGCAAGCCATGAGCGGCGATTGGAACGACCCCACCGGCCGGAACGCAAATTTTTATTTGCAGATCACCGGCGAGTCGGATGCGGCGGGCAAGGCGCTGCAGGCCGGACAGCGGATCCTGGTGTTTACCCACAATTACCGCGACCTGGATTTCGAGCAGCGCTGCCTCATTGCGGAGGACCTGAGACTCAGTGGCTATGAGGTGGACCCCCGGAGCCTGGATATTGAGAACAACCTGATCCGTTATGCCGACCGCACCACCGCCATCACCATAACGGACGGCGAGGGAAATCCCTGGCCGGACGATGCGCCCCTGTATAAGGACCCCGTTACCGGCAATGAGTCCACCATAGACCTTCGGCGACTGAACACCATTGCCTTCAATGTCGATGACTGCTCCCAGCCCTGGACGTTATACGATGAGCAGTGGAATGTGGAGGAACAGAAATGGGAGTGGACCGTTCAGCGGGTCATTGCCTATGACACGGATTATGACCTGGCTTCCTTCACCATTCTGCCGGAGGGCGTCACGGCGGAGGAGATGATTGCCTCCTCCCCCACCTGGCAGAAGGCCATGGAGTCCGTCCGGGTCAGCAGCCACAGCGTGCCGGTGCTGGCGGTGAATCACTTAGAGGCTCTGGCGGATTTCGCCGCCGGGACCACTATGGTCACCCAGGGCCGCAGCATCTCCCAGGCGGAGTACGACTCCGGGGCGGCGGTGTGCCTGGTCTCCGAGTCCCTGGCCCGGGAAAACGGCCTGAACGTGGGGGACGTTCTGCCGCTGTCCCTGTATGAATACGACCAGGACCTGCGGTATTCCTACATACACGAATATAACCCCCGGCCCTCCTGCTATCTGCCGGACCAGGGCTTCCGGCAGGAGACGGAATACACCATCATCGGTCTGTATCGCCAGAGCAACGAGTGGGTGACTACCCCCACCACCTTCACCCCCAACAGCGTGTTTGTGCCGGAGAAAAGCGTCACCTGCCAGACGGTAACCGGCAACTATGGCGTGTGGTCCAGCCTGATTCTGCAAAACGGCACCATCGACCAGATGGAGGCCCGGCTGGAGGAAAACGACCTGGGCGGCGCGGTGACGTATTACGACCAGGGGTACAGCGACATTGTGGAGAGCCTGGACGGCTACACCCGGGTGTCCCGGACGGTGCTCTGCGTGGGCCTGGCCCTGTGGGCGGTGGTTTTAGCGGCGTACTGCGTACTGCTTCCCATGCAGGAGAGCAAAACCGCCCTGCGTATGTGGACACTGGGCGCAAAACGCCGGGATATTGCGGGACAAATCTGGACGCCCTCGGCATTGATGGCGGCTGCGGGGACGGTGATCGCGTTGGCGGTCAGCATCCCCGGTATGTCCTGGGCCACGGACAAAATCCAGGCCCTGACCGGCTCTGATCTGACGCTGAAGGTGTCCGTCGGCCAGACCATCGCCCTGTGTGCCGGGGCTCTGGCCATCGCCCTGGCGGTGATTGCCCTGGTCAGCACCCTCACCGCCCGCCGGGGTATCCGCAAGGCGGAATAAGCAAATCAAAAGGCGAAAGGAGGACCGCCTATGACGCCCTATTTTTTCAAGCAGATGCGCAAGCGCACCAGCCTGTGCCTGGTGGTGGTGCTGACGGCCCTGGCGTTTTCCCTGGCCCTGTGTATGCTCCAGCGGTCCCGGGACCAGATGGCCGCACGCATTGAGGAGGTTTATGACAATCTGGAGGTCCGGTGCAGCGTCACCAATCTCACGGGGACCCAGTCGGACCAGCTGAACCTGCCGGATTGGGTGCTACGGCTGTTCGACGGGGAAAAAACCTACGGCAAATTCCAGGACAACGACTTGTTCGCCCCCTATGTCCGGGATGTGCAGGTGCGGTCCACGGTGTACTGCACCACCCCCGGCGACCAGGACCGGCTGACCCTCAGCGGCGTCACCGGGTTGAAGGCGGACAGCTCCCTGCTGGCCTCCTCGGGCTGCACCGTCATCTGGCGGGAGGGTTTCGGCGAGGATATGTTCCGGGGGCGGGGCTTCTCCCTGCTGCTGCCGGAGGAGCAGGCGCAGCTGGTGGACGGGGACGGCTATGTGACCCTGGAGTTCACCGGGGTGGAGGGGGACAATATCCGGCACCGCTTCCTGGCGGCGGGGACCTATACCGGCGGGTCCGGGCGGCTGTACTGCTCCTGGTGGGTGGTGCGGCAGCTGTGTGAGGAGACCTACGGCGGTCTGACGCTGGACAGTCTGTCCGCCGCCATGGCGGACAACCGGAAGATCGGCGAGTTCTGGGACGGGTACGCCAGCCGCTATTTCGTGGCCCCCACCAAGGACGGCACCCCGGTGCCCTGGGAGGGGTCCCGGCTGTACCGCACCTATCCCTTCGCCCTGGCCATCTATGACGACGTGCTGGTGAAAACCGTGGAGCAATTGCAGCAGAACCAGCGGCTGCTGGGGCTGGTGTCGTGGCTGCTGGGGCTGGCCTCCTTCGGAGTGGGGGCGGTGTTCAGCATCCTGCTGCTGCGCCACCGCAGCCGGGAGCTGAAGCTGCAGTTTATCCTGGGCCAGAGCCGGGGCAGCATCTTAGTGTGGGCCCTGACGGAGCACGGGCTGCTGAGCCTGCTGGGGGCGATCATCGGCGCAGGGGGCTTCTGGCTGGCCTTCCGGACGGCCCCGGCCTGGGGGCCGGTGGCGGGCTTCTGGGTGATGAACCTGGCGGGCACGGCTCTGGCATATCTTCTGACCATGCGGCGAAAGTTTCTGGAATCAAATCTGGGGAGGGAATAAATATGAACATCCAGCTGCAAAACGTTACCTATACCTATGCCGGGAAGTATCAGCGGGTCACCGCCGTGGACGGCGTCAGCTATACCTTCCACGACGGGACCCTGTACACCATCATGGGGGCCTCCGGCAGCGGCAAATCCACGCTGCTGAGCCTTCTGGCGGGGCTGAAGCTGCCCACGGAGGGGGAGATCACCCTGGACGAGCAGCCCATCCGGCTCATGGACCGCAGCGCCCTGCGGCGGGACACGGTGTCGGTGATCTATCAGGATTTCAACCTGTTTCCGCTGCTGACGGCGGAGGAAAACGTGTGCTATCCCCTGCGGCTGCAGAAAATGGACAAGGAAAAGGCCCTGGAGCTGGCCCGGCAGCGGCTGACGGATATGGGCATCCGGGAGTCGTATTTCCGGAAGCTGCCCAATCACCTGTCCGGCGGCGAGCAGCAGCGGGTGGCCATCGCCCGGGCGCTGGCGGCGGGCAGCCGGGTGATCCTGGCCGATGAGCCCACCGGCAGCCTGGACAGCGACAACGGGCGGATGATCGTGGAGACCCTCCAGCGGCTGGCCCACCAGGAGGAGCGCTGCGTCATCGTGGTGACCCACGATCCCCAGGTGGCCGAGGCCGCCGACGTCCGGCTGCATATGCAGGACGGAAAGCTCAGCGGGGAAGAACAGTAGAATAGAGCGGGGAATGAAAATACCGCACCCCCTGTATCCCATGGGATACAGGGGGTGCGGGCAGCTTGCAGCCTGCGGGCGGCAAACTCTGCGAGGCTTTTGGGAAAAGCCATCTGTTCAGGATTCGCCGAATTCCCGGGTCAGGTCCCGGTCCAGCAGGGTGCGCAGCTCCGCCATGGGGTCCTCGCCGCAGTAGAGAATGCGGTGCACCGCCTGGCAGATGGGCAGCTCCACGCCGTAGCGCTCCCCCAGCAGCACCAGGGCCTCCACGGTGTAGTACCCCTCCGCCAGGTCCGTGTAGGTCTCCCCCCGGATGAAGGACTCGCCGAACTGGCGGTTGTGGCTGTAGCGGGAGAACACCGTGGCCTCATAGTCCCCCAGGTGACACAGCCCGTAGGCCGACAGCTGGCTGCCGCCCATGGCCTGGATGAGCCGGGCCACCTCCCGGGTGCCCCGGCTCATCAGGGCCCCCTTCAGGCTGGACAGGCCCTTGCCGTCCAAAAATCCGGCGGCGATGCCCACCACGTTCTTGGCGGCGGCCCCCACCTCGTTGCCGATGAGGTCCTCCCCATAGTAAAAGCGGATCAGGTCGCTGGAGAAGGACCGCACCAGCAGCCGCTTCACGTCCTCCCGGCTGCTGTCGATGACCATGCAGTTGGGGATGCCCCGGTAAAACTCCTGCACATGGCCCGGGCCCAGCCACACCGCCACGGCGTTGGAGGGGTCCAGATTCTCCTGGGCGATCTGGCTCAGGCGGCGGCCCGTCCCCTGCTCCAGGCCCTTCATGCACAAAACGAAGATCTTATCCCCCAGGGCCAGGGGCCGCAGCTGGTCCATCAGGCCCTGGAGTCCCTGGGAGCCGATGGAGATCACCACCGTCTCCGCCTGCCGGACGCAGGACAGGTCCGTGGACAGCCGAATGCTTTCCGGCAGCTCCAGCAGGTCGTTGCGGCGGGTGGCAAGAAAGCGCTGCATATGCCGGGAGCCGGGGCGGCCATACAGGGTGACGGCGTGGCCGGTGCGGTCCAGATACCAGGCGATCAGCGAGCCCCAGCGCCCGCAGCCGATGACGGTGATGCGCATATAAAAATCCCTCCTGCGGCATGATAACATCTTGTTTATCATGCCACAGGAGGGGTTCTTTTGCAAGTTAATTTTCTGTGACGCGGAGCTTCCGGGCATAGGCCAGGGTCTGCTTCAGGGCGCTGTCGCGGGGCACCGCCGCCAGGTGGAGCTTGTGGGCATAGGCCAGCAGCTCCCGGAAGCGGCTGTCCGGCGTGAGACCGGCGGCGATGAGGTCCGCCCCGGTGACCTGGGGCCGGGCCATCAGCTCCCGGTACAGGGCCAGGCGCTGCCGCAGCCAGGGCTCCGTATCCTCCCAGGGCCACAGGCTATGGGTGCCCCGGCCGTCTGCCGAGGCCAGAAGGATCAGGTCCTCCGGCTCTATGGACCGGTCAAACATCCGGTTGCTGGCCTTGACGGAGGCGTCGGCCCCCACCAGGGCGTTGGGCTTCATGTGCAGCTGCACCATGTTCCGCACATAGGCCGCCGCCGCCTTGTCCCCCACGATGCGCCGCACCAGGGCGTCCGCCAGGGGTACCCCCGCCGACTCATGGTCATAGGCGTGGATGCGGCCCCGGACATACTCGGTGGCGGCCGGTTTGCCCAGATCGTGGCACAGGGCTGCCAGCATGAAGGGAAAGAGCTGCCGTGCCCGGCTGCGCAGAGCCGCCGCCTGATCCAGCACCAGCATGGTGTGGGTCCAGACATCCCCCTCCCGGTGAAATCTTGGCTCCTGGGGCACGCCTATCAGGGCCTCCACCTCCGGAAACCAGTGGGACAGCTGGCCCATGTCCCGCAGAGTCTCGAAAAACAGCGAGGGGCGCTCCGCCTGAAGCAGGGCCTTGCGCAGCTCCCCCTCCACCCGCTCCGGCGGCAGGGCGGACAGGTCGATGCCCCGGCACAGGGCGATGGTCTCCGGGGCCTCGGTGAACCCGAACCGGGCGGCAAACTGGGCCCCCCGCAGCACCCGCAGAGGGTCCTCCGGAAAGGTCCGGTCATCCACGTGCCGCAGCACGCCCCGGCGCAGGTCCCGGAGGCCGCGGAAATGGTCCAGCACCCGGCCCGTCAGCACGTCCTCCATCAGGGCGTTGATGGTGAAGTCCCGCCGCCGGGCGGCCTGCTCCGTGCCCAGAAAGGGGTCCACGGTCACGTCGAAATCCCGGTGGCCCCGGCCAATGGCCCGCTCCCGCCGGGGCATGGCGATGTCCAGGCCATAGCCCTTCAGGCCGTAGATCCCGAAGCTGGCCCCCATCTCCAGGCGGCCTCCCAGGCCGTCTAAGATCTCCTCCAGCTGTTGGGGAGTCAGGCCGTGGACCTCGATGTCCACGTCGGTGTTCTCCCGGCCCAGCAGACGGTCCCGGACGAAGCCCCCCACATAGTAGGCCCGGCCTCCCAGGGCGGCGGCCTGCCGGGCGATGGCCCGGGCGGCCTCCATATCCCGGGCCGGGTCCCGGCGGCCGGTCATCGCTTCTGCCGCCGGGCCAGGAGGTGGTCGATCCACACCAGCACATAGCCCAGGGCCAGGAAGGCTGCGGCCATGGCCAGGAAGATCAGCAGCACCTTGCCCCAGCCCAGAGCGTCCACGTCCATGAAGGGGTAGGGGTACGGCGAGCCGTTGTAAAACCGGAAGCTGCTGACCCGGGCCCGGATCATGGTGTATACGAAGTAGGCCGCCGGGAAAATGCCCCACAGGAAGGGCTCAAACCGGCGATAGTGCCCCTTTTCGTCAAACAGCAGCCAATCCAGCACCGTCAGCAGTGGGGCGGCGGTGTGGAGCAGGTGGTTGGTAATCAGCTGGGTGGGGCCCATGTTAAAGTCCCCGGCGGCCAGGAACAGGTGGAAGGTGATGCCCGTGATGGCCATGGCCATCACCAGGGCTCCCTTGCACACCGGCAGCCAGGTGTCCCCCCGCCGGAGGGTGCGGACGGCGGCTCCGGCAAAATACACGGCGCACAGGATGTTGCTCATCAGGGTGAAGTATTGCAGGGCGGCCAGGTTCAGCCTTCCGCCGAAGAAGCCGCATTGCAGTACCACCCCCACGGCGGCGCACAGGGCGGTCAGGATATGCACGGCCGCAGCAGCGGCCCTGGAACGAATGGGCATAGCAAAATTCTCCTTTTTCGAAAGCGCTGCGGGCCGGTACAGGCAGCGCCTATACCGGTCCGGGAACAGATGGGGTCACTGCTGGCTCTGCTGCCAGCGCCAGGAATCCCGGCACATATCCGCCAGGTCCTTTTCCGCGTGCCAGTGCAGCAGGCGGGCGGCCTTGTCCGTGGCGGCATAGCAGGTGGGCAGGTCCCCGGGGCGGCGGGGGCCGATGCGGTGGGGCACCGCCACGCCGTTGACCCGCTGGAAGGTCTCCACGATCTCCAGCACGCTGCTGCCCCGGCCGGTGCCCAGGTTGATGGCCTCCCAGCCCGGATGGGTCCGGGAGTAGTCCAGAGCCGCCGCATGGCCCCGGGCCAGGTCCACCACATGGATATAGTCCCGGACGCCGGTGCCGTCAGGGGTGGGATAGTCGTTGCCGAACACCGTCAGCTCCCGGCGGATGCCGGCGGCGGTCTGGGTGATATAGGGCATGAGGTTGTTGGGGATGCCGTTGGGCAGCTCGCCGATGAGGCCGCTTTCGTGGGCCCCCACGGGGTTAAAATACCGCAGGCACACCGCCGCAAGAGAAAGGTCCGCCTTGGCGGCGTCCCGCAGGATCTGCTCGATCATCAGCTTGGTCCAGGCGTAGGGATTGGTGCAGCCGCCGGTGGACATATCCTCCCGGCAGGGGGCCTCCGCATTGCCGTACACCGTGGCGGAGGAGCTGAAGATCAGCCGGTGGACCCCGTGGTCCGCCATCACCTCCAGCAGGGCCAGGGTGGTGTCCAGGTTGTTGCGGTAATAGGCCAGGGGCTTCTGCACGGACTCGCCCACGGCCTTGTATCCGGCCAGGTGCACCGCCGCGGCGATGTCATGGGCCCGGAACACCCGGTCCAGGGCCTGCCGGTCCGACACGTCCATCCGATAGAACACCGGGGCCCGGCCGGTGATTTTTTCGATGCGCTCCGGCACGTCCGGGCGGCTGTTGGACAGGTCGTCGGCGATGACCACGTCATAGTCCCGCTGCAGCAGCTCCACCGCGATGTGGGACCCGATGAACCCGGCTCCGCCGGTAAGCAGTACGGTTTCCTTCATGATGCTTCCTCCCGAATCCTGTGGTTTACTGCGGCGTCTGGCGCACAACGGCGGAGAACCGGTACACGCCGGTGCCGTCGTACAGCGGGGCCGTCAGCTGCTGGGCCAGGCCGCTGTGACGGTGGACATAGTACAGGGGGATGACCCAGCCGTCCTCCACCAGCATGGCCTCGGCGTCCTCCAGATAGGCGTCCCGGACCTCCACATGGCCGGAGGCGTCCGCCGCCCGCAGCAGCATGTCATAGGCGGTGGAATAGAAGTACCCATTGCCGCTTTCCCACAGGGACAGCAGGCCCGAGGCATCGCCCCGGTCGGCGGTGACGGTGGTCAGGGCCACCATAAACTCACCCTGGTTCAGGGCGTCCGCCAGCTCCTGGGCCGTGGCCCCCCGCAGGATGGCGATGAGCCCCAGCTTCTGCTTCCAGGCGTCCTGGACGGCGGCGGCGGTCCGGGCCGCCGTCTCGTCGGTGCTGTCATACAGCAGGGTGATCTGCCCGGCGGCCTTCACGCCGCCTGCCTCCTCCAGCAGGGTCCTGGCCTGCTGGCACAGGGCCTCGTAGTTATCAGGCTCATTGTCGATGAGACTGCCGCTGCCCTGGCGGAAATCGCCGCCCATGGTGTTGCGCAGCCCCGGAGGGACAATGCCCTGGGCGGGGTCCAGAGGCTGGTCCTCCGTCAGCGCGTTCCGGTCGATGGCCAGGGCCAGGGCCCGGCGCAGGGACTCGCTTTCCAGGCTGCCGGTCCGCTGGTTCAGCAGCAGCAGGGTGGTCTGGGGATAGGGATCGGAGGTGTCGCCCTCCGGCAGGTTCATGGCAAAGTCCACGTCGCCGCCGGACAGCAGGTCCGCCCGGGCCTGGCCGTCCGTCTCGAACCGGAACTCCAGCACGTCCGGCCCCAGGCGGCGGGCGTCATAGTACCCGTCGGCCGCCTGGGCGGTGAGGCCCGTCTCGTCCCAGCCGGTGGCCCGATAGGGGCCGTCGGTCAGCAGGGTCTCGGAGTGCAGGGACCAGTCCTCCCGCTCCGCCGCGTCGCTGCGCACCGGCATGGTGGCCGTCCCGGCGCAGACATCCGTCAGGAAATAGGCGCACTTGTAGGAGAGCTTCACCACGAAGGTGAAGTCGTCCGGGGCGGATACCTGAAGAAGGCTTCCGTCCTGCTCGGCCTGCACCTGGTCAAAGCCCGCCACCATGTTCAGCAGAGCCGCATGGGGGGAGCCGGTGGCCGGGTCCGCCAGCCGCTGCCAGGCATAGACAAAGTCATGGGCGGTGACGGTCTGCCCGTCGGACCAGCGGACGTTCTGCCGCAGGGTGAAGGTATAGGTCTCGGTGCCGTCCAGGTTGTCCTCCACGGTGTAGGATTTGGCGGCGGCGTAAACCGGCTGGATGCCGCCGTCCTCCCCCCGGGAGAGCTTCATGAGGTTTTCAAACAGGTGGGCCACCACCGTGCGCTCGGCATCGGAGGAGGCCATGGCGGGGTCCAGGGTGGCCGGGGCGGCGTCCAGGCACACCCGCAGGGTCATGGTGTCCCGCGGCTGGGCGCAGCCGGTCAGAGCCAGCATGCACAGCACCAGCAACAGGGCCATGTACCGTATCCGTCGTTTCATAGGGGCCACGCTCCTTACTTTGATTTGGGCTCCGCAGGAGTCACCCGGCCGTCCTCCTCCAGGGTGGCGGGGATGATCTGGCTGCGGGTGTTGCGGGCGATGTCGTCCAGCCGCATGCGGGAGGGGAAGTCCGACAGCAGGGTATAGGCCACGCCGTGCTTCTTGGCCCGGCCGGTGCGGCCGATGCGGTGGATGTAGTACTCATTCTCCTCGGGTACCTCGAAGTTGAACACCGCGTCCACGTCGTCCACGTCGATGCCCCGGCTGGCCACGTCCGTGGCCACGAACACACGGAGCTGTCCATCCCGGAAGCGGGCCATGACCTCCTCCCGCTTGCGCTGGGGAATATCGCCGTGGATGCACTGGGCGTCCAGCCCCCGCAGCTGCAGGAACTTGGTCAGCCGCTCGGTGGAGCCCTTGGTGTTGCAGAAGCAGATGACCCGGTCCAGCTGCTGGGCGCGGATGATGGAGGCGATGGCGTCCACCTTCTTATCGGCGGGCACCTCGATGCGGTATTGCAGGATATCGGGCTTGTTTTCCCGGGTGGCCTGGACGGTGATCTCCTCCGGGTCCCGCTGATACACCCAGGAGATGTCCATGACCTCCCGGGAGATGGTGGCGGAGAACATCCCCAGATTCTTCCGGTGGGGGATCTTGTCCAGAATGCGGGTCACATCGTGGATAAAGCCCATGTCCAGCATACGGTCCGCCTCGTCCAGCACCACGGTCTGCACCTGGCCCAGGGTGACGGTGCGGCGCTTCATATGGTCGGACAGGCGGCCCGGGGTGGCCACCACGATCTGGGGCCGCCGCTTCAGGGCGTTGATCTGCTTGCCGATGGGCTGGCCGCCGTACAGACACACCAGCCGCACCCCCTCATGGCACACGGCGATCTGGCGCATTTCGTCGGTGATCTGCATGGCCAGCTCCCGGGTGGGGGCCAGGATCACCGCCTGGACCTCCTCGCTTTCCGGGTCGATGCGCTCGATGATGGGGATGCCGAAGGCCATGGTCTTGCCGGTGCCGGTGGGGGCCTTGGCGATGACGTCCTTCCCCTCCAGCATGGGGGGGATGCACCCGGCCTGGACGGGGGTGCTGATCTCATATCCCTTGTTCCTTATGGCGCGCATGGTGGCCTCGGACAGGCCGAAGCTGTCAAAGGGCGCGCCCTGTGTAAATTCCATAGCAGTTTCCTCGTTTTCTATATATTCAGCCAGGATACATTATACCATATCTGTCAATATGTCCCCGTACTGCTCCAGCAGCCACCAGGTGATCCGGGCCGTCAGCCCCCACAGGGGATGCGGCAGCCCCTCGTACACCGGCACCTCCATGCGCCCGGCCTGCCAGGGATATCCGGCGGAGGCCCCCACCCGGTCATAGGGGAAGTCCGGCCCGATCTCCGGCCGCAGGGAATAGCGGTAGATAGCCGGGGGATGGGCCGCCAGCCAGGACAGGGGCGCCGTGAAGGTGTCCTGCACCTCGTCGGGGCTGGGGTGCAGCACCGCCGCCGGGTCCACCCGGCCCAGCACCGGATACATCAGCCCCTCGGACCGCAGGTACAGAAAGTCCAGGTCCCCGAAAATCTCAATGGCCTCCGCCGGAAGGCCCAGTTCCTCGAAGGTCTCCCGCAGGGCGCACTGCCGGGGCGTCTCCCCGGCCTCCATCCGTCCCCCGGGGAAGCACACCTCCCCGCTGTGGTGGTGCAGCTTCGCCGGGCGCACCTCGTATAAAAGGCTCAGCCCCTCCGGCCCCTCCACCAGCGGCACCAGCACCGCGTATTCCCCCCGTGCCTGCTGCAGGGTGGTGCGGTGGGCCGCCATTCTGCGCCGCAGCGCCTGTTCATCCATGCTTTCTCCCCCTTTTCACCACCACTATAACACATTCCGGCCCGAAGAAAAAGCAAAATCCATAAAAACGCCGGAATTCGCAAAAAGTTCTTGCAATTGAAAAAATCAGGGCATATAATGTAAAGGTTGAGAGATTTGCTATGCAAAAGCATAGCAAAAAATAGAATGTGCCATTCCCTCGCCCCTTCGGGGCAACCGGGAATGATGCACAAAACTTCATGCACAGAAGAGTTTGCCTGTTTTCGTGGTGCGCCGCACAGTGCATGAATTTTGCTATGCAAAAGCATAGCAAAACAAGAAATGTGCCATTTCCTCGCCCCTGTGGGGCAACCGGAAATGATGCACAAAAACTTCATGCACTAACATTTGCGCATTTTCGTGGTGCAGTGCTCACGCATGAAGTTTTATACCCAAAAGAAAGGGGTTTTTCCTTTGCAGAACGAAAAACTGAGAAACGTAGCCATTATCGCCCACGTGGACCACGGCAAGACCACCCTGGTGGACCAGATGCTCAAGCAGGGCGGCGTGTACCGGGAGAACCAGGAGACGGTGGAGCGGGTCATGGACTCCAACGATCTGGAGCGTGAGCGGGGCATCACCATCCTGGCCAAGAACACCGCCATCCAGTACGGCGACACCAAGATCAACATTGTGGACACCCCGGGCCACGCCGACTTCGGCGGCGAGGTGGAGCGCATCCTGAAGATGGTCAACGGCGTGATCCTGCTGGTGGACGCCGCCGAGGGCCCCATGCCCCAGACCCGCTTCGTCCTCAGCCGGGCGTTGGAGCTGGGTCACCGGGTCATCGTGGTGGTCAACAAGATCGACCGGCCCGACCAGCGCATCCATGAGGTCATCGACGAGGTGCTGGAGCTGCTGCTGGACCTGGACGCCACCCCGGAGCAGCTGGATTCCCCCATGCTGTTCTGCTCCGCCCGCCAGGGCGTCGCCTCCTACTCCCCCGACGTGCCGGGCACGGACCTCAAGCCTCTGTTCGACACCATCCTCAGCTATATTCCCGCCCCGGAGGCGGACCTGGACCAGCCCTTCCAGATGCTGGTGTCCGCCATCGACTATAACGAGTTCGTGGGCCGCATCGCCATCGGCCGGGTGGAGCGCGGCGTCCTGAAGCAGAATCAGGAGATCGCCGTGTGCAACTATCACGACCCCGACGCCCCGGCCAAGAAGGCCAAGGCCGTGTCCATGTACGAGTTCCAGGGTCTGGGCAAGCAGCCCATCACCGAGGCCACCGCCGGCAATATCATCGCCATGTCCGGCATCGGCGACATCACCATCGGCGACACCATCTGCGCCCCGGAGTGCGTGGAGCCTCTGCCCTTTGTGAAGATCTCCGCCCCCACCATGGAGATGACCTTCTCCGTCAACGACTCCCCCTTCGCCGGCCGCGAGGGCAAGTTCGTCACCTCCCGCCAGCTGCGGGACCGCCTGTTCCGGGAGACTCTGAAGGACGTGTCCCTGCGGGTGACGGAGATCGACGGCGCCACCGACGCCTTCAACGTGGCGGGCCGGGGCGAGATGAGCCTCTCCATCCTTATCGAAACCATGCGCCGGGAGGGCTATGAGTTCCAGGTGTCGCCTCCCCGGGTGCTGTACCGCACCATCGACGGCAAGAAGTGCGAGCCCATCGAGCGGCTGGTGGCCGACGTGCCCAGCGAGTCCGTGGGCGCGGTCATCGAGAAGCTGGGCTCCCGCAAGGGCGACCTGATCGAGATGACCCCCGTGGGCAGCCGTATGAAGCTGGAGTTCCTGATCCCCGCCCGGGGCCTGTTCGGCTATCGCAACGAGTTCCTGACGGATACCCGGGGCGAGGGCATCATGGCCTCCGTGTTCGACAGCTACGCCCCCTATAAGGGCGACCTGAGCCGCCGGAACACCGGCTCCCTGGTATCCTTTGAAACCGGCGAGTCCGTCAGCTACGGACTGTTCAACGCCCAGGAGCGGGGCGCCCTGTTCATCGGCCCCGGCGTCAAGGTGTACGAGGGCATGATCGTGGGCGTGTCCCCCAAGCAGGAGGACATTACCGTCAACGTCTGCAAGAAGAAGCAGATGACCAATATGCGGGCCGCCGGGTCCGACGAGGCCCTGCGCCTGGTGCCGCCCCGGAAGCTGAGCCTGGAGCAGTGCCTGGAGTTCCTGGCCGATGACGAGCTGCTGGAGGTCACCCCCGAGAGCCTGCGCATGCGCAAGACCATTCTCAACCACGAAAAGCGCATGAAGGCTACCCACGGCGGCAAGAAAAAGTAAAATATAAACACAAAACCCCGCCCTGCCGGATGGCAGGGCGGGTTTTTATGATTTGCGCATATACTGGAGGTCAGGCGGCCTGGACCTCGAACTTCAGCACGCCCTCGGCGGCGGAGATGCGGGTCATCATGGACTCCAGATCCTCCACCATGTCCCGGGTCTCGGCGGAGATGGTGACGCCGGCGCAGCCGTTGGTGGGGATGGTCTGGTTGATGGTGAGAATATTTGCGCCGGAATTGGCAAAAATAGACAGGAAGTTGGACAGCACGCCGGGGTTGTCCTTCAGCAGGGCGTAAAACGTGATGATGTGGCCGGCCTTCATATCCTGGAAGGGCTGCACCGCGTCCTTATACTTGTAAAAGGCGCTGCGGCTGATGCCCACCATCCGGGCCGCCTCGCCCACGGTGGCCGCCTCGCCCACCTGGAGCATCCGGCGGGCCTCCGCCACCTTGACGAATACCTCCGGCAGGGCTTCTGCCGATACGATGTAATACTTCTGATTGCTCATGGCCGTAAACCTCCGCTGATGTGTCCGGCGGAGACGCGGCCCCGCCGTTTCTTTTGGCCATTATCATACCATGTTGTTTGACAAAACACAACTGTTTTCGTAGGAGGGAGCATACAAAAATGCAGGAAAAGCAGCGGGCTTTTTTGGTGCGGACTGCCTATTGGGCCGTTTGGGCGGTGCTGCTGTGGCTGGGGGTGCGGTATCTGCTGCGGTGGCTGCTGCCGTTTCTGCTGGCCCTGGCCCTGGCGGCTGCGGTGGAGCCGGTGATCGCCTGGTGCCGCCGCCGCATGGGCCTGAAGCGGGGGTTCACGGCGGCGGTGGTGACCATCGCCGTCACCGGGGCCATACTGGCGCTGGCGGCGGTGATCGTGTGGCAGCTGATCCGCCAGGCGGCGGAGCTGCTGGGGCAGCTCCCCGGGCTTCTGGCGGGGCTGCCGGGCATGACGGAGGACCTGCGGCAGCGGCTGGAGGACTTCTGCGCCGCCTGTCCCCAGGGGCTGCGGAGCTGGCTGGAGGAGGTCCCCGCCCTGCTGGGGACCCTGGCGGCGGGAGTGGCCCAGCGGGCCAGCGGGGCCTGCATCACCGCGGCGGCGGCCCTGGCCGCCGCCCTGCCGGGGGTGTTCCTGTTCTGCGGCACCACGGCCCTGGCGGTGTTCTTCACCGCCGGCAGCTACCCCCGGGTGATGGCCTTTTTCCGGCGGCAGCTGGGGCACCGGCTGGACCGGGCCAGAGGGGTCAAGGCCAATCTGCTGTCCACCCTGGGAAAATGGTGCCGGGCCCAGGCGATTTTGCTGGGGGTCACCTTCTGCCAGCTGCTGGCGGGCTTCCTGCTGATGGGCCAGCGGTATGCCCTGCTGCTGGCCGCCGTTACCGCGCTGGTGGACGCCCTGCCGGTGTTCGGTACCGGCACGGTGCTGCTGCCCTGGGCGGCGGTGTGTCTGCTGGCGGGGCAGGCCCCCCGGGCGGTGGCTCTGGCGGCCCTGTATGCGGTGATCTCCGCCGTGCGCAGCCTTCTGGAGCCCAAGGTCATGGCCGCCCAGGCGGGCCTGCCTCCCCTGGCGGCTCTGGCGGCCATGTACGCCGGGTTCCGGGCTTTGGGCGTGGCGGGGATGATCCTGCTGCCTATGGCGCTGCTGTTTGTCAAGCAGCTCCACGACGAGGGGTATGTGGGCCTGTGGAAATAGCCGCAAAAAGCGAAAAAAGCTGTTTTCTTGCCGGATGATCTGTGGTATAATGGGACGTTAGTGAAGATTTTCGGTAGGAGAGAACACAGACATGAACAAGCAACGCCGCGCCGACCTGCTGCTGGTGATGACCACCTTTTTCTGGGGCGCCAGCTATTATCTGACGGATATCTGCCTGGCGGATCTGCCGCCTATGACCCTGAACGCCTTCCGCTTTATTGTGGCGTTTCTGGTGCTGGGGCTGATCTTCTGGAAGCACGTGGTCCACATCAACCGCACCACCCTATGGTACAGCCTCATCGTGGGTCTGGCCCTGGCGGGGACCTATGTGGCCTATAACTACGGCATCACCCGCACCTCCCTGTCAAACGCCGCGTTCATCTGCGCCTTGCAGGTGATCTTCGCCCCGCTGCTGGGCTTTCTGTTCTTCCGGCAGCGGCCCGGCTGGAAGCTGGGGGCGGCGTTGGTGGTGTGCACGGTGGGCATGGCCCTGCTGACCCTGAACGGGGAGCTGCGGCCCGCCTCCGGGGACCTGATCTGCCTCATCACCCCCCTGTGCTACGCCGTGGACCTGCTGATCACGGAGAAGGCCGTCCGGGATCCCCGGGTGGACCCCCTGGGCCTGGGGGTGTGCCAGCTGGCGGTGGTGGGCATCGTGACCCTGGCCCTGGCCCTGGCGCTGGGGGAGCCGGTGCATCTGCCCACCTCCGGCAAGACCTGGGCGGCGGCGCTGTTTCTGGGAATTTTCTGCTCGGGGGTGGCCTTTGTCATCCAGTCCGTGCAGCAGCAGTATACCACCGCCAGCCATGTGGGCCTGATCTTTACCCTGGAGCCGGTGTTTGCCTCCATGGTAGCCTTTGTCATGACCGGGGAGGTACTGTCTCTGCGGGGCTATATCGGCGCGGCCCTGATGCTGCTGAGCCTGTTTATTATGGAGGGCGACTGGTCCTTCCTGGGCCGCAAAAAGCGTGTATAAAGGAGAACATACCGTGGATAAACGATTGGAACGCATTCTGCCCCGGGTGCAGAAGCCTGCCCGCTATGTGGGCGGGGAATACAACGCCGTGAAGAAGGACCCGGCCCAGGTGGATACCCGGATCGCCTTCTGCTTCCCGGATACATACGAGATCGGCATGTCCAACCTGGGCATGCGGATTCTCTACGGCGTGATGAACAACATGGAGGGCGTGTGGTGCCAGCGGGTGTTCGCCCCCTGGGGCGACATGGAGGAGGAGATGCGCCGGGCGGGGATGCCCCTGTTCGCCCTGGAATCCGGCCAGCCCATCACGGACTTTGACATCGTGGCCTTCTCCGTGGGCTATGAGATGGCCTTTCCCGCCATCCTGAATATGCTGGACCTGGCAAGCATTCCCATTCACAGCGCGGAGCGCACGGCCCTGACCCCACTGGTCATCGCCGGGGGCACCGCCATGTACAACGCCGAGCCCATCGCCGACTTCATCGACCTGGTAAGCCTGGGCGAGGGGGAGGACATCACCGTGGAGCTGGTGGAGCTGCACCGCCGGGCCCGGCGGGAGGGCTGGACCAAGGAGGCGTTTCTTCGGGCCGCCGCCCAGCTGCCGGGCATCTACGTCCCAAGCCTCTACGACGTGACATATCACGATGACGGCACCGTGGCCGCCATCACCCCCCGGGACGGGGCCCCGGCGGTGGTGACCAAGCGCATCGTCCGGGATATGGACAAGGCCTTTTTCCCCACCAAAACCATCGTCCCCTCCACGGAGATCGTCCAGGACCGGGTGATGCTGGAGCTGTTCCGGGGCTGCATCCGGGGCTGCCGGTTCTGTCAGGCGGGGTATGTGTACCGGCCCGTCCGCAACCGCAGCCGGGAGCTGTGCGCCCGATACGGCGTGGAGTCCTGCAACGACTCCGGCTATCAGGAGGTGACCCTGTCCAGCCTCTCCACCAGCGACTATCCCCCGCTGACGGAGCTGTGCGACCAGCTGGAGCCCTTCTGCCAGCAGCGGCACGTGAATCTGTCCCTGCCCAGTCTGCGGGCGGATAACTTCTCCATGAGCCTGATGGAGCGGCTGGCCAAGGGCCGCAAAACCGGCCTGACCTTCGCTCCGGAGGCCGGGACCCAGCGGCTGCGGGACGTCATCAACAAAAACGTCACCCAGGAGGACCTGCTGGCCTCCTGCCGGACGGCCTTCGCCGGGGGGTACAGCGCCGTGAAGCTGTATTTCATGCTGGGCCTGCCCACGGAGACCGACGAGGACGTGCTGGGCATCGCCGATCTGGCGGCCCGGGTGATGCACACCTGGCGGGAAAGCGCCAGCAACAAGAACCGGGGCGTCCGCATCACCGTGTCCACCTCCTGGTTCGTGCCCAAGCCCCACACGGCCTTCCAGTGGGAGCCGCAGATCTCCAAGGAGGAGTATGAGCGGCGGGTGAACCTGCTGCGGGAGGCCATCAAGACCAAAACCGTCACCTATAACTGGCACGATTCGGACACCAGCTTCCTGGAGGCCGTTCTGGCCCGGGGGGACCGGCGCATGGGGAAGGTCCTGGAGACCGCCTGGCGCAAGGGGGCCAAGCTGGACGCCTGGGAGGAGTATTTCTCCCTGGACCGCTGGCTGGAGGCCTTTGACCAGTGCGGGCTGGACCCCCATTTTTACGCCAACCGCACCCGGGAAAAGGACGAGCTGATGCCCTGGGCCATGATCTCCAGCGGCGTCACGGAGAGCTATCTCTGGCGGGAGCGGGAGCGGGCCTTTGCCGGGGTCACCACCCCGGACTGCCGCACCCACTGCAACGCCTGCGGCGCCAACCGGCTGGTAGGAGGGAAATGCGATGTCTAAGCTGCGACTGCTGTTTGTGAAGGAGGGCCCGGCGGCCTATATCTCCAATCTGGACCTGCTGCGGACGGTGCAGCGGGCCTTTCCCCGGACGGAGCTGGATATCAAACACTCCCAGGGCTTCCATCCCCATCCCATCATCTCCATCGTGCTGCCGCTGCCGGTGTGCCAGTCCAGCGACTGCGAGCTGCTGGACTTTGAGGTGACCCAGGACACCGACGGGGCGGGTCTGGCCGAAAAGCTCAACGGCGGCCTGCCGGAGGGGCTGCGGATCCTGGACTGCTATCCCGCCCTGCGGCCGGTGCGGGAGCTGGCCTATCTCCGGGCGGAGGTGGAGCTGGACTATGACCGGGGGGTGCCGGAGGGGGCCGTGCAGGCCCTGGAGGAGCTGTTCCACCGGCAGGAGCTGCTGATCGAGAAGCGCACCAAGCGCAAGCAGCTGGCCCAGGTGGACATCGTGCCTATGATCCGGGACATCGCCTTTGCGCAGGAGGAGAACCTGCTGCGTGTCCTTGTCACGGTGCAGGCCCAGAACCCGGGGCTGAACCCCCAGCTGCTGGAAAAGGCCATCGCCCGGTATCTGCCGGAGCTGACGCCGGACTTTGTCCGGGTCCGCCGCCGCCAGCTGCTGGACGCCGACGGCCAGGTGTTCCGATAATCCCATCACCCGGAGGGAGGCCCCCTTCGGGTGATTTTCTTGCCCCGGCGGTGAAGGGGCCAGAGGGCGGCGTCCTATGTTTCGTATAAATGGCGGTTCCGGTAACGGCGGATTCCTTGACGCTGGGGGTGGTTTGCGTTACAATAGGGCCAGAATGCGGTATTTTGTCCTGCCATCGACCCACTTCGCCCCGGCTTTCGGGGCCGTTATGATAACATTACGCTGATATAGGGAGATCATTCCATGAACGTTTCCGAAAACACAGAGCTTTACCGGACCTATGGCGCGCATCCGGCTGGGGAGGGCTGGTCCTTCCGGGTCTATGCCCCCAGCGCCCGGGAGGCCGCCCTGGCCGGTGACTTCAACCACTGGCAGCCCGTTCCCATGGAGCGGCAGGGCAGCGACTGGGTCCTGACCGTTTCCGACGCCCGGCCCGGCGACTGCTATAAATACGTCATCACCGGGGCCGACGGCCAGGTACGCTGGAAGGCGGACCCCTACGGCACCTATGCCCAGCTGCGGCCCGACACCGCCAGCCGCCTGTTCGACGTGTCCGGCTTCCACTGGCACGACGACGTGTGGCGGGAGCGCCGCCGGGAAACACCCCTGACCGAGGGGCCCCTGAACATCTATGAGGTCCACTGCGGCTCCTGGCAGCGGGGAGAGGACGGGGCGTTCCTGAACTATCGCCGGCTGGCGGACCGGCTGGCCCCCTATGTCCGCAGCATGGGCTACAACGCCGTGGAGCTGCTGCCGGTGACGGAGTATCCCCTGGACGACTCCTGGGGCTATCAGTGCGTGGGCTATTTCGCCCCCACCAGCCGCTACGGCGACCCCCACGACTTCATGTATCTGGTGGACCGGCTGCACCGGGCGGGGCTGGCGGTGATCCTGGACTGGGTCCCCGCCCACTTCTGCAAGGACGCCCACGGCCTCATCGACTTTGACGGCACCAGCCTGTATGAATACGGCGACCCCCTGAAGCGGGAGCACCAGAGCTGGGGCACCCGGGTCTTTGACTTCGGCAAGGACGACGTGCGGTCCTTCCTGCTGTCCTCTGCCCGGTGGTGGCTGGAGGAATACCACATCGACGGCCTGCGGGTGGACGCCGTGGCGTCCATGCTGTATCTGGACTATGGCCGGACCGAGTGGCGTCCCAACGTCCACGGGGGGCATGAAAATCTGGAGGCCATCTCGTTTCTGCAGGATCTGAACCGCCTGGCGGCATCCATGGATCCCCCGGCCCTGACGGCGGCGGAGGAGTCCACCGCCTGGCCCAAGGTCACCTGGCCCATTGAGGAGGGCGGCCTGGGCTTCGGCCTGAAGTGGAACATGGGATGGATGAACGACGTGTGCCACTATCTGAAGATGGACCCCTGGTTCCGCCAGTTTCACCACAAGGACGTGACCTTCTCCATGATGTACGCCTTCTCCGAGCGCTTCGTGTTGCCCCTGTCCCACGACGAGGTGGTGTATATGAAGGGCTCCCTCCGGGGCAAGATGCCCGGGGACGACTGGCGGCAGCTGGCAGGGGTCCGGGGCTTCACGGCCTATATGCTGGCCCACCCCGGCAAGAAGCTCACCTTTATGGGGGCGGAGCTGGGCCAGTGGCACGAGTGGGACTTCCGGGGCCAGCTGGACTGGTATCTGCTGGACCGGGACGACTGCGGCCGCACCCACGCCTGCATCCAGGCCCTGAACCGGTTTTATAAGAAGTCCCGCCCCCTGTGGGAAAACGACCGGGACTGGAACGGCTTCCAGTGGCTGGTGGCCGACGACAACCACAACAACGTCCTGGCTTTCCTGCGCCGGGACAACAAGGGCCACGAGCTGATCTGCGTGGTAAATTTCTCGCCGGAGGCCCACGAGGGGTATCGCTTCGGCGTGCCCGGCAAGCTGTTTTATGAGGAAGTGTTCAACACCGACGCCGCCGCCTGGGGCGGCTCCGGTGTGTGCAATACAGGACCCATCCCCGTGGAGGATATCCCGTCCCACGGGCGGGACAAGTCCATTGCCCTGCGGGTGCCGCCCCTGGGCGCGGTGTTTCTGCAGGGCCGGGTCCGGCGCAGAAGCAACAAGGCATAACCGACAGACTGGAGGGAACGAACAGACATGAAAAAAGAATGCGTGGCCATGCTGCTGGCCGGCGGACAGGGCAGCCGCCTGTATGTCCTCACCGGCGACATGGCAAAGCCCGCGGTGCCCTTTGGGGGCAAGTTCCGCATCATTGACTTTCCCCTGTCCAACTGCACCAATTCCGGCATCGACACCGTGGGTGTGCTGACCCAGTACCGCCCCCTGGAGCTCAACAGCTATATCGGCAGCGGCCAGCCCTGGGAGCTGGACCGGCTCAACGGCGGCGTCCATATTCTGCCGCCGTACCAGAGCGCCTCCGGCGCCTCCTGGTACAAGGGCACCGCCAACGCCATCTATCAGAACATCGGCTTTGTGGACCTGTATGACCCGGAGTATGTGGCGGTGCTGTCCGGGGACCACATCTATAAGATGGACTATTCCCGGATGCTCCAGCACCACAAGGACGCCGGGGCCGCCTGCACCATCTCGGTGATGGAGGTCCCCTGGTCTGAGGCCAGCCGCTTCGGCATCATGTCCGTGGACGAAAACGACCGGATCACCGCCTTTGCCGAAAAGCCCAAGGAGCCTAAGAGCAACCTGGCCTCCATGGGGATCTATATCTTCACCTGGCAGAAGCTGCGGGCCTATCTGCTGGCAGACGAGGCCGACCCCACCTCCGACAACGACTTCGGCAAGAACATCATCCCCGCCATGCTGGAGGCCGGAGAGGTCATGTCCGCCTATCGCTTCGAGGGCTACTGGAAGGATGTGGGCACCCTGGACTCCCTGTGGGACGCCAATATGGACATGCTGTCCCCGGGGTCGGGGCTGAACCTGCTGGACAAGAAATGGCCCATCTATTGCCGGACCCCCTCCTGCCCGCCGGCCTTTCTGGGGCCCCACGCCGACGTGGGCAACAGCGCCGTGGCCAAGGGCTGCGGCATCCTGGGCGAGGTGAAAAACAGCGTCCTCAGCTATAATACCCAGGTGGGCCAGGGGGCCAGCGTGTGCTACTCCGTGGTCATGCCCGGGGCCGTCATCGAGGAGGGCGCGGTGGTGCAGTACGCCATCATCGGCGAGCGTTGCCGGGTGGGCCGGGGGGCCCAGGTGGGCACGCCGCCGGAAACCGCCAAAAATCCCGACGACTGGAGCATCGCCGTCCTGGGGCCGGACACCGTTATCGCCCCCGGCGAGGTGGTGCCTGCCAAGGCCCTGCTGGACCGTCATCACGGGGAGGTGGAAGCATGAACGGAATGCACGGCATCATTTTCTCCTATGAAAAGAAAACCGGACTGCGGGAGCTCATCGAGCAGCGCATCCATGGCTCCATCCCCTTCGGCGGCAACTATCGGGTGGTGGACTTTATGCTCTCCAACATGGTCAATGCCGGCGTCCGGGACGTGGGCGTCATCATGCACGGCAAGTGCCAGAGTATGCTGGACCACCTGGGCACCGGCAAAAGCTGGGACCTGAGCCGCAACCACGGCGGCCTGACCCTGCTTCCGGCCTTTGCCTATGCCGAGCGGCGGGGCGACGCGGGCCGGTTCCGGGGCAAGGTGGAGGCCCTGGGCTGCGTGATGGACTATCTCAAGGACATCCGGCAGGACTATGTGGTGCTGACCGACAGCGACCTGGTTATCAATCTCCCCCTGGACGACGTGCTGCGGGACCACATCGCCTCCGGCGCGGACATGACGGCGGTGTGCACCTCTCTGCCGGGGCCGGAAAGCGACACCTATTTTCAGCTGGATAACTCCGGGCGCATTGTGGACGTGGCCCACGACGTGTTCACCCCGGAGGGCTTCCGCTGCCTGAACATCTTCGTGCTACGCCGGGATCTGCTGATCCAGCTGGTCACCGACTGCATGGCCCACAACCAGTACAGCTTCCGCCATAATATTCTCCAGGACAGGAAGGACACCCTGCATTTCCGGGCCTATGTCTGGGACGGCTATGCCGCCCGCATCGACACCATCGAGGCCTATTACCGCCGCAGCATGGAGCTGCTGCGGCCGGAGATCCGCATGGAGCTGTTTGCCCCCCAGCGGCCCATCTTCGCCAAGGAAAACGACTCCCCCTCCTCCTATATGGACGGGTCCTGCGTCAACTCCCTTATCGCCGACGGCTGCGACATCCAGGGCACGGTGAAAAACTGCATCCTGTTCCGGGGCGTCCGCATCGAGCCGGGGGCCGACGTGGAGGGCTGCATCCTGTTCAAGGGCACCGTGGTCCGCCGGGGCGCCGTCCTGCGGGGCGTCATCACCGACAAATACGTCACCGTGCAGGAGGGGCGCACCCTGATGGGCCACGAGAACTATCCCCTGGTGGTGGCCCGGGGCGTCACGATCTGAAATATGACACACGTTCATCCGGAGGTGACCATATGAATATTCTGTATATCACCAGCGAGGCGGCCCCGTTCTGCAAAACCGGGGGCCTTGCGGACGTGCTGGGCAGTCTGCCCCCGGCGGTGGCGGCGGAGGGCGACCATACCGCCGTGCTGCTGCCGCTGTATGGCCAGATCGCCCAGCGCTGGCGGGAGAAGATGAACTTCCGCTGCTATATCTATGTGGACCTGGGCTGGCGGCACGAATACTGCGGGCTGTTCTCCCTGGAATACCGGGGCGTCACCTGGTATTTTGCGGACAACGAGCGCTATTTCCGCCGCCGGGGCCTGTACGGCGACATGGACGACGGCGAGCGCTTTGCCTTCTTCTCCAAGGCGGCGGTAGCCCTGCTGCCCCATCTGGCGGAGTATCCCAACGTGGTCCACTGCAACGACTGGCAGACGGCCCTGGTGCCGGTATACCTGCGGGACGCCGGAAACGACCTGCCGGTGGTGTTCACCATCCACAACATCGAGTATCAGGGCAAATACGGCCCCGAGACCGTGGAGGACCTGTTCGGCCTGAACCGGGGCTGGTACGACGGCGGCATCCTGCGGATGGACGGGTGCGTGAACCTGATGAAGGGGGCCATGCTCACCGCCAACGCCGTTACCACCGTCAGCCCCACCTACGCCGCCCAGCTCCATGACCCGGCCTATGCCTGCGACCTGGAGCAGGTGGTGCACCTGATCGACTATAAGCTCTCCGGCGTGCTCAACGGCCTGGACATTGAGAGCTATAACCCCGCCCACGACGGCTCCCTGCCCCGGACCTTCGACCCCGACCATATGGAGGGCAAGGCCGTGTGCAAGGCGGAGCTGCAGCGGCAGCTGGGCCTTGCCCAGGAGCCGGACACCCCGCTGATGGCCATCGTCAGCCGCCTGGTGGGCCACAAGGGCATGGACCTGGTGTGCCAGGGTCTGGAGGGCATTATGGCCGCCGGCTGCCAGCTGGTGGTGCTGGGCCAGGGGGAGTCCCAGTTTGAGGACGCCTTCCGCTGGGCCCAGAGCCGGTGGCCCGGCCGGGTATCGGCCCAGATCACCTATTCCGACAATCTGTCCCGCCGGATCTACGGCGCGGCGGACCTGTTCCTGATGCCCTCCCGCAGCGAGCCCTGCGGCCTGAGCCAGCTGATCGCCATGCGCTATGGCGCGGTGCCCATCGTCCGCCAGACCGGCGGCCTCAACGACACCGTCCGCTCCTGCCAGGTGGGCCAGCCCGACGGCAACGGCTATGTGTTCTCCGGCTGCACCGCCCATGACCTGTGCCAGACCGTGGGCCAGGCGGTGGGCCTGTACCGGGGGGACCGGATGGGCTTTGACACCGTCCGCCGCCGGGGCATGACCGAGGACTTCAGCTGGAACCGCAGCGCCGGGGCCTACCGGCGTATTTACCAAGATCTATCACGGAGGAACCACTAAATGACGTATTATACCAAGGATGCCCTGAAGGAGGCAATTCAACAGAAGCTGCGCCTGAACTACGGCTGCACCGAAAAGCAGGCCACCGACGGGGAGATCATGAAGGCCTGCGCCCTGGCCCTGCGGGACATTATGGCCGTGCGCAGCGTGGACACCCAGGAGCAGACCCAGGAGCGCCAGGAAAAGCGCGTGCACTATATGTCCCTGGAGTTTCTCATGGGCCGCAGCCTCATGAAAAACGCATACAACCTGGGGATTCTGCCCCAGCTGACCCAGGCCGTGGAGGAGCTGGGCTTTTCCGCCCCGGACATCTTCGACATGGAGCCGGATGCAGGTCTCGGCAACGGCGGCCTGGGCCGCCTGGCCGCCTGCTATCTGGACAGCATGACCACCCTGGACATTCCCGCCACCGGCTATTCCATCTGCTATGAGCTGGGCATCTTCAAGCAGAAGATCGTGGACGGTCAGCAGGTGGAGCTGCCCGACGACTGGCTGAACCTGGGAGATGCGTGGCTGATGCCCAAGCCCCAGGAGGCCGAGGAAATTCACTTCGGCGGCCGGGTCCGCACCCGGTGGGACAACGGCCACCTGATGGTGGTCCACGAGGACTATACCCGGGTGCTGGCCATCCCCTGCGATATGCTGGTGGCGGGCTACAACACCGACCATGTGAACACCCTGCGCCTGTGGGACGCCAAGAGCCCCAAGCCCATTGATATGCAGCTGTTCAGCCAGGGGCAGTACCTGAAGGCCAACGAGGAGCGGGCCATGGCCGACTCCATCAGCACCATTCTCTATCCCGAGGACAACCATTACGAGGGGAAGTCCCTGCGGCTGAAGCAGCAGTATTTCTTCGTGTCCGCCACCCTGCAATCCATCACCCGCCAGCATATCCAGACCTACGGCACCCTGAAGAACTTCCACGAGAAGAACGTCATCCAGATCAACGACACCCACCCCGCCCTGGTGATCCCGGAGCTGATGCGCATCCTCATCGACGACGCGGGCCTGAGCTGGGACGAGGCCTGGGACATCACCCGCCACTCCGTGGCCTATACCAACCACACCGTGCTGGCCGAGGCACTGGAGAGCTGGCCCCAGCGGCTGTTCGAGACGCTGCTGCCCCGCATCTGGCAGATCATGCAGGAGATCGCGCGGCGCTGGCAGCAGAAGGTGGACGATTTCTATCACGACCCCAAAAAGACGGAGAAAATGGCGGTCATCTGGGACGGCGTGGTGCACATGGCCAACCTCTGCATCGCCGGGGGCATGGCCGTCAACGGCGTGTCCGCCCTGCACTCCGACATTCTGCGGCGGGACGTGTTCCGGGACGCCTGCGGCATGGAGCCGGACAAGTTCAGGAATGTCACCAACGGCGTGGACCACCGCCGCTGGATCAGCCAGATCAACCCCGGCCTGGACGGCCTGATCCGGGACTGCATCGGCGACGGGTATCTCACCCACGCCGGGCGCCTGTCGGACCTGGACCGCTTCGCCGGTGACGCGGCGGTGCTCTCCCGGCTGGAGCAGATCAAGGGGGACAACAAGCAGGCCTTTGCCCGCTGGGCCAAGCGCCAGCAGGGGGTCACCCTGAACACCGACGCCATCTTCAACGTCCAGGTCAAGCGCCTGCACGAGTATAAGCGGCAGCTGCTGAACGTGCTGCACATCATCAGCCTCTATCAACAGCTCCAGGACGATCCCAACATGGACTTCCGGCCCCAGACCTTCCTGTTCGGGGCCAAGGCCGCCCCGGGCTACGCCGTGGCCAAGCGCATTATCCGCCTTATCAACTCCCTGGCCGACCAGATCAACAGTGACCCCATCTGCCGGGATAAGCTCCAGGTGGTATTCCTGGAGAATTACCGGGTGTCCATGGCGGAGATGCTGATGCCCGCCAGCGAGGTCAGCCAGCAGATCTCCACCGCCGGCAAGGAGGCCAGCGGCACCGGCAACATGAAGTTCATGATGAACGGCGCCCTGACCCTGGGCACCCTGGACGGCGCCAACGTGGAGATGCACCAGGTGCTGGGCGACGAGAATATGTTCCTGTTCGGCCTCACCGCCGACGAGGCCGCCCGCCTGCGCCAGAGCTATGACCCCCATCTGCTGTATACCCGGGATCCGGTGCTGCACCGGGTGCTGGACCAGCTGAAAACCGGCTTCCGGGACGGCGTCAGCTATGAGGACCTGTATCAGCGTCTGCTGTACGGCGCGGACTGCCCGGCGGACCAGTATCTGCTGCTGGCGGACTTTGCGTCCTACTGCGCCGCCTCTCACCGGGTGGTGGATACCTATGCCGACCGGGAGAAGTGGAACCGCATGAGCCTGCACAACATCGCACGCAGCGGCATTTTCTCCGCCGACCGCTCCATCGCCGACTACGCCGACACCATCTGGCACGTCCCCTATAAAAAGTAACCCCCGCCCTCCCCTGCCCGGGTCCCGCGCCCGGGCGGGGGAGGCATTTTTGCCAAAAGGGGTTGACAGACGGAAGAATTTGTTTTACTCTATATTTGAATAAAATATGCTCCGGTAGGTAAGGCTACCGCGAGGGATACGGACTGCTGCCGCAGAGTGGTGGAGACACCATGAGAGGGTTTGAACAGGCGATATCGAAGCCAAGGTATCATCTAACGCAGTTTCACCGCCCCGCGATGCTAAAGCTTGTTACGGTGGCCAGGTCACGCATCCCGCGCGGCCCCTTTGCGCATCCACAATGGGCTTTCTGCCGTTGTGGATTTTTTGCTATGTATATACAGGAAAGGAGGAACCGGTCATGTTCGATCACCAGGAAGAATTGGACCAATATCTGGAAAATATTGAGGCGCTTATCAAAAATAAGCAGTACGCCCGATTGCGGGACCTGTTCCTGCCTATGGAGCCTGCGGATATCGCCCTTTTGCTGGAGGAGGCCGGCGAGGAGGAGATGCCCCTGCTGTACCGGCTGCTGCCCAAGGAGCTGGCGGCGGAGGTGTTCGTGGAGCTGGAATCCGACAGCCAGGAGATGCTCATCAACGGCTTTTCCAACACCGAGCTGAAGGAGGTGCTGGACGAGCTGTATCTGGACGATGCCGTGGACATCGTGGAGGAAATGCCCGCCAGCGTGGTGATCCGCATTCTGGACAAGGCCACGCCGGAGATGCGCAAGTCCATCAACGAAATTCTCCAGTATCCCGAGGACTCCGCCGGGTCCATTATGAACATGGAGTTCCTGTCCCTGAAAAAGGACATGACGGTGGAGGACGCCTTCAAGCGCATCCGCCGCATCGGCGGCGAGCTGGAGACCATCAACATCCTGTATGTCACCGACCCCACCCGTCATCTGCTGGGGGTGCTGTCCGTCCGGGATCTGCTGCTGGCGGAGGAGGACGACCTGATTCAGGACATCATGGACCCCAACGTGGTGTCCGTGAACACCATGGACGACAAGGAGGACGCGGCCCAGGCCCTGAGCAAATACGACTTCCTGGCCATGCCCGTGGTGGACAAGGAGCAGCGCTTGGTGGGCATCGTCACCGTGGACGACGCCATGGACGTTATCGAGGAGGAGACCACGGAGGACTTCGAGAAGATGGCCGCCATGCTGCCGTCGGACAAGCCCTATCTGAAGTCCGGCATTTTCGCCACCTGGCGGGCCCGCCTGCCCTGGCTGATGGTGCTGATGCTGTCAGCCACCTTCACAGGGATGATCCTGAACCACTATGAAAGCGCCCTGGCGGCCTGCCTGGTGCTCAACTCGTATATCCCCATGCTCTCCGGCACCGGCGGCAACTCCGGCACCCAGGCCTCCGTGGCGGTGATCCGCGCTCTGAGTCTGGACGAGGTGGACTTTTCCGACATTTTCCAGGTGCTGTGGAAGGAACTGCGGGTGTCGCTGCTGTGCGGCGTGTGCCTGGCCGGGGCCAATTTCGTAAAAATGCAGCTGGTGGACCGGCTGCTGCTGGGCAACGCCGCCGTCACGCCTATGGTGTGCCTGGTGGTGTGCCTGACCATCCTGTTTGTGGTGGTGTTTGCCAAGTGCGTGGGCTGCTCCCTGCCCATCCTGGCCGAGAAGATCGGCCTGGACCCGGCGGTGATGGCCAGCCCCTTCATCTCCACCATCGTGGACGCCACCAGCCTGCTGATCTATTTCCGCTTCGCCTCCTGGTTCCTGCTGTAGCTGCATATAGAAAAAGACGCCGGAGTCCGGCGTCTTTTTATTTACAGCTCTCCGGCCTTATACAGCTGGGATTCCCGGCGGTAATCGGCGGCGGCTGCGGCGTTGGATGCGATCTCCTCCGGCGTCAGGGGACGGCGGACCTTGCCGGGAGCGCCCATGACCATGGACCCGTCGGGGATCACGGCCCCCTGGGTCACTAAGGCGCCGGCGGCGATGATGCAGTCCCGGCCCACCACGGCCCCGTTGAGGACGATGGCCCCCATGCCCACCAGGGTATTGTCGCCGATGGTGCAGCCGTGGAGAATGGCGGCGTGGCCCACGGTGCAGTCCCGGCCCACGGAGGTGGGAAAGCCGGGGTCCGCGTGGAGGACGCAGTTGTCCTGGATATTGGTGCCGGGGCCGATGGTGATGGGGTCCGTCTCCGCCCGGAGCACCGCTCCGAAGTAGATCCCGGCCCCCTCCCCGATGGTGACATTGCCCCGGACGGTGGCGTTGTCCGCCACAAAGGCGGTTTCGTGAATCACAGGCTTCATGGAGCTTTCCCTCCTTAATGGAACAGCCAGCGGGCCACAAGAATCACCACGCAGGCCCCGCCCACGCCGATGAGGATGGCTCCCACAGAGCCGGTGGCGGCAATGCCGATGGCGCCCGCCAGCCAGTTGCCCACGGCGGAGCCCACCACGCCCAGGATCAGGTTGCGGATCAGGCCGCCGCGGCTGCCCATGAGCTTGCTGGCGATCCAGCCGATAAGAGCGCCTAAAATCAGGGAACAGATCATGCTTTTGTCTCTCTTTCTACCCGCACGGGGTCCACAATATGCACGTTCAGGTGGTTATAGGGCATCTCCACGGCCCGCTCGTCAAAGGCCGCCTTGATGTTCTCCAGCAGGGCGTAATAGGCCGTCCAGTAGTCGGCGGTTCTGGCCCAGCTGCGGACGATGTACTCGATGCCGCTTTCGCCGTAGGCATTGACGTATACCTCCGGGCCGGGGCTCTCCAGCAGGCCCGGGGTCCGGGCCACGGCGTCCAGCAGAGCCTGGCGCACGGTCTGCACCGGCGCGTCATAGGACGCGCTGACGCTGTGCTGGATGCGGCGGGTGCCCAGGGTGGTGTAGTTGGTGATCTTTCCGGCGGAAAGGCTGCTGTTGGGGGCGGCGATCCGCAGGCCGTCCGGCGTGTCCAGATAGGTATAGGTCAGGGTCAGCTCCTTGACGGTGCCTGCGCCGCAGGGGGTGTCCACATAGTCGCCCACGGCGAAGGGCTTGGTCACCAGCAGCACCAGGCCCCCGGCCACGTTGGCCAGGACGTTCTGCACCGCCAGGGATACCGCCAGGGACAGCACCGACAATAGCGCCACCAGGGACGTGACGGGAATGCCCAGCTGGTCGGCGGTAATGAGCACCGTTACCACCCACAGCACCAGCTGCACGGTCCGCACCAGGTATTTCTGCACCCGGGCATCCATATGGGTCTGGGCCAGCACCCGGCGCAGCAAAGCGGTGAGCAGCCGCACCGCCACCAGGCAGATCACCAGCGTCAGCAGTGTCCCCAGCAGCGTCCCCAGGGAGATATTCCCCAGGTGCAGGGCCGACAGGTCCAGCTTCTGATCCAATGGGTTTTCCACAGGCGGCACCTCCTTTTCGTGGCCCCTATTATACTCCCGGGCGGCGGATTTTGTCAATTCGTCAAAAAAAGACTTACCCTTTTGGAGAAAAAGTGGTATAATATGGTAAAGAACGAAAGAGAGGATGAACGGCATGTTTGCAGCGGGCGAAATGGTGGTCTATGGCGGCGAGGGCGTCTGCCGGGTGGAGGGCGTTGGGACGCCGTCTTTGCCGGGAATGGACAAGACCCGGCTGTACTATACCCTTGCGCCGCTGTACCGATCCGGCCAGGTGATGACCCCGGTGGACACCCGGGTGCTGATGCGGCCGCTGCTGACGGGGCAGGAGGTGCAGGAGCTCATCGCGCAGCTGGACCAGCTGCCGGAGGAGCAGGCCGAAAGCCACAACACCCGGGCCATCAAGGACCTGTATCACCAGGTGGTGGCCTCCTATGACTGCAAACGGCTGGCGGGCCTCATCAAGGGGGTGTGCCGCCGGCGCAGCTGGGCCATTCACCACGGGCGGAAGGTCAGCCAGATGGACGAGCGCTATCTCAGGCGGGCGGAGGACGCACTGTACGGCGAGCTGGGGGCGGTGCTGGGCCTTCCCCGGGAGGACGTGCCGGCCTATATCCGCCAGACCTGGCCCAAGTGGCCGCTGTTTTGAATTATCCCAAAAGGACTTCGTCCCTTTTGGGATAAAAGGCTTGCAGACTGAGAAGAATTTTCGCCCAGGTACACGCCCCGGGCGAAAATGGATTGCATTTGATTTGCCGCCTGCGGGCGGCAAATTCTGCGAGACTATTCGTCGATAAAAACCACAAGGCGGAGAACCGGAAGCCGGTTCTCCGCCTGAATGGCAGGAAGATTGATGAAAAAAGCTTTTTGTCTCTTGCAAGTATAGGATACCCAAGGGATGTTACAAAAGTTCATGCATAAATATTAAAAAAGTATTAAACATTTTTTCATGCAAAAAAAGCCCGGCAGAGCGATGCTCTGCCGGGCTTTATCAGCTATGCGCCGATGGGGACGTCAATCAGTCGTTGTTGATGGCGATGACGACGCCGGAACCCACGGTACGGCCACCCTCACGGATAGCGAAACGCAGACCGTTCTCGATGGCGATGGGGGTGATCAGCTCCACGTTCATGTCGACGTTATCGCCGGGCATGCACATCTCGGTGCCCTCGGGCAGGGTGATGATGCCGGTAACGTCGGTGGTACGGAAGTAGAACTGGGGACGATAGTTGTTGAAGAAGGGGGTGTGACGGCCGCCCTCGTCCTTGGTCAGAACGTACACCTGGCCAACGAACTTGGTGTGGGGGTGAATGGAACCGGGCTTGGACAGAACCTGGCCGCGCTCGATCTCGGTCTTGGCAACACCGCGCAGCAGGGCGCCGATGTTGTCGCCGGCCTCAGCGTAGTCCAGCAGCTTGTGGAACATCTCGATACCGGTGACGACGGTCTCGCGCTTCTCGTCGGACAGACCAACGATCTCAACCTTCTCGTTGAGCTTCAGCTGACCACGCTCCACACGGCCGGTAGCAACGGTACCACGGCCGGAGATGGTGAACACGTCCTCGACGGGCATCAGGAAGGGCATATCCTCCTTGCGGTCGGGGGTGGGGATCCACTCGTCAACGGCGTCCATCAGCTCCTTGATGCAGGCATACTCGGGAGCGTTGGGATCGGTGGACTCGGAAACCAGGGCGTTCAGAGCGGAACCGCGGATGATGGGGGTGTCGTCGCCAGGGAAGCCATAGAAGTCCAGCAGCTCGCGGACTTCCATCTCCACCAGCTCCAGCAGCTCCTCGTCGTCCACCTGGTCGCACTTGTTCAGGAACACCAGCACGGAGGGCACGTTCACCTGACGGGCCAGCAGCAGGTGCTCGCGGGTCTGGGCCATGGGGCCGTCGGAGGCGGCGATGACCAGGATAGCGCCGTCCATCTGGGCAGCACCGGTGATCATGTTCTTGATATAGTCGGCGTGGCCCGGGCAGTCCACGTGAGCATAGTGACGCTTGGCGGTCTCATACTCAACGTGAGCGGTGTTGATGGTGATACCACGCTCGCGCTCCTCGGGAGCCTTGTCGATGGAAGAGTAGTCGGTGTACTCAGCGCCGCCCTGCATCGCCAGGTACTTGGTGATGGCAGCGGTCAGAGTGGTCTTACCATGGTCGATGTGACCGATGGTGCCGATGTTAACATGGGGCTTCGTTCTCTCAAATTTCTGCTTAGCCATTTGAAAAAATCCTCCTTAACAAATTTGCATCATGGTTTTCTTGCAATGTCTTGTACTAACACTGCTATTTTACAGTATTCGATAGGGAAAAGCAATCGTTTTTTGACGATTTAGAAATTTTCCCGTCCGGTACGCTTGTTGATGAGCTTCTCCTGCAGGCCCTTGGGCAGCTCGATATAGTGACTGGGCTCCATGGTGTACTGACCACGGCCCTGGGTGCGGGAGCGCAGATCGGTGGCGTAGCCGAACATTTCCGCCAGAGGAACAAAGGCGTCGATCTGCTGGGCGCCGGCACGCATCTCGTAGCCCTGGATCTGGCCGCGGCGGGCGCTGATATCGCCGATGACGTCGCCCATATATTCCTCGGGGACGATGACAGAGACCTTCATGATGGGCTCCAGCAGCGTAGGATCGGCCTTGCGCATGGCCTCCTTGAAGGCCATGGAGCCGGCGATCTTGAACGCCATCTCGGAGGAGTCCACCTCGTGATAGGAGCCGTCGTACAGGGTGACCTTCACGTCCACCACGGGGTAACCGGCCACGGTGCCGGAGAGCATTGCGCCCTGGATACCGGCGTCGATGGCGGGGATATACTCCTTGGGGACAGCGCCGCCCACCACTTTGTTGATGAACTCGTAGCCCTTGCCGGACTCGTTGGGCTCCACATGGATCTTCACGTGACCATACTGGCCCTTACCGCCGGACTGACGGGCATACTTGGTATCCTGGTCCACTGCCTTGCGGATGGTCTCCTTGTAGGCCACCTGGGGCGCGCCCACGTTGGCCTCCACCTTGAACTCCCGCAGCAGGCGGTCCACGATGATCTCCAGATGCAGCTCGCCCATACCGGCGATGATGGTCTGACCCGTCTCCTCGTCGGTGTAGGTGCGGAAGGTGGGGTCCTCCTCGGCAAGCTTCGCCAGGGCGATGGCCATCTTTTCCTGGCCGGCCTTGGTCTTGGGCTCGATGGCCACGCGGATCACGGGCTCGGGGAACTCCATGGACTCCAGCACGATGGGGTGCTTCTCATCACAGAGGGTGTCGCCGGTGGTGGTGTTCTTCAGGCCCACCACGGCAGCGATATCGCCGGAATAGACCGTTTCCAGGTCCTCCCGGTGGTTGGCGTGCATCTGCAGCAGACGGCCCACGCGCTCGCGCTTGCCCTTGGTGGCATTGAGCACGGCGGAGCCGGTGTTCAGCGTGCCGGAATACACGCGGAAGAAGCTCAGACGGCCCACATAGGGGTCGGTCATGATCTTGAAGGCCAGAGCGGAGAACGGCTCGTCATCGGAAGCGTGACGGTCCTCCTCCTCATCGGTCTTGGGGTTGGTGCCGACGATGGCGGGAATGTCGGTGGGGGCGGGCATATAGTCCACAATGGCGTCCAGCAGCTTCTGAACACCCTTGTTCCGGTAGGAGGAGCCGCAGGTGACCGGCACCATCTCCACAGCCACGGTGGCCTTGCGGATGGCGGCGCGGATCTTGTCGGTGGGGATCTCCTGACCCTCCAGATACATCTCCATGATCTCGTCGTCGAACATGGAAACGGCATCCAGCAGCTTTTCCCGGTACTCGTTGGCCAGGTCCATCATATCGGCGGGGATGGGCTCCACGCGCATGTCCTTGCCCAGCTGATCGTAATAGATATCAGCGTCCATCTCCACCAGGTCGATGATGCCCTTGAAGGACTCCTCTTTCCCGATGGGCAGCTGGATGGGCACGGCGTTGCACTTGAGGCGGTCGTGGATCATGTCCAGCACGTGATAGAAATCCGCGCCCAGCATGTCCATTTTGTTGACATACACCATCCGGGGCACATGATAGTGGTCGGCCTGACGCCACACGGTTTCGGACTGGGGCTCAACGCCGCCCTTGGCGCACATCACGGTGACAGAGCCGTCCAGCACACGCAGAGAACGCTCCACCTCCACAGTGAAGTCCACGTGACCCGGGGTGTCGATGATGTTGATACGCGTCTGGGGGAACTGGTCCTTGGAGCCCTTCCAGTAACAGGTGGTAGCGGCGGAGGTGATGGTAATACCACGCTCCTGCTCCTGTTCCATCCAGTCCATGGTAGCGGTTCCCTCGTGCGTCTCGCCGATCTTGTAGTTGACGCCCGTGTAGTACAGAATACGCTCGGTCGTGGTGGTCTTGCCTGCATCAATGTGGGCCATGATGCCGATATTTCTCGTATTTTCCAGTGTAACCTTTCTCGGCATAACGTTCTCCTTTTAATCAGTTTGCGGGGATTACCAGCGGAAGTGGGCGAAGGCCTTGTTGGACTCGGCCATCTTGTGGGTATCCTCGCGCTTCTTCACGGCGCTGCCGGTGTTGTTGGCGGCGTCCATGATCTCGCCTGCCAGGCGCTCGGCCATGGTGCGCTCACTGCGGGCGCGGGAATAGTTGGTCAGCCAGCGCAGACCCAGGGTCTGACGGCGGGCAGGACGAACCTCCATGGGGACCTGATAGGTGGCGCCGCCGACACGGCGGGCCTTGACTTCCAGGCTGGGCATGATGTTTTCCATGGCCTGGGTGAACACTTCCAGAGGCTCCTTCTCGGTCTTTTCCTTGATCAGATCAAAGGCGCCGTAGACAACCTTCTGGGCAACGCCCTTCTTACCGTCCAACATGATGCTGTTGACGAGCTTCGTCACCAGCACGGAGTTGTACATAGGATCGGGCAAAATTTCTCTCTTGGGAACATTACCTCTTCTGGGCACTATGCTTCCCTCCTTCATAAAAATATGATTTCATAGGTACTCAACAGCCGGAGAGGCTGTTGTACGGCCTGCCAAAGAGGTACATACGATATATAATATAAACCTTTTCGGCAAAGCTCATTTCATGCGGGGATTACTTGCTCTTGGGACGCTTGGCGCCGTACTTGGAGCGCGCCTGCATACGGCCCTGAACGCCCTGGGTATCCAGAGTGCCGCGGATGATGTGGTAACGAACACCGGGCAGGTCCTTGACACGGCCGCCGCGGATCATGACCACAGAGTGCTCCTGCAGAGAATGACCGACACCGGGGATGTAGGCGGTGACCTCGTAGCCGTTGGTCAGGCGGACACGGGCGATCTTACGCAGAGCGGAGTTGGGCTTCTTGGGGGTGGCAGTTCTCACTGCGGTGCAGACGCCGCGCTTCTGAGGGGAGGACAGATCGGTCTCCTTGTTCTTCAGCGTATTCAGGCCCTTCTGCATAGCGGGGGAATTGGACTTGTAGGTAGCCTGTTTCCGGCCCTGCTTGACCAGCTGATTGAAAGTAGGCATGCAATGAACTCCTTTCTAAAGATTTGTGGGATGACTCCCTATATTTTCCACGGAACAAAGGATTTTATTCCGTTGGAAGCGGTTTTTCCTTTGCCAGCAGCGCCGCGGCGGCGGTGCCCACGTCGATGCCGCAGGCCCGGCCCAGCTGGGCCATGGTGTGCGCCCCGGACACGGGAACGCCCCGTTCCCGGCAGCGGCCCTCCAGCGGCCGGGTCAGCCGGGGATCGGCGTCGCAGGCCAGAAACACCCGGCCTGCCCGGCCGGCGCTTACTGCCCGCTGCACCTGTTTCAGGCCCACCACCTTGTCTTTGGATGACAGCTCTTCCAGCACGTGGGAACCTCCTCGGCACAGTGTGTCTGCCGCATGGCAAAATTCGCGGAATCCATATCCGCGCAGTTTGAAATTATAGCACAGTCCCCCGGGATACGTCAAGAGGAATCCGGGTAAAACTTTTCATTTTCCTTTGTGCATTCGTCCATACTTTGTGCACATATCAGCAAATTTTGTGTCAAATCTGTAAATAAAGCTGGAAACCGGTACGGGGGTATGATAGAATAGAAGCACCTGTGGGGCGGGAGAGCCCCGGGGGAAATTAAAGGAGGTAATAGCTTGATGAAAACACCTGTTCGCACCAGACTTCTGTCTGCGCTGCTGTCACTGGTCATGCTGGTTTCCCTGCTGCCGGTGTCGGTATTCGCGGCAGAGCCTGCGTCCGGGACCTGGGAAAAGGTCACCGAGGCACAGGAGGACTGGTCCGGTCAATACCTGATCGTCTATGAAAAGGGCAGCCTGATCATGGACGGCTCCCTGTCCGCCCTGGACAAGGAGGGCAACAAGGTGGACGTGACCATCACCGACGGCAAGATCGTTGGTGATTACGCCAAGTACGCGTTCACCATCGCGCCCATGACCGGCGGCTGGTCCGTACAGTCCGCCAGCGGAAAGTACATTTCCGGCAAGTCCGGCAGCAACAAGATCATCACCGGCTCCACTCCGGAGCTCAACACCATCACCTTTGCTGATGGTAATGTGAAGATCGCCAGCAACAACACCACGCTGCAGTATAACGCAGCCGCCACCAACGGCACCCGGTTCCGCTATATAAGAGCGAGAATCAGCAGCCCGTGGCCCTGTATAAGCTCAGCACCGTCCCCGCCCGGGAAAGCGGCATCGTCACCGATCTGACCACCCTGCAGAACGGCGACAAGGTGGTGGTGTTCAACCCCGCCAACAAGAAGGCTCTGTCCTCCGTGTACAACGGCTTCTATAACACAGGCGTGGATGTGGAGCTGACCGGAGGCAAGCTCACCGGCTACACGGATGCAGAGCTGTGGACCGTGAACCGCACCGAGAGCGGCGCCTATACCTTCTCCACCGCCGAGGGCAAGAAGCTGTCCATGGACACCAGCTACAGCAGCACTCCCCTGGACAAGGCCAATGTGGATTGGGAGCTCAGCGCTGCCGCCACGGCGGACTGCTTCTACATCAAGAACGTGGGCCGCGGCAGCTATCTGGAGTGGTATGCCGAGAAGAACAACTGGAGCTCCTACGGAACCATCGGCAGCAACGAGGCTCTGTTTGCCCAGCAGCTTTATCTGGTGGCAGACCCCCAGGAGCCTGGCCAGCCCGGTCAGCCGGAGGATCCCTCCGCTCCTCTGAAGAACGGCGACCAGGTGGTCATCTACAACCCCGCAAACCTGAAGGCCCTGTCCAGCGAGTACACCGGCTTCTATAACAAGGGCACCGACGTGACCCTCACCGGCGGCAAGCTGGCGGGCTTCACCGAGGCCGACATCTGGACCGTGGGCGTCAACGACGATGGCAGCTATACCTTCTCCACCGCCGACGGCAAGAAGCTGTCCATGGACGAAAAATACTCCAGCACTCCCCTGGACAAGGCCCACACCGCCTGGACACTGGAGCAGGCTGCCACCGAGGGCTGCTACTATATTAAGAACGTGGGCCGCAGCAGCTATCTGGAGTGGTATGCCGAGAAGAACAACTGGAGTGCCTTCGGCACCATCGGCAGCAATGAAGCTCTGTTTGCCCAGGCATTCTTCAAAATCCAGAAAAGCGGCATCGTTACCTCCGTATCCGACGGCGACCAGGTGGTGGTATTCAACCCCGCCAACGGCAAGGCCCTGTCCACGGAGTACACCGGCTTCTATAACAAGGGCACCGACGTGACCCTGACCAATGGCAAGCTCTCCGGTTATACCAAGGCCGACATCTGGACCGTGGGCGTCAACGCCGACGGCAGCTATACCTTCTCCACCGCCGACGGCAAGAAGCTGTCTATGGACGAAAAATACTCCAGCACCCCCCTGGATAAGACCCACACCGGCTGGAGCATCCTTCCCGCCGCCACGGAAAATTGCGTCTATATCCAGAACGTGGGCCGCAGCAGCTATCTGGAGTGGTATGCCGAAAAGAACAACTGGAGTGCCTTCGGCACCATCGGCAGCAACGAGGCTCTGTTTGCCCAGCAGCTCTATCTGGTAGGCGACGAGATGGACCAGCCCGCCGGCAGCCTGCCCCAGGAGGGTGCGCAGGTGGTGCTGTTCAACCAGAATGCCCAGGGCGTCCTGGCCCAGCAGAATGACAACACCGACAGCCCCGCCATCAATAGTGTCTCCGCCCAGATCACGGACGGCAAGGCCATCCCCGAAAACGGCGGCGTGGTGTTCACCGTGGAGCGCAGCGGCGAGTATTACCGCTTCCGCAACGAAACCTACGGCTATCTGTGCTCCAACGGCACCGGCAACAACGCCTTCTATTCCCAGACCGCCAGCGAGGACGCCGACTGGACCGTGGAGCCCTGCAGCGGCGGCGTGGGCGGCTATCAGCTGGAAAGCCGCACCGCCAAGTTCAACGGCCGGTACAGCCAGTATCTGGAGTATTACAGCGACAGCTATAAGACCTACAGCATGTACAACGTCACCGACTACACCATCTACTCCTTCTTCTTCTATGGTGTGGCCGACAGCGTGAAGCTGGACGGCGGCGTGGTCAACGATCCCGCCGTGGTGTTCACCTCCGCCGACACCGTGAAGGCCGGTCAGGACTATACCCTGACCTTCACCGTCAACGATGTCAAGGCCGTTTCCAAGCTGGAGATCCTGGTGGACGGCAAGGCCGCCGGTGTCATCACCGACTACACCGCCGACGGCAAGAACTACACCGCCAATATCCCCGCCGCCATGCTGGCCGGTGCCGACAAGGTGACCCTCACCGTCCGCGTCACCAACGCCTCCGGCGCGTCCTATTCCGGCAGCCTGGTGCTCACCGTGGTGGACGAGCCCTCCATCGGGGCCGTGACCCCCCTGAAGGGCAGCCAGACCGGCAGCGACAAGCGGCCCGTGATTTCCGCCGAGATCATCAACGCCGGTGAGAATCCCACCCTGGAGATGACCGTCAACGGCCAGAAGGTCAACGCCGTGTACGCCAGCGGCAGGCTCACCTATACCCCCGCCGCCGACATGACCGACGGCCGCACCAATGTGTCCGTCACCGTTACCCGCGCCGACGGCAAGACCGCCTCCTTCAACTGGTTCTTCACCGTGGGCCAGGCCCAGTATCAGCTGTACTTCGGCCAGCTCCACAGCCACACCCAGTATTCCGACGGCGCAGGCTCCCTGGATGCCGCCCTGGACTATGTGAAGAACCTGCCCGAAAGCGCCAATGTCCAGTTCGTGGCCTTCACCGACCACTCCAACTACTTTGACACCACCGGCGCCGCCAACCCCGAGGGCGCCCTGTACGACATGAGCCTGGCCAGCGCCTCCAGCCAGGAGACCTGGAACAGCTATCGTTCCTCCGTGGCCGCCTTCAACGAGGCCAACGCCGGTTCCCTGGTGGCTCTGGCGGGCTTCGAGATGACCTGGTCCGGCGGCCCCGGCCACATCAACACCTTCAACACCCCCGGTATCGTCTCCCGCAACAACTCCACCCTGAACAACAAGACCGACTATGCCGGTATGCGCGCCTACTATGCCCTGCTGAGCCAGCAGGAGGGCGCAGACAGCCTCAGCCAGTTCAACCACCCCGGCAACACCTTCGGCACCTTCGGTGACTTCGCCTTCTGGGATCCCGTCATCGACAGCCGCATGTACATGGTGGAGGCCGGCAACGGCGAGGGCCAGATCGGCGCCGGCGGCTATTATCCCAGCTATGAGTATTACACCATGGCGCTGGATAAGGGCTGGCACCTGGCCCCCACCAACAACCAGGATAACCACAAGGGCCGCTGGGGCAACGCCAACGACGCCCGCGACGTGATCCTCACCGACGACTTCAGCGAGCAGGGCATCTATGACGCGCTGCGGGCCATGCGTATGTACGCCACTGAGGACAAGAACCTGGAGATCGGCTACACCGTCAACGGCATGCTCCTGGGCAGCAGTCTCACCGAGGTCCCCGAGAAGCTGAACATCCACGTCACCGTCAACGACCCCGACGCCAGCGATTCCATCTCCAAGGTGGAGGTCATTGTCAACTCCGGCAAGACCGCCTATACCTGGGATGATCCCGCCGTCCTGGCCACCGGCGACCTGTCCGTGACCCTGGACCCCGACTACAGCTACTATTACATCCGCGTCACCCAGGGTGACGGCGACCTGGCGGTCACCGCTCCCGTGTGGGTGGGCGAGACCCTGAAGCTGGGCATCTCCGATGTGACCTGCGGCACCTCCACTCCCGTCACCGGCGAGGCCATGACCGTCACCACCACCCTGTTCAACAGCGAGAGCACCGACGCCAATATCAAGTCCATCACCTACGCCGTGGGCAGTCAGGTCCTGGCCTCCGCCACCGATGTGGGCACCGTTCCCGCCAGCGGCACCCTGGCCCTGAGCTATGACGTCTCCTTCGACACCGCCCGGGTCTATAAGGTCACCGCCACCGTGGTGCTGGAGCAGGACGGCAAGGAGTATGTGTTCACCAAGGACATTACCCTGGACGTGCTGAACGCCGACGACCTGGTGTATATCGGCATCGACGCCTCCCACTACAACGAGTATGTGGCCGGTAACTACAAGGATTCCATGGGCAACTTCGGCAACCTGGCGGGCAAGTACAACGTCCGCACCGTGGAGCTGAAGACCAGCGACGAGCTCATCGCCGCCTGCTCCAATCCCAAGTTCAAGGCCCTGATCCTCACCGCTCCCTCCCGCCGCCTGGCGGACGCCCAGACCGATCCCCGGACCTACAGCGCCCAGGAGCTGGCGGCCATTGCGGCCTTCAACGCCGGCGGCGGCACCGTGATCCTGGCCGGCTGGAGCGACAACTACGAAAACTATGACGTGATCCAGAGCAACCCCGCCATCAAGCACATGGCCGCCACCCAGAACGAGGTGCTCCAGGCCCTGGGCTCCAGCCTGCGCATCAGCGACGACGCCACCTATGACGACGTCCGCAGCGCGGCCGACGGCGTGGACAAGTGGCGTCTGTACTTCAACACCTACGGTCAGAGTTTCCTGACCGATGGCGTGGAGGTGGACCCCGCTCATCCCTATGACCGCCTGTACACCGAGGTATTCAGCCACTACGGCGGCGCCTCCGTGTATGCCGTGGATGCAGACGGCAACCCCACCTCCACCCTGCCCGCCACCGTTTCCCCGGTGGTATACGCCCACAGCACCACCTATTCCGTGGACGTGGATAAGGACGGCCTGGGCGGCGCCAACGTGCCCAAGTACGCCTATGCCGAAAACGACAGCCGCCTGCTGGCCATGGCCAGCGAGCAGCTGGAGGGCAAGGGCCTGATCATCGTGTCCGGCGCGGCCTTCATGTCCAACTTTGAGGTCCAGGCCACCATCAGCGACAACGGCTCCGAGAAGAACTACTCCAACTATAAGATCTGCGAGAACCTGCTGCGGGCCATCAACCCCGTGAAGGTCACCGACATCGCCACTGTCCAGGCCCAGACCGAGGCCGGTCACAAGTACACCATCGAGGGTGTCGTGACCTCCAATGCCTCCGGCTATGACAAGGCCACCGCTTTCTTCGACTGCATCTATGTCCAGGATGAGACCGGCGGCATCAACTGCTTCCCCGTGGCCGGTGAGTTCAAGATCGGCGACGTGGTCCGGGTCACCGGCGTGACGGAGACCTATCAGGGCGAGAACGAGCTGCAGGTTTCCTCCATCGAGAAGATCGGCGAGACCACTCCCGTCACCCCCAAGACCGTCACCTCCACCCAGATCAACGACGGCTCCGTCCTGGGCCAGCTGGTGACCCTGAAGGGCTTCGTGGTGGGCTATGAGATGGCCGACGGCCTGGTGCAGACCATCCTGGTCCGCGACAGCGAGGGTAAGATCGCTCGGGTGTTCATCGACGGCTATATCACCACCTCCTATGACGTGAAGAACCTGTCCATCGGCTGCGAGATCTCCGCCACCGGCCTGGCCTCCTACGACAACACCTTCGTCCTGGCCGACGGCACCGAGATGGCCCCCCGTATCCGCATCCGCGACCGCAACGACGTGGTCTGCACCGCCCATGAGCACACCTTCGGCGAATGGGTGGTCACCACCGCCCCCACCTGCACCCAGGACGGCCTGGAGACCCGCACCTGCTCCGCCTGCGGCGAAGTGGAGACCCGGGTCATCCCCGCTGCCGGTCACGACTATAAGGACGGCAAGTGCACCGTCTGCGGCGAGACCGATCCCAATTACAAGCCCGATCAGCCCACCCAGCCCGGCGTCAAGACCGGCGACGAGAGCAACACCACCATGTGGATCATCGTCCTGGTGTGCGCTGCCGCTCTGGCTGTGGTGCTGGTCATCGTGTCCCGCAAAAAGCGCAACAGCTAATACTGATTCTTGATTCAAAAATTGAATCAAGAATCCCGTGCGCTACGCGCACGCACAGCGTGCGAAAACACGCTGTGACGTCTCATACAAAACCTGACGCACCTTCGGCGCTATAAAAAGCTTTTCAAGCTTTTTAACAGGTTTTGGTATAAGCGGACCACCCCATAGCAATCCATAGCACAACAGCAAAGGCCCCCGCCGGATGGCGGGGGCCTTTGAGATTGTCAAAAAGTCTCACAGAGTTTGCCGCCTGCGGGCGGCAAATTAAATGCAATCCGTTTTTTGCGGCGGCGTGTACGTCGCAAAAAACACTTCTCAGTCTGCAAGTGTGGAATTGGTTCGCCCTCGGCGAACCAATTATGCGCGCAGCAGACTGCAAGTCTTTTGCGCAAAAAGAGCTTGCTCTTTTTGCGCAAGTATCAGAATACGCTCAGGTCCAGCCGGGCGGACAGCAGCTCCAGCGCTCGGATACCGGCCAGGCTGTTGCCCTTTTCGTCCAGGGCCGGGCTGAACAGGCCCACCCCCATGCGGCCGGGGACCACGGCCATAATGCCGCCGCCTACGCCGCTTTTGGCCGGTACGCCCACCCGGATGGCGAAGTCTCCGGACCCGTCGTACATGCCGCAGGTCATCAGGTTGGCGTTGACGAACCGGCCATAGGCCGCCGGGAACAGCCGCTGGCCGTCCGGCAGCTGGCCGTGGCAGGCCAGCACGCAGCCGATGCGGGCCAGGTCCGCCGCGCTGACCCGGATGGAGCAGGCCCGGAAATAGCAGTCCAGCAGCTCCTCCACGTCCCCGCGGATCAGGCCGTGGGCCTTCAGCAGATAGGCCAGGGCCCGGTTTTTGGAGCCGGTGGCCTTTTCAGAGTGATAGACCTCCTCGTCCAGGTCGATCTTCTCGTTGGCGGCCAGGCGGCGGATAAAGCCCAACAGCCGGGCAAACCGCTGGTCATAGGTCTCGCCCCCCACCAGCTGGCACATGAGGATGGCCCCGGCGTTGACCATGGGGTTCAGGTGCTTGGCCAGCAGGGCGTTGTCCGCCACGTTGATGGCGTCAAAGGGCTTGCCGGTGGCCTCCACCCCCACATGGGCCCGGACGGTCTCCCGGCCGTTGTCCTGCAGGGCCAGCAGAAGCAAAAGGGGCTTCATCACGCTCTGGATGGTGAAGCAGCGGCGGCTGTCGCCGGCCTCCACCATGTTGCCGTCCTTGTGGAACACGGCAATGCCCAGGCGGTCCGGGTCCTGCCGGGCCAACTCCGGGATATAGGAGGCCAGGGCCCCCTGCCCGGTGTACGGGCGGCACTCCTGTAGGATCTGTTGCAGCAATTCTTCCATATCGGCTCCTTCACCCGCGCGAAGGCGGGATTTTTTGATACAACAAGTAATTTTTCTGTCGGATATTACGATCAGTAGTCGACTTTCATCAGGCACAGGCCCTCCGGCGGGGCGGTGGGCCCTGCCAGGCGGCGGTCCCGGGCCTCCAGCAGGGCGGGCATATCCTCCGGCTGCCGGGTCCCCCGGCCCACCTCCAGCAGCGTGCCCACCAGGATGCGGACCATGTTCTGCAAAAAGCCGGTGCCGTGGAAGGTGAACACGATGCGGTCCTTCTGCCGCACCACGGTGATGCTGTCCACCAGCCGGACGGTGGATTTTTTCATCCGGGGATTGCCGCAGAAGCTGGCGAAGTCGTGCTGTCCCTGCAGCAGGGCCGCCGCCTGCTGCATCCGCTCCAGGTCCGGGTGAAAGTCCAGCAGGGTGACGTACTTCCGGTCGAACACCGGCTTCACCGGCCCGTCGAAGCACACATAGCGATAGGTTTTGCCCAGGGCCTTATACCGGGCGTGGAACCGGGGGGCGGCCTCCTTCACCTCCCGGACGGCGATGGCGTCGGGGAGATAGCGGTTCATATAGTCCCGGATCTCCTCCGGGGACAGGTCCACGTCCAGCTGGGCGTTGGCCGCCATGGCCCGGGCATGGACCCCGGCGTCGGTGCGTCCGGCGCCGATGATCTCCACGGGACTGCCCTGGAGCCGGGTCAGCACGCTCTCCAGCTTCCCCTGGATGGTGTCCCGCCCCGGCTGGCGCTCCCAGCCGAAAAAGCGGGTGCCGTCATAGGCGATGATGAATTTATAGTTGCGCAGCATATAGAATCACTCCGTCATGATCTTCAGGATCACCCGGTCCGTCTCCTTCATGCCCTGAGAGGCCAGGATGCCCACGTTGCGGATGGTCTCCTCCACGTCCCGGCCCACGATGCCGTCGCCGGGCCGGAAGCTGTTGCCCCGCAGGTACATGTTATAGCCCAGAATGCCGGTTTCCACACCCATAGCGATCTTGCTGGCGCAGCTGGCCTTGGCCCCGTCGCAGATGCAGCCGGAGATCATGGCCGCGGCGTTGGTGATGGTGTGGCAGATGCCCTCATAGTCCGCGCCCCGAAGCCATGCAATGCCGCAGCCTGCCCCCACCCCGGCGGACACCGCCCCGCAGTAGGCGGACAGGCGGCCGATGCCGGTTTTCTGGTGGATGGTGATCAGGTCCGACAGGCACACCGCCCGCAGGATGGTCTCCCGGTCCCGGCCGGTCTGCACGCCATAGCGCCACACGGGAACGGAGGCGGTGATGCCCTGGTTGCCGGAGCCGGAGCAGATGACCACCGGCATCTCGCAGCCGTTCATCCGGGCGTCGGACCCGGCGGCGGCCCAGGCCCGGGCCTCCGTCTCCACGTCGCCGCCGGAGAGCAGCAGCGTGGAGCCGATGTTGGCCCCCCAGTCCCCCCGCAGGCCCTCCCGGGCGATGGCGGTGTTGCAGTCGATCTGGCGGCCCACGGAGTCCTCGATGCGGGAGACGTCTACTGTCTCGGCAAAGGTCAGGATATCTCGGACGTTCAGCACGCTCTTGTCCTGCAAATTGTCCTCGGCGGAGTCGGAGTGGGGCTTTTCCAGCAGGACCTCCCCGTCCCGCTCCACATAGATGATATTGGTGTGGTTGTTGGCCACATGGACCACGGCCCGGTGCCCGTCGCCGGTCCAGCCGGTGAGCCGGATGTCCAGCATCCGGGGGGTGGGCGGGCAGTCGATGCGGATGTCCGTGCTGTCCAGGTAGTCCCCGATGGCGGGGGCGTCTGCCTCCGTCACATGGGCGATGACCTGGAGCCGGGCCTCCGGATCCCCGGCCACCATGCCCACGGCGATGGCCGCCGGAAGGCCCCGGCGGCCCCCGGTGTTGGGCACCACCACGGATTTGACATTTTTCAGGATGTTGCCGCTGACCTCCGCCAGAATGCGGCAGGGCCTCTGCCCCAGCACCTGGCGCAGACGGGCCGCGCAATAGGCCACGGCGATGGGCTCCGTGCAGCCGGTGGCCAGCTGAAGCTCCTCACGCAGGATGGTACAGAATGCCTCCTCTTTTCTCTCGTCCAACATGATCGCAATTCCCTTTCGTCCCATATATTTTCCCGGCACACGCCGGTGAATTCCCGTTTTGTCTCACGCCTGGGGCACGTCGTCCTCGCTGTCGATCCAGTCCTGCACGTCCACCACCTGAAACTCCGTGGGAGTGCGGCGGATCACCACCCGCTCCAGGCCTGCGTTGATGATGTGGCGGCGGCACATGGGGCAGGAGGTGGCGTCCGGCAGAAGCTCCCCGGTCTGGGCGTTGCGGCCCACCAGGTACAGGGTGCCGCCCACCATGTCCCGGCGGCTGGCGGAGATGATGGCGTTGGCCTCGGCGTGGACGCTGCGGCACAGCTCGTACCGCTCCCCCCGGGGAACCTGCAGCCGCTCCCGGGTGCAGTAGCCCATGTCCACGCAGTTGCGCCGCCCCCGGGGCGCGCCGTTGTAGCCGGTGGAGATGATCTCGTCGTTTTTCACGATGATGGCCCCGTACACCCGGCGCAGACAGGTGGCCCGTTCCAGCACCGTCTGGGCGATGTTCAGATAATAGTTTTCCTTGCTGATGCGCTGCATGATGCTTCCTCCCGGTGGTTTTTCCTGTATTGTCCCCCATTATATACGATTTTGTCCGCCGGGGCAACAGAATCTTCCGAAAAAAACGTTGACGGAGGGGGCAGGCTGTGGTATCATGAACAAACTGAAAACTCTGTGAGGGAGTAGCAAGCGGACCCTTTGTCCGCAGCACGTCAACATACTGGCCGCCTGGCGGCCTGGCTTGCTTTAATTTGCGAGACTCATGTATCACTGCCGCGGGATGCATGGGACTCGTCTGTCTGTTCGCCTTCGAGCCCAGACATGGCCCCCGGCCATGTCCGGGTTTTTTCATGGAATTTTCACGAAAAAAGGAGAAACGAACATGCAGTGGAATATCCTGTTCTTTTTCAACAGCGTGCTGCTGGGGGTGGGGCTGGCTATGGACGCGTTTTCCGTGTCCCTGGCCAACGGCCTCAACGAGCCCCACATGTCCCGGCGGCGGATGCTGGGCATTGCCGGGGTGTTTGCCGCCTTCCAGGCCCTGATGCCCATGACGGGGTGGGTCTGCGTCCACACCATCGTGCAGTATTTCCGGGCCTTTGAAAAGCTGATCCCCTGGATCGCCCTGGCCCTGCTGGGCTTCATCGGCGGGAAAATGCTCATCGAGGGCATCCGTGGCGGCGGAGACGATGACGCCGCCCCCAGACTGGGCCTGGGCGCCCTGCTGGTGCAGGGGCTGGCCACGTCCATCGACGCCCTGTCCGTGGGCTTCACCATTGCCGAGTATGACTGGCTCATGGCCCTGGTCTGTTCCCTGATCATTGCGGCGGTAACGCTGTGCATCTGTCTGGGGGGCCTGGTGCTGGGGAGGAAATTCGGCATGCGCCTTGCCGGCCGGGCCCAGATCCTGGGCGGGGCCATCCTGATCTTCATCGGACTGGAAATCTTTATCAGCAGTATGCTGTAAAAACTAAGGAGGAACAACACAATGCTCGTACCCATTCTTCTGTTCATCGTGGGTCTGGTGCTGCTGATCAAGGGCGGCGACTGGTTCGTGGACGGGGCCACGGGGCTGGCCCACCGGTTCCATGTGCCGGAAATTCTCATCGGCGCCACGGTGGTCTCCATCGGCACCACCCTGCCGGAGGTGATGGTGTCCGCCACCTCCGCCGTCAGCGGCCACGGCGAGATTGCCTATGGCAACGCCATCGGCTCGGTGATCTGCAACACCGCCCTGATCGCGGCCCTGACCATCGCCATCCGCCCCTCGGAGGCGGACCGCAGGAGCCTGCGGACCCCGGTGATCTTCTTCTTCATCGCCGCCGTGTTCTATGCCGCCATCGCCTATACCAACGGGGCCTTCACCCGGCTGGCGGGCATTGTGCTGCTGGTGATGTTCGTGGTGTACATGGTCCTTACCGTGCGCCAGAGCTTCCGGGACACCGTGCAGGCCGGCGGCGCGGACGAGGCCATTGACGGCACCCCCTCCATGGGCAAGGACATCCTGCTGCTGGTCATCGGCGCGGCCTTCATCGCCGTGGGGGCCAACCTGCTGGTGAACAACGGCACCCTCATCGCCCAGGGGCTGGGCGTGCCGGAGTCCGTCATCGCCCTGACCTTCGTGGCCCTGGGCACCTCCCTGCCGGAGCTGGTCACCGCCATTACCTCCCTGGTAAAGGGCCACAGCGCCCTGTCCCTGGGCAACATCGTGGGGGCGAACCTGTTTAACCTGGTGCTGGTCAGCGGTCTGTCCACCACCCTGTCCCCCTTCCAGGTGCCCCAGGAAAAGACCATCGCCGGGTACAACGCCTCCCTGGTGGTGGATATCCCCCTGATGATGCTGGTAATGCTGCTGCTGACGGTGCCCGCCCTGGCCAGGGGCAGGCTGTCCCGCTGGCAGGGCATCGTGCTGCTGGTGCTGTACGCCGGCTTCTGCGCCTTCCAGTTCTGTTTCTGAGTTCTGAATAAGCAAGCGCACCCCCGGCGGGAATCCGCCGGGGGTGCGTCAGTGTATCAAAATGACTTGCAAGCCTTTTATCCCAAAAGGGCTTCGCCCTTTTGGGATGTTGTTTAGCCCCACAGGGCGGACAGCATGGGAATGACCTGCTTTTTCCGGCTCATGACCCCGGGCAGGAACAGGGCGTTGTCCTTGGGCTCGGCGGAGAAGGCGTTGCGGATGGCCTCGTCGCTGCCCACATACAGCAGCTGCGTGCCCTCCAGCAGCACGTCGGTGAGCATCAGGATCACCATATTGTAGTGGTGCTCTTCCTGGAGGCGGCGCATCACATCCAGGAACTCGTCCTTGCGCTCCAGCATCTCCATGGAGTCCAGGCAGGTGACCTGGCCCACGCCCAGGTTCTGCTCACCGATGTGGAACTCCTTGAAGTCGCTGCTCACCAGCTCCTCCACGGATTTGCCTCCGGCGGTGGAGAACAGCTGGCGGCCCAGCTCCTTTATGTTGACGCCGCCGATGCGGGCCATGCGCTCGGCCATGGCGATATCCCGCTTGGTGCAGGTGGGGGACTTGAACATAACGGTGTCGGCCAGGATGGCCGCCGCCAGCAGCCCCGCCATATTGGCCGAGGGCATGACGCCGTGTTCCTGATACATACCGGCGATGATGGTGGCAGTGCTGCCCACGGGCTCGTTGCGCACCCGGATGGGCTGGCTGGTCTGGATATCCGCCAGGCGGTGGTGGTCGATGATCTCCAGAATCTCCGCCTGATCCAGGCCGGGAACGGCCTGGGCCCGCTCGTTGTGGTCCACCAGCACCACGCGCTTGCGCCGGGGGCGCAGCAGGTGATATCGGGACAGGGTGCCCACGACTTTTTCGTTCTCGTCCAGCACCGGGTAGCAGCGGTAGCGGCTTTTCAGCACCACCTCGCGGACGTCGTCGATATAGTCCGTCAGATGGAAGCACACGATCTTTTCATTGTGGCAGGGCCGGGAGATGGGACTGGCCTGATAGATCAGCCGGGCCACCCGGCTGGCCTCATAGGGGGTGGTGATGATGCAGGTGCGCCCGGCGTTTTCCAGCAGGTCCGGGTCCACCTCCGTCTGGCACAGGATCAGGCAGCTGACGCCGATGTCCAGGGCCCGGCGGATCATGTCCGGCTGGTCGCCGCAGATGACGATGTTGTCCGGGTCGCCGAACAGCAGGTTCTCGCAGCTCTGGGGCAGGGCGATGACCACGTTGCCGGACACGGTGTCGATCAGGTCGCCGCTGTCGTTGAGCAGGCGGCCCTCGATGACGCTGAGCAGGTTGAACAGGGGCACCGCCTCCACCCGGGGGTTGGCGATGGTGGTCATGCTGTAGGTGGCGATGTCGCCGGCGGACAGAGTGCCGTACAGGGTGCCGTCCTCGTTGATGACGGGGATGGCGGAGATCTTCTGTTCCCGCATGATGTGCCAGGCCCGGTCCATGGTGACCGTGGCGTTCAGGGCCGGGGGCGTATCATAGTCCAGGTCCTCCACCTGGGTGCGGACGTTCTGCACCGTCCGGGGGGGCTGGAAGCCGAAGCGGTCCAGCATCCGCTGGGTCTGGTCGCTGATGTGGTCCATATGGGCGGCCACATAGTTCCGGTCGCCCAGGGCGTTGCGCAGGGCCGCGTAGGCCATGGCGGACACGATGGAATCGGTATCGGGGTTGTGGTGGCCGATGACGTAGATCTCGTTCATAGGATTCAACTCCTTTCGGATGATTCCATTATAAAACGGCCCCAATTTGTTTGTCAATGCGGTGTTGTGCCTAAATTTTCCGAAAATAGAGCACCCTAACTGTTTATTTATCCGTGGAACAGCATTTTCCCCGGCGGAGTCTCATGTTTCACTGGGGGAAACCGGTTATCCTTTACAGCAGGCCGAAACCGCCGCCTCCAGGGCCGTCACCAGCTGCGCCAGGGGCAGGGACGGCCGGTCCGTCCCCTCCGTCTGCTCCGGAATGCAGGGCACATGGATGAACCCCGCCCGGACTCCCGGACCTGCATGGTGCAGTACGCAGTACAGCAGGTGGTTGCACACATAGGTCCCGGCGCTGTTGGACAGCTCCGACGGCACCCCGGCCTCCTGGATGGCCCGGACCATGTCCTTCACCGGCACCGTGGCGAAATAGGCTGCCGGTCCGCCAGGGACGATGGGTGCATCTACCGGCTGCTGTCCGGCGTTGTCCGGGATCCGGGCGTCGTCCACATTGATGGCCACCCGCTCCGGGGTCACGGCACTGCGGCCCGCCGCCTGGCCCACGCACAGCACCACATCCGGCCGGAACGCGTCCATTTCCGCCGTCACCAGCCGGGCGGAATCGCCGAACACCGTGGGCACCTCCAGAATGCGCAGCTCCGCCTCCGGGCATCGCACCCGCTTCACTGCCTCCAGGGCCGGATTCACGGTTTCCCCGCCGAAGGGGGTAAAGCCCGTCAAAAGTACCCGGGGTTTCCGAATTTTCTCCATGAAATCACTCCAAACTGTAATTTATCGACATTATTATACAATATGTATTTGCATTTGGCAAGAAAAACCGGCCTTGACAACCGACGGCGGTCATCATAAAATAGAGGTGAGTTCCTGACGTCAAAATTGCGATTGCGACGGAAGCTACGCCACAGATGACACCGCCCGGGGGGAACGCTTCCCGGGTGCTGGGGCCGTGCCGCAGGGCGCGGCTCTTTTTGTTTCGGAGGAGGTGACGGCATATGGAAACAAGAGTGGCATTGATCGGCATCATCGTGGAGCAGGAATCTTCGGCGGCGGCGCTGAACGCGCTGCTGCACGAATACGGCGGCTATATCATCGGGCGCATGGGCCTGCCGTACCGGGAACGGGGCGTGAACATCATCTCGGTGGTGCTGGACGCGCCCCAGGACAAGATCGCCGCGCTGTCCGGCAAAATCGGGCGGCTGCCCGGCGTCAGCGCCAAGACACAGTATTCCAACGTCATTTCACGGGAAGGAGAAAACCAATGAAAAGATTTGTATCCCTGCTGCTGGCGGTGCTGATGGCCGCCGCAGTGCTGTCCGGCTGCGCCAAGCAGCCCCAGACCCCCGAGACTCCCCAGGAGGAGGCCGTCACCATCCGGGTAGGCGGCCTGAAGGGCCCCACGTCCATGGGCCTGGTGAAGCTGCTGGACGACGCCGAAAACCAGAAAACCGCCAACGCCATCGACTTTCAGATGGCTGCCAGCGCCAACGAGCTGAATCCCCTGTTCCTGAAGGGGGAGCTGGACATTCTGGCGGTGCCCGCCAACCTGGGCTCCGTGCTGTATAACAAGACCCAGGGCGGCGTGAAGATGCTGGCCGTCAGCACCCTGGGCGTGCTGTATATGGTGGAAAAGGGCGGCGAGACCGTCACCGATATCAAGAGCCTGGCCGGAAAGACCATCTATGCCACCGGCAAGGGCGCCACCCCCGAGTATGCCCTGACCTATCTGCTGGCCCGGAACGGCCTGGAGCTGGGCAAGGATGTGAACGTGGAGTGGAAAAGCGAGCCCACGGAGATCGTGGCCCAGATGGCGGCCCAGGACAGCGCCGTGGCCATGCTGCCCCAGCCCTTTGTGGTGGTGGCCATGGGCCAGGTGGAGGGCCTGCGGGTGGCCCTGGACCTGACGGAGCAGTGGAACGCCCTGGGCGGCGACAGCCGGCTCATCACCGCCGTGCTGCTGGTGCGCAGCGAGTTTCTGGACCAGCACCCCCAGGCGGTGGACCAGTTTATGAAGGAGTACGCCGCCTCCGCCGCCTTTGTCAATGACCAGCCTGCCGAGGCCGCCGTGCTGGTGGAGAAATACGGCATCGTCAAGGCCGCCGTGGCCGAAAAGGCCATCCCCGCCTGCAACATCGTCTGCCTGCTGGGAGACGAGATGAAAACCGCCGCCTCCGGCTATCTGCAGGTGCTGTTTGACCAGAATCCCGAGTCCGTGGGCGGCAAGCTCCCCGGTGACGACTTCTACTGGATGGGGAACTGAATTTAATTCCTATTGGGAGGACGCCATGCAGAGACCGGCCCTTCAAAAGTGCATAGCGGTGGCCCTGGCGCTGCTGGTGTGGCAGGGGGCGGCCATGGCGGTGGGACTGGACCTGCTGCTGCCGTCGCCGTGGCAGGTGGCCTGCCGCCTGTGGTCGGTATGGCGGGAGCCGGGCTTCTTCGCCACCGTGGCCTTCAGCCTGCTGCGCATCAGCGGGGGCTTTGCCCTAGGCCTGGTGCTGGGGGTGCTGCTGGCGGTGGCGGCGGGGCGGCTGCGGGTGCTGGAGCTTTTGCTGTGGCCCTATGTCACGGCCATCAAGTCCGTGCCGGTGGCGTCGTTCATCATCATCTGCCTGATCTGGATGAGCACCCGGCAGCTGGCGGTGTTCATCTCGTTTCTCATGGTGTTCCCGGTGATCTATTCCAACACCCTCCAGGGCATCAAAAGCGCCGACGGAGCCCTGCTGGAGATGGCCCGGGTCTATCGGGTGCCCTTCTCCCGGCGGCTGGGGTATATCTACGCGCCCCAGGTGAAGCCCTTCCTGCTGTCCGGGTGCAGCGTGGCATTGGGTATGTCGTGGAAGTCCGGCGTGGCCGCCGAGGTCATCGGCGTGGTGGGCGGCTCCATCGGCGAGCGGCTGTACGAGGCCAAGGTGTATTTCCAGATGACGGACCTGCTGGCCTGGACGGTGGTGATCGTGGTGTGCAGCGTGGGCTTTGAGAAGCTGGTGCTGTGGCTGCTGCGGCGGGGCTTCGCCGCGTGGGAGGGACGGTAAAAATGGACCTGGTGATTTCCCATGTTTACAAGGACTTCGGCCGCGGCCCGGTGCTGCGGGACGTGAGCCTGACGGTGCGGCAAGGGGAGACGGTGTGCCTGATGGGCCCCTCGGGCCTGGGCAAAACCACCCTGCTGCGGTGCGTGGCCGGGCTGGAGCGGCCGGAAAGCGGCTCCGTCACCGGTGTTCCGGAGAGGCTTGGCTATGTGTTCCAGGAGGACCGGCTGTGCGGCGCTTTTTCCGCCGTGGCCAACGTCCGCCTGGCAACAGGCCGGACCCTGCCGGAGCCGGAGATCCTCCGGCATCTGGAGGAGCTGGGCCTGGCCGGCAGCGCCCGGCGGCCGGTGTCACAGCTGTCCGGCGGCATGCGCCGCCGGGTGGCCATCGCCCGGGCCGTGTGCGCCGGGCCGCAGCTTCTGCTGCTGGACGAGGCCTTCAAGGGCCTGGACGATCAGTGCCGCCGGGACACCGTGGCCTATATCCGCCGCCATACGCCAGGGGCGTCCCTGCTGTGCGTCACCCACGACCCGGAGGAGGCCGCCCTGCTGGGGGGCCGCTGTCTGGACCTGTCCACCCTATGATTGCGATATGGAACCGAAAAAATGTTTCTCATTCAGAAACTTTTCGTTGACTTCCTACCAAATGTTTGGTACAATTCAGGCAGAAACGCAAGGAGGTGGACGGCATGGGCTCCTTTTCCTACCATGTTGGTCAGCGAATCAAAAAATACCGCAAAAGCCGGGGCTATACCATCGAGCAGTTTTCGGCCATGATCAACAAAAGCAAGGCCACGGTGTCCAAGTATGAAAACGGCACCATCACCATCGACGTGGAGACTCTGTACGATGTGGCCCGGGCCCTGGACATCGACCTGAAATGCTTTATCGACTATCAGCCCCCGGTGTTCCATGCCCAGTCCGTTCTGCCCAAGAACTTCTATTTCAACCAGCCCCGGGCGTATATGTACTATTACGACGGCCGGGTGCGGCAGCTGGTGCGGTCGCTGCTGTGCTTCTCCCCCTCCGCCTCCGGCGAGGGCATCGACGTGATGATGTATGTGGGGGTGGACAATTTCCGGGAGCCGGACCGCTGCCAGCACCTGTTCACCGGCGAGATGAAGCCCTATGACACCATCACCCACATGGTGCTCACCAACCAGATCAACGAGGCGGAGAAGATGTATATCTGCATGCTCAACCCCATGCACAACCGCACCCCCGCCGTGGGCCTGCTGTCCGGCATCGGCAGCACGCCGTTCTTCGCCCCCATCGCCCTGAAGACCCTGATCTCCAAGGAGCCGCTGGAGGAAAACGACCGCCTGCTCACCAGCATCAAGCTGGACAAGGACGACTATCACCTGCTGCGGTATTACAACATGCTGGTGGTGAATCGCCCGGCCTCCCTGTTTTTGCAGTAATATAGTAAGCAAAAAGGACGGACCCCGGGGCCCGTCCTTTTTGCGCCGCTTGTCCCGGCTTGTCCCGGGCCTGTCCCGGGTTTGTTCACATGTTTTTCATTTGCATAGCCGGGACGGGTGTGGTATACTATATAGGTATTTGTATATCCTGGTGCTCTGCACCCTCGTATAGCAGAAAGGAATCAAAAACTATGGGACTGATCCAGAAAATCTTCGGCACCTACAGCCAGCGGGAGCTGAAATCCATCTACCCCATCGCCGACCAGATCGAAGCCCTGGAGGAGGAATACCGCGCCCTCACCGACGAACAGCTTCAGGCCAAGACTCCGGAGTTCAAGCAGCGCCTGCAGCAGGGCGAGACCCTGGACGACATTCTGCCGGAGGCCTTTGCCGCCGTCCGGGAGGCGGCGGACCGGGTGCTGGGCCTGCGCCCCTACCGGGTGCAGCTCATCGGCGGCATCGTCCTGCATCAGGGACGCATCGCCGAGATGAAAACCGGTGAGGGCAAGACCCTGGTGGCCACCCTGCCGGCCTATCTCAACGCCCTGACCGGAAACGGCGTCCATATCGTCACCGTCAACGACTATCTGGCCAAGCGCGACAGCGAGTGGATGGGCAAGGTCCACCGCTTCATGGGCCTGACCGTGGGCCTGATCGTCCACGACCTGACCAAGGAGCAGCGCCAGGCCGCCTATGCCGCCGACATTACCTACGGCACCAACAACGAGATGGGCTTCGACTATCTGCGGGACAACATGGCCATCTATAAGGACGAGCAGGTCCAGCGGGGCCACAGCTTCGCCATCGTGGACGAGGTGGACTCCATCCTGATCGATGAGGCCCGGACCCCCCTGATCATCTCCGGCATGGGGGAGAAATCCACCCAGCTGTATGACATGGCCGAGTCCTTCGCCTGCCGCCTGAAAAAGTATGTGGTGACGGAGACCGACGACAAGGAGGCCGAGGACGAGACCCTGGACGCCGACTACATCGTGGACGAAAAGGCCCGCACCGCCACCCTGACGGCCCGGGGCATCGCCAAGGCCGAGGAGTTCTTCCACCTGGATAACCTCTCCGACCCGGAGAACAGCACCATCGCCCACCACATCAACCAGGCCATCAAGGCTCACGGCACCATGAAGCGGGACGTGGACTATGTGGTCAAGGACGGCGAGATCATCATCGTGGACGAGTTCACCGGCCGCCTGATGTTCGGCCGCCGGTATTCCGAGGGCCTGCACCAGGCCATCGAGGCCAAGGAGCACGTCTCCGTCCAGCGGGAGAGCAAGACCCTGGCCACCATCACCTTCCAGAATTACTTCCGCCTGTACAGCAAGCTCTCCGGCATGACCGGTACGGCCATGACCGAGGAGGAGGAGTTTGCCACCATCTATAAGCTGGACATTGTGGAGATCCCCACCAACCGCCCGGTGGTCCGTATTGACAACGAGGACGCCGTGTACAAAACCGAGCAGGGGAAGTACCGCGCTGTGATCCGCCAGGTGAAGGAGTGCCACGAAAAGGGCCAGCCGGTGCTGGTGGGCACTGTGTCCATCGAGAAGAACGAGCTTCTCAGCCGGATGCTCACCAAGGAGGGCATCCGCCACAACCTCCTCAACGCCAAGAACCACGAGAAGGAGGCCGAGATCGTGGCCCAGGCGGGCCAGTTCGGGGCCGTCACCGTGGCCACCAACATGGCCGGCCGCGGTACTGATATCATGCTGGGCGGCAACGCCGAGTATATGGCCACCAACGACCTGCGCAAGGCCGGTTACACCGACGAGGTCATCGCCGACGCCACCGGCTATGCCGAGACCGACAACAGTGAAATTCTGGAGGCCCGCCAGCTGTTTGCCGACAAGCTGCGCCAGCACAAGGCGGAGATCTCCGGCGAGGCGGACCGGGTGCGCCAGGCCGGCGGCCTGTTCATCATCGGCACCGAGCGCCACGACTCCCGCCGGATCGACAATCAGCTCCGCGGCCGTGCCGGCCGTCAGGGCGACCCCGGCGAAACCCGGTTCTACATCTCCCTGGAGGATGACCTGATGCGCCTGTTCGGCGGCGAGCGGGTCCAGGCCGCCATGGAGCGCATGAACATCGACGAGGATATGCCCATCGAGAGCAAGATGCTCACCCGCTCCATCCAGCAGGCCCAGACCACCGTGGAGTCCCGGAACTTCCAGGCCCGAAAGTCCGTGCTGGAATACGACGACGTGATGAACAAGCAGCGGGAGATCATCTATGGCCAGCGCCGCCAGGTGCTGGAGGGCATGGACGTGAAGGACGTCATCATGAACATGATGAACACCTCCATCACCCACCTGGTGCAGAATGCCTTCAGCGGCATCCAGCATCTGGACATGACCTCCTGCCAGGAGCTTCTGCGGCAGGTGGAGGGCCTGTACTTCCCCAAGTACGCCGTCCGCTTCACCCAGGAGCAGCTGGACGCCATGGACGCCCAGGCCGTCATTGATGCCTTTACCCAGGCCGCCGCCGGCTACTATCAGCAGAAGGAGGACGAGTTCACCGCCCCGGTGATGCGGGAGGTGGAGCGCGTGGTCCTGCTTCGCGTGGTGGATGAATACTGGATGGAGCACATCGACGCCATGAGCGACCTGCGCCAGGGCATCCGCCTGCGGGCCTATGCCCAGACCGACCCCATCATCGCCTATAAGAAGGAATCCCTGGAGATGTTCGAGGAGATGATCGCCGCCATCCAGGACGAGACGGTCCGGCGGCTGTATTCCGTGCGGCTGAAGAAGAACGAGGAGGTCAAGCGGGAGCGGGTGGCCAACGCCACCTCCGAAAGCGTGGGCGGCGACGGCACCGTGAAAAAACAACCCCGGAAGGTCAAGAAGATCGGCCGCAACGAGCCCTGCCCCTGCGGCTCCGGCAAGAAGTATAAGAACTGCTGCGGCAGGAACGCGTAAGGCGGGGGTCGGCGTGGACGGATGCCTTATGGGGCGGACAGAGTCGTCCGCCCCTACGGAGATCGTTCCAGGGTTTACCGGAAATTCTTCGGTGTTCCTGCTGTAGGGGCGGACGTCCCTGTCCGCCCGACAAATATCACGGATTCGGAATGACAAGGAGTATTCTATGTCCTTTCTCACCCATACAAGCGAAAACGTGCTGTGGATGTCCAGCTCTCTGCTGGACGGCTCCGGCGTGCGCCACGGGTTCTCCACCCGCATCGGCGGCGTCAGCCCCGCCCCCTGGGACTCCCTGAACCTGGGCGTGGGCCGGGGGGACGACATGGACCGGGTCCGGGAAAATTACCGCCGGTTCTGCGCCGCCCTGGGGGTGGATGAGCACCGGGCGGTGCTGAGCAAGCAGGTCCATGAGGACAACATCCGCCATGTGACGGCGGAGGACTGCGGCAAGGGCCTGTTCCGGGACCGGGACTATACCAGCGTGGACGCCATGGTCACGGACACCCCGGGGATCCCCCTGGTGGTGTTCTCCGCCGACTGCGGCATCATCCTGCTTCACGACCCGGTGCACGGGGCCGTGGGCGCGGCCCATGCCGGCTGGCGCGGCGCCGCCGGCGGCATCGTATACAAAACCGTCCGCCGGATGCAGGAGCTGTTCGGCACGGACCCAGGGGACCTGCGGGCCGCCATCGGGGCGGCCATCGGCCCCTGCTGTTTTGAAACGGACGCAGACGTGCCCCAGGCTCTGGAGGCCGCCCTGGGGGCGGAGGCGGAGCCGTATATCACCCGCCGGGGGCCCAAGTGGCACGTGGACCTGAAGGGCGTCAACGCCCGGTGGCTGGAAAAGGCCGGGGTGCGGCAAATCGACGTGTCCCCGGACTGCACCGCCTGCCATCCGGAGCTGTACTGGTCCCACCGGCGGATGGGCCAGGCCCGGGGCGCTCAGATCGCCATGATCTGCCTGTGAAATCGAGGTATCCCATGAAAAAGCGCATATTCGCGGCGCTTCTGGCCCTGTGCCTGACGGCGCTGACCGGGTGCGACTGGTCGACGGCTGACCCGGAAGACATTTTCGGCACCCTGACGGACTATTACAACGTGGAGCAGAAGAAGCAGGACGTGAAGCTCACCTCCTTTGCCCTGCCCTATCTCAAGGGGGAGACGGCGGACCCCATCACCTGCTCCGACGGGGCCATGCAGACCCTGGGGGCCCTGCTGTATGAGGGGCTGTTCGCCCTGGATGGGTCCTTTGCCCCCCAGCCCGCCCTGGCGGAGTCCTATACCTATGACGCCGCCCGGTATACCTACACCATCACCCTGCGAAGCGGCGTCACCTTCAGCGACGGCAGTGCCGTTACCGCCCAGGACGTGGTGAACAGCCTGCGCCGGGCCCAGTCCTCCGCCCGCTACAGCGGGCGGCTGGCGGAGGTGTCGGACATCCGGGCCAGCGGCGGGGCAGTGCGCATCACCCTCACCGGCGACAACCGGAGCTTCGTCTCCCGGCTGGACATCCCCATTGTGAAGTCCGGCACCGAGAGCAGTACCTTCCCCACCGGCACCGGGCCCTACGCCTACAGCGGCGAGGGCGGCGCCCATCTGGCCAAAAACGCCTCCTGGTGGCAGGGGAAGTCCCTGCCCCTGGAGCGCATCGAGCTGACCGCCTGCAAGGATACGGACTCCGTGTCCTACGCCTTCTATGCCCGGGAGGTCCAGCTTCTGTTCTGCGACCTGACCGGGGCGGACGACTCCAGTGTATACGGAAGCGGCGACTATACCGACGCCGCCACCACCATTATGCAGTATCTGTGCCTGAACACCCGCCGGGCCCCCTTTGACGACCCCGCCGTCCGCCGGGCCGTGACCCTGGGCGTGGACCGGGCCAGCTGTGTCAGCGCCTATCTGCTGGGCCACGGTCTGGCGGCCCAGTTCCCGGTGTCCCCGGCCAGCGGCCTGTATCCCAAGGACCTGGAGACCGCCTATTCCCAGGATGGCTATGCCTCCGCCCTGGAGGCGGCGGGGCTGAACACCGGCAAGACCCGGAGCCTGACCCTGCTGGTGAACCAGGAGAGCAGCTTCCGGGTGTCCACCGCCCAGACCATCGCGGCGGGGCTGTCCCGGTACGATCTGCAGGTCACCGTGCGCTCACTGCCCTATGACGAGTATGTCCAGGCCCTGGAGCAGGGGGACTTCGACCTGTGCCTGTGCCAGGTGAAGCTCACCGCCGACTGGGACCTGCGCCCCCTTCTGCAAAGCTATGCCGCCATGAACTACGGCGGCTTCACAGACCCCGAGACGGACGCCCTGCTGGCGGCCCTGTGCGCCGCCGAGGCCGGGGAGCGGTCCGCCGCCATGACGGCCCTGTGCGAAAAGCTCCTGGACCAGGCCCCCATGGTGCCGGTGTGCTTCAAGAGCTATTCCGTGCTCCTGCCCGCCGGTGCGGCGTCCTCCCCCATCACCCCCACCGCCTCCAACCCGTTTTACGGCATTTCCGATTGGAAGCTCAATATGAAATAAGCCCCCGAAAGAAGGAACACCTATGAAACAAACCCGCAATCTGGAGGACCTGCTCCGGCAGTACGATCTGCTGGCGGCCCCGGCGGCCCGGGACGCGGCCGTCACCGGTATCTGCAACGATTCCCGTCAGGCCCGGGACGGCGACCTCTTTATCTGCAAGGGCTACGGCTTCAAGCCGGAGTATCTGGCCATGGCCCGGAGCCGGGGGGCCGTATGCGCCCTGGCGGAGGCGGACTTTCCCGGGGTGGACATCCCCTGCATCCGGGTCACCGACGTCCGCAAGGCCCAGAGCCTGGCGGCCCGGTGGTTTTACGACAATCCCTCCGACGGCCTGACCCTTATCGGCGTCACCGGCACCAAGGGGAAAACCACCACCTCCTATATGATCCAGGCCGTCACCAACGCCCTGGCGGGCCGGACCATGGGCCTCAGCTCCTCCGCCGGACGCTACTGCGGCGGCCCGGACGTGGACACCCATCTGACCACTCCGGAGTCCCTGGACCTGCAGTGGCTGTTTGCCCAGGCCCGGGATCACGGCCTGCCGTATATGACCGCCGAGGTGTCCAGCCAGGCGTATCAGGTGGAGCGGGTCTATGGCGAGCACTTCGACATCGGGGTGTTCCTGAACTTCAGCGAGGACCACATCTCCCCCAAGGAGCACGCCTCCATGGAGGAGTATCTGCAATGCAAGCTCCAACTGCTGGAAAACAGCGGCCGGGCCGTGATCTGCCGGGAGACGGCCCAGTTTGACCGGGTATATGACACCGCCCGGCGGTGCTGTCGGGCGGTCATGCTGGTGGGCATGGACCGGGACGACTGCGATCTGACCGTCCGGCAGGTGGAGAAGCTGACCCACGGCTTCCGCTTTTTCGTCCAGGAGCGGGGCAGTGAGGCCCTGCACCCCTATCACCTGGCCATGGACGGGGATTTCAACATCGAAAACGCCCTGGCCGCCATCGGCGTGGGGCGTATGCTGGGGGCGGAACATGAGCAGATGGCCGCGGCCCTGGACGCTCTGGAGGTCCCCGGCCGCATGAACCGGTACGAGGGCGGCGGCGTCCACGTGCTGGTGGACTGCATGCACAACCGGGCCAGCTCCCAGGCCCTGCTGACGGACCTGAAGCGGGACTATCCCGGCGCGCCCATCACCGTGGTCACCGGCATCGCCGGAGGCCGCTCCCCCCAGCGGATCCAGGGCATGGGCGAGATGTGCGGCAAATACGCCGACCGGATCTTCTTCACCACCGACAACCCGGATTTCGACGATCCCGCCGACATCGCGGGCCGTCTGGCCCACGCCGCCGCCCAGGGCGGCCCCGCCCGGGTCACCATCCAGTTAGACCGCACCCGGGCGGTGGAGCAGGCCATTCTGGAGGCCCCGGAGGGGGCGGTGATCGTCCTGGCCGGAAAGGGCAACGACGCCATCCAGCGGGTCCGGGGCGGATACGTCCACTATGACTCCGACCCGGTGGTGGCCCGGCGCGCCCTGGCCCTGCGGGAAAAACAGCGGACATGAACCAGTATTATAAAAATGCGCCCCACGGGGGCGCATTTTTCGAGACTGCCCAAAAAGGGCCTTGCCCTTTTTGGGCAAAAGGCTTGCAGTCTGCCGCGCGCATAATTTGTCCGCTGATGGCGGACAAATTCCACACTTGCAGACTGAGAAGTTTTTTTGCCAGGTACACGCCCCGGCAAAAAATGGATTAAATTTGATTTGCCGCCTGCGGGCGGCAAACTCTGCGAGGCTTTTTTAGGCTAAAAAATGCGCCCCACGGGGGCGCATTTTTTTGTGGGCGGGGTGGTTTCCCGGGAGCCGCCTGTAGGGGCCGGGTTCTACCCGGGCTCAAAAGCACCGGGCCATTGGGCGGGGCAGAGCCCACGCCCCTACGGCAGAAAATCCTGTAGGGCGGGGCCCGTGTGCCCTGTCGCCCGGAAGCGCCATATTGGTGGGCCCACGCCCCTACAGGCCCTCTCAGTCACCTTCGGTGACAGCTCTCCCATAGGGAAAGCCAAGTCCGGCACCCCCGCAAAAAAGGACGCGGAACCTGGCGGTTCCGCGTCCCTGGGGTGCGTTATCTCTCAATATCCCGGGTCCTTCAGCTCCCGCCGGATCTGGGGCAGGGCGGCGTCCTCGCCGTGCTCCTTCAGCAGCAGAAGCCACCGGTCCAGCAGGTCGCTGGTCTCCTGGTTGATGAGAATGTGGTCCTTGGACTTCTGATAGTAGTCATAGGGCGAGGCGTCGGTATACTTCTCCCCCTGGTACACCCGGCAGGCGGCGATGCGGTCGCAGAACATCTCCGCCACATACCGCTTGGGCATCTTGCACCCGCCCATGTACACACTGCCGTCGGGCCGCAGGCAATAGTCGATCCAATACTCAAAGTGGTGGCGGTTGCGGCCCTTGTGGTGCAGCCACGACAGGCTGACGCCGTTTTCCTTGCGTTCCTGGTCGTTGGGACTGCGGTACCCCTGGTAGTATTTGGCGCTGCGCCAGAACTCCGTGGGACTGTATTTGCTCAGATCATGGGTCAGGCCCTGCCACACCAGCCCCAGCCGCAGGCAGTAGTGCCGCACCAGACGCCGGTGGCGGCCCACCGTGCGCAAATGCTCCCGGACGTGCATCCGCCGTCCCCCCTTTCGCTTTTCCTATGATACCACAAAAACGCCCCCGGTGCAAATGGGGTTCTTTGGCGAAATGACGAAAAAGGGGCGGATTTTTCTACGGCGAATTTTGCAATTTATTCACACACCCGTCATAGACGTATGTTATAATCATAACAATAAGAGAACCAATAACGAGGAGGCGCAGTTTTTTCATGATGATCGAAAAAAGCGGCACCATCCGGCTCAAGGACATCCATATCCCCCAGGGGGGTACGCCGGAACAGCAGGAGCTGGCCCAGGGCATGGTGCGGGTGAACCACCTGTACCGCAGCGCCCTGAAGGTTGCCGTCACCCAGCTGGAGATCCTGGACGAGGAGTTTGCCAGCCTGTATGACCACTCCCCCATCCACCACATCGAGTACCGCATCAAAACCGTGGACAGCATCGTGGAAAAGCTGAAGCGCCGGGGGTTCGAGGTCACCATCGACAACATCTATGCCCATATCCAGGACGTGGCCGGGGTGCGGGTCATCTGCAACTATCTGGACGATATCTGTTACCTGCGCAGTCTGCTGGCCCGGAACGAGAATTTCAAGATCATCCGGGAGGTCAACTATATCAAGGAGCCCAAGGAATCCGGCTATCGGAGCCTGCACCTGATCTGCGACGTGCCCATCGTCATCTCCGAGGGGACACTGCACCTGCCGGTGGAGATCCAGCTGCGGACCATCGCCATGGATATGTGGGCCAGCCTGGAGCACGAACTGCGCTATAAGTCCCAGCGGGACTTCTCCCCCTCGGACGCCGCCCGCCTGCGGCTGTGCTCCGACGCCATCAGCGAGATCGACCGGGAGATGCAGGACATCTATCAGGGCCGCGGCCCGGAATACCACGCATAACAAAAAGGAAGCCGTCGGGCTTCCTTTTTGTTATGCTTACGCTATATTCACATCTTCTCCGGGGCGGTGCAGCCGATGAGGGTCATGGCGTTTTTCAGCACGGACCGGGCGGTATCCGCCAGCTTCAGCCGGGCCAGCAGCACCGGGCGCTCCTCGCCCTTGATGCGGCAGGCGGTATAGAACCGGTGGAAGTCGCCGGCCAGCTCCGTCAGGTAGCGGTTGATGTGGCTGGGATCATAGTCCCGGGCGGCCAGGCGCACCACCTGGCTGTAGGCGGCGATCTTCTTGATGAGGGCCTGCTCCGCCTCGCCGGACAGCAGGGAAAAGTCCACCTCTCCGGCGGCAGGGACGGTATAGCCCTCCGCCTCCAGGGCCTTCAGCAGGGTGCAGATCCGGGCGTGGGCGTACTGCACATAGTACACCGGGTTCTCGCTGTCCTCCCGGACGGCCAGGCCCAGGTCAAACTCCATCTGGGTCTCGGGCTTGGCGTTGAAGAAGTAGCGGCAGGCGTCCACGGGGATCTCGTCCAGCAGGTCCGTCAGGCTGATGGCTTTTCCGGTGCGCTTGGACATGCGCACCACCTCGCCGTCCCGGACCAGCTTCACCAGCTGCATCAGCACGATGTCCAGCCGGTGCTCGCCGTCCAGGCCCAGGGCGTCCATGGCGCCCTTCAGCCGGGCCACATGGCCGTGGTGATCCGCGCCCCAGACGTTGATGACCTTGTCGAAGCCCCGGACGGCAAACTTATTCCGGTGATAGGCAATGTCGGCGGCGAAATAGGTATAGAACCCGTTGGCCCGGCGCAGTACGTCGTCCTTCAGGCCCAGCTTTTCGATGTCCGCGTCGGACTTGCCGGCCTTTTTCAGATTCTCCGCCAGGATGCGGCTGGTGTTCAGCCACAGGGCCCCGTCCTTTTCATAGGTACAGCCCAGGTCCGTCAGGGCCTGGATGGAGTCGGCCACATAGCCGCTTTCGTGGAGGCTGGACTCGAAGAACCACTGGTCATAGGTGATGCCGTAGCGGGCCAGGTCACGCTGCATCTTGGGGATGTTGTTGTCCAGGCCGAAGCGGGCCAGGGCGTCGTGGCGGGTTTTCTGGTCGCAGTCCAGATACTTCTCGCCCTCCCGGTCATAGAAGGCCCGGGCCAGCTCCCGGATGTCGTCGCCGTGATAGCCGTCCTCGGGGAACTCCACGGCGTCCTCGCCCTTGATGATCTGCAGATACCGGGCCTCCAGGCTCTTGGCAAACTTCTCGATCTGGTTGCCGGCGTCGTTGACATAGAACTCCCGCCACACGTCGGCGCCGGACTTCTGCAGCACCGAGGCCAGGGTATCGCCCAGGACGCCGCCCCGGGCGTTGCCCATGTGCATGGGGCCGGTGGGGTTGGCGGAGACGAACTCCACCATGATCTTCTGGCCCTTCAGGGCGTCGTTGCAGCCGTAGGCCGCCCCCTCCTGCTCCACGCAGGCCACGGTGTCCCGGAACCACCTGTCGCCCAGGCGGAAATTCAGGAAGCCCGGCCCGGCCATCTCCACGGAGGTGAAATAGGACCCGGACAGGTCCATGTGGTCCATGAGGATCTGGGCCACCTGGCGGGGGTTCTTCTTCAGGGCCTTGGCGGCGGCCAGGCAGAAGGTGGTGGTATAGTCGCCGTTGGCGGTGTCCTTGGGGATCTCCACCGACGGGGTCACAGCCGCGTCCTGGGGCAGAAGGCCCTCTGCCGCGGCCTTCTGATAGGCGCTGACGGTCAGGTCCAGCACCTGGTCCTTGGCGTTCTGGATCATATTCATGGTGATGCTCTCCTTATATCGTTTCTTTTGTCATGCGTATCTCCAGCTGCATCCGGCTCAGGGGCAGGCCCCGATCCAGCAGCGTATAGGCCAGGTGAATATATCCCCGGTCCGGCTCCTCCAGGGAAAACTCCACCGCCCGGGTCCGGACGGCCACGGTCAGGCCCAGGGGAAGCCGGGCCTGGGTCTCGTGTTCCGGGTCCAGGGGCAGGCCATAGCCCTCCGGCCCCAGGGTCCACAGGATAGCCCGCCTGGGCTCCGCCGTCAGGCGGATGCGGGAGGACAGCGCCGCGCCGTTTTCCCGGCAGGCGGCGGTATAGGGCAGGTCCCACCCGGCGGCGGTGGGCCGCAGGGTACCGGCGCCCGAAAAGTGCAGCGTCTCGTCGCCGCCGTCAAACAGGCTGCGGCTGGTGACGGTGATCCGTACAGGTCCCTCCATGGGTCAGTACCGGTCGATGTCCACCGGCTGCACCGGGCGGGTGAGGCTTTCCCCCAGGAAATAGGCCGCCATGACCCCGAAGTGCTCGGGCTGGTCGCTGGCACAGAGGGTGGCCCGGCCGGCCGGCCCCTCCGGGGCCAGCAGGTCCATAGCCCGCAGGGTGCGCTTGAGCTCCCAGGCGGCCTCCTCGCCGGTGTTGATGAGGGTGACGCCGGGGCCCATGATATCGCCGATGATATCCGTCAGCAGGGGGTAGTGGGTGCAGCCCAGGATCAGGGTATCCAGTCCCTCCCGGCGCAGCGGCTCCAGATACTCCCGGGCCACGGTCTCGATGACCACGTCCCCCCGCCGGAAGCGCCCGTTTTCCACCAGGGGCACGAACAGAGGACAGGCCTTAGCCGTTACGGCGATGTCCGGGTCCAGCTGGCGCAGACTGCGCTGGTAAGCGCCGCTGCGGACGGAGGCGGCGGTGGCGATGAGACCCACCCGCCGGTTCCGGGTCACAGCCGCCGCCCGGCGGCATGCAGGCTCCACCACCCCCAGAATGGGGATGTCGCTCTCCTGCCGCAGCTGGGGCAGGGCCGTGGTGGACACGGTGCCGCAGGCCACTAAAATGGCCTTGATGTCGTGGCTGCGCAGAAAGCGCACGTCCTGCCGGGCGTATTTCAGCAGAATTTCCGCCGACCGCCCGCCGTAGGGCACACGGGCCGTGTCGCCGAAGTATATAATGTTTTCAGAGGGCAGCAGCTGCCGCAGCTCCCGCACCGCCGTCAGGCCTCCCAGGCCCGAGTCAAAAACCCCGATGGGGCGAGTGTCCATAGTTCCGCCTCCTGCCTGTGGTTATCATAACTAATCAATTATACTATGGAATCCCCGGATACTCAAGTCAATTTTTGGGGACTTTCCCCGGTTGTGAGGAGTAGTATTAAGTTGCAAGGTTCAAATGAGCCTTCGCAACTTATTTTTTTACCACGGAGGACCCTAAAAATGAAGAAAATGACTATTAGAAAAATGCTTGAAAGAATCGTCGTCGCAACT